>Ga0222419_100176_pt1 | contig 104991 bp, 104 predicted proteins | sample 1B20Ametagenome_FD_182474 | JGI IMG/M metagenome (GOLD analysis project Ga0222419, IMG submission 182474) | Enriched microbial communities from leaf-cutter ant dump, University of Wisconsin, Madison, United States - 1B20A (version 2) | ecosystem: Environmental > Terrestrial > Nest > Insects... | reverse complement strand
CCAGCGCCACGCCCCAGCCGAAGAAGGTGAAACCGATGCCCATCGCGCCGAACCCGAGGGGGAACGGCGAGAACGCCAGCAGCACGAAGAACCCGATGTTGTAGAACAGGGCCGCGATCGCGAGCGTGGCCAGTGCGGGACGGCGCAGGGCCTTGAAGGGGGCGGAGAAGGGCACCGGGGTGCGCTTCTCCTCGGCGCCTCTGAGCAGCACCAGGATCGCGACGAAGGCGATGGCCATCAGGACGACGACGCCGAAGAACGGCGCCCGCCAGCTCTGCTCGCCGAGGATGCCGCCGAGCAGCGGCCCGACGGCGATGCCGAGACCCAGAGCCGCCTCGTACAGCACGATGGCCGCCCCGCTGCCGCCGGAGGCGGCGCCGACGATGGTCGCGAGCGCGGTCGAGATGAACAGCGCATTGCCGAGACCCCAGCCGGCGCGGAATCCGATCACCGCGTCGACGCTGCCGCTGATCGCGCAGAGGAGCGCGAACACGACGATGAAGGCGAGCCCGATCAGCAGGGTCTTCTTCGCGCCGATGCGGCTCGAGATCCAGCTCGTGACCAGCATCGCGAGGCCGGTGACGGCGAGATAGCTCGTGAAGAGCAGCTCGGTCTGCACGGCGGTCGCCTCGAGGGAGTCGGCGATCGCGGGGAGGATCGGGTCGACCAGGCCGATGCCCATGAAGGCGACGACACAGGCGAAGGCGACGGCCCAGACCTGTGCGGGCTGTTTCCACACGGACGGTGCGGTGGTGTTCAACGTGCTGCTCCTGTCGGTTCTGTTGCGGTGTGCGCGGCGAGGATCTCGGCCGCGCGGGTCAGCGCCGCCCAGTCGTCGTCGCCGAGATCGGCGAAACGCGGGGCGAGGGTGTCTCGGAACTCCGTGCGCCAGCCCGTCAGGGCCGCCGCGCCGGACGGCGTGATCTCGACGACGATGGCTCGCGAGTCGTCGGGGTCGGGGGAGCGGCGGACCAGGCCGTCGCGCTCGAGCCCGCCGATGAGGCGGGTCATGCCGGGCTGAGTGGTGCGTGAGGCGGCGGCGAGCTCGCCGACCCTCCGCCGGCCGTGTGCGCTGAGCAGGCTCAGCACACGCCACTGCGCGGCCGGCGCGTCGTTGCCGGCGTCGTGAGCCGCGATCCGCGCGAGCGCGTAGCCGGAGAGCACGATCGACGGGATGACCTCGGCGCGTTCCATACCAAAGAGTATATACCCGATGGTATGTATGCGGTCAGCGTCGCGCCGAGATCCGGTTAGACAGCTGGTGCGCGTGCGCCAGGAGGGTGCGTCCGAGCTCGGTGATCCGGTCGGGCCCGAAGCGGAACTCGACCCCGGTGAGGCTGAGCGCCCATTCCGGACGGCCGGCGCGATCGAACACGGCGGCGCCGATGCCCCAGCTGCCCTCGACGATGAGTCCGGGATTGATCGCGTAGCCGCGCTCCTTGGTCTCCGCGAGCCGGGTGCGCAGCGGCGCCGCACCGTGCTGACGTCCCCATTCGGCGACGAGCTCGGGATGGCGATCGAGATAGGCATCCACATCGTGGGAGGGAAGGAAGGACAGGATCGCGAGCCCGGCGCTGGCCACGCCGAGCGGGAAGCGCACCCCCTCGCTGAGGACGAAGGAGCGGATCGGGAAAGATCCCTCCTCGCGCAGCAGGCACACGGTCTCATCCGCACGCCGCACGGAGAAGAAGGCGCTCTCCTCGGTCTTCACCGCGAGCGATCGGACGATGTCGCGGGCGAGCTCGGTCACGTCGTAGCGCGCCGCCGCGACGTTGCCCATCAGGAAGAGCTCCGGTCCCGGCATCCACCTGCCGTGCTCGTCGTCGCGATCGACCAGCCCCTCCGCCCTGAGCGCGCTGAGCAGGCGGTGCGTCGTGGACCGGGAGAGGCCCGACGTGCGCGACAGCTCCTGCAGAGCGGCGCCGTCGGCGCCGCTCGCCGTCACCAGACGCAGCAGCATCGCCGCGCGCGCGATCGCCTGCGCCCCCGGGACCGTGCGTGAGGTGCTTTCCATATTGTGGACGCTAGCCTGGTGATCGCCCACATCGCAAGAACCGGCTTCCCTGGCGCACGCGGCAGGCGGATGCTGGAGGGGGACACGTCTTCGAAGGAGCACACGTGATCGACAAGCAATGGGTCTCGGCAGCGGATGCCGTCGCCGACATCTCCGACGGATCCTCGCTCGCGGTCGGCGGGTTCGGCCTCTCCGGGAATCCGATCGCCCTCATCGAGGCGCTCCTCGCGCAGGGCACGAAGGACCTCAGCGTCGTCAGCAACAACTGCGGCGTCGACGACTGGGGGCTCGGCATCCTCCTCGGCGCGCAGCGGATCCGCAAGATGACCTCCTCGTACGTCGGGGAGAACAAGGAGTTCGAGCGTCAGTTCCTCGAGGGCGACCTGGAGCTCGAGCTGACTCCGCAGGGCACGCTCGCCGAGAAGCTCCGCGCCGGAGGATCCGGGATCGCGGCCTTCTACACGCAGACGGGCGTCGGCACGCAGGTGGCCGAGGGCGGCCTGCCCCGACGGTACCGCCCCGACGGGACGATCGCGGTGGCCTCGCCCGCGAAGGACGTGCGCACCTTCGACGTCGACGGAGAGCCGCGCGAGTTCGTGCTCGAAGAGGCGATCACGACCGACTTCTCCCTCGTGCACGCCGCCTACGGCGACCGCCATGGCAACCTCGTCTTCAACAAGGCGGCCCGCAACTTCAACCCGCTCGCCGCGATGGCCGGACGCGTCTGCATCGCGCAGGTCGAGCGGCTCGTGGAGCCGGGCGAGCTCGATCCCGACACCGTCCACCTCCCCGGTGTCTACGTGCATCGCGTCGTCGAGGTCGGGACCGGCATCCCGAAGCGCATCGAGCGGCGCACCGTCGCCGCGGAAGGAGCATGACATGGCGCTGACCCGTGATCAGATGGCCGCACGAGCGGCCGCGGAGCTGCAGGACGGCGCCTACGTCAACCTCGGCATCGGCCTGCCGACGCTCGTGCCGAACTTCGTGCCCGAGGGCGTGACCGTGGTGCTGCAATCGGAGAACGGCATCCTGGGGGTCGGTCCGTACCCGCGAGAGGACGCCGTCGACCCCGACCTCATCAACGCGGGCAAGGAGACGGTGACCACGCTGCCCGGCGCCGCCTTCTTCGACTCCGCGACGAGCTTCGGGATGATCCGCGGCGGCAAGATCGACGCCGCCATCCTCGGCGCCATGCAGGTGTCGGCGGCCGGAGACCTCGCGAACTGGATGATCCCCGGCAAGATGGTCAAGGGCCCCGGTGGCGCGATGGACCTCGTGCACGGCGCGGGACGCGTGATCGTGCTCATGGAGCACGTCGCCAAGGACGGCTCTGCGAAGATCGTGAACGACTGCTCGCTTCCCCTCACCGGCCGCGGCGTCGTCGACCGGATCATCACCGACCTCGCCGTGATCGACGTCACCGACGCCGGGCTGGTGCTCGTCGAGACCGCCCCCGGGGTGAGCGTCGACGACGTGATCGTCGCCACCGAACCCGCTTTGATCATCGATGAGAGGATGGGCCGATGACCGCCACCGACATCGTCATCGTCGCCGCCGCGCGCACCCCGCAGGGCAGGCTGAAAGGACAGCTCGCGTCGTTCACGGCTCCGCAGCTCGGCTCGTTCGCGATCCGCGGCGCGCTCGCGCAGGCCTCGATCGATCCCGCCGATATCGACGCGGTGATCATGGGCCAGGTGCTCGCGGCGGGCTCGGGGCAGAACGCCGCGCGCCAGGCCGCGATCGGCGCGGGGATCGGCTGGGACGTGCCCTCGCACTCCGTGAACAAGGTGTGCCTGTCTGGTCTCACCGCGGTGATCGACGCCGCGCGCATGATCCGCACCGGCGACGCCGAGGTCGTCGTCGCCGGCGGCATGGAGTCGATGACGAGGGCGCCGCACCTGCTCATGGGATCGCGCGACGGGTGGACCTACGGCACCGTCGAGGTGCTCGACCACATGGCGTACGACGGGCTCACCGACGCCTACGACCGGGAGAGCATGGGCGCGTCGACCGAGAGGCACAACGCCCGGTACGAGCTCACTCGCGAGGCGCAGGACGCCGTGGCCGCGCTGTCGCACCAGCGCGCCGCCGCCGCCCAGGCCGCGGGCGTGTTCGACGCCGAGCTCGTCGCAGTCGAGGTGCGGCAGCGGCGGGGCCCGGCCGTCCAGGTCACGGCCGACGAGGGCGTCCGCCCCGACACCACCGTCGAGTCGCTCGCGGGGCTCCGTCCCGCCTTCGCGGAGGGCGGATCGATCACCGCCGGCAACTCCTCGCAGATCTCCGACGGCGCCGCGGCGGTCGTGGTGACCTCGCGCGCCAGGGCGGAGGCGAAAGGCTGGCCGGTGCTGGCCGTCGTGGGGGCGAGCGGACAGACCGCGGGTCCCGACAACTCGCTGCAGGCTCAGCCGGCGCGCGCCATCGAGAAGGCGTGCGCGAAGCAGGGCATCCGTCCGGCCGACCTCGACCTCGTCGAGATCAACGAGGCCTTCGGCGCCGTCGTCGCGCGGTCCCAGACGGAGCTCGGCCTCGATGAGGGCGTCGTCAACATCCACGGCGGGGGCATCGCGATCGGCCACCCGATCGGCGCGTCGGGCGCGCGTCTCGTCGCGCACGTCGCCCACGAGCTCGCCCGCCGGGGCAGCGGGATCGCGGCCGTCGGCCTCTGCGGCGGCGGCGGCCAGGGCGAGGCGCTCATCCTCACCCGCTGACGCGCACCTCAGCGCCTGGTCTTCGCCCACTAGGGTCGAGAGAGCCTGTCGATCCGAGCAACGGGGGGAGTGATGGCGCGTGCGACGACTCCGTAGACGTGGTCTCGCTGCGGCGATGATCCTCGCCGCAGCGCTTGTACTCTCCGGCTGCTGGCCGAAAATCGTCGAGCAGTCGAGAGACGAGTCGATCCGCAACGTAGCGCAGGTCACATCGGATGCGGTCGAGTGCTTCGCCGAGGTGCGGATCACGAAGGACGAGGACCTGGAGGCGCTGGCGAGAAGCAATGGCCTCTGCGGGAACTGGACCGCGCTGGGGGCCACCGACGAAGAGATCCTGGGCTGGAAGTGGGACGACATCAACACCGCCTGGCTGATCCGGATCGATCAGTCGACCGACACGCCGATCATCGAGGTGCTGGCTATCGGCGAGGGCCATGCCAGCTCCTGGACCCAGTCGGAAACGCATAGGGTGATCGTCTGCTGGCAGGTGGCATTGGATCCATCCGCTGGGAAGCCCCACGTGACCGCCCTGGAGTGTCCGGAGCCATGGCTGACCTCCTGGGGGAAGGCAGAGGTCATGACGCTCGAGGAGCTCGTGACGGCCGCCGATGAGCTCGGCGTCGCGCTTCAGACGTAGCCTTCTCGTGCAGGACCTGGCCATAGGCCCCCGCACTCCCCGCAGCTCAGGTCGTCAGGCGGACACACCGCGGGCGGGACGACTCGTCTCCGGGCGCTCAGCGCTTGGCGGCCTTGGCAGCGGCCTTCTCCGCCTTGTGGGCGCGCTTCGCCTGCACCGGAGCGAGGGGGGAGTCCGCCGCGACGGCCTCGCCGCGCTCGTCGCGGCGCGTGTCGACGACGGCGCCGATCGCGAGGGCGAACATGATGCCCCAGCTGATCCAGGCCAGCACGGCGCGCCACGTGATGGGCGCCTCGCGTGTGCCCCGCAGCAGAGAGACACCGGAGGAGATCGCGGCGAATAGGCCGGTGCTGAACAGGTAGCGCATACGGATACGCTACCCGGCCGCCGCGAATGCGGCGCCGAGCCTTGACAGGCCGACCCGGATGCGTTCCGGGGAGTACGTCGTGAAGGAGAGCCGCATCGCGCGCGCGTCTGCGGGACCGGCGAAGAAGGGCGCACCGGGGACGTAGGCGACGTCGTGCGCGAGCACCTGCGCGAGGGCGGCCGTCGCATCCCGGCCCTCGGGGAGCCGGGCCCAGACGAACATGCCGCCGTCGGGCCGGTTCCACGCGCTCCCTGCCGGCATGTGCTCCGCGAGCGCGCCGAGCATCGCGTCGCGGCGCTCGGCGTAGGCGGCGCGGATGCGGCCGAGCGCGGGCTCGGCCCGCCCCGAGGTGAGATAGCGGGCGGCCGCGGCCTGGTCGATCGTCGAGGTGTGCAGATCCGCCGCCTGCTTCGCGATCGTGACGGTGGGTCGGACGTCGGCGGTCGTGCGCACCCATCCGATGCGCAGGCCCGGGGCGATCACCTTCGAGAAGCTGCCGAGGCTCAGCACGTGCTCCGGAGCGAAGGTCGCGATCGACGGCAGCTCCTCGCCCGAGTAGCGCAGCTGCCGGTAGGGCTCGTCCTCGATCACCCGGAAGCCGTGCCGGCGGGCCGCGTCGGCGATGCGCTGACGCGCCTCGAGGCCGTGCGTCCGCCCGGTCGGGTTCTGGAAGGTCGGCACCGTGTAGAAGAACCTCGGCGCGTGCCGCCGTGCGAGCGCCTCGAGCGCGTCGAGATCGAGCTCGTCGCCCGCATAGGGCACGCCGATCACCCGTGCGCCCGCCAGCGCGAAGGTCTGCAGGGCGGCGAGATAGCAGGGCTCCTCGACGAGGATGACGTCTCCGGGGTCGAGGAGCGCGGTCGAGAGCAGGCCGAGACCCTGCTGCGAGCCCGTCGTGACGATCAGATCGGATGCCGAGGTCGGCAGGCCGGATGCCGTGTACTGCCGGGCGACCTCCTCGCGGAGGAGCGGACTGCCTTCGGACGTGGAGTACTGCAGGGAGGAGGTCTCGCGCAGAGCGTCGTCGAAGGCGGCGCGGATGCCGTCGATGTCGAACAGCTCGGGAGCGGGGAGCCCTCCGGCGAAGGAGATCACCTCCGGGCGCTCGGTGAGTGCGAGGAGGTCGCGCACCGGGGAGGTCTTCGCCGCGCCGGCGCGGGCGGAGCGTCCCGGCAGGGTGCGGTGCGTCTGTGCGATCGGCATGGGTCCTCCTCGTGCGCGCGGCCTGGGAGGACCAGGCTACTGCGCCCGCTCCCGGGCCCCGTGCGCCGTGACACGGTACCCTGGAGAGGTCGCGGCACGCCGCGACCGTGGACGTGCATCTACCGGCCATCGGCTCTCCCGATGGACAGCGGCGGCACCAGGACCCGCGTCGGATCGACGCGCGAGAGCCCGATACACATGCACACTTCTGCTCAGCCGAGCCTTCTCCGCATCGCCGGCCTGCCCTATTTCGTCATCGCGTTCGTGGCGCGCCTGCCCTTCGCCATGATGGTCGTCGGCGTGCTCACCGTCGTGGTCTCCGCGCGCGGCTCCCTCTCGCTCGGCGGGTTCACCTCGGCCGCCGTCGGCCTCGGCACCGCGTGCTTCGGCCCCCTGCTGGGGGCGGCAGCCGACCGGTTCGGCCAGCGGAGCGTGCTCGTGATCCTCGCGGTCGCGAACGCGGCGGCTCTCGTCTGCTTCACGCTCGTGGTCTACGGCGCCGCGGCCGACGCGCTCGTGCTGCTCGCCGCCTTCGGGATCGGCGCCACCGCGCCCCAGGTCGCTCCGATGTCGCGTTCGCGCCTGGTCACGATCATCGCCGAGCGGATGCCGGAGTCCGGCCGCCAGCGCACGATCTCCGCCACCATGGCGTACGAGTCCGCCGCGGACGAGACGGTGTTCGTCTTCGGGCCGTTCCTCGTCGGCGTCCTCGCCTCGGCGATCGCCCCGTGGGCGCCGCTCGCGATCGCCGCGGTGCTCATCGTCGTCTTCGTCGGCGCGTTCGGGCTGCACCCGAGCGCCCGGGCCGTGTCGACGCACCGTGGAGCCGACGGCTCGGCGCCCTCGGCCGTCTCCGAGCTCTTCCGCCCGCGTCTGCTGGTCGTGCTGCTCGGGATCTTCGGCGTTGGCGTGTTCTTCGGCACCATGCTCACCTCGCTCACCTCGTTCATGGCCGACCGGGGCGCGGCCGAGCAGGCCGGCGTGCTGTACGGCGTGATGGGGGTCGGGTCCGCGGTCCTCGCGCTCGGCGTCGCCTGGCTCCCGCCGCGGTTCTCGATGCGGGCGCGCTGGCTCGTGTTCGCCGGCATCCTGTTCGCGGGCACCCTGCTGCTGCTCGTGGTCGACTCTCCGGTGTCGATGGCCGTGGCGCTCGGTGTCATGGGGGTCGGCATCGGCCCGACCCTGGTCACCCAGTACAGCTTCGGCGCCGCGCGCAGCCCGTTGGGCCGCTCGGCCACGGTGATGACGATGCTGGGCTCGGCGATCGTGGTCGGCCAGTCGCTGGGCGCGGCGGTGGCCGGCCAGGTCGCGGAGCAGTCGGGGACCACGCCTGCCCTGGTCCTGCCGATCCTCGCCGCCGCCATCGCGTTCGCGGCCGGTCTCCTGAACTGGAGGCTCAGCGCGATCCGCCGCGATCGGCGTGCCTGACCGCCGGCCTGGGTAGCCTGGACTCACCGATACGCACTCGTGAGGAGATCACCCATGGCCAGCGCAGATTTCGTGGTCGTCGCGAACCGACTCCCCGTCGATCGGATCGAGGGGGCCGACGGAGAGGACGAGTGGCGCACCTCGCCGGGCGGGCTCGTCGCGGCGCTCGAGCCGATGATGCGCAGCGCCCACGGGGCCTGGGTCGGATGGCCGGGGCAGGCGGATCTGGAGCTCGAGCCCTTCGAGATCGGGGGCATCGACCTCGTCCCGGTGACGCTCAGCGCGCAGGAGGTCGCCGACTACTACGAGGGCTTCTCCAACGACACGATCTGGCCGCTGTACCACGACGTGATCGCACCGCCCCAGTACCACCGGGAGTGGTGGGAGGCGTACGTCGCGGTGAACCGCCGCTTCGCGGAGGCCGCGGCATCCGTCGTCGCCGAGAACGGCACCGTGTGGGTGCACGACTACCAGCTCCAGCTCGTGCCGCAGCTGGTGCGAGAGCTGCGCCCCGACGTCACGATCGGGTACTTCCATCACATCCCGTTCCCTGCGCACGGCCTGTACGCGCAGCTGCCGTGGCGGGACCAGGTGCTGCGGGGTCTGCTCGGCGCCGATGTGATCGGCTTCCAGCGCGCGCAGGACGCCACGTACTTCCTCACGGCGGTGCGCCGTCGCCTGCGCTACGAGGTCAAGGGGTCGTCGATCGCCGTGCCCAGCGCGCCGGGGGAGACGCGGACCGCGGTCGCCCGCGCCTTCCCGATCTCGATCGACACCGCCCCCTACCTCGAGCTCGCGGCCCGCCCAGACGTGCAGGCGCGGGCGGCGGAGATCAGGGAGAGCCTCGGAAATCCGTCGCGCATCCTCCTCGGAGTGGATCGGCTCGACTACACCAAGGGGATCCGCCACCGCATCAAGGCCTACGGAGAGCTGCTCGCCGAAGGGCGGCTGCACGTCGAGGACGTCACGCTGATCCAGGTCGCCAGTCCCAGCCGCGAGCGGGTGGACGCGTACGTGCACCTCCGCGACGAGATCGAGCTGTCGGTCGGCCGCATCAACGGCGACAACGACACGATGGGGCACACGGCGATCCGCTACCTCCACCAGGGCTACCCGCGCGAGGAGATGGTGGCGCTCTACCTCGCCGCCGACGTGATGCTCGTCACGGCGCTCCGCGACGGGATGAACCTCGTCGCCAAGGAGTACATCGCCACGCGCGCCGACAACCGCGGCGTGCTCGTGCTCAGCGAGTTCACCGGCGCCGCGGACGAGCTGCGCCAGGCCGTCAGGGTCAACCCGCACGACATCGAGGGCCTCAAGGACGCCATCATGGAGGCCGTCGAGATGTCGCCGCGCGATCAGAGCAGGCGGATGAGGGCGCTGCGGCGTCGCGTGCTCGAGAACGACGTCGTGGCGTGGTCGTCCTCGTTCCTGCGGGCCCTCGCCGAGGTCCACCCGCGATGAGCACGCGCACCATGCCCCGCACCCGTCGATCGGAGACATCGTGACCCGCACCTGGACGCCCGGGACGGCGGATGCCGCGCTCACCGCGATCGCCACGACGCCGCGCCTCGTCGTCGCCCTCGACTTCGACGGGACCGCCGCCCCCTTCGTGATCGATCCGATGGCGGCGCGCGCGATCCCCGAGACCGTCGCCGAGGTGGAGCGGCTGGTCTCCCTCCCCGACACGGTCGTCGCCTACGTCTCCGGTCGCAGCCTGCACGATCTGCGGGTGATCGCCGAGCACGGCGACGAATCCCCGGTCGTGCTGGCGGGGTCGCACGGCGCCGAGTACTGGTATCCGGGAACCGGGTACGTCGAGCCCGCCGCCGGCGCACGCGACGGCGAGCGCGAGGAGCTCTGGGCGGTGACGCGTCCGATCATCGCCCGGCACGAGGGCGCCGAGTTCGAGCCGAAGGCGTTCGGGATGGGCGTGCACACCCGCGGTGCGGCGGACGGCGTGGAGGACGCGGTGTTCCGCGAGGTCGACGAGATGGTCGCCGAGCGCTTCCCGCACTGGCGGCGCCGGAAGGGGCACCACGTGCTGGAGTTCTCGTCGCGGATCGAGGGCAAGGACGCGGCGATGGCGGTGCTCCGCGAGCGGTTCTCCGCGACCGGCATCCTGTTCGCCGGAGACGACGTCACCGACGAGGACGCCATGCGGGTGCTCGCCGAGGGCGACCTCGGCGTCCGCGTCGGCCCGGGGGAGAGCGCCGCGGCGCTTCGTGTCGGAAGTCCACAGGAGATCGCCCTGCTTCTGAGGTCTGTCGCGGACATCCGCGGCGCCGCACGGGAATAGACTTCCTGCATGTCCTCGTATGATCCTGAGTCGCTCGAGTCCGTCGACATCAAGCCCCGCAGCCGTGTCGTCACCGACGGCATCGAGGCCACGACCTCCCGAGGCATGCTCCGTGCCGTCGGCATGGGCGATGCCGACTGGGACAAGCCGCAGATCGGCATCGCGTCGAGCTGGAACGAGATCACGCCCTGCAACCTGAGCCTGGACCGACTTGCGCAGGGCGCCAAGGAGGGCGTGCACTCGGGCGGCGGCTACCCGCTGCAGTTCGGCACCATCTCGGTCTCCGACGGCATCTCGATGGGGCACGAGGGCATGCACTTCTCGCTCGTCTCGCGCGAGGTCATCGCCGACTCGGTCGAGACGGTGATGATGGCCGAACGGCTCGACGGCTCGGTGCTCCTCGCCGGATGCGACAAGTCGATCCCCGGCATGCTCATGGCCTCCGCCCGGCTCGACCTCTCGAGCGTGTTCCTCTACGCGGGCTCGATCGCCCCGGGATGGGTCAAGCTCTCCGACGGCACTGAGAAGGACGTCACGATCATCGACTCCTTCGAGGCCGTCGGCGCGTGCCGTGCCGGCCTCATGAGCGAAGAGGACCTCAAGCGCATCGAATGCGCGATCGCGCCCGGCGAGGGTGCGTGCGGCGGCATGTACACGGCCAACACGATGGCCTCGGTCGCCGAGGCTCTCGGGCTCAGCCTGCCGGGCTCCGCCGCTCCGCCCGCGGCGGACCGCCGTCGCGACTACTTCGCCCACCGCTCCGGCGAGGCCGTGGTGAACCTGCTCCGCCAGGGCATCACCACCCGGGACATCCTCACCAAGGAGGCCTTCGAGAACGCGATCGCCCTGGCGATGGCCCTCGGCGGCTCCACCAACGTCGTGCTGCACCTGCTCGCCATCGCCCGCGAGGCGGAGGTCGAGCTCAGCCTGCACGACTTCAACCGCATCGGCGACAGGGTCCCGCACGTGGCCGACATGAAGCCGTTCGGCAAGTACGTGATGAACGACGTCGACCGGCACGGCGGCATCCCCGTCATCATGAAGGCGATGCTCGACGAGGGGCTGCTGCACGGCGACGCGCTCACCGTCACCGGCAGGACCCTGGCCGAGAACCTCGCCGAGCTCGACCCGCTGCCCATCGACGGCGAGGTGATCCACACCTTCGACAACCCGATCCACGCCACCGGCGGCCTGACGATCCTGCACGGCTCGCTCGCTCCCGAGGGCGCCGTGGTCAAGACGGCCGGATTCGACGCCGCCGTCTTCGAGGGGACCGCGCGGGTCTTCGAGCGCGAGCGCGCGGCGATGGATGCCGTCGCCGAGGGGTCGATCGAGCCGGGCACGGTCATCGTCATCCGCTACGAAGGCCCCAAGGGCGGCCCGGGGATGCGCGAGATGCTCGCGATCACGGCGGCCATCAAGGGCGCGGGGCTCGGAAAAGATGTACTACTCTTGACGGACGGACGATTCTCAGGCGGCACAACCGGCCTGTGCATCGGCCACATAGCACCCGAAGCGGTGGACGCAGGTCCCATCGCCTTCGTGCGCGATGGTGATCTGATACGGGTCGATATCGCAGCTCGCTCTCTCGATCTACTCGTCGATGAGGCGGAGCTCGCCTCCCGCCGCTCTGGCTGGGAGCCGCTTCCCCCGCGCTATACCCGTGGCGTACTTGCCAAGTACTCGCGCCTCGTGCGGTCCGCCGCCGAAGGCGCGACGACCGGCTGATTCCGAAAGACCCGGCCGCTGATCCGCGAGGATCGGTTTCCGAGCTCGTCGAAGCACCGGGCCGCAGATGCTCAGGCATCCGACGTCGCCCTCAGACCATCAGAAGGAAGTCCTATGACTGCTGACTCCGTCTCGGCCGTGCCGAGGCCGCCGGCCCAATCCACCACAGCACCCGTGCTGACGGGAGCCCAGGCGCTCGTCCGCTCGCTCGAGCTCCTCGGCGTCACCGACGTGTTCGGCATCCCCGGCGGCGCGATCATGGAGGTGTACGACCCCCTGCTCGACTCCACCGAGCTGCGCCACATCCTGGTGCGCCACGAGCAGGGCGGTGGCCACGCCGCCGAGGGGTACGCCACGGCCTCCGGGAAAGTCGGCGTCACGATCGCCACCTCCGGGCCGGGCGCGACCAACCTCGTCACCGCCATCGCCGACGCGTACATGGACTCGATCCCGATCGTGGCGATCACCGGGCAGGTGTTCTCGACCCTGATGGGGACCGACGCGTTCCAGGAGGCCGACATCGTCGGCATCACGATGCCGGTGACCAAGCACTCCATCCTCGTCAAGGACGTGAGCGAGATCCCCGGCGCCGTGGCCGCGGCCTTCGAGATCGCCGGCACCGGACGACCGGGCCCGGTGCTCGTGGACATCACCAAGGACGCCCAGCAGGCCAAGGCCCCGTTCATCTGGCCACCCAAGGTCGATCTGCCCGGCTACCGCCCTGTGACGAAGGCCCACGGCAAGCAGATCCAGGCCGCAGCGGCGCTGCTGGCCGAGGCCCGCAAGCCGGTGCTCTACGTCGGCGGCGGAGTGATCCGCGGTCGCGCGTCCGAGGAGCTGAAGAGCCTCGCCGAGGTGACCGGTGCGCCGGTCGTGACGACGCTGATGGCCCGCGGGGCGTTCCCCGACTCGCACCCGCAGCACCTGGGCATGCCCGGCATGCACGGAACCGTCCCCGCCGTCCTCGCGCTGCAGGAGTCCGACCTCATCGTCGCGCTCGGCGCCCGGTTCGACGACCGCGTCACCGGCAAGGCCGCGCTGTTCGCACCGAACGCGAAGGTCGTGCACGTCGACATCGACCCCGCGGAGATCTCGAAGATCCGCACCGCCGACGTGCCGATCGTGGGCGACGTGCGCGAGGTGCTCGTCGATCTCGAGACCGCCTTCCGCGGCGCGACCGTGCAGGCGAAGCCCGACATCGAGGAGTGGTGGTCGTACCTCGACGGGCTCCGCAAGGAGTTCCCGCTGGGGTACCAGCCGACGAGCGACGGGTACCTGTCGCCGCAGCACGTCATCCAGCGCATCGGCGAGCTCACCGGCCCCGAGGCGGTCTACGCCGCGGGCGTGGGCCAGCACCAGATGTGGGCCGCGCAGTTCATCAAGTACGAGCGCCCGAACTCCTGGCTGAACTCCGGCGGCGCCGGGACCATGGGCTACTCGGTGCCGGCGGCGATGGGCGCCAAGGTCGCCGAGCCGGACCGCGTGGTGTGGGCGATCGACGGCGACGGATGCTTCCAGATGACCAATCAGGAGCTCGCCACCTGCGCGATCAACGACATCCCGATCAAGGTCGCCATCATCAACAACTCCTCGCTGGGCATGGTGCGCCAGTGGCAGACCCTGTTCTATGACGGCCGGCACTCCAACACCGACCTGAACACCGGTCACGGCACCGTGCGCATCCCCGACTTCGTGAAGCTCGCGGAGGCGTACGGATGCCTGGCGATCCGGGTCGAGAAGGAGGAAGAGGTGGATGCCGCCATCCAGCTCGCCCTCGACACGAACGACCGCCCCGTGGTGATCGACTTCGTCGTGTCGGCCGACGCCATGGTGTGGCCCATGGTCCCGCAGGGCGTGAGCAACAGCTACGTCCAGTACGCCCGCGACCACGCGCCTTCCTTCGACGAGGAGATCTGACTATGTCGACTCACGTGCTGAGCCTGCTGGTGGAGAACACCCCCGGCCTCCTGACCCGCGTGGCGGGGCTCTTCGCCCGTCGCGGCTTCAACATCGACTCGCTCGCGGTGGGCGTCACCGAGGTGCCCGGCATCTCGAGGATCACCGTCGTGGTCGACGTCGACGACCTTCCGCTCGAGCAGGTGACGAAGCAGCTGAACAAGCTCGTCAACGTCATCAAGATCGTCGAGCTGGACCCGTCGGCATCCGTGCAGCGCGAGCACATGCTCATCAAGGTGCGCACCGACAACGCCACCCGGTCGAACGTCATCGAGGTCGTGAACCTGTTCCGCGCCTCGGTGGTCGACTACGCCGCCGACGCGCTGGTGATCGAGGTCACCGGCGACAAGGGCAAGGTGGAGGCCCTGCTGCGAGCCCTGGAGCCCTTCGGGATCAAGGAGATCGCGCAGTCGGGTCTGCTCGCCATCGGCCGCGGCGGAAAGAGCATCACCGAGCGCGTCCTGCGCGGCTGACCACACCGATTCCGGGTCCCCGACCGTCGACGGGCCCGCCTGCAACCTGGGTCCCTGAGCCTGTCGAAGGGCCCGACCAACCACGAACAAGGAGAAAGAACCAGTGAGCACCGAGATCTTCTACGACTCCGACGCCGATCTGTCCATCATCCAGGGCAAGAAGGTCGCCATCGTCGGCTACGGCTCGCAGGGCCACGCCCACGCGCAGAACCTTCGCGACTCGGGCGTCGAGGTCGCGATCGCCCTCAAGGAGGGCTCGAAGTCCGCGCCCAAGGCCGAGGAGGCCGGATTCCCGGTCAAGTCCGTCGCCGAGGCGACCGAGTGGGCCGACCTCATCATGATCCTCGCCCCGGACCAGCACCAGCGCACGATCTACAGCGAGTCGATCGCCCCGAACCTGACCGCGGGCAAGACCCTCGCCTTCGCGCACGGCTTCAACATCCGCTTCGGCTACATCGACGCGCCCGAGGGCGTCGACGTCATCCTCATCGCCCCGAAGGCTCCCGGCCACACGGTGCGTCGTGAGTTCGTCGCCGGCCGCGGCATCCCGGACATCATCGCCGTCGAGCGCGACGCCTCGGGCACCGCCTGGGCCACGGCCCTCTCGTACGCGAAGGCGATCGGCGGCACCCGCGCCGGCGTCATCAAGACGACCTTCACCGAGGAGACCGAGACCGACCTGTTCGGCGAGCAGGCCGTGCTCTGCGGCGGCATGAGCCACCTCGTGCAGGCGGGCTTCGAGACCCTCGTCGAGGCGGGCTACCAGCCGCAGATCGCCTACTTCGAGGTGCTGCACGAGCTCAAGCTCATCGTCGACCTCATGTGGGAGGGCGGCATCGCCAAGCAGCGCTGGTCGATCTCCGACACCGCCGAGTTCGGCGACTACGTCTCCGGCCCGCGCGTCGTGGACGAGCGCGTCAAGGAGAGCATGAAGGGCGTCCTCGCGGACATCCAGTCCGGCGCGTTCGCCACGCGCTTCATCGAGGACCAGGACAACGGCGCGCAGGAGTTCCTCGCGCTCCGCGCCAAGGAGGAGCAGCACCCGATCGAGGCGACCGGCAAGGAGCTGCGCGCTCTGTTCGCCTGGAAGCAGCAGGACGAGGACTACGTCGACGGCAGCGCTGCGCGCTGACCTCCCCGATCACCGACGGGCGTCTCCTGCGGGAGACGCCCGTCCGGCGTTTTCGGGGACTTTCACGCGCAGACATCCGATGTCTGTGCCAGGATGGAGGCATGCGACAGGAATGGTTTGAGCGGTCCCGGTTCGGGATGTTCGTGCACTTCGGCCTCTACAGCGCGGCCGCCCGGCATGAGTGGGTGCAGAACTACGAGCGTCTCACTGACGACGACTACCGGCAGTACTTCGAGCACTTCGATCCGGACCTCTTCGATGCCGCCGCTCTCGCGCGCACGGCCAAGGAGACGGGGATGGGCTACGTGGTGCTCACGACGAAGCACCACGACGGGTTCTGCCTGTGGGACTCGAAGCTCACCGACTTCACCTCCATGGCGGCGGCCGGCCGTGACCTGGTGCGCGAGTACGTCGACGCCCTGCGGGCGGAGGGGCTCCGGGTCGGCCTCTACCACTCGCTCATCGACTGGCACCATCCGGACTTCACCGTCGATGCGAACCATCCGCGCCGCGACGACGAGGACGCGCAGGCGCTCAACGAGGGACGCGACATGTCCGCGTACCGGGAGTACCTGCACGGGCAGGTGCGCGAGCTGCTCACCGAGTACGGCGACATCGACTACCTGTTCTTCGACTTCACCTACCCCGAGGAGACGGCCGGCTGGCCCGGCAAGGGGCCCGAGGACTGGGATGCGGCGAACCTCCTCGCGCTGTGCCGCGAGCTGCAGCCCGGCATGCTGGTGAACGACCGGCTCGGCATCCCGGCCGACTTCGTGACGCCGGAGCAGTACCAGCCGACGTCGCCGCTGACCCGCGACGGCGAGCCGCTGGTGTGGGAGGCGTGCCAGACGCTGAACGGCTCCTGGGGCTATCACCGCGACAACACGGACCAGAAGTCCGCGACGCTGCTCGTGCAGATGCTGGTCGACTCCGTGTCGATGGGCGGGAACATGCTGCTCAACATCGGACCGGACGGGCGAGGGGCGATCGCGCCGCGCGACGCCGGGACCCTGTCGGAGATCGGCGAATGGATGCGGCTGCACAGGGACGCCGTGCTCGGCGCAGGGCACGCTCCTCATCGACCGCCCCGCGAGGGCGTCTACACGCGCCGGGGCGACCGGCTGTACCTGAGCCTGTCCTCCTGGCCTCTGGGATACGTGCACCTGCCCGGTCTCGCCGGCCGGGTCTCCTACGCCCGTCTGCTGAACGACGGCTCCTGGCTGCGCACGAGCGTCTCGGACCCCGCGCAGAAGGCGGACCTCATGACGCCGGCGGGCGAGGCGGAGGGGACGCTCACCGTGCACCTGCCGGTGCGTCGTCCCGACGTGCTCATCCCGGTGATCGAGCTGACCCTGACGGGGGAGTGAGGGGGAGCGCGGGGGCTCAGGCCGCCGTGCTCTCGATCCCCTCGAGCGCGAGTCGCGCGGCGCCGTGCAGGATCGCATCGGCTCCGGTCACGGCCGCCTCGATCCGAAGGCGCTGGGTCGCCAGCGGATGGCAGGCCTCGTAGACGCGGCTGCGCACGGCGGCGATGAACGGCTCCGAGGCGCTCATGCTGCCGGTCAGGAAGACCGCGTGCGGGTTGAAGAAGTTCACCACGCCGGACAGGGCCTGTCCCAGATGCGTGCCCGCGGTGCGGACGAGCATGGTGGCGAGCGGATCGGCGTCGCGGGCGAGGGCCAGCACATCGGCGGTGGTGCGGACGGCGTCGTCGCCGCGTGCGCGCATCTGGCGGACCAGGCTGGCCCCGCTCGCGACGGTCTCGAGGCATCCCGTGTTCCCGCAGGAGCAGGGGATGTCGCCGCTGCCGTCGATGCGCGTGTGCGTGATGTCGCCCGCGGCTCCCGTCGCACCGCGGTGCACGGCCCCGTCGACGATGACGCCGCTGCCGATCGCGGTGCCGGCCTTGACCGTGATGCTGTGCTGGGTGTGCCCGAACTGCTCGCGGTGCTCGCCGAGTGCGGCGAGGTTCGCGTCATTGTCGACCACGACGCGGGTGCCGAACCGGGATGCGAGGTGCTCGCCCACGCGGAACCCCGGCCAGCCCGGCATGCGCGAGGGCTGGTCGACCGAGCCGGTGGCGATGTCGACCGGACCCGGCAGGCTCACGCCGATCGCGTGGATGCGGGAGTCCGCCGACAGCTCGTCGAAGACGGCGGCGACGCGGTCGAGCGTCGCCTCCGGCCCGTCCGCGAGGTCGATCGCGATCGAGCGGGTGCCGAGGAGCGCTCCGCTGAGCGCGTGGCGGCCGATGCGCGCGTGACCGCCGCCGAGGTCCGCCGACAGCACGATGCCGTCGGCAGCGATCTGCAGCACGCGGGGGCGCCGCCCGCCGCGTGACGTACCCGCCCCGGCCTCCTGCAGCAGGCCGGCGTCCAGCAGCCCCTGCACGCGGAGGCCGACGGTCGAAGCGGCCACGCCGAGACTCTCCGCGAGCTCGCTGCGGGAGCGGGCCTCGCCCCGCGCCACGAGCTCGAGGATCCGGCGCGTCTGGGCGTCCTCGATGGGACGGTCGGTCGTGTCGGCCATGGTCTTCCTTCGCGTCGGCATGGTCAGCGTAGAGGCGCCGCCGTCGTGTTTCCGGTTCGTTACGAATTATCAAGGTCGGATAAACATCGGATGTTCCGCTTGCGGCTCTGTGTGAAGTATGACAGCGTAACTTCATACGAAATCCTATTAGGTTACTTCGACCCGCGAAATAACCTACCTTCCCGAGGAGGCATTCAATGAAGAAGATGCGTGTGGGGGCTGTGGTCGCGATCACGGGCGTCGCCGTGGCGATGACCGGCTGCGCGAGCTCCGGTGACGGCGGCTCCGCCGACGGCGACACCATCGTCGTCGACATGTGGGCCGGCAGCGAGTCGGACGTCGACGCCCTCGAGGCGCAGGTGGCCTTCGCCCAGGAGCAGAACCCCGACATCAAGATCAAGCTGCAGACCTCCCCGTGGAGCGACTTCTTCACGAAGCTCACCACCAACATGGCCAGCGGCAACATGGCGTGCGTGACCGGCATGAGCGGCGCGCAGCTGGGCGGCTACACGGCCGGCTTCCGCGAGCTGAGCGCCGACGACCTGAAGACCGCCGGCATCGACTGGTCGGAGTTCAACCCGAGCGCCGACGGCATCCTCAGCTTCGAGGGCAAGGTCTACGGCGTGCCCTTCGACGTCGCCACCATGCTCGTCTACTACAACCAGGACATGCTGACCGCCGCCGGCGCGGCGACGCCCGAGATCGGCTGGACCTTCGACGACTTCGACACGATCGCGGCCGACGCCACGAAGGACGGCAAGTACGGCTTCGGGATGGGCATGGGCGGGTACCAGTGGATGTCGATGCCGATCGCCTACTCGGCGACGCAGCCGGCCACCGAGGACGGCACGCTCCACATCGACGACGAGGCCTTCGTCGACGCGGCCTCGTGGTATGCGGGCCTCGTCACCGACAAGAAGGTCGCCGCCCCCGTGGCGTCCGCCTCCGACACCGGCTGGGGCGAGAACCAGTACACCGGCGGGAACGCCGCCATGGCCGTGGACGGCACCTGGAACGCCGTCAGCTACCTCAACAACGAGTCGGGCTTCGCAGCCGGCATGGTCCCGCTGCCCGCGGGCGTCGACGGCAACCCCGGACCCATCCTCGGCTCCGGCTACGGCATCTCGGCGAACTGCGAGAACCCGGAGGCCGCGCTGAAGGTCCTCGGCTCGCTGCTCGGCGAGGACGCGCAGGACTACATCGCATCCTCGGGCCGCTCGTACCCGGCGCGCACCTCGTCGCAGCCGCTGTACTTCGAGTCCATCGACGAGCAGTACCGCGACCAGGTGCAGTCCGTGTTCGAGGCCGCGTTCGGCGACACCGTGCCGCTGTACATGACCAAGAACTGGCAGAAGCTCGACAGCTACATCCAGCCGAACCTGGTCAGCGTCTACAACGGCCAGATGTCGATGGAGGAGCTGCTGTCGAACGCGCAGTCGCAGTTCGGCGAGTGAGCCGGCACAGTCCGACGACGCGGTGAGAGAGAAAGACTGAGATGACGATCACGACGAGACGTCGAGGATCGCTCGCCAAGGTCGAGGCCCGCCAGGCGCTGGGATTCGCAAGCCCAGCCCTGGTGGGGCTCGCCCTGTTCACGATCGTGCCCGTGGGGCTGTCGATCGTGATGAGCGTCTTCGACTGGCCGACATTCGGCGAGCGGACCTTCAACGGCGTGGACAACTACGTCAAGCTGTTCACCCACAGCCCCGACTTCTGGCCGGCGCTGCGGAACTCGGCCGTGTACACGCTGCTGTACGTGCCGCTGAGCGTCGCGCTCTCTCTCGTGCTCGCCCTCGGGCTCGGCCCGCGGATCCGCGGGCGGGGTGCGCTGCGCGTGCTGTTCTTCATCCCGGTCGTCACGCCGATGGTCGCGAACGTCCTGGTGTGGAAGATGATGCTGCAGCCCCAGGGGCTGTTCAACGGGCTCTCCCAGACCTGGTTCGGCGTCGAGCTGCCCAACTTCCTCGCCGATCCGAACTGGGCGATGATCATGGTCGTGGCGATGAGCGTCTGGCAGGGGCTCGGCTACAACATGCTGATCTTCTCCGCCGCCCTGGAGCAGCTGCCCGAGAGCGTGCTCGAGGCCGCCAGCATCGACGGCGCCCGAGGACTCCGCCGCGCGTGGAGCATCATCATCCCGATGATCTCCCCGTCGATCTTCTTCGCCACGATCATGACGATGATCACCTCCCTGCAGGTCTTCGTGCAGCCGCAGATGCTCACCGGCGGCGGCCCGGGCAACGCCACCAAGCCGCTGGTCATGTACATCTGGGAGCAGGGCTTCACCTTCGGCGATCTCGGCCTCGCGGCAGCGGCCGCCTGGATCCTGTTCGCGATCATCATCGCCATCACCGGCGTGCAGTTCGCCGCGCAGAAGAAGTGGGTGCACTATGAGCACTGAGACCGTCACGACGCAGGTCCCGAGGGCCGAGCGACCGGCTGCGATCCGCCGGGGGCGCGGTGCGGACACGACGCCGGGCGCGCGCATCCGGCTGATCATCGCCCACGTGTGCGTGTACATCGCCGGGCTGATCTTCGTCGCTCCGCTCGTGTACGCGTTCTTCTCGGCGCTCAAGCCGAACTCCGAGATGTTCTCGATGCCCCCATCGCTGATCGGGTCGGAGCTGCGGTGGAGCAACTTCGTCGACGTGTTCGCCTACGGGCCCTTCGTCACCTACATCCTCAACTCCTTCATCGTCGCGATCGGCGGCACCCTCGTGGTGCTGATCGTCTCGACGACGGCCGGCTACGCGTTCGGCCGGTTGCGGTGGAAGGGGAGGGACGCCGTGTTCGTGCTGTTCCTCGCGACCCTCATGGTGCCGGCCGAGGTCCTGGTGATCCCGATGTTCCAGGTGATGCAGTGGTTCGGCTGGGTCGACACCTACCAGGCCCTCATCCTGCCGTTCGCCTTCGGCGCCTTCGGCACCTTCCTCATGCGGCAGTTCTTCCGCGGCATCCCCTACGAGCTCGAGGAGGCGGCCCGCGTCGACGGCGCAGGCCCGGTCCGCTCGTTCCTGCAGATCATCCTGCCGCTGTCGAAGTCGGCCGTCGCCGTGCTCGCCGTGTTCACCTTCCTCTCCTTCTGGAACAGCTACCTGTGGCCGCTGATCGTCACCGTCGACTACAACGCGCACGGCACGCTCCCCGTCGGCCTCGCCAGCTTCGCCGGGCTCACCGGCACCCGCTGGGACCTGCAGATGGCCGCGGCGATCATCTCGATGATCCCGACGACGGTGCTCGTGATCGTGCTGCAGAAGCACCTGGTCAAGGGCATCGCGATGGCCGGACTCGGAGGGCGCTGATCGTGGCGGCACAGGAACAGGGGCCGACTGCGCCCGCATCCGGCATCGTCGGCATCGACATCGGCGGCACGAAGATCGCCGGCCTCGTCCTCGACGAGGACGGGGCGGTGATCGGACGAGGAGGCGTCCCGGCTCCGGCGAGCGTGGGAGGCCGGGCGATGGCGGATGCCGCGGCGGGTCTCGTCCGCGAGCTGATCGACCGCGCGGGCACCGACCTGAGGGCCGTCGGCGTCGGAGCCGCCGGGGTCATCGACCACGAGACGGGCACGGTCCGCGCCGCATCGGCGACCTTCGTCGACTGGGCGGGCTTCCCTCTCGCCGATGAGCTCCGGGCACGGCTCGGCGTGCCGGTCCGCATCGAGAACGACGTCAACGCGTTCCTCCTGGGCGAGGCGGCCGGATCCGCCGGAGCGGGCGGCGATGTGCTCGGCGTCATGCTCGGCACCGGCGTGGGCGGCGCCGTCATCATCGACGGCGAGCTCCGGCACGGCCCGAACGGGGCGGCGGGGGAGATCGGCCATACTCCGGGCTACAGCGATCTCGTCTGCACCTGCGGCCAGATCGGCCATCTGGAGACCCTCGCCTCCGGCACCTCGATCGGCCTGCGCTACGCCGAGCGCGTCGGCGGAGGCGCCGTCGACGCGAGAGAGGTCGCCGCCCGCGCCCGTGCGGAGGACCCCGACGCCGTCGCCGTGTTCCATGCGGCCGGACGCGCGCTCGCCCTCGCCTGCGCGAGCGCGGCGACGCTGCTCGACCTTCCGCGCGCGATCGTCGGCGGGGGCGTCGCCGAGGCCTGGGACCTGCTGGAGCCGGCGATCGAGGAGACGCTGCGCACGGATGCTCCGGTGTCCGGGCTGCCGCTTGCCCTCGTGCCGGCCACGCTCGGCGCCGACGCCGTGGCGATCGGCGCCATCGAGGCGGCCCGTCGCGCCTTCGTGCCGGCGGGCGCACACTGACCATGACGAAGACGAGGAGAATCACGTGACCGAGCGGCCCGACGCCAGCGAGATCTGGATGGGCGCGCTGCCGCCCCTGTCCGACGGAGGCCTCTCCCGACCGCGCATCGGCATCGGCGGGATATCGATCGAGTCCAGCACCTTCTCGCCGCACGTGTCGGGGGACGAGGCGTTCACGATGCGCGCCGGCGCCGCACTGCGTGCCTACTATCCGTTCCTCGACGAGGGGCGGGAGCTCGGCGAGGCGGCGGAGTGGGTGCCGCTCGTGCACGGGCGTTCGCTGCCGGGCGGGGCCGTCGACCCCGCCACCTACCGGCGGATGCGGGACGAGATCGTCGCCGGCATCCGCGAGCAGGGACCGTTCGACGGATTCTTCTTCGACATCCACGGCGCGATGAGCGTCGTGGGCATGGAGGACGCCGAGGGCGACCTCGCCCTCGCGGTCCGCGACGCGCTCGGCCCGGACACGCTCGTCTCGACGTCGATGGACCTGCACGGCAACGTGTCGGAGACGCTGCGCGACGCGGTCGACCTGCTCACCTGCTATCGCATGGCGCCGCACGAGGACTGGCTGAACACGAAGGAGCGGGCGGTGTGGAATCTGCTCGCCCGTCTGCGCGGCGAGCACGGCGCCGACCCGCTCCGTCGCCGGCCCTTCACGGCCTGGGTGCCGGTTCCGGTCCTGCTGCCCGGTGAGAAGACGAGCACGCGCCTGGAGCCCGCCCGCGGCATCTATGCGCAGCTGCCGGACATCGAGGCCCTCCCCGGCGTCGTCGACGCATCGGTGTGGATCGGGTACGCCTGGGCCGACGAGCCCCGCTGTCAGGCCTACGTGGTGGTCACGGGCGACGACCGCGAGACGACAGCGCGGGAGGCGGAGCGGATCGCGCGCATGTTCTGGGAGGCGCGCGAGGACTTCGTGTTCGTCGCCGAGACGGGCTCTCTCGACGAGGCCCTCGACAGGGCCCTCTCACCGCAGGCCCGGCATCCGTACCTGATCTCCGACTCGGGCGACAATCCGACCGCGGGAGGAGCGGGTGACGTCACCTGGACGCTCGCGCAGCTGCTCGCGCGTCCGGAGCTCACCGACGGGACCCGGACCACGCTCGTCGCCTCGATCTTCGATGCGGATGCCGTGGCCACGGCCGCGGCCGCGGGAGTCGGCGCCGAGGTGACGCTCACGGCGGGCGCGCGCGTCGACGGCGGACCGCACGGTCCCGTGCGGATCTCCGGGACGGTCTTCTCGATCACCGAGGGCGATCCGGACGCCGGCGTCCAGGCGGTCATCGCCGTCGGCGGCCTGCATGCGATCATCACCGAGCGCCGCAAGCCCTTCCACCACCTGCACGACTTCCGGATGCTGGGGCTCGAGCCGACGACCGCGGACATCGTCGTGGTCAAGATCGGCTATCTCGAGCCCGAGCTCTACGAGCTCGCCCAGGACTGGACCCTCGCCCTGACCCCGGGAGGCGTCGATCAGGATCTGCTCCGGCTCGGACACCACCGGCTGCGCCCGGGCGTGTACCCGTTCGACACCACCGGAGAACCCGACCTGACAGCCGTGGTGGTGCGCCGCGGCGAGGAGGAGAGCCCCGCATGATGAACTTCGAGAACCGCACGGGCCCCGAGCTCGGAGCCGGAGCACCGGTCTACCCCGCCAACGGCGTGCCGGACTGGTATCGCGACGCCAAGCTCGGCTTCTTCGTGCACTGGGGCCTCTACTCGGTGCCGGCCTGGGCGGTACAGCACGGCGAGGGCGTCCACATCCCGACCGAGGACGCCTACGCCTGGCACCAGTACGCGGAGTGGTACGGCAACACCGTGCGCATCGCGGGCAGCCCCACCTGGGAGCGCCATCAGCGGCTCTACGGCCCGGGGACCTCGTACGAGGACCTCGCCGACCGGTGGGACGCCTCGGCGTTCGACGCCGACGCCTTCGTCGGCGAGCTGGTGGCGGCGGGCGCCCGCTACATCGTGCCGACGACCAAGCACCACGAGGGCTTCTGCCTGTGGGACACGGCGACGACCGGCTTCAACGCCGCCGCCCGCGGGCCCCGGCGCGACCTGATCGCCGAGTTCCACGACGCGACCAGGCGAGCCGGTGCGAGGTTCGGCGTCTACTACTCGGGTGCGCTCGACTGGCACGTGAGCGACTTCCCTCCGATCGAGTCCGACACGGACCTCTTCCGGCATCGTCGCAACGACGAGCACTTCGCCCGATACGCCGCAGCCCAGCTGGAGGAGCTGGTGGAGAAGTTCGCCCCCGACCTCCTGTGGAACGACATCGAGTGGCCGGACGCGGGCAAGGGCACGGAGGACTACGGCGTCGCGGGTCTGCTCTCGCGCTACTTCGGCTCCGTGCCCGAGGGGGTCGTCAACGACCGGTGGGGAGTGCCGTACCACGGGTTCCTCACGCGGGAGTACACGAACGTCGACGAGATCCTGCCGCAGGCATGGGAGTCCACACGGGGGCTCGGCTACTCCTTCGGATACAACAGCGCGGAGGACGAGCGCCACACGCTCTCCGGACCCGCTCTGGTCCGGATGCTCGTCGACGTCGTCTCGAAGAACGGCAACCTGCTGATCAACGTGGGTCCCGACGCGGCCGGACGCATCCCCGAGCTGCAGCGGGAGACCATGCGGTCTCTCGGAGCGTGGCTCGCCGAGAACGGCGGTTCGATCTACGGATCGCGTCCATGGATCCGCTGCGGCGAGGACGGCGGCGAGCCGCGCAGGTACACGACGACGGATGCCGGCGTCCATGTGCACGCTCTCGATCCAGCCGTCGGAACCCTCCGGCTGCCCGCCGAGCTGGAGCGGGGCGAGGCGCGCTGGAGCGATGGCTCCCATGCGGTGACCGCCGCGTCGCCGGAGGGCGGCGTGTCCGTCGCCGTCCCCGACGCGCTGCGGGCGACCCCGGTGGCGACCCTCACGGTCACGGCATGACGTCGCTCGAGATCGCGGTGCAGGATCCGGCGGGGGCGCAGACGGCCTTCGCCGCCGGAGCGGACCGGGTCGAGCTGTGCCAGGCGCTGGGCGTCACCGGCGGTCTCACGCCCTCGGCCGCGACCGTGGACGCCGTGCTCGCCGAGGCGGGCGCCCCGCACCGCGTCGCCGTGCTGGTGCGGCCTCGCGCGGGAGGCTTCGTCTACGACCAGGACGAGATCGCTCTCGTCGCGGCGGACGCGGCCGAGATCGTCCGGCGAGGCGCCGGCGCGATCGTCGTGGGAGCGCTGACCCGCGACGGCCGCGTCGACCGCCGCGCACTGGACGCGTGGCGGCGCGCGGCCGGCGGAGCGGATCTCGTCTTCCACCGTGCGATCGACGCCCTGGCCGATCCGCGCTCCGCCGTCGGCGAGCTCGTGGACGGCGGCGTCACGCGCGTGCTCACCAGCGGCGGCGCCGTTCGGAGCATCGACGGGGCCGAGGTGCTCGCGGGCCTGGTCGACGAGGCGGCGGGCCGGATGGAGATCATGGCGGGGGGCGGCGTGGGCGTCGAGGACATCCCGGCCCTCCTGGCCCTCGGGGTCGACGCGGTGCACCTGTCGGCCAGGAGCTTCTTCGACGACTCCGCTCCCGCTGGTCCCGGCGGCGGGGCGAGCGGATACGACGTCACGGACGCCGGTGTCGTCTCCCGAGCGGCGGCCGCCGTACGAGGCCGCCGCTGACCGTTCGCAGAGGTCAGGGCCGCGTGAGCTCCTCGAGCACCTCGACGACGTGGCGGTAGGGCCGCCCCGTCGCCCGCGTCATGCCGATCTCGCAGGTCCGGTTCGCAGACACGAAGGCGTCGAAGGCCTTCTCGCCCTCCGCGTCGCGGATCTCGGCCGCCTCGACCGCGGTCGCACTGGCCGTGAGCTCGGGGTGCAGCATGCCGCGGTCCCCGGCGAAGGCGCAGCAGCCCCAGCCCTCGGGGACGTAGACCTCGTCGGCGACCGCCGCGGCGATCGCCGTCAGCGCCCCGGTCGCGCCCAGGGCCGTGGTCGAGCATGACGGATGCACGGCGATGCGATCGAGCCTGCCCGTGACCGTGAGGCGGGGAAGCGCCTCGCGCGCGAGATAGGTCGTCGCGTCCTCGATGACGAGTCCCGCGTACTCGGGGTGCTCCTGCAGCGACTTCGAGAGCATCACGTGCAGCCCCTCCGTGCACGACGCCGCATCGCATACGACGGGCAGGGCGCCCTCGCGGCTGGCAGCCCACAGCGAGGCGAGGGTGCGCCGGGTCATCCGGTCGTACCCGGTCAGGTGCCCCTTCGACTTCCACGGCGTCCCGCAGCACAGCGATCCGGCGTCCTCCGGCACGACGACGGGGATGCCCGCCCGCTCGAGGACGGCCATGACGGCATCCCGCGATCCCTCGCCGTGCCCCTCGGCGCCGAACATCGTGCCGATGCACGCGCCGAAGAACACCGCGCGCGCGTCGGCGGGGGATGACGCGTCAGGGGCCTTCGACCCGCCGCGCGGGAGCCCCGCGTCGTAGAGGGGGACCGTGTCCGCGCCGAGGATCGCCCGGCCCACCCGGGTGACGCCGGTCACCAGCGGGGCGGGGAGCGCGTCGGCGACCGTGAGCGCGACGCCCCCGACGCGCGTCACCGCGCCCCAGGCCATGGCCGCGGCATCCCACAGCCCGTCCTCGATCTTCGACGCCTGCTCCGCACGCAGCCGCCGGACGAGGTCGCCCGTGTTGATGTCCACCGGGCACGCGACGCCGCACATGCCGTCGACCGCGCAGGTCTGCACCCCGTCGTAGTCGTAGTCGGCCCGCAGCTCGGCGAGCAGCTCGTGCTCGCCCCGTTCCTCGGCCCAGGCCATGTCCCTGCGCAGCACGATGCGCTGCCGGGGCGTCAGGGTGATGCTCTTGCTCGGGCAGGTCGGCTCGCAGTACCCGCACTCGACGCAGCGATCCACCTCGTCCTCGACACGGGGCACGCGCTTCAGGTCGTGCAGATACGACTCGGCGTCGTCGGACAGCACCACCCCGGGGTTCAGGATGCCGTCGGGGTCGAGCAGCCTCTTGATCTCCCACATCATCTCGGTGAGCTCGTCCCCGTACTGCCGGCGCACGAACGGGGCCATGATGCGACCGGTGCCGTGCTCGGCCTTGAGCGAGCCGCCCTGGCCCAGGACGAGCCCGACCAGGTCGTCGGTGAACCGACGGTAGCGCTCGATGCTCGCGGGGTCGTCGAAGCGCTCGTTGAGCAGGAAGTGCACGTTGCCGTCCTTGGCGTGACCGAAGATCACCGAGCCCTCGTAGGCGTGCTCGGCGAACAGCTCGATCAGGCGCTCGCAGGTGGCGAGCAGCCGCTCGACGGGGACGACGATGTCCTCGAGCAGCGCGGTCGTCCCGGAGGGCCGGGCGCCGGCGATCGCCGTGTAGAGCCCCTTGCGCACGTGCCAGAGGGCGGCGCGCGCCGCCGCATCCGTGGTCAGGGTCGCCGGCACGGCGAGCGGGAGGGCTGCGAGATGCGCGAGGGCGATCGCGGATCCCTCGGCGAGGGTCTCGGCGTCCTTCGCGTGCACCTCGACGAGAAGCGCGGCGTGTCCCCGCACGTCGATCGCCGCGATCTCGGCCGGAACGTCCGACAGCCCCTGCGCGACCCGCAGGGACGCGGCGTCCATCAGCTCGATGGTGGCCAGTCCCAGGTCGGTGAGCCCCGGCAGGGCCGCCATCGCATCGGACAGCGTCTCGAAGACGAGGAGGCCCGTCGCGATGGCGGGCTTGATCTCGATCGTGCGGAACCGCGCCTCGGCGACGAAGGCGAGAGTGCCCTCGGAGCCGATCACGAGATGCTCCAGGATGCGTACGGGGTCGTCGAAGTCGAGCAGGGCGTTCAGGCCGTACCCCATGGTGTTCTTCATCGCGAACTGGCGCCGCACGAACTCGGCGTTCTCGGGGGAGGAGAGCAGGCGCTCGCGCAGGGCGACGAGGCCGGCCGCGATCTCCGGCTCGGCGTCGAGCAGCCGCGCTCCCGCGTCTGCGGCTCCCGTGTCGAGGATCGTGCCGCTGGGCAGCACCAGCAGCATCGACTCGATCGTCCGGTAGGAGTTCTCGACGATGCCGCAGGCCATGCCGCTGGAGTTGTTCGCCACGACGCCGCCGATCGTGCAGGCGATCTCGCTGGCCGGATCCGGGCCGAGCTTGCGTCCGAAGCGCGCGAGCCTGGTGTTGACCTGCCGCACGGTCGCGCCGGGGCCGACCCGGACGGAGGTCCCGTCGGGCGACACGGCGATGTCGCGGAAGCGGCTGCGGGTGTCCACCAGGATGTCGCCGCTGACCCCCTGGCCGGACAGGCTCGTGCCGCCGGAGCGGAAGGTGAGGGTGCGGCCGGCGGCGCGCACGGCCGCGAAGGCCCGCGCCACGCCGTCCGCGTCGGCGGGGGAGAGCACGGCGTCGGGGATCAGCAGATAGTGCGAGGCGTCGTGTGCCCGTGCGAAGCGGTCTATCGAGCGCGCGTGCACCTGGGTCGACGATCCCAGCAGTGCGGGATCCAGCGGTTCGGCGAGCGTCGTCGACATGGTGCTCCTCGGCGGTGACGGAAGATTGTCTGACAAGTGTACCGACTAATGGCCGACTCGGTAGGGTGGAGTCATGAACACGACGGATCCTGCGATCGAGGTGGTGGGGGTGGTGGATGCCGTCACCGCGCAGCTGCGTGTACGCATCCTCAGCGGCGACATCCGTTCCGGCGCCCCGCTGACCGAGGCCGCCGTCTCGCTGGCCTACGGCGTCGCCCGGCCGAGCGCGAAGGCGGCGATCGAGCAGCTGGTCGCCAGCGGCCTGCTCGTGCGCACCGCCCACCGCAGCGCCCGCGTCGCGGCGATCGACCCCGACACGGTGCGCGACGTGTACCGCACCCGCACCCGGCTCGAGAGCGCGGCTCTGCGGGAGCTCGCACAGACCCGTGTCGTGCCGGAGGCCGCCCGCGCCGCGAACGACGAGCTCCTCGCCATGCCGCACGGCCCCGACCCGGCGACGGTCGATCCCGATCTGCGCTTCCACACCGCTCTCATCGACGCCCTGGGCAGCGAGCGCACGTCGCGGATGTACCGGACCGTGCTCGACGAGGTCCGCCTGTGCATGGCGCAGGTGCAGGGGCGGAGGCTGCTGGACGCCGCGGAGATCGCGGATCAGCACGCCGCGATGCTCGACGCGGTCGCCGACGGCGACGGCGACCTCGCGGCTGCGCTGCTCAGCGTGCACCTCTCCTCCGCCGAGGAGAGGCTCGTCGATGCGCTGGGCGGCGTCTGAGCCCTGGACTACTCGGCGGGGCTCTCCGCCGGCACCGGGGCGTCCGCCGCGGCATCCGGGATCTCGATCGGGGCGTCCGAGGGGTCGGCCCAGACCGGCGCCGGCAGCGTCGTGTCGACGGCTCCGTCGCGGATGGCGCGCAGCGCCTCGACGATGTCCGCGGAGTTCTCCGGCACGGCGAGGCCGCACTTCTTCAGCTCGGAGGCGAACTCGAGCGTCAGACGGGTCTTGCCCGCCTCCACGGCCTCGGCCGTGGTGCCCGTGCGGATCTCACTGCCGGTCTGCACGTCGGAGACCGAGTCGCAGACGTGGTAGACCTGCCCGCCATCGACCCAGACGACCTCGTCCTTGCCGAGCAGCTGGATGACCGTCGACTGGTCGGCGGTGTACTGCTCGACCGACGGCGGGGCGAAGTCGACGCCCAGCACCACGGCCAGGGCGGCGAGCACGATGCCCACGATGCCGGCGGTGGTCTTCTGCCCCTTGTCCATGTCCTTGTTGAGGAAGATGAGGATGATCAGCGGCAGGAAGGCGACGACGGCGATGATGGCGCCGAGCTGGTTCTGCACGAAGAAGCGGAGCTTGTCGGCCCTGCGCGCCGGATCGAGGCGGTTGGCCTTCTTCCACAGGAACGAACCGGTGATCGACAGCGCGGCGATGACGACGAGCAGGACGAGCAGCGTGATGAACGCCCACTGCGGGAAGTGCGCGGTGACGCCCTGCTCCGAGAGCAGGCCGGTGTCGGGGTCGCGGACGAGCTGCCCGTCCTCCCCGACGTACTCGCGCTGGCGGAGCAGCCAGAAGATCGCGACCGCCTCGGTCGCGATGGCGACGGCCCACAGCACGCCCGCGATCCAGCGGAACGTCGTCGCCTTCGACTTCGCCTCCGGCGTCGGCTTCCAGTTCGCCGCAGGCTCGGCGACCTCGTTGCTCTCGTTCTCTGCCATCTCCGGCATCCCTTCCCCCTGCGCGCGACCGCGCAGCCCGTTGCTGCCCCGAGCCTACTGGACGCGGTGTCCTACGCTGGGGACATGACCTCCGACTCCGACGACGCCCTCAGCTGGGACGGCGACGAAAGCGCGCCAGAGCGGGAGCCCGCGCTGCCGCGCGGCTGGAAGGCCGTGGGGAGAGGCAGCGAGGCCGTCGGCCCGGCGGACGAGGAGACGGATGCCGTGACCGACGAGCCCGCCGCCCCGGCCGACCGCGCATCCGAGGGGCTCAGCACGACGATGCTGCTCCTGCTCGGGGTGGTCGGCGGGGTCTACCTGCTCTACGCGGTGGGCTGGGCGATCGGCGGCATGCGGCTGAAACCGCTGGCGAACCTCATCGTCGCCGACGCGATGTTCCTGCCCTGGTACGTGCTCGCCATCGCCGCACCGGCCATCTGGTTCCTGACGACCTGGGTGCTCACGCGCCGGGCCGCGACCTGGGTCCGGGTCGCCCTGCTGCTGCTGGGCGTGGTGCTCCTCGTGCCCTGGCCGTTCGTCACCGTGGGGGTGATCGGATCATGAGCGTCGTCGCGCAGCACTCCCGCGCTCCGCGCTGGGCGGTCGCCTCCGTCACGGGGCTGGCGGGCCTGCTCTACGCCTACGCCGTGTGGAACGCGGTCGCGCACATGATCTCCATGGCGGCGCCGAGCGGCCTGACCGGCGTGGGCTGGGTGACGCTGGGATTCGGCGTGGTCCTGCCTGCGCTGGTCTTCGTCTTCGCCGTCGCGATCGGCCGCGGGCGGCGGCTGGGGGAGTACGCGCTCGTGCTCCTGGCGGGCCTCGCACTGGTGGCGGTGTTCTGGCTGAACCTCATCGGCTACAGCATCCTGAACATGAGCGATCTCGTCTCCTGAGCGGCCCGATCCGATCCGACACACGGAACGGGGCCTCGTGACGGCTCCGGTACAGTTGACGTGATCGCGCCCCCGAAGGTGTGCGGCGCATCGGCCCCATCCCGCTTGTCGCGCTGCCCCGAAGGATCCACTGTGCCGAAGCCCGTTGTGCTCATCGCCGAAGAACTCTCTCCCGCCACGATCGAGGCTCTGGGCCCCGACTTCGACGTCCGAGGCGTCGACGGCACAGACCGTGCGGCGTTGTTCTCCTCGCTCGCCGAGGCCGACGCCGTGCTGATCCGCTCGGCGACGCGCATCGACGAGGAGGCGCTGTCGCACGCGCCGAACCTGAAGGTCGTCGCCCGCGCGGGGGTCGGACTCGACAACGTCGACATCAAGGCGGCCACCGCCGCCGGCGTCATGGTGGTCAACGCGCCCACCTCGAACATCGTGTCGGCGGCCGAGCTCACGATCGGGCACATCCTCAGCCTCGCCCGTCGCATCCCCGCCGCGCACGCCTCGCTGTCCGCGGGCCAGTGGAAGCGCAGCTCGTACACGGGGGCGGAGCTGTTCGAGAAGACCGTGGGGATCATCGGCCTCGGCCGGATCGGCGCGCTGGTCGCCGCACGCCTCGCCGCGTTCGACATGCGCGTGGTCGCCTACGATCCGTACGTCACCTCGGCACGTGCGCAGCAGCTCGGCGTGCAGCTCCTCCCGCTCGACGAGCTCATCGCCGAATCCGACTTCATCACGATCCACATGCCGAAGACCCCGGAGACCACGGGGATGCTCAGCACCGCGCAGTTCGCGGCCATGAAGAAGACCGCCTACGTGGTCAACGTGGCCCGAGGGGGCCTCATCGACGAGGCCGCTCTGATCGAGGCGCTGAACGCGGGCGAGATCGCCGGCGCCGGTCTCGACGTGTTCACCTCCGAGCCCCCCGCCGAGGGCAGCACCGCGCGGGCCCTCACGGAGCTCCCGAACGTCGTCGTCACCCCCCACCTCGGCGCGAGCACCGACGAGGCGCAGGAGAAGGCCGGCGTCTCGGTCGCCCGCTCCGTGCGTCTCGCCCTCGGCGGCGACCTGGTCCCGGACGCGGTCAACGTCGCCGGCGGGGTCATCGATCCGTACGTGCGCCCCGGGATCTCCCTCGTCGAGAAGCTCGGGCAGATCTTCTCCGCACTCGCCGCCTCGCCGCTCACGAGCCTGGACGTCGAGGTGCACGGCGAGCTCAACGACTACGACGTGAGCGTGCTCAAGCTCGCCGCCCTCAAGGGCGTGTTCACCAACATCGTCAGCGAGACGGTGTCGTACGTGAACGCCCCTCTTCTCGCCGAGCAGCGCGGCATCGCGGTGCGCCTGATCAAGGACGAGGTCAGCGAGGAGTACCGCAACGTCATCACTCTCAACGGCGCGCTGTCCGACGGCACGCAGCTCTCGGTCTCCGGAACCCTGACCGGGCCGAAGCAGATCGAGAAGCTGGTCGGCATCAACGACCACGCGCTCGAGCTGCCGATCGAGAAGCACCACGTCGTGATGCTCTACACCGACCGCCCGGGCATCGTCGCGGTGTACGGCCAGAAGTTCGGCGAGGCCGGCATCAACATCGCCGGCATGCAGATCGCCCGCCTCGGCGCGGGCGACCAGGCGCTCAGCGTGCTGACCCTCGACTCGCCCGTGTCCGACGAGCTGCTCGACGACGTCCGCTCGGCGATCGACGCCGACCTGTTCCGTCAGATCGAGATCACCGAGGTCTGAGACGTCGTGCGAAGGCGGGAGGGGCATGCGCCCTTCCCGCCTTCGTCGTATGCGGGCGCGCCGCGGCGCAGGCGTTCGCGGTGCGTGCCGGAACCGCCTCTCCTCGGGAGAGGTCTCGGCGGCGATCGACGATGTCCGCGCTGGAGATCTAGCGGGAGGTCGCGCTCAGCACCAGCTCGATGAGCTCGGCGAGCTCCTCGTCCCGTGGGACGAGCCGCTCGGGGCCGTGCACGTCGAGGGAGTTGTTGAAGTAGAGCCCGTCGCTGAGGAGCATCACGAGGTCGAGGCTCGCCCTGTCGCGCACGTGCGGTCGGATCGCGTCCTCCCAGCTGCGCCGCGTGTGCCGCAGCATGTCCGCCGCGGGGGCGGAGCCGCCCTGCGCCAGGCGGGTGGCCGCGACGAGCGCGCGGTCGAGCGCGGCGTCCTCCATGACCGAGGTGCGCACGTAGTACGCGACGGGACCCTCCGCGGCCGCCGTCATGCGTTCGAGGTCGGCGGTGGCGAGCGCATCCAGCCGGTCCAGGAGCCCGGTGACGAGCTCGTCCTTGGAGCCGAAGTGGTAGAGGAGCCCGCCCTTGGAGACGCCGGCCTCCTTCGCGGTGGCGTCGAGCGTGGCCGCGCGTTCGCCATCGGCGATGAGGATGCTCTCGAAGGCGTCGAGCACGCGCTCTCGGGCGAGTGGAGGTCGGGGCATGTCTGTTACTATACCATCTGGACGGTTCAGTAACGGGCCGTCGGATGACTTGAGAGGTGCTCCATGACGCGGACAGCGTCGATTCCCGTGACCGAGACGGATGCTCCCCGCGTGGGCGCCAGGGGGTGGGCCGCGCTCGTCGTGCTCATGCTGCCGGTGCTGCTGGTGTCGGTGGACAACACCGTGCTGAGCTTCGCCCTGCCCGAGATCTCGATGGCGCTCGCGCCTTCCGGTGCGGAGCAGCTGTGGATCATCGACGTGTACCCGCTCGTGCTCGCAGGCCTCCTGGTCACCATGGGGACCATGGGCGACCGGTTCGGCCGTCGCCGGATGCTGCTCATCGGCGCCACCGGCTTCGCGGCGGTCTCCGCCCTCGCCGCGTTCGCGCCCACCGCCGGCCTGCTCATCGCGGCTCGCGCGCTGCTCGGCTTCTTCGGGGCCATGCTCATGCCGTCGACGCTGTCGCTGCTGCGCTCGATCTTCGTCAACCGCGAGCAGCGGCGCATGGCGATCGCCGTCTGGGCCGCCGGGTTCTCGGCGGGCGCCGCGCTCGGCCCGATCGTCGGCGGCTTCCTCCTCGAGCACTTCGCATGGGGATCCGTGTTCCTCGTGGCGGTGCCCGTGCTGATCCCGCTCCTCGTCTTCGCTCCGCTCCTCGTGCCGGAGAGCCGCGACCCCGAACCGGGCAGGCTCGACCCGGTCAGCATCGTGCTCTCGATGGCGGCGATGATCCCCGTCGTCTACGCGATCAAGTCGCTCGCCGTGGACGGACCGACCTGGAAGGCCGCGCTGTTCGCCGCGCTCGGTCTCGTCATGGGCGCGCTGTTCGTCCGGAGGCAGAACCGCGCCGAGATCCCGATGCTCGACATGCGGCTGTTCCGTCGGGGATCCTTCTCCGGAGCCATCCTCATCAACCTGCTGAGCGTCGTCGCACTGGTCGGCTTCCTCTACTTCGTATCCCAGCACGTGCAGCTCGTGCTGGGGCTGAGCCCGATGGAGGCGGGGTTCGCGCTCGTCCCCGGCATGGCCGCCATGATCGTGGCGGGGCTGGTGGTCGTCCCGATATCGCGGCGGGTCCGTCCTCGCGTGCTCATCCCCGCGGCCCTGGTCTTCTCGGTCGCCGGCTATCTGCTGGTCGCCTTCACCACCTCCGACCACGGCGTGGCCCCGCTCATCGTCGCCTTCGTGGTGCTCGGCATCGGGATCGGCGCCGCGGAGACGATCTCGAACGAGCTGATCCTCTCCAGCGCCCCGGCCGAGAAGGCCGGGGCGGCCAGCGCCGTGTCCGAGACCGCCTACGAGCTCGGCGCCGTGCTGGGGACGGCGATCCTCGGGGGCATCATCACCGCCTTCTACCGCGGCGCGCTCGTGCTGCCCGCGGGCATCCCCGCGGATGCCGCCGTCGCGGCCCGGGAGACCCTCGCCGGCGCGTACACCGAGGCGGCGAAGCTCCCGGCCGAGCTCGGCGCGGCGCTGTGGGAGGCGGCCGCGGCCGCCTTCGGCTCCGGCGTCATGGTGACCTCGCTGATCGGCGCGGGTCTCGTCGTCGTGGCGGGGGTCATCGCGGCGGTCACACTGCGCACGACCCCGGCGCACTGACACGCACGCCGGGGGAGGGATCCCCGAGGCGCGGAGCGGCGCCTGACGTCGAGGGGCCGCCCCGTTCCCGGGGCGGCCCTCGGCCGTGCCGGTCAACGTCGGCGTCGTGCCGACATGCTCTGCTCGACGCGCCATGACGCGCCGCCGTCCGCCGAGGTCCATCCGGTCCACTCGAAGGCGTCGTCGGAGATCTCGGAGAACTCCCAGCGCAGGAGACTGCCGTCCATGTCCTCGCCGAGGATCCGGATGCCGCCGTCCCAGGGCTCGCTGCGCATCGGGATGAAGTTCCCGGCGCGCGGCGCGGCCCACACCTGACGCCACGACCCGTCAGCAGGCAGCAGCACGCGCAGCGTGGTCCCGACGCCTCGGCCGCCGCGGGGCTCGGGGAAGTCGGCCGCCGGCGCGTACTGCAGGACGTCCTGCACGCCGAGCCCGTCGAGCACCCAGCGGAAGTCCCAGCGTCCGATCCCGTCGAAGACCAGCCCGCCGGCCGCATCGAAGAAGCGCACGGTCATGTCCCAGGATCCGACGAAACGGCCGAAGAGCATCATCGCCTCGCGATGCTGCGGGTGCGGTCCCTCGGCTCCGAGCTCGGAGAAGGTCGGCTCATCCCGGATTCCGTACATGGCGACGATGCTACGCGCCCGCGCCGGGTGCCGTGCGCCCACGTCACACGCGTCACGGCCGGGCGTGCACCACCGATACGCTGGAAGCATCCGCGTCGGAGCGTCGCGGGGATCCCCATGCAAGGAGTGTCCATGTCGCGTGTCGTGAAGCTGGCCGTCATCCCGGGTGACGGCATCGGTCCCGAGGTCGTCGCCGAGGCCGAGAAGGTCCTCGACGCCGTCACGGCAGGCAGCGACGTCTCCTTCGACAAGACCCGCTTCTCGCTGGGAGCGGCGCGCTACCTCGAGACCGGCGACACCCTCACCGACGAGGATCTCGCCGCGATCTCCGCGAACGACGCCATCCTCCTCGGCGCCGTGGGCGGGCAGCCCGGCGACCCCCGCCTCAAGGACGCGAACATCGAGCGCGGTCTGCTGCTGAAGCTGCGCTTCACGCTCGACCACTACGTCAACCTGCGGCCGTCGAAGCTGTTCGCCGGCGCATCCGGTCCGCTGGCGGACCCCGGCGACATCGACTTCGTCGTCGTCCGAGAAGGCACAGAAGGCCCCTACGTCGGCAACGGCGGAGCCATCCGCAAGGGCACCCCGCACGAGGTCGCCAACGAGACCAGCGTCAACACCGCCTTCGGCGTCGAGCGCGTCGTGCGCTACGCCTTCGACCTCGCCGAGCGCCGCCGCAAGAAGCTCACGCTCGTGCACAAGACCAACGTGCTCGTGCACGCCGGAGCCATCTGGCAGCGCATCGTGAACGAGGTCGCCGCAGAGCATCCGGACGTCGTCGTCGACTACCTGCACGTCGACGCGGCCACGATCTTCCTCGTGACCGACCCGTCGCGGTTCGACGTGATCGTCACCGATAACCTCTTCGGCGACATCCTCACGGATCTCGCCGGCGCCGTCACCGGCGGCATCGGCCTCGCCGCATCCGGCAACATCAACCCCGACGGCGCCTTCCCCTCGATGTTCGAGCCCGTGCACGGCTCGGCGCCCGACATCGCCGGCCAGCAGAAGGCCGATCCGACCGCCGCCATCCTCTCGGTCGCGCTGCTGCTCGACCACCTGGGGCTCACCGCGGAGTCCGCGCGGGTCAGCGCGGCGGTCGAGGCCGACATCGCCGAGCGGGCGGGCGCCCGCCCGACCGCGGAGATCGGCTCCGCGATCGCCGCCCGTCTCTGAACGACAGGCGTAGGCTGAGACGGCGCGAGGACGCGCCCACGCACGAGGAATGGAAGAAGAGATGACGACGATCGACGCCGAGGCGACCGTGGCTCCGCTGGAGTTCGCGGTGACGAAGAACCTGAACGCGGCCACGCCCGCGCGGGTCGCCGAGGTCCTGGAGAACCCGGGATTCGGCGTGGTCTTCACCGATCACATGGTCGACGTCTGCTGGTCCGTGAACGGCGGATGGCACCGGCCCCGCGTGCAGCCGTACGGTCCGATCCCGCTCGACCCTGCGGCATCCGTGCTGCACTACGGCCAGGAGATCTTCGAGGGCATCAAGGCCTACCGGCACGCCGACGGCTCGGTGCACACCTTCCGCCCGGACCGCAACGCGGCCCGCCTGCGCGCCAGCGCGCGGCGCCTCGCCCTTCCCGAGCTGCCCACCGAGTACTTCATCGAGTCGCTGCGCCAGCTCGTCTCGATCGACGAGCGCTGGGTGCCGTCCGGCGACGACCAGAGCCTGTACCTGCGTCCGTTCATGTTCGCCAAGGAGGCCTTCCTCGGCGTGCGCGCGGCGCAGAAGGTCGCGTACTACGTGATCGCGAGCCCCGCCGGGGCCTACTTCACGGGCGGGGTGAAGCCCGTGCGCATCTGGCTCTCCGAGCAGTACGCGCGTGCGGGCAAGGGCGGCACGGGCAAGGCGAAGACCGGTGGCAACTACGCGTCCAGCCTGCTGCCGCAGGCCGAGGCCTACGAGCGCGGATGCGACCAGGTGGTGTTCCTCAACGAGAACCGCGACGTCGAGGAGCTCGGCGGCATGAACGTCGTCTTCGTCTTCAAGGACGGCCGCATCGTCACCCCCGAGTCCGACAGCATCCTCGAGGGCATCACCCGCGACTCGCTGCTGCAGCTGGCCGAGGACCGCGGCTACACGGTCGAGAAGCGCAGCATCTCCATCGACGAGTGGCGCCAGGGTGTGGCCTCCGGCGACATCGTCGAGGTGTTCGCCTGCGGAACCGCCGCTGTCGTCACCCCGATCGGCGCGCTGGTCGGCGAGGGCTTCGACGAGGCGCAGCCGCTCGGCGAGCTTGCCCTCTCGCTCCGCGAGGAGCTCACGGACATCCAGTACGGCCGTCGCGAGGACCGTCACGGCTGGCTCGTCCGCCTCGCCTGACCGCGCTCGCTAGGCTGGGCGGGTGAAGATCGCACGATTCAGCCACGACGACGCCATCATGTACGGGATCGTCGACGAGTCCGACCTGGTCGTGCTCGCCGGCGACCCGATGTTCACCGGATACGAGACCACCGGGGTCCGGGTGCCGCTGGCGGACGCCGCGCTGCTCGCCCCGGTGATCCCGAGGTCGAAGGTGGTCTGCGTCGGCAAGAACTACCACGACCACGCCGCGGAGATGGGGGGAGCGGCCCCGGAGGAGCCGCTGCTGTTCCTCAAGCCGAACACCTCGGTGATCGGCCCCGGCGACGCGATCGTGCGTCCGGCGCTCTCGCAGCAGACCGACTACGAGGGGGAGCTCGCGGTCGTGATCGGCAGGATCGCGAAGAACGTGAAGGCGGCGGACGCCCTCGGCCACGTGCTCGGCTACACGATCGCGAACGACGTCACGGCGCGCGATCTGCAGCGCAAGGACGGCCAGTGGTCGCGGGCCAAGGGCTTCGACACGTTCTGCCCCCTGGGGCCCGTGATCGAGACCGACTTCGATCCGGCGTCCGCCACGATCGAGACGCGCGTCAACGGCGAGGTGCGTCAGCACGCCCCGCTCACCGACATGATCCACTCGGTGGCCTCGATCATCGAGTACGCCTCCGCCGTGTTCACGCTCCTGCCCGGAGACGTGATCCTCACCGGGACGCCCGCGGGCGTCGGGCCGTTCGGCGACGACGACGTCGTCGAGGTCGAGATCCCGGGCCTCGGCATCCTGCGCAACACCGCTCGCGACGCACGGTGACGGTCCTCACCCCGGGACAGCGCATCGCGGTGCAGCACCGCACGGTCGCGGTGCTGTCCGCCGGGCAGGTCCTCGGGGGCGTCGCCTTCGGAGCGACCGTCTCGCTGGGCGCCCTGCTGGCGGCCGACCTGTCCGGCAGCGACGGGCTCTCGGGGCTCGCCACGGCATCCGTGACCCTCGGTCCCGCGCTGTGCTCGATCCCGCTCGCCCGGATGGCCGCCCGGTTCGGACGCCGTCGTGCGCTCACCCTGGGCAACGCCTTCGCCCTCGCCGGCATCGTGATCGTGGTCCTGGCGGTCTCGCTGCGCGCCTTCCCGCTGCTGCTGCTCGGAACGCTGACGATCGGCGCCGGCAACGCGGGCAACCTGCAGTCCCGCTTCGCGGCGACGGACCTCGCGGCTCCCGCGCACCGCGGACGCGACCTCTCGATCGTCGTATGGTCCACGACGATCGGGGGAGTGGCGGGGCCGCTGCTGCTCGGACCGGGGGAGGTCGTCGGCCAGGCGATCGGGATGCCGCCCCAGACGGGCTCCTACGCGTTCTCCTTCGTCGCGCAGTGCCTCGCGCTGGTGCTCTACCTCGCCGCGCTGCGGCCCGATCCGCTGCTCGCGGCGCAGAAGCTCGAGCAGGCGGCCGCGGCCGCCACGGGGGCCGTCCGCGCGGACCGTCCGGCGATGGCGCGGTACGCGATCTTCGCGATCGCGGGGTCGCACGTCGTGATGGCCTCGGTCATGGCGATGACCCCGGTGCACCTGTCGCACATGGCGCACGAGATGCACGGCGCGCACACGACGGCGGCCGACGTGTCGGCGCTGGTCGGCATCACGATCGCCCTGCACGTGGGCGGCATGTACGCCCTGTCGCCGGTGTTCGGCATCCTCGCGGACCGGCTCGGGCGCCTGCGGATCGTGCTGCTCGGCCAGGTGCTGCTCGGCGGCGCGCTGGCCTTCGCCGTCTTCGCGAACGACCGGGCCTGGGGCGTCATCGTCGCGCTCATCCTGCTCGGCCTGGGCTGGAGCGCCGCGACCGTCGCGGGCGCGGCGCTGCTCACCGAGGCGAGCGCCCCTGAGCTGCGGACCCGGCGTCAGGGACGCAGCGACTCGCTGATGAGCCTGTGCGCGGCGGCGGGCGCCGTGCTCGCCGGCGTGATCCTGTCGGCGTTCCAGTACGCGGGACTCGGCATCGCGGCATCCGTCATCGTGGTCGCGATCGTCGCGCTGTCGCCTCTGGCCCGGGGACGCGCCACGTAGAATCGAAGGGCTATGGCTACTCCTCATCCTCTCACCACGACCGCCAGTGGTGCCGACGTCCGCGTCCGCTTCTGCCCTTCGCCGACCGGCCTGCCGCATGTCGGCATGGTCCGCACCGCGCTCTACAACTGGGCCTACGCCCGCCACACCGGCGGCAAGCTGGTCTTCCGCATCGAGGACACCGATGCGGCCCGCGACAGCGAGGAGAGCTTCCGCCAGCTCGTCGACGCGCTCACCTGGCTGAAGATCGACTGGGACGAGGGCGTCGAGGTCGGCGGACCGCACGAGCCGTACCGGCAGTCGCAGCGGCACGACATCTACCGCGAGGTCATCGACAAGCTCGTCGCCGCCGGCGCCCTCTACGAGAGCTACTCGACGGCTGAGGAGATCGACGTGCGCAACGAGGCGAACGGCCGGGCGAAGCAGCTCGGCTACGACAACTTCGACCGCGACCTCACCGACGAGCAGAAGCAGGCGTTCCGCGCCGAGGGGCGCCAGCCTGCCCTGCGTCTGCGGGTGCCCGACGAGGACCTGACCTACGTCGACCTCATCCGCGGAGAGGTCACCTTCCCGGCGGGCTCGTTCCCCGACTTCGTGGTGGTGCGCCCGAACGGCGTGCCGCTGTACACCTTCGTGAACCCCGTCGACGATGCGCTGATGGGCATCACCCACGTGCTGCGCGGCGAGGACCTGATGCCCTCCACCGCGCGCCAGCTCGCCCTGTACGCGGCGCTGATCGACGCGGGCGTCACGACCTTCGTGCCGCGCTTCGCGCACATGCCGCTGGTGCTGGGGGAGACCGGCAACAAGAAGCTCTCCAAGCGCGATCCGCAGGCCGACCTCTTCCTGCACCGCGAGCGCGGCTTTATCCACGAGGGGCTGCTGAACTACCTCGCCCTGCTGGGCTGGTCGATCGGGCCCGATCGCGACGTGTTCTCGCTCGACGAGTTCACCGCGGCGTTCGACATCGTGAACGTGAACCCGAACCCGGCCCGCTTCGACCAGAAGAAGGCCGAGTCCATCAACGGGGACCACATCCGGATGCTCGACGAGAAGGACTTCGCCGAGCGGATCGTGCCCTATCTCGCCGCCGCCGGCCTGTTCGACGAGCCGACGCACGAGCAGCTCGTGCTGGCGTTCCGCGCGGCGCCGCTCATCCAGGAGCGCGTGCAGCTGCTCGGCGAGGCCCCCGGCATGCTCGGCTTCCTCTTCACCGACGACATCGCCTACGAGGCCGACGCCCTCAAGGGGCTGCCCGCGAACGGACGCGAGGTGCTCGACGCGTGCGTGTCGGCTCTCGAGCCGGTCTCGGAGTTCACCGCGCAGGCGATCCAGGACGCCCTCTCCGCCGCCCTGATCGACGGGCTCGAGCTCAAGCCGCGCGTCGCCTACGGGCCGCCCCGCGTCGCGATCACCGGTCGCCGTGTGTCCCCGCCGTTGTTCGAGTCCATGGAGCTGCTCGGCAAGGAGGAGTCGCTGCGTCGACTGCGCGCGCTGTCCGCTCAGCTCGCCGGCTGACCCGCAGAGCCGACGAAGGGAGGGCCGCGATCACCTCGCGGCCCTCCCTTCGTCTCTCCGGCTCAGCTCTCGACGAGCCGCAGCCCGCGCTCCTCCAGCTGAGCCGCGATGTGCTCCGCGTACCACCGCGGCCAGTCCTCGTCGTAGACGCCGCCGAGGTCCTGCTCCTCGTGCACGCCATGCGCGGCCGCTGCCGCGACGAGCAGCTCCAGGATCGTCTGCGTCGTGCTCGTGTCCACGGCGCTCACCGCCCGGGAAGGCGCTCGACGACCTGCTGGATGATCCACTCGTTGCCGTCGGGGTCCTCGAAGGACACGTACGACCCGTAGCTGTCGTGCTCGGGGTGGGCGCCTGCCACGCGGTTGGCGTCGCCCGCCTGGTGGAAGACGCCGTCGGCGTCGTGCCAGATCTCGCTGACCTCGGCGCCGCCGGCGAGCAGCTCGGCGCGTGCGCCGTCGAGGTCAGGGGTGACCAGGTGCAGCCCGCGGACGGATCCGGGGGCGGCATCCGTCAGCCTCTCGCCGAAGATGATCGACGCCGCGCCGCGTCCGGGAGGCGTGACCTGCACCACGCGCAGGCCGCTGTCGATGGCGAAGTCGGCGTCGAGCCGGAACCCGAGGCCGGTGTAGAACGCCTTCGCGCGGTCGACGTCGGCGACGGGGAGGACGATGATCTCGAGATTAAGTTCCATGATGGTCTCCTGTGCGGTCGGGGTTCAGATGGCGTGCAGCGGGCCGGCGAAGGACTTCTTCAGCGACGCCGGGGCGACGAGCGGGAGCAGGGCGGCCAGGATCCTGCCCTTCACGGTCGACGGCGTGCGGACGAGCTCGACGTCGACGAGCGTTCCGCGCTCGGCCGGCGTGAACCGGAAGCTCCAGCCGCCGCCGGCGCCGAAGAGCTTCGAGTCGATCGTGGTGATGTCGACGCGCGAGGCGGAGGCATCCCAGTCGTAGCGGGCGCGCTCCCACGCGGCGGCGGTCCCCTCGGTGACCTCGGCCCAGTCGGCGCCGAGCCCGTGCACGTCGAAGTGGTCGGCGTCGATCGAGGGCCAGGTGTCGGCCCGCGAGGGGCCGAAGTCGGTCAGCACCGCGAGGAGCTCGGGCGCGGAGAGCGCGGAGGTGAGCTGGAAGCGGATGGTGGGCATGTCGTCCTCCGTAAAGTAACTGGTTTGAATGGTTATGACTCTGGCACGGGCATGCATAACCTGTCAAGCAGGTTATTTAAGATTGCCTCCAGGGCGGTCACCTGTCAGAATGGTTATGTGAAACACGCCTTCCCGTGCGGGACCCCCGCCCTCGACTTCGTCGGAACCCTCCGCGCGCGCCGCAACGACGAACCGCGCGAGATGCTCGACGGGGAGCCCATGCTCGACGCGTGGTTCGTCGAGTCCGGTCTGGTCGATTCCCCGCCCGGAGCGGACGAGGCCGACCTGGGCGACGCCGTCGCGCTGCGGGAGGCGATCTACGAACTCGTGAGCGCCCGGCGTCTCGGGGAGAGCCTCCCGGTGCGGGCTCTCGAGATCGTCAACCGTCGCGCCGGGGGAATGCCCATCGGCGTGGAGCTCGGCGACGGCGTGCGGCGCTCGGGGTCGATCGCGCAGGGGCTGGCGACGCTGGCTCGGGAGACCGTGGAGATCGTCGGCGGAGCGGATGCCGCGCTCCTGCGCGAGTGCGCGCGGCCCGAGTGCACACAGGTCTACCTCGACCGCTCCCGCGGGCATCGCCGGGAGTGGTGCGCGATGAAGACCTGCGGCAACAGGGTCAAGGCCTCGAACTTCCGTGCACGACACCGCGCGGAGGCCGAGGACGCCTGAGCGCCTCGCACATCGCGGGCGCGGTGGCAAGCCCCTGCGGGGGCCCGCAGGCCTCGGCTACCGTCGTCAGGAGTCGATCGGAGGAGAGGTCATGGATGAGCAGAAGGTGCGTTCGGTCCCGGCGCTGGACCTCTCGCGGTATCTCGGGCTCTGGTACGAGCAGGGCAGGCTGCCGCTGCGGTACGAGGACGACGATGCGATCGATGTGACCGCTCAGTACACCCTCGCGGATGACGGCACGATCACCGTCGACAACCGCTGCCTCGACAAGGACCGGCAGCCGGAACGCGCTCTCGGCGAGGCGACGCCGGACCCCGAGCATCCTGGGCGCCTGCGCGTGACGTTCCTGCCCGAGATGCTCCGCTGGCTGCCGTTCACGCACGCCGACTACTGGGTGCTCCGTGTGGATGCCGACTACCGGCACGCGCTCGTCGGCACACCGGATCACCGGTACCTCTGGCTGCTGTCGCGCGATCCGCACGCCGAGGCGTCGGTCGTCGAGGACTTCCTGCGCACCGCACTCGATCAGGGCTTCGAGCTCGAAGACTGGATCCGCACTCCGCAGTCGGGCGAGGTCGTCGCGTTCTGAGCCTCCGGCCCGGCGCGCCACGCGCGGGCGACACGGGCTGATTTGGTGCGCCGGTGCCTCTCGGGTAAGCTTGACTCTCGGTGCGAGACCCCGGTTTCGCCCTTGGGGTATGGTGTAATTGGCAACACGGCTGATTCTGGTTCAGTTGTTCTTGGTTCGAGTCCAGGTACCCCAGCAAGACAGACAGCCCCGGAAATCCGCAGCAGGACGGATCACCGGGGCTCTTGCGTTCTCGGGCACGGACCGGGCGATCTCCTCGGTGCCCGGGGTGCCGTCGACGACGTGATCCGGCGCCGGATCAGCGCCCGGCGTCTCCCTCGGACGGCCACTCCGCGATGAGCGCCCGCACCCGCGTCACGGCGTCGTCGAGGTCGCCGCCGCGTCCGACCGCCAAGCCGAGGAGGAACGTCGTCACCGGACCCGCGGGGCGCATGACCTGATGCGCCGTCTCCCGGGTGACGTCCAGGAGGAGGCCGATGGGGACGTCCTCGGGATCGAGGCCGAGCTCGGCGGCGGCGGAGCGCACCCAGCTCTCGAGGTCTGCAGGGGTGTCGTGCATGATCTGATCCTTCTGCTGCGGGGCGGGGTGCGCCCTTCGATACTCGTCGATCGCGTCCCAGGTGTCGAGATCCACGGCCGACCTCCCGACGTCGACGGTCCTCAGCGAGAGAGACCCGAGCAGGACGCGCATGGCGGCGCCTCCGGGCTCGGCGAGGTCGCGGGCTGCGCGGCGCAGGGCGCCGAGGCGATAGCGTGCGGCGAGCCACTGCTCGCGGCCCGAGTCGTCGAGGGCCACCAGGCCGTCGGCATCCACGGGGATCGGCCGGGCGTCGAGGCGGCCGACGAGCCGCACCGCGTCCGGCAGGTCCGATGCCAGCAGCAGCACCTCCGTCTCGTCCGCGGCCTCGCCGAGCGCGCCGATCCCGGCGAGGACCGCGGCCGCCGGGCCGCCGAACGGAGGATCCTCGCGCGTCCAGGTGATGCGGTCGTCGCCGATCTCGAACGGACCTCCGACCACGATGATCCGGTCTCGCCGGGCCGCGGCCTCGAGGGCGTGCGCGATGAGCGGACGCCCGGCGACGGGGACCAGAGGCTTGTCCGCGCCGCCGAGCCGGCGGGCGCGTCCGCCGGCGAGGATGATCGCGGCCGAGCCGGGACCGACGGGAGTCACAGCAGCATCACCGACACGAGGTCGCCCTCGTCCACGGCGCCGACCTCCTCGGGGATCACCGCCAGGCCGTCCGCGGTCGCGAGGGACGAGATCGGATGACGGCCGCCCGGGCCCGCGGCCGGTCGCACGCTGTCGCCGTCGACGATCACCGGGATCACCTGCATCCGACCCGTCGAGCACCGCCACGATCCGCTCGCACGGAAGGACGCCCGTCGGCGTTCGACGTCGGCGAAACCCGCCATCGCGCGCAGCGCCGGACGAACGAACATCTCGAAGGAGACGGCCATGCCCACGGGCGACCCCGGCAGGCAGAACACGAGCCGCCCCTCGTGCACGCCGAAGCCCTGCGGCTTCCCCGGCTGCATGGCGACCGTGTCGAAGCGGATGCCGTGATCGGAGGCCAGCACGGACTTCACGACGTCGAAGGAGCCCACGCTCGCGCCGCCGGTGAGCACGATTACCTCGGCGGCGCCGGCGGCATCCGCCAGGGCCCGGCGCAGCGTCGCCGGATCGTCGGGCGCCGACCGTGCGGATGCGACGACGGCGCCGGCGCCCGGGATCGCCGCGTCGAGGAGCACGGAGTTCGACTCGGGGATCTGCCCGCGAGCCGGCGTCGACGCCGGCGGCACGAGCTCGGTGCCCGTGGAGATCACGGCGACCCGCGGCGCGGCGCCGACCAGCACTCGGTCGTGGCCCGCCGAGGCGATCGCGGAGATCCGCCAGGCCGTCAGCTCCGCACCCGCGGGGACCACGACCTCGCCGGTCCTGCGGTCCTCGCCGGCGCGTCGGATGTGCGCACCGCGCTCGGGCGCCGAGAGCACGGTCACGCGCTCCGGAGCGATGGCGCGAACGGCGGTTCCGAGATCGGTGTGCTCGAGCGGCACGACGGCGTCGGCGTCGGAGGGCACCGGCGCCCCGGTCATGATGCGGGCCGCCTCTCCCGGGCCGAGGCCGGGGTCGGCGGGGGAGCCGGCCGGCAGATCGGCGACCACCCGCAGCGTCGCGCCCGTGCGGGCCTCGGCCGCGCGGACCGCGTACCCGTCCATCGCCGAGGCGTCGAAGAGCGGAAGGGGCCAGCGGCTGCGCACCTCGGCCGCGAGCGCCCGTCCGTGCGCCGTCCTCAGCGCACGCGTCTCGGCAGGGAGAGGACGCACGGCGTCCATGATCCGCTGCCGGTGCTCGCCGACGCCGATCATGAGAGGCGAGAGCGCGGGACGGGAGCCGAAGACGACATGCGACAACGCTAGCGTCCTCCGGCCCGCGAGAGGATTCCGGTGGAACACGAGGAGATCTGCCCATCCCGGTCCGGCGCGAGTAGTGTCTGCAGGGTGGGCAGGATCACGACACGACGGCCCGTTCTGCACATCGCCGTCGGAGACAGGGCGGCACGGCGTGCGGACACGCTCGCGGTCGAGGAGCCGCTCGAGATCCGGGTCGCCGGCGCGCCCCTGGTCGTGACGATGCGCACTCCGGGGCACGACGTGGAGCTCGCGGCCGGCTTCCTCGTCTCGGAGGGGATCGTCGGCGATGCCGAGGAGTTCCGTTCGGCGATCCACTGCGGGGGTCCCGGCACGGGCGGCCAGGCCAACACCTACAACGTCCTGGACGTCTCCCTCGGCGCGGGAGCACGGATGCCGAGCGCCGACGCCGCTCGGCGCTTCTACGCGACGAGCTCGTGCGGGGTGTGCGGCAAGGCCAGCATCGACGCGGTCGCGACGGTGTCGCGCTTCGACGTCGCCCGCGACCTGCTCCGGGTCGACGCCGCGTGGGTCGCCGATCTCCCCGATCGGCTCCGCGCGGGGCAGGACGCCTTCGACAAGACCGGTGGGCTGCACGCGGCGGCTCTCTTCGACGGCGGGACGGGGCGGATGCTCGCGCTGCGCGAAGACGTCGGCCGCCACAATGCCGTCGACAAGGTCGTCGGCTGGGCGCTCCTGAACGGACGACTGCCGCTCCGGGGCACGGTGCTCCAGGTGTCGGGGAGGGCCAGCTTCGAGCTCGTGCAGAAGGCCGTGATGGCCGGCATCCCCGCACTCGCGGCGGTGTCCGCGCCGTCCTCTCTGGCGGTCGAGCTCGCCGAGGGCGCCGGGCTGACCCTGGCCGGCTTCGTCCGCGGGCGGAGCATGAACGTGTACACGCACCCGCATCGGATCGAGGCCGGGGGCGCGGTGGCGCAGGAAGCGACCGAGGAGGCGATGGCCGGTGGACACTGAGGACCGGAGGAGCGGGGTGGCGTTCGGGCTGCTGCCCGAAGAGCCGCGCCAGGGCGGATACGGACCGCGGACGGATCGTCCGTGGTCGCGGACCCCGTACCACCACCCCGCCGCCGGGTGGGGAGCCGCGAGATCGGTGGCCCGGGTGGTCCTGCGGGAGGGCGAGCCCATCGCGGGCCCGGTCGCGATGCTGAGGATGAATCATCCGGTCGCGGGCTACGACTGCCCCGGATGCGCGTGGCCGGACGATCTCGGCAACCTGAGGCTCGACATCTGCGAGAACGGCATCAAGCACGTCACATGGGAGATGACCCGCAAGCGCGTGGAGCGGGCGTTCTTCTCCTCGCACACCGTGACGGAGCTCTCGGCGTGGACCGACTTCGAGCTCGAGGACCAGGGCCGTCTGACCGAGCCGATGTCCTACGACGCGACGACCGACCGCTACACGCCGATCTCGTGGGACGACGCGTTCGCCCTGATCGGTGCGGAGCTGAGAGGGCTGGACAGCCCCGACGAGGCGACCTTCTACACCTCGGGGCGGCTCAGCAACGAGGCGACCTTCCTCTACCAGCTGATGGTGCGCGAGTACGGCACGAACAATCTCCCGGACTGCTCGAACATGTGCCACGAGGCCTCGGGGCGTGCGTTGAACGCATCCCTCGCCACGGGGAAGGGCACGGCCGATCTCAGCGACTGGGAGGAGTGCGACGCGCTCTTCATCCTCGGCGTGAACGCGGCGTCCAACGCGCCGCGCATGCTCACCGCGCTGTCGGACGCCGTGCGCCGCGGCGCCCAGGTGGTGCACGTGAACCCCCTCGTCGAAGCCGGCGCGACCCGCACGATCGTGCCGCACGAGTTCGTCGACATGGCGCTGTTCAAGAGCACCGACACGAGCACGATGAACCTGCAGGTGCGTCCCGGCGGGGACATGGCGCTCATCCGCGGGATCGCGAAGGTCGTCTTCGAACAGGCGGAGAGCGACCCGTCCGTCCTCGACGCCGCGTTCCTCGCGGAGTACGCGAACGGCCTCGACGAATACCGGATGCTGGTCGAGGCGACGGGCTGGCCCGACCTCGTCAGACAGGCCGGGCTCTCCGAGGAGCAGATCAGGCGGGCCGCCGACGTCTACCTCGCCGCGGACCGCACGGTGATCAGCTGGTGCCTGGGCGTCAGCCAGCACGAGCACGGCGTCGACACCGTCCGCGAGATCGTGAACCTGCTGCTGCTTCGCGGCAACATCGGCCGGCCCGGCACCGGTCCGTCACCGGTGCGCGGCCACAGCAACGTGCAGGGCAACCGGACGTGCGGCATCGACCACCGCCCGCCGCCGTGGACGGACCGCCTCGCCGAGGTGTGCCGGATCGACCCGCCGCGGCACCAGGGGCTGGACACGGTCAAGACGATCCGCGCCATGCACGACGGCTCGGTCAAGGTGTTCGTCGGGATGGGCGGGAACTTCGTGCTCGCCGCCCCCGACACGACCTTCACGGCCGAGGGGCTCCGGCGCTGCCGCCTCACCGTCCAGGTGAGCACCAAGCTCAACCGCAGCCATCTGGTGCACGGCGAGAAGGCGCTGATCCTGCCCTGCCTCGGACGCACGGAGCGCGACGAGCAGAGCGGAGGGCTGCAGGGCGTGACCGTCGAAGACGCCATGAGCATGGTGCACCTCTCGATGGGGCGCAAGCAGCCGGCATCCGCGTATCTGCTGTCGGAGCCCGCGATCATCGCAGGCATCGCCAAGGCCGCCCTGCCCGGGACGAAGACGCCCTGGGACTACTACGTCGGCGACTACGACCGCATCCGTGAGGTGATGGCCCAGGTGCTGCCGGGATTCGAGGGTTTCAACGACCTGATCCGCGACCGTCACGGCTTCCGCATCCCGCAGCCGGCCCGGGAGCGGGATTTCCGCACCGCATCCGGCCGGGCCGAGTTCTCCCTGGCCCCGCTGCCCGACGTGATCCCCGCATCCGCCGAGACGCTGGTGCTGCAGACCATGCGCTCGCACGACCAGTGGAACACGACGATCTACTCGAGCGACGACCGCTATCGCGGGGTGAAGAACCTCCGCGAGCTCATCTTCATGCACGCCGACGACATGCGCGAGCGCGGGATCGCCGAGGGCGCCCCGGTCGACATCGTGTCGACGTCGAAGGACGGCTCGACGCGCGCGGTCCACGCCTTCCGCGCCGTCGCGTACGACCTGCCGCGGGGAAGCGCGGCCGGATACATGCCCGAGATGAACGTCCTGATCGGGCATCGCGACTACAGCGCGCAGAGCGACCAGCCGCTCATGAAGAGCCTGCAGGTGACGGTCGCGCCCGCGCGGTGACCTCTGCGCGGGCCTCAGCGGTCCCCGGCCCCGCATTCGCCGATGAACCCCAGGTAGCAGACCGCCTCATGGGTCTGCGCCGGCGCGTAGTCGCCGTTCGAGACCTCCCTGGTGGCGCGCTCGGCCGTCTGATGCAGGCCTCCGTAGTCGCCGAGCGTGGCCACGTAGTAGTCGGCGCCGTCCTGCGCCTTCATCTCGTCGATCATGGACGAGTAGTCGCTGCACACATCGGCCGCGGCCGCGGTGAGGCTCACTCCGGTGCACGCGGCGTTGTAGGAGGAGACGTACAGGTTCGTGCAGTCGGTCCAGTCCTGATCCACCCAGCAGGGGATGACGTCGTCCATCGTCACGTCGTACAGCCCCGTGTCGTACTCCTCGGTGTGAAACGTCTCGGGGTGCTCCGGCACGTCCACGGCGGTCCAATGGCGCGCCGTGGCGACGGCGAAGACCGCCGTGCCGGCGACGGCGAGGACGAGCACCGCCACGGCCGACAGGATCACCCACATCGCGGTGCGCGATCTCCGCGGCGGGACGGCGGCGGTGGCAGCCGCGGAGGCGACCCCGGGGTACGGCAGGGTCGCGTACGGGGTCGTGGGCTGACTGTCGGCGGCCGTGGGACCGGGATGGGCCGGGGGCGCGGAGGCGACGGGCGGGGCGGCGGGGGGAGCGGATGCCGGCAGCGTCGACATCCAGTACGAGTACCAGCCCTGAGCCGTGGCGGGATCCGCGTAGACGGCGTGCGCCTCGGCATCCGTCAGTCGGATCCCCATCGACGCGCGCTGTTCGGGGCTCAGCAGCGCGGCGCGGAACTCCTCGAATGACAGGCTCATAGACAGGATGATCCCAGACCAGGATGCCGGAGGAAAGCGACCCGGCGCCGACGGCCTTCCGCGATCCGCAGTGGCGGGAGCCGTCCTTCGCCCGACGGCCCGCCTCCATCGTTCGGATGATGGCAGCGCAGAGGGCGGCGCGTAGGCTCCGGACATGGCTCTCGATCCGCTGTTCCGCCGCCTCGACCGCATCGCCGGAGGACGGCAGGCGGGTGTCGCGATCGACGACGCCGGCAGACGGCATCCGAAGACGCGGCGCGCCTTCGCCTGGATCCGCTGGCTGCTGGTGGCCGAGCTCGTGCTCGGCGTCGCCGCGGTCGCCGTCGCCCTCGTTCTCGCCGGCGAAGGCGAGGCGGTCGCCTTCAGCGTATGGATGCGCACCGTCGTCGTGCTGGGCATGACGGCCACGCTGTTCTACTTCGCCTGGCGCGCGTCGCTGGGCTGGCGCTGGGCCTATCTGCGGCTGCGGCTGTTCGCGCAGATCTTCCCGGTGATCACGCTGGTGCTCGCGGCGATCCCCGGGCTGTACCCGGTGTGGATGGTCACCGAGCAGATCGTCTTCAGCCTGATCATGATCGGCATCGCCGACTTCCTCACGAGCGACCACATGCGGGCGGTCTTCGCGGCGCCCGCCGCGACCGCCTAGCAGGTCGGCGGGCCGCGCGCCACGCCCTGCACCATGCGTCGTGCGCAGGAGAGACTGCTGATCGAGGACGGGAGCGACATGGCGAGTCTGGTGAGGGTGATACCCGGTGAGGACCGGGGGATCCGCCGCGTGCGCTCCGGGTCCGGTTTCCACTACGTCGACGAGACGGGGGACACGGTGGCCGATGCCGATCTGGAGCGCATCCGCGACCTCGTGATACCTCCCGCATGGACCGATGTGTGGATCGCGGCCGACCCGCTCGCGCACATCCAGGCCGTCGGCACGGACGACGCCGGGCGGCGGCAGTACCTGTACCACCCGCTGTGGCGCGCGCGTCGCGATCGGCGCAAGTTCACCCGCGCGCTGAAGCTGGCGGAGGCGCTTCCCACGGCGAGGCGGCGGGCGACCAGGATGCTCCGGGCCGAGGGCCTCACCAGGGCACGCGCTCTCGCTCTGGCCTTCCGGCTCCTCGACGACGCCGCGCTGCGCGTGGGCTCGGAACGCTACCTCGTCCGTCACGGCAGCAGAGGCCTGACGACCCTGCAACGGCGGGATGCGCAGGTGGACGGTGCGGACGTGTCGCTGCGGTTCCCGGCGAAGAGCGGACGCACCGCGTCGATCGAGGTCCACGACGAGGCTCTCGCCGACGCGATCGCGGACTTCGCCGTCGGCTCGCCGCGCGCCCCGCTGCTCGCGTACCGCAAGGGCCGGCGCCGGGTGCGGATCACCCCGGCGGAGGTGAACGCCTATCTGCGCGAGCTCACAGGGGCGTCGTACTCGGCCAAGGACTTCCGCACCCTGCACGGCACGATCCTCGCCGCGGACGCCCTCGCGAGGATCGGCGCGCTGGACTCCCGGCAGGACAGGCGGCGTGCCGAGCGCCTCGCCGTGCAGGCGACCGCCACGGCCCTCGGCAACACGACGGCGGTGGCGCGGGCCAGCTACATCGACCCGCGGGTGTTCCGCGAGTACGCCCGCGGCCGCACCCTCGATCTCTCGGTGGCGCCGGAGACCGCGCTTCGGCGGCTGCTGGGATGAGGGGACCCGATCGCGCCCGCGAGGAGACGACCGGGTCCCGGAACGATCGGCTCAGCTCTCTCGCGGGTAGGTGTAGAAGCCCTCGCCGGTGGCGACGCCGAGCTTGCCCTGGTCGATGTACTTCTCCTTGAGCAGGTCGGCGAACCTCTGCTGCTTCTCGTCGCCCATGCGGGAGATGTTGTACGCCGTGGTGAGTCCGACGATGTCGTAGATCTCGAACGGGCCCTTGGGCGCGCCGGTGCCGATGCGCCAGGTCGCGTCGATGGCCTCAGGCTCCGCGATGCCGTCGACGAGGAGCTCGGCGCCGGCCTGGAGGAACGGCACGAGCAGGGAGTTCAGCAGGTAGCCGGCCTTCTCCTTCTTGATCTCGATCGGAACCATGCCGATCCGCGTGGCGAACTCGACGACCGCGGCGTAGACGGCGGGATCCGTGGCGGGCGTGCCCATCACCTCGGCGGTGTTGTGCGCCCAGATCTCGTTCGCGAAGTGCAGCGCGAGGAAGCGGTCGGGGCGTCCGGTCGCATCGGCGAGGTCGCTCGGCAGCAGAGTCGACGAGTTCGTGGCGAAGATCGTCGTCGCCGGTGCGACCGAGCCGAGCGTGCGGTAGATGCCCTGCTTCAGCTCGAGGCTCTCGGGGACGGCCTCGATCACGAGGTCTGCCTCGGCTGCCGCGTCGGCGAGGTCGTGGGTGAGGCGGATGCGGGCGATGGCCGCGTCCGCGCCCCCGTCTGCAGAGCCGGTCACTCCGTCCGACGCGTATCGCGCCGCGAGTCCCCGGAACCTCTCGGACGCACGATCGAGCGCCGCCTGGTCGATGTCGTACGCGACGACGTCGAAGCCGTGGAAGGCGGTCTGGAACGCGATCTGCGATCCGAGCACGCCGGTGCCGAGAACGGTGATGTTCTTCATTTCTCTTCCTCCTGTGATGGCCTCGTGGGCCGTGGTCAGTCCTGGTCGCCGCGGTCGAACCGCTCGAGGTCGTGCGCGAACCGCGCGACCTCGTCATCCGTCCACCGGGACAGGTGCTCTTCGATGACGTCCTGCAGCGCGTCGAGGGTGCCGCGATAGGCGGCGACGCCCTCGGAGGTGAGCTCGAGGGGGCGGCCGCGTCCGTTCGCGGCCTCGGCCTCCCTGACGATGCCGAGCGAGATCAGCCCGGCGAGCTGACGGGAGACGGTCGATCTGTTGAGCCGGAACATCCTCGCGATGTCGATGGAGCGGATGCCGGGCTGCGCGGCGATCGCCATCACGATCGACTGATCGGTCACCGACAGCGGCGCGTCGCCGAAGCGGGCATCGACGAGGCCGCGCCGCGAGATCGCCACGAGCGAGCGCAGCACCGCCTCGCTGTCCTTCTTCCTGTCGCTCATCGTCATCTCCTGTTGTCTTATGCAACGCTACGCTCGTGTGTTGCATTCCGCAACACACGAGGCTGTCGCGAGACTGCGACAGCACCGGCACCGTCCTGCGACAGCGGTTTCCTAGGCTGGAGGCATGAGCACACCGAACATTCCGCAGGCCCCGCAGCAGACCTGGCCCCAGCCTGTCGCCCCGCGCACCAACGGTCTCGCCATCGCCTCCCTCGTCCTCGGCATCTGCGGGTTCGCGCTGCTGCCGGTGATCTTCGGGCACATCGCCCTCAAGCAGATCCGCGTGCGCGGCGAGGGAGGATCGGGACTCGCGATCGCGGGTCTCGTCCTCGGCTACCTCGGCGTCGTCGCATGGATCGTCGGCATCGTCCTCGTGGGCATCGCGATCGCCGGAGGGGTGATCTACGGAGCCAGATGACAGGATGGAGGGATGGACACCGCCAACCTCACGCGCGAGGAGACGGCAGCGCGATCCGCCGCCGTCACCGTGCGCAGCATCCGCGTCGAGCTCGATCTGACCGGCGCACCCGAACGGGCGCGCACCGGGTTCCCCACCGTCACGACCCTCGAGTTCGAGGCGACGACCCCGGAGACGTGGCTGGACTTCATCGGCGAATCGGTCGAGAGCGTGACCCTCAACGGCGAGCTCGTGCCCGTCGACTACGACGGAGCGCGGCTCACCCTGCGTGGCCTCGCCGCCGCGAACACCGTCACGGTGTCGGCGACCGGCGCATACAGCCGTTCCGGCGAAGGGCTCCATCGCTTCCACGATCCCGCCGACGACGAGACCTACCTGTACACCCAGTACGAGCCCGCGGACTCGCGGCGGGTGATGGCCTGCTTCGAGCAGCCCGACATGAAGGCGTCCTACACCTTCGTGGTCGACGCCCCCGCCGGATGGGAGGTGCTGTCCAATCAGCCGGCCGTGAAGACCGACGCGGGCGTCGGCGTGCAGCGCGTGGAGTTCGCGCCGACCCTGCCCGTCTCCAGCTACATCACCGCCGTCGCGGCGGGACCCTACGCGCGCGTGGACGGCGCCTGGGATCGAGGCGAGCAGCACATCGCCCTCGGCGTCTTGGCCCGGCGTTCGCTGGCCCAGCACCTCGAGGCCGACGAGATCATCGAGATCACCCGGCAGGGCCTGGACTTCTTCACCGACGCCTTCGCCTACCCGTACCCGTGGGGCAAGTACGATCAGATCTTCGTCCCCGAGTACAACCTCGGCGCCATGGAGAACCCCGGCCTGGTCACCTTCACCGAGGCGTACCTGTCGCGTGGGGCGGCGACGGATGCTCAGCGCGCTGCGCGCGCCAACACGATCCTGCACGAGATGGCGCACATGTGGTTCGGCGACCTCGTCACGATGAGGTGGTGGGACGACCTGTGGCTCAAGGAGTCCTTCGCGGACTACATGGGCGCGCACGCCTCCGCGGCGGCGACCCGGTTCCACGACGCGTGGGTGAAGTTCGCCGCGACCCGCAAGGCCTGGGCGTACAAGCAGGACCAGCTGCCCACCACGCACCCGATCGTGGCCGACATCGTCGACCTCGAGGCGGCGAAGCTCAACTTCGACGGCATCACCTACGCCAAGGGCGCCGCGGTGCTGAAGCAGCTCGTCGCCTTCGTCGGCGACGAGGCGTTCTTCGAGGGCGCGCGCAGGTACTTCGCGGCGAACGCGTTCGGCAACACCACCCTCGACGACTTCCTCGTGCAGCTGAGCGAGGTGTCGGGACGGGACATGAGCGGCTGGTCGGACGCCTGGCTGAAGACCTCCGGGATGTCGACTCTGCATCTCGAGGACGGACGCACGCTCGTGCAGAGCGATCCGCGCCCTCACCGCCTGCGCATCGGCCTCTACGGCTGGAGCGACGGGCGTCTCCTCCGGCGCTCGCAGGTCGAGGCGGACGTCAGCGAGGAGCGCACCGAGGTCGAGCTCCCCGAGGCCGATCTCGTGCTGCTGAACGACGACGACCTGACCTATGCCAAGGTGCGCCTCGACGCCCGGTCCCTGGAGACCGTGACCTCCTCGCTGTCGGCGATCGAGGACCCGCTCGCCCGCGCCCTGGTCTGGTCGTCGCTGTGGAACGCCACGCGCGACGGCGAGCTCGCCGCGACGACGTACCTGGAGATCGCACGATCGCACGCGCCGGCCGAGCCGAACGTCGGCCTGCTCGTCGACGTGCTCGCGAACGCGGCGTTCGCGCTGCGCCATTACCTCTCGGCCGACGCCCAGACCTCCGCGCAGCGATCCTGGCTCGACACCGCCTGGACGGCGCTGCAGGAGGCCGAACCCGGAAGCGACGCCCAGCTGTCCTGGGCACGGGCCGTGGCGACGGCATCCGCCTATGACGATGCGCGTCACGCCGAGGTCCGCGGCCTCCTCGACGGGGCCGCCCCGGCCGGCCTCACGGTCGACCCAGACCTGCGCTGGCAGCTGCTCACCGCGCTCGTGACGACGGGCCACGCCTCGACCGAGGAGATCTCGGCCGAGGCGCGCACGGACGACACCGCGAACGGCCGCACGGCCGCCCGGCGGGCGACGGCGTCGCGGCCGGTCGCGTCGGTGCGCGCAGAGGCATGGGATGACGCGTGGAACGACCTCGCGCTCAGCAACGACCATCTGGACGCTTCGATCGCCGGCTTCCGGGCGGGCGCGCGCCGCGATCTCGTCGCCGGATTCGACGAGGAGTACTTCGACCGCATCGCCGATGTGTGGCGCACACGCAGCATCGAGCTCGCACAGCGTCTCGTCGTCGGGCTGTTCCCGGCGACGGACTCGCTCGACCTGGTGGACGCATGGCTCGACGCGCACCAGGACGCGCCGGCGGCTCTCCGGCGGATCGTCGTCGAGCAGCGCGACCATCTCGCGCGGGACCTGCGGGTGCGCGCGGCCGGAACCGGGGCCTGAGGCCGGAGCAGCCCCCGCTTCAGTGCTCCGCCGAGGCGGACAGCTCCGTCTCGGTGCGCACCCCGAGCTCGAGGTAGTCGGGTCGATCGTCGCTCCTGGTGAGGAAGACGAGAGCGAGGTACGCGGCCCAGGCGCGTGCGCGGATCCAGGTGTCCTCGTCGTAGCGCCCTCCGGTCGCGGCCCGGAAGCCGAGCCGCCCGGCCTCGTCGAACACCAGCCACATCACGGCCAGATCGTAGGCGGGATCGCCGGCCGTCACGTCGCCGAAGTCGATGAGGGCGGCGAGCCCGCCGTCGCGGACGAGCATGTTACCGGGGTGCAGGTCGCCGTGCAGCCAGACGCGTTCGCGGCTCGGGGGCGTGCGCAGTCCCGCCTCCCACGCCTTCCGCAGCGCCGTCCCTGCGGCGGTGTGGGAGAGACGCTCCGTCATGGCCGCGTCGCGTGCCGCGAGGGCTCCTCCGCGGAACGGGTTCGGCGGCGCGTCGTCGGGGGCGGCGTGGTGCAGCTCGAGGAGCCCGGCGGCGAGGGTCGCCGCCCAGCGGCCGTTCTCGGCGCGGGACACGCCGAGAACCGGCGTTCCCTCGATCCACGGCACGATCGACCACGGCCAGGGGAAGCCGTCCGTCGGCTGCCCGGCGATGAGCGGCACCGGAGCCCGCAGCCCGACGCGGGCCAGTCCTCGCCCCAGGTCCGGGAGTGCTCGCTGCTCGTGCGCGATCAGCGGGGCGGACAGAGCGCGGCGGGGCAGACGGACCGCCAGCTCGTCGCCGAGCCGCCAGATGGCGTTGTCCCAGCCCTCCGCGACGAGACGCAGCGGCAGATCGGCGAGCTCGGGAGCCGCATCGCGCAGCAGCCCGCGGACGCCGGACTCGTCGAGGGAGCGCTCGGCGACGGGGGAGTCCGCCATGTCAGAGGTCGAGCGATCCGCCCGGCTCGAGCACGAAGAACTCGCCGCCGTTCTGCTCCGTCGCCCACTGCAGGCGCTGCCGGTGCATCGTCTTCCCGGCGACGGACAGCGTCATGTCGTGGGTGCCGAAGGACCGACGCGGCTTCACCGCGAGCACGTAGTCCATGGCATCGCCGATCTTGAGCCAGGGCGCGCCCAGGGGAGCCGCGAGCGTGCCCACCTCGACGCCCTCGGGCACGGCGTAGGAGTCGCCGGGGTAGTAGAACTCGTCGTTGACGAGGACCCCCACGTTCTCGATCACGGGGATCGAGGAGTGGATCACCGCGTGCACGCCGCCGAAGAAGCGCAGCGTGAACGCCCCCGCGGAGACCGTGTCTCCGGGGGCCACGACGGTGATCTCGTAACCCTCTGCGGCGCGGGCGACGCCCGCGGGAGCGAAGATCGGGGTCCCCGGCGCCGCGCGCAGGATGCGGTCGAGGTGATCGGGAGTCCAGTGATCCGGGTGCTCGTGGGTGATGACCACGGCGACGAGCTGGTTCAGGTCGTCGATCGGGGAGGTGAAGGACCCGGGGTCGATCAGCAGGGTGTCGCCCTTCTCGTCGAGGCGGAGGGCGGCGTGTTCGAACTTGGTGACGCGCATGAGACGAGTCAACTCCTGATTCCGGACCTGAGCAAACCCGATCCCGGTCGCGTCCGCCACGCCCGGGATCCTGATCGGGGACGCCTCGATTTGGTCAGGCGAGAACGTGCATGTCATACTTTATGAGTTGTCGCGGAACGGAAGAGCTCCGCAAGACCTGGCCCCATCGTATAGCGGCCTAGTACGCCGCCCTCTCACGGCGGTAACGCGGGTTCGAATCCCGCTGGGGTCACACAACACACGAAAGCCCTCGGTTCGCCGAGGGCTTTCGGCGTCTCCGGGTGTGCTCGCGGAGCATCGTCCCTCCGACCCGCGGCCGCCGCACGATCACGACGGGCCCGAGCTGAACGGACCGGGCCGCCGTGGCGGCCCGGCATCCGCTCATCCGATGTGGAAGGTGCCGATCTGCGTCGTGCCGTCGCTCTCGAACACGGGGATGTCCCACCCGACAGGATGCTTCTCCTGCCGATCCTCCTGCCAGGCGTGCGCCTCCTCGGGAGTGGACGGCTGCTCCGGATGCTCGGGGCTGAAGGCGTGGAGCTCTCCGGACCGCGCGTACCCGAGCACGCCCTCGCCCTCGGGTGAGACGCCGCTGACGGCGATGAGGTCGGGCACGCCGTCGGGACCTCCTTCGAGGCCGTAGGTCTGGCCGGCGGCGTTCCTCTTGAGATGAGTGGGCGTCAGGTTCAGGTACTGGAGCGACACGGTCGCGGTCAGCCCGCGCGACGGCGTGACGAAGAACGTGTCGGTGGTCTCGTCGAGCGGGAAGTCGTACCAGGTCGTGGCGCCGCGTCCTCCGATGTCGCCGCGGCCGAACGCGGCGCCGGGGTTGTTCCCCCCGGGATCCGTGCCCCAGTCGACGGAGCCGGCCGTGAGCGCGGTGACCGTGACCCGCACGTGCGTGACCCCGTCGGGGCGCCCGGAGATCGGATGCTCGACGGGAGCCGTCACCGACAGCACCGTCGGCGCGCCCACGAGCGAGATCAGCGGCGCACCCGGGATCGTCCCCGGAGGTGCCTCGACGGCGTCCGGAAGGTCGGGCTGGGGCTGACCTGCGGGTTGAGCGATCACGGGCGTGCGGAAGCCTCCGGTGGCGGCGAACGCCGCGGTGGACGCGCCGGCGCCGGTGAGAGCGCCGACCACGAGCAACCCGACGATGAGCCCCGGACGGGGCCGCCTCCGGCCCGAGGCCGCGACGTCCTCGATCAGCATCCGCCGGATCGCGGCCGATCGCACGGCGTCGAACTGCGCGTTCATGTGCTCTCTCCTTCCAGGGCCGGCATCGCCTCCGCGACGCGCGACGGCTCTGCCGATTCCGAGATGCGCCGCCTGAGCCTGGACAGGCGCATCTTGGCCGCGGACTCGCCGATGCCCAGCGCCTGCGCGGCCTCGCGCACCGTGAGTCCGTCGAGGGCGGTCAGCGCGAGCAGGGCGCGGTCGCCGGGCCGCGCCGCGTCCAGGACCTCGCGCACCGCGCGCGTCCTCTCCGTCGGGGAGGCGACGAGGTCGGCCGGATCGGGCGCGTTCTCCGGCGCGGGGAGGCGGGAGAGCAGCGCCTGGTACCGGCGTCTGGCGCGTGCCGCGTTGCGATGCACGTTGTGCGCGGTCACCAGGAGCCACGGGAGCAGGGACTCGTCGACGAAGCGCACGTGCCGGCGTCGTCGCCACAGCTCGAGGAAGGTCGCCGCAGACAGGTCCTCGGCATCCGTCGGCATGCTCCCGAGCGAGATCAGCGAGCGGAACACCCGGTCCCGGTGGCGGTCCCAGACCAGGCCGAACGCACGGGCATCGCCCTCCAGCATCCGCTGCCAGATCTCCGCGTCGTTCGGCTCCTCCATATCAGGGAATGTCCGGACGTCCCCGGAAGGTCACACCCGTCGGGAGCCGGTCAGCCACAGCGCGGCCAGCGTGCACACGAGGGCGATGGCGGCGAGAGGGAAGTCCAGGCCGTACGCGGTGATCGCGATCACCGGTGCGACGAACAGCAGGACGGCGACGATCGTCGCCGCCGGCGACGGGAACCGGCGGACGCCGGGAGCCGGCGCGCTCTCGTAGCGGACCAGCCACAGCGACAGAAGCCACACCGCGGCGAGCACGATCACGAGGAACACGGGCCTGGTCCACCACCAGACGGCGCCTCCCGGCGCAGGCATCGGCAGCGGCAGGAGGAGCTCGATCCCGATCAGGACCATGATCATCGGCAGGTGCCACAGGTAGATCGTCATCAGCCGGGAACCGGCGAGGAAGACGGCGCCCTGCGCACCCCTCGTCCGCATCAGCGCGGTGAGCGGCCGGTGCAGCAGAGTGAGGGCTGACGCCTGGACCACCGCGAGGACGGCCATCGTCGCGGTCGGAGGCCACTGATTGCCCAGCATGCTCCACGAGTATCCGCCCAGGGACACCAGCGCCCACAGTGCCAGGTAGCCGCCGATCACCAGCCCGATCAGCTGCGGCCATGTGCGCTTCGCGAACCAGCCGTCGAAGAGGAAGAAGCCGACCTGCTGGGCGAACAGCCAGACGAAGGCGATGTTCGGGATGCCGAACAGCTCCTGACCGAGGCCGTATCCCGTCGTCGGCACCGGCTCGACGCCGAGGAGGCCGCCGACGACGAGGAAGCGGAAGGCGTCGACCGCGAGCGCGGCCGCGAGCAGCCAGAGCAGAACTCGGCCCCCGTGCCGCTCGTGCAGTCGCATCATCGTCGGCGCGGCCGCCTGCACGATCATGTAGGCCGCGAGGAACCACAGCGGCGACCCGACCCCGATGGCGACGGTGTCGACGAAGGCGGGGTCGAGACGGATCAGCCGGGCCGCGCCCAGCGCCACGGTGAAGAAGACGAACACCGGCACCGCCGGGCGGGCGAGCCGGGCGAGGCGCACCCGCACGAAGGCGTCGGCCGATTCGCCGCGCGCGAGGGACGATCGCCGGCCCGCCCTGGCGGCGAAGCCGCCGACGACGAAGAACAGCGGCATGATGTTCGCGGCCCAGGACGCCGCCGTGAACCACGGCTGGGACTCCACGGTCCGCTCGATGACGAGCGAGCCGTCGCCGGCGCGGCCGACGCCGGTGAAGAGGATGTGCACGAACACCACCAGCACGACGCAGGCCACGCGTGCCAGATCGAGCGTCAGATCGCGGCCGGCGGGTGCGGAGCGGGCTTTCGAGGAGGTGGCGGCGCTGCTCATGCCGCTCACTCTAGCGACGGCATCCGCTCGTCCCCGGCCGCCGTCGGGAACTGCGGGGACTACGTACGAAGGGTCATCTCGCGGAACATGCGATTGCGCAGCGGCACCGCCATGAGCGCCATCATCGCCCCGCCGAACAGCGCGAACGGCACCCACAGCGCGGTCGCGGTGGCGAGCGCACCGAAGGCGGCCATCGCCAGGGGCATCAGGCAGTCGTCGCCGAGTCTGGTGAGCGAGCCCATCCGGCCGAGGTACGCGGTGTCCACCGTGGCCGAGAACGTGGCGCTCAGCAGCACCGAGGCGAACCCGGCCGTGCACCCGATCACGAAGGCCGCCGCCGCGACCGTCCACGCCGGCCCGACGCCGAGAGCCGCGATCGCCGCACCCTGAGCCACGAGCGCCCAGAAGCCGCCGATCGCCTCGTGCCGGGGCCGCCAGCGCGCCACGCACACCGCGCCGAGGGCGGCGCCCAGACCCAGCAGCGCCTCGAAGACCCCGACCGCCTGCGCGCCCCAGCCCTCGGCATGGGCGCGCAGCGCGAGGCCGATCCCCACGGCGGGGCCGACGGCGAGGTTCAGACCCGAGAGCGCGATCACCAGGGTCCGCGTGGTCGGGGCGTCGCGCAGGTGCCCGAAGCCGCGAGCGATGCCTCGCAGCGCGGATTCCCGCGGCGCCCGGGCGAGGACGAAGCGCGGACGCAGCCAGATCGCGATGAAGGCGACCACGACGGCGAAGGTCAGCGCATTGGCCGACGCGCTGCCGCTCAACCCGAGGTGGGCGACCAGCACACCGCCCGCGGCCGCCCCCGCCATGGTGCCCAGTCGTGAGGCGGTCTGCGCGACCGCGCCGTACGACGGCAGGTCGCTCGTCCGCACGAGCTGCCGCGCGATCGTGCCCGCGGACGGCTCGTAGAAGGCGTCGCACACTCCGAAGGCGACCGCGGCGATCAGCAGCACGGCCACGCTCGGGGGAGCGGCCAGCACCCACAGCGCGACGCCGATGAGGACCCCGATGCGCAGGGTGTTGAACAGCAGCATCACGCGCCGGGCGTCCGCCCGGTCGGCGATCACGCCGCCGAACAGCAGCACGATCGCACGCGGCACGGTGCCCGCCGCGACGATGAGGCCCGCGACCGCGGGTGCGGCGGTCTGCACGGCCGTCCAGGCGAGCGCGATCGTCCACAGGGCGTCGCCGGCGTCCGACAGCGCCTTCACGACGATCCAGGCGTGCACGCGCACGTCCCGCCGGAAGGCGGGCGGCTCGACGAGCTGCGTGGGCTCTGCGGTGCTCATCACGGCTCCGAGGGGAAGGCGTGGGCGAAGAAGAAGATCGGCGCGCGCTGCCGGCCGTCCTCGGTGTCGATCGAGTCGGACCACTCGCGAAGCGTCGCGAGCAGCCGGGCGGAGAGGTCGCGCAGCTCGTCAGGAGACGCCCAGCCGGTCGTCTCGGTGTTGAACGCGTCGTAGTCCGCGTAGGGGGACTCCTCGCCCCTCCGGCGCCAGCGCTGCAGCCGCTCGATCTGCATGCGGATGCCCTGACGCTGCGCCTCGCGGGCGAGAAGGGCGTCGGCGGGGGAGTCGGCGAAGTCGTCGGTGGACCAGGTCATGCCTCGGCGGGCGAGCCGCCACCAGCTCGTGCGGCGATCGCCGTGCGGGTCGTCGACGCGCTCGACGACCCCCGGGCGCTCGAGCATCCGCAGATGGTGGCTGATGCTGCCGACCTGGCTGTCGAGCGCGCGGGCCAGGACGCCCACCTGCGTCGCGCCGTACAGGTGCAGGTAGTCGACGATCCGCCTGCGCAGCGGATGATGGATCGCGGTGATCACGGAGATGTCTTCCACGGGAGACAACGCTAGAAGCGATCGCCGATGTGGACAAGACTTCTTGTATACCCCGGAAAATCAAGGGAATGGCCGCTCCCAGATGCGGGGAGCGGCCATTCCGGATGCCGGTGTCTCAGGCCTCCTGCGCCGCCTTCGCCGCCCGGCGGCTGCGACGTGCGCGGCGGATCCACCACACGAGGAGGAACACGACGCCGGCCACCGCGGCCCAGGGGATGATGAACCCGAGGGCGATCACGAGTGCGTTCAGCGATACCACGAGGCCCTTCCAACCGGCGGCGAGACCGTCGCCGAACCCGGCGGGATCGGCCGTGGGCGCCGCGGCGGGGCTCGTCAGCTGCACCTGAAGGCTCGACATGGCGACCTGGTCCTCGAGGGCGCTGAGCTGCTGCTGGGCGGACTGGAGCTCGGCCTGACGATCGGTCAGCGCGACCTCCGCGTCGATGAGCTCCGACACGGAGCCGGACTGCGCCATCAGCTCGGTGAGGCGCTGCACCGAGGCGGTCAGCGCGTCCACGCGGGCGTTCAGGTCGATCGACGTGGACGTGACGTCCTGCCGGGAGATCGAGCTCGACAGGACGTCGCCGGTGTCTCCGAGCGCATCCATGACCGCGGTCAGGTCGGCGGAGGGCACGCGGATGCTGATCCAGCCGTAGCCGCTGTCGGCCGGGACGCGCTCTCCGGTGTCGTAGGCCGACACGCTCTTGCCGACGTCCGTGCTCTCGGCGTAGCCTCCGTGAGCCTCTGCCAGCGAGCTGATCTCGGCGACCGCGTCGGCGACGTCCTCGACCTCCACCGTCGCGTTCGCCGTGGAGATGATCTCGCGGCCGGCGCCGGCGTCGGCGCTCTGCAGAGCGCTGTCGGAGACCGCCGAGGGCGCCCTCTCCGCGCTCGTGTCGGCCGCGCCGCCGCTCATCGGCATCGTGCCGTCGATGAGCACCGGAGACCCGCCGACGGCCGTGTACGAGCCGGAGCCTCCGACAGCGGACAGGATGGGCGGGGTCACCAGGACGCCGACGACGAAGGCGGCGGCGATCCCGCCGGCGGTCAGCCAGCCGCGTCGGCGGGATCGAGCCCGCTCGGCGATCCGCGCCGGAGGGCGCTCGCTCTCGATCTCGCCGAACACCGCCGCCTCGATCCGCGCGACGGCGGCGTCCGACAGGTCGGGGAGGTCTGGGGTGGGGGAGTTGTCGGTCATGCCTCGCTCGCTTCCTTCACGGCACCGCGCAGTCGGGTGCGCACTCGGGAGAGACGGTTCCGTACCACGGCATGGCTGACGCCCAGTTCCGCGGCGGCGGCCTGATAGGCGTACCCCTCGGCCGCGCACAGGCGGAAGATCTCCCGATCGAGCTCGCTCAGCGTGCCCACCTCGGCGGCGATCCGCTCCGCGAGAGCGGCCGTGATGACCTGCTCTTCGACGCTGACCGTCGCCGGGAGCGCCTCGTCGACGGCATCCGCGGTGTGCGCCTGATCCCGTCGCCGCTGGCGCAGGCGGTTCGCCGCCTGGAAGCGGCAGATCGTCGCCAGCCACGGCAGGATCGACTCGCCCTGCAGCTCGAAGCCGCGCAGCTTGCGCCAGGCGGCCACGAACGTCTCCTGCGTCACGTCCTCGGCATCGGGGGCTGAGCCCAGGATGCCGTGGGCGATCCAGTAGACCGGGCGGACGTACAGGCGGTACAGCTCGCGGAAGGCGCTCTCGTCGCCAGCCGCGGCCTGCGCCGCCCACTTCTGATCACTCGTCTGTGCGGGCATCGTTCTTCCGTTCGGTGTCTCTCACCCGGAAAGTGTCGGCTGCCGACCGATCGTCTCAGTATCAGTGCGCGACGGCGTGGGCGGCTTTGGCCGTGCTCTGCGACATCTTGTCGATCCAGGCGAGAGCGAGGGCCGAGACGATGAAGACCATATGGATGACGACCTGCCAGAGGACACCGGTCGGGGTGTAGCTGCCGATCTCGGTCTTGGTTCCGTCGGCGTCCATGTTGCCCACGGCGATGAAGGTCTTCAGCAGGTGGATCGAGGAGATGCCGATGATGGCCATGGCGAGCTTGACCTTGAGCACGTTGGCGTTCACGTGCGAGAGCCACTCCGGCTGGTCGGGGTGGCCGTCGGTGTTGATGCGCGAGACGAAGGTCTCGTAGCCGCCGATGATGACCATGATGAGCAGGTTCGCGATCATGACGACGTCGATCAGGCCGAGCACCGAGAGCATGATCGTGGCTTCGTTGATGTGCGTGATGTCGCCGAAGACATCTTCGGCGATTAGATGCCACAGCTCCACCATGAAGACGATGACATACACGATCTGGGCGATGATCAGCCCGATGTAGAGCGGCGCCTGCAGCCAGCGGCTGACGAAGATCAGCGAGGCGATCGACCGGGCCCACGGATTCTGCGGGGGCGCGTCGATGGTGGTGTTGCGTCCTGTGTTCTCAGTGTGCGAAGTCGGTGTCACGCGACCATTTCACCATGCCCCTCCTGCTCCGGTAGCATTGGCTGCAGCGAGAGGGAGTATCCCATCACCGCGCGTAACGTCATCACGAGCATCGACTGAGCTGCTCCGGGCGCGCGACGCACCTGGCGTGCGGGGGAGAGACTTTCGGTTCTTTTCCGACCCTCTCGAAAGGTGCTGCGCACCCGTGAACATCCCTGTCTGGTTCGAGATCGGCGCTCTCGTCGTCCTCGTGCTCATCCTCATCGGCGACCTGCTGCTCGCGAAGTTCCGCCCGCACATCCCGTCCACCCGGGAGTCCACGCTCTGGGTGGTGTTCTACGTCGGGCTCGCGCTGGTCTTCGCCGGGCTCCTCTATCTGTTCGCCGGCGGTCAGTACGCCGGCGAGTTCCTCACCGGCTGGGCGCTCGAGTACAGCCTCTCGATCGACAACCTGTTCGTGTTCGTGCTGATCATGGCGCAGTTCGCGGTCCCTCGGCGGCTGCAGCAGATGGTGCTCATGGTCGGCATCATCATCGCCCTCGTGCTCCGCGGCATCTTCATCCTGCTCGGCGTCGCGATCATCGAGAACTTCTCGCCGGTGTTCTACATCTTCGGCGCCTTCCTCATCTGGACGGCCATCCGTCAGGCCATGCCGGAGGGCGACCACGACGACGAGGTCAAGCGCGAGAACTTCATCGTGCGCCTGCTCCGTCGCCGGATCGACATCAGCGACGAGTACGACGGCAACAGGCTGCGCACCGTGATCGACGGCAAGAGGGTCTGGACGCCGATGCTCATCGTCTTCGTGGCGATCGGGGTGACCGACCTGATGTTCGCGATCGACTCGATCCCGGCGATCTTCAGCATCACGCACAACAGCTTCCTGGTCTTCACGGCGAACATCTTCGCCCTGATGGGACTGCGTCAGCTGTACTTCCTGCTGGGCGACCTGCTCGACCGGCTGCGGTACCTGCACTACGGCATCGCGGTGATCCTCGGGTTCATCGGCATCAAGCTGATCCTGCACGCGATGCACGTGAACGAGCTGCCGTTCGTCAACGGCGGGCAGCACATCGACTGGGCCCCCGACATCCCCATCTGGCTGTCGCTGACCGTGATCCTGGTCTCGATGGCCGGCGCGACGATCGCCAGCCTGATCGCCTCCTCGCGGGAGAAGCGCGCGACGAGGACGGCGATCGGCGAGTAGTCCTCGCGGTGCGAGCGGGCCTGTGCGCTCAGAACGCGCGCAGGTTCGCCTGCAGGCCGCCCTCGGCGTACTCCCGGCGCAGGATGCCGCGGCGTCGGAGCACCGGCACGAGCTCGTCGAGCGTGCGGTGCAGGGTGACCGGGTGGAAGTCGCCCCACAGCAGCACGCCGTCGTTGCCCCAGTCGCCGAGCTCCTCGATCAGGTCGGCGAACTCCTCGGCCGTCCCGACGAAGCCGGAGCGGTCGGCGATGCGTCCGGCCCGGGCCAGCGCGGTGAGGTGCGCCCGCAGCGGCGCGTCCTCGCCGCGGTCGCCGATCAGGCGCTGGATGCTGCCGCGGGACACATGGGCGCCGAAGAGCGACAGGTCGAGCGGCCTGTCGAGGTCGAGGGCGGTGAGATCGGTCTCCAGGTCGCTGGACTGCTTGCGGGCGATCTGCACGAGTGCGGCGTCGTCGGGGTGGGCGGATGCCGAGACGATCCGGTCGGCCTCCTCCGCAGAGGAGGTGATCACCGACTGGATCGCGAACAGGATCCTGATGTCGTCCGGTGCGCGCCCGGCGGCGATCGCGGCGCCGTGGACCTTCGCGCGATAGGCGCGCACCGAGGCCTCGTCGAGCGGTGCGAGCGCGAGCTGCACGTCGGAGTTCGCGCCGGCGAAGCCGAGGCCGCGTCCCGACCCGCCGGGGGAGACGATCGCGGGCTCGCCGTGCGGGAACGGGATCGCGTTGAGGGGGCCGTCGAAGGCGAAGTGCCGGCCGCGGTGCTGCACGGGCTTCAGCTTCGAGCCGTCCGCGTAGACGCCCGTCGCGCGGTCGGCGACGAGGGCGCCGTCGTCCCAGCTGCGCCACAGCGAGCGGATGCCGGCGAGCCATTCCTCCGCGCGGTCGTACGCCTCGTCGTGGCCGAGCTGCGCCGCATCCGAGAAGTGCCTTGCGCTGCCCGTGTCGGTGACGACGTTGAGCCCGAGCCGATGGCCGCTGAGGTGCTGCAGGGTCGCGAACTGCCGTGCCGCCGTGTAGGGGAGGGAGGCAGCGGGGTTCACCGTCGGAACCACGCCGAGGTGCCTCGTCGCCTGGAAGAGGTACGGGGCGAGCAGCAGGGGGTCGTGCTTCGGCCCGCCGAAGGCGTGACGCACCCGCAGGTCGATCGTCTCGGCGGATCCGAGAGAGGGCGCGTCCTCGATGATGACGAGGTCGAACCCGGCCTGCTCGAGTGTGCGCGCGGCCTCCTGGTACACCTCCGGCCGCGTCCAGTCGTAGTCCCAGTCGAGGGACGGATATCCCCAGCCCTGCGGCCCGAACCCTCGCGCGAGGAACCAGCCGAAGTGCTGCTGACGGGTCACGCGGCCTTCTCCCAGACGGTCGCGAGGACGCGGGAGAGGTCGCCGATCAGGTCGTCGACGTCTTCGATGCCGATCGACAGGCGCAGTGTCCCCGGCTCCACGCCGAGGACGGCGCGCTCGTCGTCCGAGCGGTGCGCGTGGCTCGTCGTCCCCGGGTGCAGCACGAGGGAGCGCACGTCGCCGATGTGCGTCATGTGCGTGAACACCTGCACGCTCTCGACGAAGTCCCGCGCGGCCTCGAGGCCGCCGTGCAGGGTGAACGTGAAGATCGCGCCGTGCCCGCCCGACAGGTAGGTCGCGGCGAGATCGTGATCGGGGTGGCTCTCCAGCCCGACGTAGTCGACGCTCTGGACCGCATCGTGCGCCTGGAGCCAGCGCGCCACCTCCAGCGCGTTGCGGGACTGCCGCTCGACGCGGAGCCCCAGGGTCTCGGCGCCCTGCCCGATCAGGAAGGCGTTGAGGGGCGACGGCGTCGTTCCGAAGCGCGGGGCCACGGATTCGCGTGCGTACGCGATGCGAGCCCTGCCGCCGTGACGGGCGAACACGCTCGCCTCTCCGGAGCGTCCGGGCTGCACGAGGTGCGGAGCGAGATGACCCGACTTGTCGGCGTCGAACCGGCCGTCGTCGACGATCACCCCGCCGAGGACAGCGCCGTGGCCGGCGAGGAACTTCGACGCCGAGTGCACGACGATCGATGCGCCGTGCTCGAGCGGGCGCACGAGGAACGGGGTGCCGAGCGTGTTGTCGACGATCAGCGGGATGCCCGACTCGTCGCCCACGGCGCTGACGGCGGCGATGTCGAGGATGTCGTTGCGGGCGTTCGCGATCGACTCGCCGAACAGCGCGCGCGTGTTCGGACGGATCGCCGCGCGCCATGCCTCGGGATCGCGGATGTCGTCCACGAAGGTTGCCTCGATGCCGAGCCGGGAGAGGTTGTCGAGGAGCAGTCCGCGCGTCCCCTCGTAGATGTGGGTGGAGGACACGATGTGGTCTCCCGCCCCGGCGACGGTGAGCAGGGCGACGGCGACGGCCGCCTGTCCGCTCGCCACGAGCACGGCGTCCACGCCCGACTCCAGAGCGGCGAGCTTGCGCTCGACGGCGTGCACGGTCGGGTTGCCGGTGCGCGTGTAGCCGAAGCCCTCGCCCGTGCCGAAGTGCGACGCGGCCTGGTCGAAGTCGTCGAACTCGAAGCCGGCTGTGAGGTAGATCGGCGTGGCGCGGGATGCGGCGGCCTCTCGTCCGCGTCCGGCGTGCAGAGCGCGGGTGAAGAAACTCGTCATGGCTGGGCACCTCTCGTGTTCGGGCAGCTTCAGGGTGTCACGGCGGAACTCGCATCGCCTGCCGGGTGGTAACCTGACGTCATGCGGATCGTGCTCCTTCTTAGCGGCCGCGACGAGACCTCGTTCTGAGCCCCTCCTCGTCGCGGAGTCCACTGTGGGCCGAACCGCCAGCTTCAGGAGACATTCGATGAACACCCCCGCAGCAGCATCCGCTCCCGCACGCACCCTGGCCGAGAAGGTGTGGGACGACCACCTCGTGGTCAAGGGCGAGAACGGCGAGCCCGACCTCATCTACATCGATCTGCACCTCGTGCACGAGGTCACCAGCCCGCAGGCCTTCGACGGCCTGCGCAGCGAGGGGCGGCCGCTGCGCCGCCTCGACCTGACGATCGCCACCGAGGACCACAACACCCCGACGTGGGAGATCGACAAGCCCATCGCCGATCTCACCAGCCGCACCCAGATCGACACGCTGCGCCGCAACGCCGAGGAGTTCGGCGTCCGGCTGCACTCCCTGGGCGACGCCGAGCAGGGGATCGTGCACGTCGTCGGGCCCCAGCTCGGTCTCACGATGCCGGGCATCACGGTCGTCTGCGGCGACTCGCACACCTCCACCCACGGCGCCTTCGGCGCCATGGCGTTCGGCATCGGCACCAGCGAGGTCGAGCACGTCATGGCCACCCAGACCCTGCCGCTGAAGCCCTTCAAGACCATGGCGATCAACGTCGACGGCACGCTGAAGCCGGGCGTCACCGCGAAGGACATCATCCTCGCCGTGATCGCCAAGATCGGCACCGGCGGCGGTCAGGGCTACGTGCTCGAGTACCGGGGCAGCGCCATCCGCGCGCTGTCGATGGAGGGCCGCATGACGATCTGCAACATGTCGATCGAGGCGGGCGCCCGTGCAGGCATGGTGGCGCCGGACGAGACGACGTTCGCGTACGTCAAGGACAAGCCGCACGCGCCCAAGGGGCAGGACTGGGAGGATGCGGTCGCCTACTGGCGGACGCTGCCGACCGACGAGGGCGCGGTGTTCGACGCCGAGGTCTTCATCGACGCCGACGAGCTCGAGCCGTTCGTGACCTGGGGGACCAACCCCGGCCAGGGCAGCTCGCTGTCCTCGGCGGTGCCGGACCCGGCCGAGATCTCCGACCCCAACGAGCGGGTGGCGGCCGAACGGGCGCTGGAGTACATGGACCTGAAGCCGGGGACGCCTCTCAAGGAGGTGCCCGTGGACGCCGTCTTCATGGGATCCTGCACCAACAGCCGCATCGAGGACCTGCGCGCCTTCGCGTCGATCATCCAGGGCAAGAAGAAGGCCGACGGCGTGCGCGTCATGGTCGTGCCCGGCTCCGCCCGGGTGCGGATCGAGGCCGAGGCCGAGGGGCTGGACAAGATCATCAAGGACTTCGGCGCCGAATGGCGTTTCGCGGGCTGCTCGATGTGCCTCGGGATGAACCCCGATCAGCTCGCCCCGGGGGAGCGATGCGCCTCCACCTCGAACCGCAACTTCGAAGGACGGCAGGGCAAGGGCGGGCGCACGCATCTGGTGTCGCCGCTCGTGGCCGCGGCGACGGCGATCCGCGGCACCCTGTCGAGCCCCAGCGACCTGAACCCTTCGACAGGCTCAGGGACCCAGGTCATCGACGGCGCAGCAACGACGGCGGAGGTCTGATCATGGAGAAGTTCACCACCCACACCGGCATCGCCGCGCCGCTGAAGCGCTCGAACGTCGACACCGACCAGATCATCCCCGCGGTCTTCCTCAAGCGCGTCACCAAGACCGGCTTCGACGACGCGCTGTTCTACTCGTGGCGGCAGGACCCCGACTTCGTCCTCAACCAGGACGTGTTCCAGGGCGCGTCGGTGCTGGTCGCCGGTCCCGACTTCGGAACCGGATCCAGCCGCGAGCACGCGGTCTGGGCACTGCGCGACTTCGGCTTCAAGGTCGTCCTCAGCCCGCGCTTCGCCGATATCTTCCGCGGAAACTCGGGCAAGCAGGGACTGCTGGCCGCGACGATCTCGGAGGAGGACCTGGAGCGCATCTGGGCCGAGATCGATGAGAACCCGGGCGCGAGGATCACCGTGAACCTCGAGGATCGCACCGCGTCGATCGGCGGGTTCCAGGCTGTCATCGGGATCGACGATTACACTAGATGGCGGCTCCTCGAAGGGCTCGACGACATCGGGCTCACGCTGCGCAACGAAGACAAGATCGCGCAGTTCGAGGCCCGACGCGAGTCGTGGCGGCCTCGGACCCTCCCCGTTCAGTGACACGGAAGGGGGCGGGCGAGCCAGGGGCGAACCCGCCCCCGATAACCGTGTGATGAAGTGAGGCTCCGAATGACGACACCCGTGCGCGATGCTGTTCCGGACGGAGCCCCGGCTCTCACCGGAGACGTCCTCGCCATCCGCGGAGGACGCCCGCTGCGCGGCCGCGTCGACGTGAAGGGCGCCAAGAACCTCGCCACCAAGGCGATGGTCGCCACCCTTCTCGGCGAGACCGCGAGCACGCTGCGCGACGTGCCGGACCTGAGCGATGTCGCCGTCGTGCGCTCGCTGCTCGAGGTCCACGGCGTCCAGGTGGAGCAGGGCGACGAGCCCGGCTCGCTGGTCTTCGACCCGAGCGGCGTCGAGTCGGCGCACTTCGAGGAGATCGACGCGCACGCCGGCGCCTCGCGCATCCCGATCCTGTTCTGCGGTCCGCTCCTGCACCGTCTCGGACAGGCGTTCATCCCCGACCTCGGCGGCTGCCGGATCGGCGACCGCCCCATCGACTTCCACCTCGACGCCCTGCGCAAGTTCGGCGCCGTGGTCGAGAAGCTCCCCAGCGGCATCCGCCTGTCCGCCCCGCAGCGTCTGCACGGCGCGAACATCCACCTCCCGTATCCGAGCGTCGGCGCCACCGAGCAGGTCCTGCTGACCGCCGTGCGCGCGGAGGGCACCACCGAGCTGCGCAACGCCGCCATCGAGCCCGAGATCATGGACCTGATCGCCGTGCTGCAGAAGATGGGCGCGATCATCTCCTACGAGCCGAACCGGGTCATCCTCATCGAGGGCGTGGAGACGCTGCGAGGCTACGACCACCGGTCGATCTTCGACCGCAACGAGGCCGCGTCCTGGGCATCCGCCGCGCTGGCCACCGACGGCGAGATCTTCGTCGGCGGCGCGAAGCAGCAGGAGATGCTGACCTTCCTCAACGTGTTCCGCAAGGCCGGAGGCTGGTTCGACATCCAGGAGGACGGCATCCTCTTCCGCCGCGACGGCGAGCTCAAGCCCGTCGTGGTCGAGACCGACGTGCACCCCGGCTTCATGACCGACTGGCAGCAGCCGCTCGTCGTCGCCCTCACGCAGGCCAACGGACGCTCGGTCGTGCACGAGACCGTGTACGAGAACCGGATGGGCTTCACCCAGGCGCTCGTGAAGATGGGCGCCGACATCGTCGTGCACCCGCACGGACTGCAGGCCGGTCCGCGACGGGTCGCGCGGCGCGAGCTCGAGCAGGCGGCCGTGATCACCGGTCCCACCCCGCTGCACGGCGCCGACATCGTCGTGCCCGACCTGCGCGGCGGCTACAGCCACGTGATCGCGGCGCTCACCGCCACGGGCGAGTCGAAGGTGTCGGGCGTCGACATCCTCAGCCGCGGCTACGAGAAGTTCCTCACCAAGCTCGACGCCCTCGGCGCCGACTTCGACGTCATCGGCTGACTCCGTTGGGTGCCACGAGGTCTCCGGAGAAGTGGCGGCCGAGCCTGTTCTGGCCGCTCGCCGCCATCGTCGTCCCGCTCACCGGGCTGCTCGCGAGGATCCGCATCACCGGGGCGGAGAAGCTCCCGCGCGAGGGCGCTTTCGTGCTCGCTCCGAACCACTACTCCGAGTTCGACCCCATCATCGTCGCCGTCGCGGTGTGGCGGATGGGCCGGGCGCCGCGCTTCATGGCGAAGGAGAGCCTGTTCCGGATCCCCGTGGTCGGGTGGCTGCTGCGCAAGACCGGCATGATCCCGGTCGCCCGCTCGTCCTCGGCCTCCGCCGCCAAGCAGACGATGACCCAGTCGGAAGAGCTCGTCGAGCACGGCCGCGGGGTGATCGTCTACCCCGAGGGCACGCTCACCCGCGACCCCGACCTGTGGCCGATGCGCGGCAAGTCGGGCGCCGTGCGGCTGGCTCTGGCCGACGGCATCCCGCTGATCCCGATGGCACAGTGGGGCACCCAGCAGATCATGGGCCGCTACCAGAAGGGCCTGAGCCTGTGGCCGCCGCGCAAGCCCATCACGGTCGTCGTCGGCGATCCGGTGGACCTCTCGGATCTTCAGGGGCGCGCCGGCGAGCAGAGCGCCCTGAACGAGGCGACCACCCGGCTGATGAACGCGATCACCGGCCTTCTCGAGGGCATCCGCTCCGAGAAGGCGCCGGCGGAGCGCTGGAACCCGGCGTCGCACGGCCAGAAGGAGACGGGGCGCCTTGACTCCTAGACGACAGGAAGCCGGTCCGCGGGTCACGGTGATCGGCGCCGGCAGCTGGGGCACCACGTTCGGAAAGATCCTCGCCGACGGGGGCGCCCAGGTCACGATGTGGGCCCGCCGTGCGGAGCTCGCCCACGAGATCGACGAGGCCAAGCGCAACTCCCGCTACCTTCCCGGCATCAACCTGCCGCGCACGATGGCCGCGACCCACGAGCTGGCCACGGCTCTCACCGGCGCGGAGCAGGTGTACCTGTCGGTGCCGAGCCAGTCCCTCCGCGAGAACCTCAAGGCGCTGCGTCCGCTGCTCGCCGACAACGACGCGAAGATCGTCAGCCTGATGAAGGGCGTCGAGCGCTCCAGCGGCCTGCGCATGAGCCAGGTCATCGAGCAGGAGCTGCGCTGCGACCCCGATCGCATCGCCGTGGCGTCCGGGCCGAACCTCGCCCTCGAGATCGCCCGCGAGCAGCCGACGGCCGCGGTGATCTCCTCGCGCTCGCTCGAGACGGCGGAGACGATCGCCCGGGCCGCGCGCAACGGCTACTTCCGGACGTTCGTGAACACCGACGTCATCGGCACGGAGTTCGGCGGCGTGCTGAAGAACCTCATCGCCGTGGCGATCGGCATCGTCGACGGCGTCGGCTACGGCGAGAACACCAAGGCGTCGATCATCACCCGCGGCCTCGTGGAGATGACGGACTTCGCCGTGGCGAACGGCGCGCACCCGGAGACCCTGCAGGGCCTCGCGGGCCTCGGCGATCTGATCGCCACGTGCCAGTCGCCCCTCAGCCGCAACAACACGGCCGGGCGCCTGCTCGGCCAGGGCTACAGCTTCCAGGACGTCGTGAAGCAGATGCAGCAGACCGCCGAGGGACTCGCCTCCGTCGCGCCGGTGCTGCAGCTCGCACGCGAGTCCGAGGTGGACATGCCCATCGTCGAACAGGTGAAGATGGTGCTCGACGGGAAGATGAACCCGCGCGACATCGCACCCCACCTGACGACGGACGACGAGACCCCTCAGGGGGAGAGGACCAGTTATGGACAAGCAGACGGTGGTGGTCCTCTTCGGCGGGCGTTCCAGCGAGCATTCGATCAGCTCCGCCACGGCGGGCGGGGTGCTCGGCGCGATTGATCGCGACCGCTACGAGGTGATCCCGGTCGGGATCACGAGGGAGGGCGCCTTCGTCCTCGAGGACGACGACCCGGCGAAGTTCCCGCTCGACGCGGCGCACCTGCCGGAGGTCGTCGACAACGGCACCCGCATCCTGTGGCCGGAGCCCGGCGGCGACCGCACGCTGCGCGTCGTGCACCCGGACGGCACGCAGGTCAGCGTCGGGGAGATCGACGTCGTGCTGCCGATCCTGCACGGACCGCACGGCGAGGACGGCACGATCCAGGGGTACTTCGACACGCTCGAGGTGCCGTACGCCGGCGGCGGGGTGCTCGACTCGGCGCTGTGCATGGACAAGCACTTCATGAAGGTCGCCCTGCAGGCCGCCGGCATCGCGGTGGCGCCATGGGCGACGGTGCGCGCCCGGCAGTGGGAGACGGATGCCGACGGCATCCGCGCCAGGGCCGAGGCCCTCGGGCTGCCGCTGTTCGTCAAGCCCGCACGCGCCGGCTCAAGTGTCGGCGTGTCCAAAGTGGAGGACCTCTCGGAGCTCGACGCCGCGCTGGCGATCGCCTTCGCGGAGGACGACAAGGTGCTCATCGAGACGGGCGTCTCCGGCCGCGAGATCGAGGTCGCGGTGCTCGAGGGCGCCGACGGGGTGCGCGCATCGCTGCCCGGCGAGATCGTGCTCACCTCGCGCGGCTTCTACGACTTCGAGGGCAAGTACCTCGGCGGAGACGGCGTCGACGTGGTCTGCCCGGCCGAGCTGACGGATGCCGAGGTCGCCGCGATCCAGGACATCGGCATCCGCGCGTTCGAAGCCGTGGACGGCCGGGGACTCGCCCGCGTCGACATGTTCCTCACCGGCGCCGGCGAGCTCGTCGTCAACGAGCTGAACACGATGCCGGGCTTCACCCCGATCTCGATGTTCCCGAAGTGCTGGGTCGTCTCCGGCCTCAGCTACGGCGACCTGATCTCCGAGCTCATCGAGGCGGGGCTGCGCCGCTGATCCGGTCGTGGCGCGCGGCCTCGACCCGGCGTCCGCAGGCGAACCACGCGACGGCTCCCGCCAGCGGCGCGGCGAGCACGAGCAGGAGCCAGAGGAGGAACCGCCCTCCGGAGAGGCCGCGCGTGCGTGCCATCGAGACGATCGCCGCGACGGAGCAGGCGAGCACCGCGATCGCCAGGACGCTCCACACGACGTCGTAGGGCGTGGGGATCAGCGGGTTCATCACTCGATCCTCTCGGTGCACTTCGCGGTGGCGGGCTGCAGGCCGGATTGGATGCTGGTCGACAGCTTCTCGACGATCGCGCGGAAGTCGACGTCGGAGCCGCGCTTGATGATGACCTCGACGGCGGGGTCGCGCCCGTAGGTGACGAGTCGCTGGCGCTCGTCCTCCTGGGCGAGGACGAGCCAGTCGACGCCGCCGATGGTCTGGCAGACGAGGTCCGAGGGCGCGGGCACGTCGACGCCGCATCTCAGCACGACGGTCGGGTCGCCCCACGCGCCGGTCGCCTGGGCGTCGGTCCAGACGCGGTCGAGATCCCCGACGGCGTCGGGGAGGAGCACCGAGACGTCGGCGCAGTGCGGATCGTTCGCGTCGGCGGCCGGTTCGAGGTGGATCGTCGTCGAGCAGCCGGACAGCGCTCCGAGAAGGGCCAGGGCTCCCGCCGCGGCGGCGAGACGACGAGATCGGGGCATGCATCCAGGCTACCTTTGACTCCATGCCCTCCCGACCCGACGCCGACGACCCGCGCCTCGGCGACCTCTCCGAAGGCCGGATCCTCGCGGCCATCCTGAGCCGCACGGCCCCGGCGACCCACACGATCCTCGGCCCCGGCGACGACGCGGCGGTGATCGCGGCGCCCTCGGGAACCGTCGTCGCGACGACGGACACCCTGGTGCACGGACCGGACTTCCGCCTCGCCTGGTCCAGCGGCTACGACCTCGGCTGGAAGGCCGCCGCGGTCAACCTGGCCGACGTCGCCGCGATGGGCGCGCGTCCGACGGCCCTGCTGGTGGCGCTGGCTGTTCCGCGCGACCTGCGGCTCTCCTTCGTCGAGCGGCTGGCGGACGGGTTCCGTGAGGCCTGCGAGTCCCTCGCCCCGGGTTGCGCGGTCGTCGGAGGAGACCTCACCGTCTCGGACGTGCTGACGGTCGCGGTGACGGCCCTCGGCGACCTCGAGGGGAGGGCCGCGGTGACCAGGTCCGGGGCGCGGCCCGGCGACGCGGTCGCGGTCGCCGGAGAGCTCGGGCTCGCCGCCCAGGGCCTCGCCGTCCTGTTCGGCCGGTTCCGCGACGGCGACGCACCGATCCCGGTGGACCCCGAGCGGCTGGCCGACGGGGAAGGTCCGGCGGTGGCCGCGCAGCTGCGTCCCGCGCCCCCGATCGGGCTGGGCCCGGTCGCCGCCGTGGCCGGGGCGACGGCGATGATGGACGTCTCGGACGGCCTCGCGCTCGACGCGCGCCGGATGGCGTCGGCATCCGGCGTCACGATCTCGCTCGACGGCGCCGCGCTCGGGGGCGATCCCGTGCGCGCGCTGGCCGGCGGCGAAGACCACGCCCTTCTCGCGGCCTTCCCGCCCGGCATCGTGCCGTCGGGGTTCCGCGTCATCGGCGAGGTGCGCGCGCAGGGGGAGCACGCGCTCCTGTGCGACGACGCTCCGGTCGACGTGTCGGGCTGGGATCCCTATCGCGACTGGGACTCGGCGGCCGGCTGAGGCGCGGCCCACCACAGGGTCGTGTCCCCGTAGGTCTTCTCCCGGAAAGGCTCGAGTCCGGCCGCTGCGAAGTCGGGGGGAGCGGCGCGCTTCGCCCGCTCCACCACGACGACGGCGTCGGGCGACAGCGAGGGCGCCAGCGCCACGAGATCTGCGGTCATGGCGGCGTCGTCGATGTCGTAGGGCGGGTCCGAGAAGACGAGGTCGAACGGGCCGGAGGAGCGGGAGAGGAACGGCTGCACGGCGCTCTCGTGCACGCGCGCCATCGCCGTCGCCCCCGCCTTCGCCACGACGGCGGCGTTGCGGCGCACGATCGCGACGGCCTGCCGGCCGCGCTCGACCAGGTCGACGCTCGCCGCGCCGCGGCTGAGCGCTTCCAGGCCCAGCGCTCCCGAGCCCGCGTACAGATCGAGGACGCGCGCACCGGCGAGGGCGTCGGCGGACTCCAGGGCGCCGAAGAGCGACTCGCGCACCCGGTCGCTCGTGGGACGGGTGCCCGCGCTCGGCACCTCGAGACGCGCGCCGCGGGCGCTGCCGGCGATGATCCTGGTCATCCGTTCACGATATCGGCAGGTGACGTCGGCGGCTGTCCCTAGACTCGGAGCATGCCGCTCACGCTCGACTCGACCCTCGACGAGGCCCTCGGCGCGAACGCTGCGAAGCCGCTGACGCGCGCCTTCGGCATGGAGACCGTCGACGATCTGCTCGCGCACTATCCGCGGCGGTACGCCGATCCCGCCGAGCTCACGCCGATCCGCGAGCTGCCCGTGGGAGAGGCGGTGACGATCGTCGCCGAGGTGCTGTCGTCCAGCTTCCGCACCATGCGCAACCGCCGCGGCGCGATGACCGAGGTGATCATCGGCGACGGCATCGGCAAGCTCTCGCTGACCTTCTTCGCGAAGGGGCCGAGTCAGGCCGAGTGGCGTGCGAAAGAGCTCTCTCCGGGACGACGGGGCATCTTCACCGGCAAGGTCGGCGAGTTCAACGGCGCGACCCAGCTCGCGCATCCGGAGTACGAGCTCTTCGACGACGAGGACGAGGCGCGTCGTCGCGCCGATGCGCGCGCCGCCGTGCTGATCCCGATCTACCCCGCGACCGCCAGCCTGGCGTCGATGCAGATCGCGAAGCTCATCGGCCGCGTCCTCGACGACCTCGGCCCGATCGCCGAGCCGCTGCCCGACGCCGTGCGCCGCAGGGAAGAGCTGCTCACCGCGAGGGAGGCGCTCGAGCAGATCCATCGGCCGAAGACGCGCAACGACATCGACCCGGCCGTCCGCACCCTGCGCATGCACGAGGCGCTCACCCTGCAGACCGCTCTGCTGCAGCAGCGCGACGCGGTGCGTGCGCTGTCGGCCACCGCGCGACCGGCCAGCCCCGGGGGCCTGCTGGAGCGCTTCGACGCCACGCTGCCGTACACGCTCACCGCCGATCAGCGATCGGTCGGAGACCAGATCGCGCGGGATCTCGTGGGCGCCTGGCCGATGAACCGTCTGGTGCAGGGCGAGGTCGGCTCGGGCAAGACGCTGGTGGCGCTGCGGGCGATGCTGCAGGTCGCCGAATCCGGAGGGCAGGCGGCGCTGATCGCCCCCACCGAGGTGCTCGCGGCGCAGCATCTGCGCTCCATCGCGAAGATGCTCGGGCCGGAGCTGTCGCCGCTGGTCATGCCGACGCTGCTCACCGGGCAGATGCCGGCGGCCGACAGGCGCAAGGCGGCGCTCCGTGTCGCCTCGGGGCAGGCCCTCATCGTGGTGGGCACTCACGCGCTCCTGGGCGAGAAGACGACCTTCGCCGACCTGGGCCTGGTCGTGGTCGACGAGCAGCACCGGTTCGGCGTCGAGCAGCGCGAGGCCCTGCGTGCCAAGGGCTCCAGCCCGCACGCGCTCGTGCTCACGGCGACCCCGATCCCTCGCACCGTGGCGATGACCGTCTTCGGAGACCTCGACACCTCCGTCATCCGCACCATGCCCGCCGGTCGCGCCGGCATCCAGTCCTTCGTCGCCCCGCTCGCAGAGCATCCGGGCTGGTGGCAGCGGGTCTGGGAGCGCGCCTCCGAGGAGATCGCCCAGGGGCGCCAGGTGTTCGCGGTGTGCGCCGCGATCGACACGACCAAGAAGACGGGGGAGGCCGGCGCCCTTCCCCTCCAGGAGGGCGCCAACGGCCCGCGCTGGGGCGTCGTCCAGCTCGACGAGGCGCTCTCGACCCATCCGACCCTCGGCGGGCTGCGCCGGGCCGTGCTGCACGGCCGGATGCCCGCCGACGAGAAGGACGCCGTGATGCAGGCGTTCGCGCGCGGCGAGATCGATCTGCTCCTGGCGACGACCGTGATCGAGGTGGGTGTCGACGTGCCGAACGCGTCGACCATGATCGTGCTCGATGCCGACCGCTTCGGGGTCTCGCAGCTGCACCAGCTGCGAGGGCGGGTGGGCCGAGGGGGAGTGCCGGGGCTGTGCCTGCTCGTGACCGAGGCCGAGGCGGGCACGATCGCGCGGGAGCGCGTGGACGCCGTCGCCGGCACCCTCGACGGATTCCAGCTCGCCGAGGTCGATCTCGAGCTGAGGGGCGAGGGCGACGTGCTCGGCTCAGCGCAGGCGGGCGTGCGGTCCTCGCTGCGGCTGCTGCGCGTGGTGAAGGACTCCCGGCTCATCACGCGCGCCCGCGAGCTGGCCGAGACCCTCCTCGCCGAGGATCCGTCGCTGGACGCGCATCCAGGTCTGCGCGACGCGATCGAGCGCCGCGTGAGCGACGACGACCGCGCGGCGCTGGCCAAGAACTGACGTGCCCTAGGCTGGGAGCATGCCGTGCACTGAGCGATCGGAGGAGTCCACGTGAGCAGCCGGATCGCCGTCGTCCCGGGTTCGTTCGACCCGCCGACCCTGGGCCACCTCGACGTCATCCGCCGTGCTGCCAGGCTGTACGACCAGCTGCACGTGCTCGTGGTCCACAATCCCGGCAAGGAGGCGATGCTGCCCATCGCCCAGCGCCTGGCGCTGCTCGAGAAGTCGATCGCCGACGACGGCATGACGGGCGACATCATCGTCGGCTCCTGGAGCATGGGCCTGCTCGTCGACTACGCGCGCGACGTGGACGCCGGCGTCCTCGTCAAGGGGATCCGCTCGCAGGTGGACGTCGCCTACGAGTCTCCGATGGCGATCGTGAACCGTCACCTCGCCGACATCGAGACCGTGTTCCTGCTGCCCGACCCCTCGCACGCCATGGTGTCGAGCTCCCTCGTGCGTCAGGTCGCAGGCCTCGGCGGCGATGTCTCGCCCTTCGTGCCCCCGGCGGTCGCAGCCTTCCTCGACACCGGCGCGCGCGGCATCTGACCCGGAGCCCGCACAGCCCGGAACCGGTAGCATTGCGGGGTGCGTTCCCGTATGAATGGTCCTTTCGTCCTGCCCGTCCGCGACATCGTCCGTCGCCCGGGCGAGATGCGCGAGCACGAGTTCACCGTGACGCTGCCCGAGCAGTGGGGCGAGGGGATCGTCTCCCTGGCGGAGGGCTCGACGCTCGATCTCGACGTGCGTCTCGAGTCCGTCCACGAGGGCATTCTCGTCTCCGGAACCGCCGACGGAGAGTACTCCGGGGAGTGCGGACGGTGCCTGACGGAGATCACCCGGCCTGTCGAAGTCGAGTTCCAGGAGCTTTTCGCGTATCCTGGTGAGGAAGAAACTGACTTCGAGGTTCAAGACGACCACGTGGATCTTGAAACTCTGGTCAGGGATGCGGCCGTATTGTCGCTTCCTTTTCAGCCGGTGTGTCAGCCGGATTGCCTGGGGCTCGACCCGAGAACCGGCGAGAAGCTGACCGTGAGCACCGGGTCGGAGCAGGTGGCTCCCATCGATCCTCGATGGAGCGCGCTCCAAGAGATCACAGACCAAGACGGAACGGCAGAGAGCCGTGCCGCCGAGAAAGAAGAGAGCTAGTCATGGCTGGTAACCCCCCGAAGCGCAAGGTCTCCCGTTCCAACACCCGCTCGCGCCGTGCGCAGTGGAAGGCCGAGGCTCCCGCGCTCGTCAAGACCATCGAGAACGGCAAGGTCGTCTACAGCCGTCCGCACCAGGCCAAGGTCGTCACCGACTCGCAGGGCACCGAGCTCTTCCTCGAGTACAAGGGCCGCAAGGTCGCCGACGTCTGAGTCCGCTCGTGACTGACGTCACAACCGGCGAAGAGACTCTCTCGCAGAAGCTCCGTGTCGACATCGACGCGGAGCTTCTGGAGTTGGCGCTCACGCACCGGTCGTACGCGTACGAGCACGGCGGCATCCCGCACAACGAGCGCCTCGAGTTCCTCGGGGACTCCGTGCTCGGGCAGGCCGTCACGGTCATGCTGTTCACCACGAACCCCGATCTCGACGAGGGCTCGCTGGCGAAGCGGCGTGCGAGCGTGGTGTCCACCGTCGCCCTGGCCGAGGTGGCCAGAGGCATCGGCCTGGGCAGCCACCTTCTGCTCGGACGCGGCGAGGAGCAGACCGGCGGCCGGGACAAGGACTCGATCCTGGCCGACACCATGGAGGCCGTCATCGGCGCGACCTACCTGTCGGCCGGGCCCGATGCCGCCACCGAGCTCGTGCTGCGGCTGACCAAGCCTCTGCTCGCCGACCCCGAGCGCTACGGCGCGGCCATGGACCCCAAGACGAGCCTGCAGGAGCTCGCCGCACGCGTCGGGGCGACCCCGCCTCAGTACGAGGTCGAGGCGAGCGGGCCCGACCACGACCGGAGGTTCACCGCCACGGTCGTCGTCGGCGACGTCACCATGACGGGCAACGGCACCAGCAAGAAGACCGCGGAGATGGCGGCTGCGCTGAACGCGTGGCGCGTGCTCAACGAGCGTGCCTGAGCTTCCCGAGGTCGAGGTGGTCCGGGCCGGGCTCGCTCCCGCGGCCGTCGGATCGACGATCACCGCGGTCAGCGTCTTCGACGAGCGCGCGCTCACCCGGCATCCGCTCGGCGCCGCGGACTTCGCCGGACGCCTCGAGAACCGCAGATTCACGGGCGCCGAGCGCCGGGGCAAGTTCCTCTGGCTGCCGCTCGACGGAGGGGCCGACGCGCTGATCGCGCATCTCGGCATGAGCGGCCAGATGCTCCTGCGCGCTCCGGAGGCGCCCGCAGAGCGCCATGAGAGGATCCGGATCCACCTGGAGCACCCCGCGCACGGAGAGCTCGCGGTGGTGTTCGCGGATCAGCGCACCTTCGGATCTCTCGCCGTCGACGCGCTCGTGGCGGACGGCCCGTCGCTGATCCCCTCGCAGGTCGTGCACATCGCGCGGGATCCGATCGACCCCGCCTTCGACGACGACGCCTTCCGCCGCAGCCTCGCCAGGCGCGGCAGCGCGATCAAGCGCGTGCTGCTCGACCAGGGAGTCATCAGCGGCGTCGGCAACATCTACGCGGACGAGTCCCTGTGGGCTGCGCGCATCCACCCGGAGACGCCGGCCTCCGCCTTGTCGACCCCGGCCGTGCGCCGCCTGCTCGCCGAGATCCGGGCGGTGCTCGCCAAGGCTCTGGCGGAGGGCGGGACGAGCTTCGACGCGCAGTACGTGAACGTCAACGGCCAGGCCGGCTACTTCGCGCACTCGCTGAACGCCTACGGGCGCGGCGGGGATGCGTGTCCCCGATGCGGCGGTCCGATCAGGCGCGAGGCCTTCATGAATCGTTCGAGCCACTACTGTCCGAGGTGTCAACGGCGACGTTGACCCCGTCGCGCCGGCCCGGCCGCCGTGCGTCCCTTCACTCCCGGCGCGAGAAGGCGAGGTGGACGACCCCGCTCGGCGAGGTCGTCGACTCGATCCGGAAGCGCTGCTCGAGGCCTTCCAGGCCGTCCCAGAGCCGTTCGCCCCGGCCGAGCAGGATCGGCGCGACCACGATGTGCATCTGGTCGATCAGGTCTGCGCGCAGGAACTCGCGGACCGTCGTGACGCCGCCGCCGATCCGCACGTCGAGGGGGCCTGCGAGCTCGCGGGCCTTCGCGAGCGCCTCCGCCGGCGTGGCGTCGAGGAAGTGGAAGGTCGTGCCGCCCTCGCACTCGATCGGCGGCCGAGGGTGGTGGGTGAGCACCACGACGGGCGTGTGGAACGGCGGATTGTCACCCCACCAGCCGCGCCACTCGGGATCCGGCCACGGACCCGCCTGGGGCGCGAACTTGTTGCGTCCCATGATCTCGGCCCCGATGCCCGTGTTCCACCGGCTGGCGAACGCCTCGTCGATGCCGGTGGTGCCCTCCTGGTCGCCGTGGAAACCCATCTCGGTGAACGTCCGGGTCGGGAACGCCCATTGGAGGAGGCGGTGTCCGGCGTGACCGAACGGCTCTTCCAGTCGCTGGCCTTCGCCCGTGCCGAAGCCGTCGAGCGAGATGGTGAAGTTGTGGACTCTGACGAGGGACATCGTGCCTCCTGGTTATCGGTCTGCGGGGGAGCGGCGGTCGGAGACCGCGAGGCCTGTGACGTACTCCGAGAGGTGGCGCAGCGTCTGCTCTCCGCCCTCGACCGCCCGGTACTTGACGGCGGCCTCGTCGCGGAGCTCCTTCGTGGGGAACACCGTGCGCATGACGATCCTCGTCCGGTCGCGCTGCTGCTCGAAGGTGAGTGTCGAGTCGAAGGCGGCGGGATCATCGCGGAACTCGCCGTGCACCAGCACGATCCGCTCCGGCGGGGTGATCTCCCGCCAGGCGATCCACTCGGGGTAGTGAGTGCCGTCCGGTCCGTGCATCATGAAGTCCCACTCTCCGCCGACGCGGAACGCGAAGGACCGCGTCGTCGTGGTGAACCCGTCTGGACCCCACCAGCGTGAGAGGTGGCGGACATCGGTGAACGCCTCGAAGACGAGCTCGCGCGGCGCGTCGATCAGGCGGGACACCACGATCTCGCGGTCGGTCGTATCAGTCATGCGTCTGCTCATGTCGTCGTTCCCGACTCAGCTCCTTCACGTAGGCGTCGAGTCGGTCGAAGCTCTCGTCCCAGAACCGCTCGAAGCCGCCCAGCCACTCCCGCACGGGCAGCAGCCCGCCAGGGTCCAGGTCGTACAGCCGCTGCCTGCCGTCGCCGCGAACCTGGACGAGGCCGACCTCGCGGAGCACGCGCAGGTGCTTCGAGATCTGCGGCGGGGTCATCCCGAGCTCGATCGCGAGCTCACCGACGGGGCGTTCGCCTCCCCTCAGCCGAAGGAGGATGTCCCTGCGCTGGGGCTCCGCGATCGCGTTGAACGCGTCGGATGTGGTCGCTGCTCGGGCCATGCTGCAATCATATGCCTATATGGGCAAATGTAAAGAGGGGTGCTCTCGATCGAGCGCACCGGGGGAGGGTCAGTGCTCGCCCTTGATCACGAAGTACGAGCCGCGGATCTCGCCGGCGAGCTTCGAGCGCTGACGCGCGAACTTGAATCCGGACAGCTCCTCGGGCACGTCCATGCCGAGCGAGAGCTTGAACCCGACGGCCCGCTTGCCGGCGTCGGCGATCGTGTACATCACGTTCACGGCCAGCCCGGAGGCGTAGAAGACATAGCCGAAGCGGATGCCGTCGGCGTCGAAGCCCGAGACCTCGAGCGCGGGGCTCGCGATGACGATCCCGCGTTCCTCACGCAGGATGCCGGTGACCCACTGCAGGGTCGCGGGGTCCTCCTCGGGCGTGCTCACGGCGAAGTCGATGCCGTACTTGTTCGTGATGTAGCGCCCCTCGTTGGCGCGCAGACCGGCCAGCGCGTCCGCGACGGGGCTGGACTCGAGCCCCGCGGTGGACACGTTCACGAAGTCGACGATGGTGCTCATCGGGCTCGTCCTTTCAGTCGAGGGACGCGAGGAAGGTCGCGGACGGCGCGAAGAACGTCGTGCCGGTGCGTGCGGTGGAGAAGTCGAGGATGCGGTCGTGCAGGCCCGGCGGGTCTCCGACGAACATGCGCTGGAGCATCCGCTCGATGACCCACAGCCGGCGCGAGTACCCGATGAAGTAGGTGCCGAACTCGCCGGCGCCCGGACGGCCGAACGGCATGTTGTCGCGGAGGATGTCGTGCTCGCCGGCGTCGTCGACGATCGTGGCGAGCGTCTTGTGCGCCTGCTGCGTGCCGGCGGCGGCGTCGTCGAGCTCCACGCCGTCCGCCTTGCGGCGTCCGATCACGGCCTCCTGCTGCTCCGTGGTCAGCGACTGCCAGGCGTCGAGGTCGTGCAGGTACTTCTGCACGACGACGTAGCTGCCGCCGGCGAAGGGGGAGTCCTCGGCGCCGACGAGAGTGGCCTCTGGCAGGTCGGGACCGACCGGGTTCGCCGTGCCGTCGACGAACCCCAGCAGGTCGCGGGCGTCGAAGTACCGGAAGCCCGAGACCTCGTCCTCGACGTGCGCGGCGGAGCCGAGCTGATCGAGCAGCAGCCTCTCGAGCTCGAAGCACAGGTCCTGCCGCTCGGCGCGGATGTGGAACAGCAGATCTCCCGGGGTCGAGACCGCCGTGTGCACGGCCCCGGTCACCTCGGCGAAAGGATGCAGCTCCGTGGGCAGCGGATGTCCGGTCAACGCCGTCCACACCCTGCTGCCGATGCCCACGGTGCAGGACAGGCGGGCGCTGAGATCGCGGAACCCGACGGTCTTCACGAGGTCCTCGAGACCGGCGACGACCTCGCGCACCTCGCCGATCCGCGCGTCGTCCGCCGACACGACCAGGAAGATCGCACTCCGCGTCAGAGGGGCGTCGACCTGCTGCGGGGCGATCGGCACACGACGCTCTGGCATCGTCACTCCTCTCCGTCAGCGAGCAGACTAGCAGTGCGCGCTCACGCCGCGTGGAAGGACCGAGAGAGCGCCGGGCTCGTCGCCCGCGTGCTGAGCCAGACCACGAGGATGCCGGCGGCGACGACGAGGGCGATCGTCAGCAGCGACAGCGGTGCGATGATCAGCGCCGCGCCCAGGAGCGGGAAGACGAGGACGCCTGCGCACAGCGCGGAGCCGATCGAGGTGAGCAGGAGGGGCGCCATGACGGCGCGGGTGCGCGCCCGATCGACGGTCCGCGCCGGCACGCCGAGATGATGCAGGCTCCGGTGCAGCTCCCGGGCGTCGAGGACCGCGGACGCCTGGTTGACGCCGACGGACGCCGCGACCGAGAGGAACGACGCCACGAGCGTGATGATCAGCCCTGTGCGCATGTCGCGGGCGAGGTCGAGCTCCGCAGCCTCGGCTCCGGCCGAGCTCATCACGTTGATGAGGGAGACGCCGGTCCCCGCGAACACGGCCATGAAGCTCGCCATCGACACGCCTCCGATCTGACGCCAGGCCGCCTTGGGGTCGTCGAGGACGATGCGAGCGGCGAGCAGGCGCTCCGGGGTCTCGGCGCGGCGCAGCCAGAGGCGAGCGCTCACCTTCAGCGCCCACGGCCCGATCAGCCCGAGCACGGCGAGACCCGCGGCGAACAGCGCCGCCACGATCGCGATCGTCGTCACGACTCCCGCGATCTGCGGCACGACCTCGGCGATGACGACGGCGACGGCGATGACTCCGGCGCCGACGACGAAGCGGATCCAGTGTGCGCCGACCGCCGTGGCGCGGGTGCGCACGCCGAGAGGGGAGATCACGACGCGCCGCAGTCCGATCGCCGCGCTGACCGCCGCGATCAGGAGGATCGCGGCGACGATCGCGAGCAGCGAGCCCGGGGGCAGCAGGACCGCCTGCCACCCCAGCGCAGCGCCGCGGAACGGGATGAGGCCGATGAGCGGGCTCATCGCGAGGTATCCGGCGACCCCTGCGGCCGCGCCGCCGGCCGACAGGAGCACGGACTCCGCGATGGCGGCGACCCCCACGCCGGCCGGAGTGACGCCCAGGAGGCGCAGGGTCGACAGGCGCTCGTCGCGCCGGCGTGCGGCGAGCCGGGCGGCGGCGCCGCCGAGGCTGAGCAGGGGGACGACGAGGAGGACGAGCGCGATCGCGGCGAGCGCCTGGTAGAGGAGCGCGTAGTCGTCGGTCCACGTCCAGAAGCTCTGCGCGCCGCCGGCGACGATGAGCACGAGGGCCGTGACCACCCCGAAGGCGATGATCGGGAGCACGATGAGTCCGCCCTGTCCGCGCGCCGGGCGCAGCAGCAGCATGAGGACGCGGAGGTTCACGCGGCGACCTCCGTGGAGACGACGCGTCCGTCCCTGACGGCGACGATGCGCGAGCACCGGGCGGCGACCTCGTGGTCGTGGGTGACGAGGACGAGCGTGCGGCCCTGCCCGGTCGTCGACCAGAGCAGCGCGTCCATGACCTCATGAGAGGTCTGCGAGTCGAGCGCCCCCGTCGGCTCGTCGGCGAACACGATCTCGGCGCCCGTGGCCTGGGCGCGGGCGATCGCGACGCGCTGCGCCTGTCCGCCGGAGAGCTCGCCGATGCGGCGCTCCTCCATCCCCGCGAGTCCGAGGGCGCCGAGCCAGGATGCCGCGTGCTGCACGGCATCCGCTCGTCGTACCCCGTTGATCATCGATGCGAGCGCCACGTTCTCGACGGCGGTCAGCTCGGGGATCAGCAGCCCCTGCTGGAACACGAACCCGAGGCGCTCGCGGCGCAGGCGGGACCTCGCCGACTCGCCGAGCCCGGTGAGCTCGATCGCTCCGCCGGCCGCGGGGTGCAGGGTGACGGATCCGGTGTCGGGCGCGATGATCCCCGCGAGCACGTGCAGGAGCGTGGTCTTGCCGGATCCGGACGCGCCCATGATCGCGACCGACTCCCCGCGGAGGACCGCGAGATCCACGCCGGCGAGGGCGCGGGTGGTGCCGTAGGACTTGGTCAGGGCGCGTGCGTCGAGGACAGGGCTGTTCATGCTCCCAGCCTCGCCGCACCGCTCGCGCGGGTCGTCGGTCTGGGGAGTGATCCGGCTACATCCGGGGGATGACCTCTCAGACCCGCTTCTGCCATGCTCCCGAGTACGACACGGGCACGAACCCGATCGCCTCGTTGATGTCGAGCATGGGGCGGTTCTCCTCCGCGTTGAACGTCGACACGACGGGAGACGCCGGCGCCAGGTCGCGCCAGCGCAGCAGGTTCGCGCACTTCACGATCGTGCCGAGGCGGCGTCCGCGGTGGTGCGCGGCGACGAGGGTGCCGAACTGATGCGTGACCCCGCTCCGATCGGCGGCGATCAGCAGCTCGTTGTACGCGACCAGCTCGCCCGTCGGGACGTGCTCGACCGCGACCACCGAGACGAGCTGGCCCGCGCTCGTCAGCCGCGCCTCGCGCCGGACCACGCGGTCGGCGTCGTACCTCTCGGCGACGAAGTCCATGTCGCCGCTGGGCGCGTCCGTCGAGAGGCGGGCGAGCACCGCGGCGAAGCCGTCGCGCAGCTCGGGCGGGGTCGGCATGCTCCATTCGCGTACCCGGTAGTCGGCGCCCGCGAACGCGATCGCATCCGCCAGCATGCGGCGCAGGGGCGCGGGGTCGGAGCGCAGGTCGTACTCGCTGTTGCGCTCGACCTGCTCCAGCGCGTAGCCGGCCTCCGAGACCACGTCGGCGAGCGGTGTGGCGGGTATGCGCCCCCACCCGGTCGCCGGCACCAGCATCCGCTCCTCTTCGCGAGGGCGATGCAGCGTCCAGGTCTGCAGGATGCGCCGGCCCCTCGTCCCCGCGTCCTCCTCTGCGCGGGCGAGCAGCGACTGCTCCACACCGCGGCCGGCATGGTCCGCGGGCACGAGGATGTCGAGCTCGGCGGTCTGCGCATCGTCCTCCTGGGCATAGGCGCAGGTCACCATGCCGACGACGGCGCCGTCGATGCGTGCGACGAAGCCGATCTGCAGGCTGTCGGTGGAGTCCTGCCACGATGCCAGCAGCTCGCGTGCCGACGGCGACAGGTCCGGCAGCCCGACGTGCTCGTCGCAGATCCGTCGGCCCAGCTCGCCGAGCAGCCGGAAGTCCGCGGCGTCTGCGGCGTCGAGGGACGAGGGGACGACGAGAGGGGTGATCGTGATCTCAGTCATGAGGGTCCTCGGATCGGGCCGTCTCGTCCGCCCCGCGCGGGGCGCGAGCGGACGAGACGTCGCGATCGTGACAGCGGTCATGTCAGCGCAGCTGGCGCTGCATGTGGTACTCGAGCAGGATCCTGGACTCGCCAGGAGCGAGGTGCCGGTCGTTCAGGAACAGCGGCTCGGCGGGAACCCGCACCCGCTCCTTGACGGTCCTCGGGCGCTGGGCCCTCCGGAGCAGCCAGAGGCCGATCCTGAACGAGAGGCGGTCCGCGAGCGCGAGCGCTCGCAGTTCCTCGGAAGCGGGGATCTGCAGGACCTTGCGGTCCTCGGTATCCGGCGGATGGGTGGTGCTGTGGTGCAGCGTGGTGTTCACTGTGTGTCCTTCGAGCAGATGGATGCGGATGTGGCGAGCGGACGCCGACGACGAGGCCGAGAACGGTCGACGACGGCGAGGAAGAGGATCCCGAGAAGGCGGGATAAGCGGATGCCGAGACGGCGGGAGGCCGTGATCTGCATGGAGATCAGGCGCAGGGCGCGGAACAGCGTCGAGGAGAGAGCCCGCCTGCGGCGGGCACGGTCTGCTCCGCGGCCGCTATGCGAGCGAGCCGAAGCGGAGGCCCGAGGCGGTCACCGAGAACGCATGGCGCGGCGCGGAGTGGACACGCGCGGCGAGGCCAGTGGCCTGAGCGTTGAGCTGAATCATCATCGGTGACCTCCTTTCACGGGTCGATTCTCAGGTACGGTAGCGAACGCTCCGACGGGGAGTCAAGCCTCGGGCGTGTCGCCCGGCGTGTCGCGATTGCGCCCGCCCCGCGCGGGATGCTCGGAGATCCGCGTGATTCCGGTAGCGTGATGGCGTGATTTCCCCGGGACGAGCGGCTGCCGCATGCATCTGAAGAGCCTGACGCTCAAGGGCTTCAAGTCGTTCGCGCAGCCGACGAGCTTCGTCTTCGAGCCGGGCGTCACCTGCATCGTCGGGCCCAACGGATCCGGCAAGTCGAACGTCGTCGACGCCCTGGCCTGGGTGATGGGGGAGCAGGGGGCCAAGACCCTGCGCGGCGGCAAGATGGAGGACGTCATCTTCGCCGGCACGTCCACCAGGGGCCCGCTCGGGCGGGCCGAGGTGCAGCTCACGATCGACAACGCGGACGGCGCCCTGCCGATCGAGTACGCAGAGGTGACGATCAGCCGCACGCTGTTCCGCAACGGCTCGAGCGAGTACGCGATCAACGGGGAGGGATGCCGTCTGCTGGACGTGCAGGAGCTGCTCAGCGACTCGGGTCTGGGCCGCGAGATGCACGTGATCGTCGGGCAGGGGCGGCTCGACACCGTGCTGCAGGCCTCTCCCGAGGACCGTCGCGGCTTCATCGAGGAGGCCGCGGGCATCCTCAAGCACCGGCGGCGCAAGGAGAAGACCCTCCGCAAGCTCGACGCCATGGAGACCAACCTCACCCGTCTCAGCGACCTGGCGGGAGAGATCCGCCGGCAGCTGAAGCCCCTGGGGCGTCAGGCCGAGATCGCCCGCGAGGCGCAGACGATCGCGGCGGTCGTGCGCGACGCCAAGGCCCGCATCTTCGCCGATGACGTCGTCGCGCTGCGAACTGCCCTGGCCGACCACACGCGCACGGAGCAGGAGCGGCACACCGAGCGCCTGGTGCTCTCGGACCAGGCCGAGGCCGTGCGCGCGGGCATCGCACGCCTGGAGCAGGACCAGAGCTCCGTCGCCGTCGACCAGGCGCGCAGCGTCGCCTTCGGGCTCGAGCAGGCCCAGGAGCGGATGCGCGGTCTCTACACGCTCGCCAATCAGCGGCTCGCCCTGCTCGGCTCCGATGAGGACGATGCGGCGGTGTCGGCGATCACCGTGACGCAGACGACGATCGACGAGGCGAAGGAGGAGATCACCGAGATCTCCGCGGGGCTCGGCGACGCTCAGGACGCCGCGGCCGCGGCGAGCCGCGAGGTCATGCACGCCCGTGCCGAGCTCGACACCCTCGACGTCGACATCGCCGAGCAGAGCGCGCTCGTGTCGGAGTACGACATGCGCGTGACGGCTCTGCGCGGCACGGCGGATGCTGCGGCATCCGCTCTGGCGGCCGTGAGGGGTGCGGTGCTCCGGCAGGAGAACGCCCTCGAGGCGGCGCACACCCGTCGCCGGGAGGCGGCGGAGGCGCTGGAGGCGATCGACGACGCCGAGGCCCCCGACGGGACCGCCGCCGAGCACGCGGCGACCTACGAGGCCGCTCAGCGCGCCGCCACCGCGGCCGAGACAGAGCGCGAGTCTCTCCGCGAGCGCCTGCACGCCGCGGAGCGCGAGGTCGACGCCCTCACCGCGAAGGCCGCAGCCCTCGGCAGCGCGCTGGCGCTTTCCGGCGGGGCTGCGGAGATCGTGAAGGAGGGCGGCCCCGGCGTCAGCGGACTCGTGGGCGATTCGGTTCAGGTGAAGGCGGGCTTCGAGGCCGCGGTGGCCGCGGTCCTCGGCTCGCTCGCGGAGGGGGTGCTGGTCGACGCGGCATCCGACGCCTTCGCCCTCGCCGAGGACGCGGCGGATCGCCGCAGGGGAGTGGTCGAGGTCGTCATCGCGTCCGCTCCGCGTCCCGTCGTCGAGCTCCCCCCGATCGACGGCGTCACGCCCGCGGTCGACACGGTGACGGCGCCCGACGGCGTGCTCGGCATCCTCTCGCACGTCCTGATCGCGGAGTCCCTGGACGCCGCCCGCGCGGCTCGTGCGAGCCTCGACGTCGCGGGGGACACGACCACGACGATCGTCACGACCGGCGGAGACGTGGTCACGGCGCAGACGCTGCGCACCGGGACAGGCGGCGAACGCTCGCGGCTCGAGCTCGCGGCGGAGCGCGACGCGGCGACGGAGCGCCTCGGAGAAGTGCAGATCGTCGTGGACTCCCTGCGCGAGGCGCGTGCGGACGCGGACGAGCAGGTCGAGACCACCAGGCGTCACGCGAAGGAGTCGCTGCGCGCGCTGCGCGAGCACGACGCGGCTCTGGCGAGCCACGCCGAGCAGGTCAACCGCGTCACCGTGCGCCACGAGTCGGCGGTGGCCGAGTGCGAGCGGCTCGAGGCGGGGCTGGCGCAGGCGCAGGCCGCCGTGGCGGACGCCGAGGCGAAGGCCCGCGCCGCGCGCGCCGAGCTCGATCAGGCGACCGAGGCGCCCCGGCCGGTGCTCGACGCCTCCGCGCGGGACGGCCTGCTGGAGGCGCTCGAGCTCGCGCGTGAGGGCGAGGTGCGCGCCCGACTGGAGATCGAGACCCTCCGTGAGCGGGTGCGCGCCGCGCAGGCGCGGGTCACCGCCCTGGAGCGGCAGCGCGAGCAGGAGCGGGATGCGGCGGCGGAGGCGGCGCGGCGTGCCGTGATCCGCAGGGCCCAGCGGGAGGCGGCATCCGGCGTCGCCGACGAGCTTCCGCGGATCCTCGACTCGCTCGACCGCTCCGTGACGGAGGCGCGCATGGCCCTCGCGGAGGCCGAGGCGGCGCGGTCGGCGCAGAACGAGGAGCTGACGGCGCTGCGCGCACAGGAGGCGAGCCTGCGGGATCGGCTCGCCGGGCTCACCGAGAGCGTGCACGGGCTGGAGCTGCAGATCCACGAGAAGAAGCTGCATCTGAACAGCCTGCTCGAACGCGTGGCCTCGGAGCTCGCCCTCGACGAAGATATTCTCATTGCGGAATACGGTCCGGACCAGCTGGTCCCGCACGATCCGGTGGTCTCGGAGGCGAGCGGGGAGAAGGCCGAGGAGGGCTCGGTGCCGTTCGACCGGCGCGTGCAGCAGCGTCGTCTGGCCGAGGCGGAGCGCAAGCTCGCCCAGCTCGGCCGGGTCAACCCGCTGGCTCTGGAGGAGTTCGCCGCCCTCGAGCAGCGGCACGCCTTCCTCACCGAGCAGCTGGCCGACCTCACGCAGACCCGGCAGGATCTGCTCACGATCATCGCGGACCTCGACGAGCGCATGCAGACGATCTTCGCGAGCGCCTTCGCCGACACCAAGGAGGCGTTCGGCGAGGTCTTCCCCCTCCTGTTCCCCGGAGGGTCCGGAAGCATCTCGCTCACAGACCCCGACAACATGCTCACCACGGGCATCGAGGTGTCGGTCAGACCGGTGGGGAAGAAGATCGAGCGGCTGTCGCTGCTGTCCGGCGGCGAGCGCTCGCTGGCCGCCGTCGCCCTGCTCGTGGCGATCTTCAAGGCCCGCCCCAGCCCCTTCTACATCCTCGACGAGGTCGAGGCGGCGCTCGACGACGCCAACCTCGGCCGTCTGCTCACCGTCTTCGAGCAGCTGCGGGAGAGCTCGCAGCTGCTCGTCATCACGCATCAGAAGCGCACCATGGAGATCGCCGACGCCCTCTACGGGGTGTCGATGCGCCAGGACGGCGTGTCCGCGGTGGTCGGCCAGCGCGTCGGCGACCGCGCCGCCGCTGCTGCGGTCTGAGGCGAGGGCCCTGGGCGGGGAGCCCGACGCGCGTGTGCGCGGGAGCAGCACGTAGGCTGGGGGGATGGCGGAGAAGTCCTGGTCCCTCGGTCGCGCACTGCGCGGCATGTTCGTCAAGCCCACCATCGACGAGACGACGTGGGAGGACCTCGAGACCGCGCTGATCACGGCCGACTTCGGCCCCGACATCAGCGAGCGGATCATCGATGAGCTGCGGGAGAAGGTCGACCGCTATCGGACGACGGATCCCAAGGACCTCCAGCGGATGCTCCGCGAGACGCTCGAGGAGCACTTCGCGAAGTTCGACACCACGCTCAAGCTCACCGAGCGTCCGGCCGTCGTCCTCGTCGTCGGGGTCAACGGCGTCGGCAAGACCACAACGATCGGCAAGTTCACGAAGTTCCTGCGCGGCTACCAGCGCAGCGTCGTGGTCGGCGCGGCGGACACGTTCCGCGCCGCGGCGGTCGACCAGCTCGCGACCTGGGCGCAGCGCGGGGGAGCGGCGATCGTGCGTCCCCAGCAGGAGGGGCAGGACCCGGCATCCGTCGCCTTCCAGACCGTCGAGTTCGCGAAGAACCAGGGCATCGAGATCGCGATCATCGACACCGCCGGGCGCCTGCACACCAAGGGCGGGCTGATGGACGAGCTGTCGAAGATCCGTCGCGTCGTCGAGAAGCAGGCGCCGATCAGCGAGGTGCTGCTGGTCCTGGACGCCACCACGGGGCAGAACGGCGTCATGCAGGCGGAGGCGTTCCTCGAGCACGCCGGAGTCACCGGCCTCGTGATCACCAAGCTCGACGGCTCGGCCAAGGGCGGCTTCGTCCTGGCCGTGCAGGAGCGCACCGGCATCCCCGTCAAGCTGCTCGGACAGGGCGAGGGCATCGACGACCTCACCGGCTTCACCCCGCACGTGTTCGTGCAGTCGCTGGTCGGCTGACACAGGACTACCGCACGCGGCGGGAGGCTGGTTTCATAGCGTTATGGCGATCGAACACGACTACTTCGGACTCCTCTCCTCGGGACCCGACGGCTCGATCTTCTGGTCGGAGACCGTGGAGCTCGGCGACCAGAGCGTCACCGTCGACCTCACCGCTCCCGACCAGGACGACGTCTCGGCGGACGCCCTCGACATCGCCGCAGCTCTGATCGCCGGGCTCGAGAACGTCGACGCCACCGCCCGTCGCGGAATGCTCGCCGAGGTCGACGACCGCACCAGCGAGGTGACCGAGTACATCCTGCAGCAGCAGGAGGTCTTCGGCGACGACCTCGAGGACGTCCTCGTCGACGTCAGCGGCGACGCTGCCGTCGACATCATCCGCTCGCTGCGGCTGATGAGCATGACCATCCTCGCCGACGAGCACGGCGGGTCCGAGCCCTTCGCCGTGCTCGAGTACGCGCTCGACGACAGCTCGACCGACGACGTGCTGCTCGTGAACCTCGGCTCCGACGGCAGCGTGCAGTCGGTGATGAGCGGCGACTGACCGTTCGACAGGGCGACTGACCGTTCGACAGGCTGAGGCGCTGAGGAGGCGCTGAGCCTGTCGAGGCGTCACACCGCCTGTGCGAAGCCGAGGTCCGCGCCCTCGGCGATGTGCGCGAGATGCGCCGGGATCTCCCGGCCCTTCGAGGTCATCGACTGCGCCCACAGCCGCCCCGCGCGGTAGGAGGAGCGCACCAGCGGCCCGGCGAGGACCCCGAGGAATCCGATCCGCTCGGCCTCCTCCTTGAACTCGACGAACTCCGCGGGCTTGACCCAGCGGGCGACCGGCAGGTGCCGCGGAGACGGTCGCAGGTACTGGGTGATCGTGATGATGTCGCAGCCGGCCTCGTGCAGGTCGTGCAGGGCCTGCACGACCTCTTCGGGCTCCTCGCCCATGCCGAGGATCAGGTTCGACTTGGTGATGAGCCCGGCGTTGCGCGCCTGGGTGATCACGTCGAGGGAGCGCTCGTAGCGGAACGCCGGACGGATGCGCTTGAAGATGCGCGGGACCGTCTCGACGTTGTGCGCGAACACCTCCGGCCGCGCGTCGAAGACCTCGCCCAGCAGCGCCGGCTCGCCGTTGAAGTCGGTGGCGAGCAGCTCGACCCCCGTGTTCGGGTTCATCGCGTGGATCTGCCGGATGGTCTCGGCGTTCAGCCAGGCGCCGCCGTCGGGCAGGTCGTCGCGTGCGACGCAGGTGACCGTGGCGTAGCGGAGGTTCATGCGCACCACGCTCTCCGCGACCCGTCGCGGCTCGTCCGTGTCGTAGTCCGCGGGCTTGCCGGTGTCGATCTGGCAGAAGTCGCAGCGCCGCGTGCACTGCGAGCCGCCGATGAGGAAGGTCGCTTCGCGGTCCTCCCAGCACTCGAAGATGTTCGGGCAGCCCGCCTCCTGGCAGACGGTGTGCAGCTCCTCCGTCTTCACGAGGGAGTGCAGGGCCGTGTACTCCGGTCCCATCTTCGCCTTCGTCTTGATCCACTCGGGCTTGCGCTCGATGGGGGTCTCGGCGTTGCGGATCTCCAGGCGGAGGAGCTTGCGTCCTTCGGGCGCGGCGGTCATGCGGGGACTCCGATGTACTCGGCGGACGCGTACTCCTCGGTGAAGGCGTTCACGACGCCGGCGAGGATGTCTGCGGGGGCGACGTCCGCGCCGATGACCTCGCTGACGGTGGTGACGCCGGCATCCGTGATCCCGCAGGGGATGATCCCTCGGAAGCCGGCCAGAGTGTTGTCGCAGTTGATCGCGAAGCCGTGCATGGTGACGCCCTGCTGGACGCGCACGCCGATCGCGGCGACCTTGTCCTCCGAGAGCGGCCGCCGCACCCACACGCCGCTGCGCCCCTCGACCTGATAGCCGTCGACCCCGAGCGGGCGCAGCACGTCGATCAGCAGGCGCTCCAGCCGGCGCACGTGCGCGACCACGTCCATCGGCTCGGGGAGGCGCACGATCGGGTACCCGACCAGCTGGCCAGGACCGTGCCACGTGATCTTCCCGCCGCGATCCACGTCGATCACCGGAGTGCCGTCCTGGGGTCGCTCGTGGTCCTCGGTGCGCTTGCCCGCGGTGTAGACGGCCTCGTGCTCGAGCAGGATGAGCGTGTCCGGCCGGGTGCCCGCGACGACATCGGCATGGACGCGTCGCTGCAGATCCCAGCCGTCGGCGTAGGGGACGAATGCCGGGGCCAGACCCGGGGTGAGGATGTCGAGCACGTTCGCGACCGCCTTCGGTGATTAATTGGATGCGGTCTAACAATACTCCTCGTGCGCGTGCGGAGGGGCGGCGCGCGGTAGCGTGAGGGGATGAGCAGCATGAGCCGGGCGGGTCGCCCCAAGGCCTCGTCGCGGGAGACCCTCGCCGAAGCGGCGTGCGAGCTCTACCTGGAGCAGGGCTACGAGGCCACCTCCATCGCCGAGATCACGCGGCGCGCGGGGGTCAGCCGGTCGAGCTTCTTCAACTACTTCTCGTCGAAGAGCGACGTCATCTGGTCGGAGTTCGACGCGCGGGTCGCGGCGGCGGTGGCGGCCCTCGGCGCGCTCGGCGACGGGGTCGACGGCGACGCGGTGCGCGCGGTGCTCGTCGGCGTCGTCCGGGACTTCGCCCCGGATCCGCTCGCGCTCGCCCTCCGCAACCGCGCCGCCATGGGACTGGACGAGGAGCTCGTCCGCGACACCGGGCTGCGTCACGCGCGGCTGTCTGCGGCGATCTCGGACGCGGCCAGGGGGAGCGGCGTCACCGCCGTCAGGGCCGACGTCCTCGGGGCCGCCTACGCCGCCGCGCTCCTCTCGTCGCTGCGGGTCTGGGCCGAGCAGGGCGCCGGCTCGCACACCCCCGAGACCGTGCTCGAGGAGGCGCTCAGGTGCGTCGACGAGCTCCGCTGGGCCTGAGCCGGAGAGGTTCGGCCGCCGCGCCGAGCAGGCGGGCGGCGCTCGCGTAGAATCGAAGCACCATGGCTACCTTTGGCACGCTCTCCGATCGGCTCACCGAGACCTTCCGCAACCTGCGCACGAAGGGAAAGCTCAGCGCCGCGGACGTCGACGGCACCGTCCGCGAGATCCGCCGCGCGCTGCTCGACGCCGACGTCGCGCTCACCGTCGTCAAGGACTTCACCGCGAAGGTGCGCGAGCGTGCGCTGGGCGACGAGGTCAACAAGGCGCTGAACCCCGCCCAGCAGGTCGTGCAGATCGTGAACGAGGAGCTCATCGCGATCCTCGGCGGCGAGCAGCGCCGACTGCAGTTCGCCAAGACCGCGCCCACCGTCATCATGCTCGCGGGCCTCCAGGGGTCGGGCAAGACGACCTTCGCCGGCAAGCTCGCCAGGCAGCTCGAGGGCGAGGGGCACACGCCGCTGCTGGTCGCCGCCGACCTGCAGCGACCGAACGCCGTGAACCAGCTCCAAGTCGTCGCCGAGCAGGCCGGAGCCACGATCTACGCGCCCGAGCCGGGCAATGGCGTCGGGGATCCCGTGAAGGTCTCCCGCGACGGCGTGGAGCACGCACGCCGCCAGCAGCACGACGTGGTGATCATCGACACCGCGGGCCGCCTCGGCGTCGACGCCGAGCTCATGAAGCAGGCCGCCGACATCCGCAGGGCGGTCGACCCCGACGAGGTCCTGTTCGTGATCGACGCGACCATCGGCCAGGACGCCGTGAACGTCGCGAAGGCCTTCCAGGAGGGCGTCGACTTCACCGGCGTCGTGCTGTCGAAGCTCGACGGCGACGCCCGCGGCGGCGCCGCGCTCTCGGTCGCCTCTCTCACGGGACGGCCGATCATCTTCGCCTCGACGGGCGAGCGCCTCGAGGACCTCGAGCCGTTCCACCCCGACCGCATGGCGAGTCGCATCCTCGACCTCGGCGACATCCTCACCCTCATCGAGCAGGCCCAGCAGGCCTTCGACGAGGAAGAGGCCATGAAGATGGCCGAGAAGCTCGCGAACGAGGCGTTCACGCTCGAAGACTTCCTCGACCAGCTTCAGCAGATGAAGAAGATGGGCTCGATGAAGAAGATGCTCGGGATGCTCCCGGGCATGGGACAGATGAAGCAGCAGCTCGAGGACTTCGACGAGCGCGAGATCGACCGCACCGAGGCGATCATCCGCTCGATGACGCCCGGCGAGCGACGCAACCCGAAGATCCTCAACGGCTCGCGCCGCCTGCGCATCGCCCGCGGCTCCGGAATGACCGTGACCGACGTGAACCAGCTCGTGCAGCGCTTCGACCAGGCCGCGAAGATGATGAAGACGGTCGCGCGCGGCGGCACCCCGAACATCCCCGGGATGGGTCCGGTCCCCGGCATGGGCCGTCCGGGCGCCTCGTCGAAGCGCGGCAAGAAGGGCAAGTCGAAGAGCGTGTCGCGCTCGGGCAACCCGGCCAAGCGCGCGGCCGAGAACGCAGGCCTCGCGGCGCCCGCGTCGAGCCCGACGGGCTCCGGCTTCGGCCTCGGCGGGCAGAAGGCGCCCACCGAGGCGGACCTCGCCGAGATCCAGAAGCTCTTCGGCAAGGGCTGAGCGGTCAGCGGCGGGCGACCGCCCCGTCCGGCTCCTGCCTCCTGAGTGTCGTCGTACGCGGGGCGCCTCGACGCGAGGCCACCACCTGGCCCGCGATCAGCGCGGCCAGCACGATCGCGAGACCGGCCGCCTGCATCGCGGTGAACGTCTCCCCGGCGACGAGCGCGCCGAGCGTCGTCGCGACCACGGGGGAGAGCAGCGCGAGCAGACCGGGCGCGGCGACGGGGAGCCGCTGGATGCCGCGGAACCAGAGCGTGTAGGCCAGGATCCCGCCGACGGTGCCGAGCCATGCGTAGCCGAGTGCGGCTCCGGCGTCGATCTCGGTGGGCGCCCCCTCGAACAGCAGCGTCAGCGGGAGCAGGAAGAGCCCGCCTGCGGTGAGCTGCCACCCCGCATAGGAGACGGGGCCGACGCCCGCCGGGCGTCCCCATCGCTTGGTGAGGACGATGCCCACGGCCGTCGCGGAGACCCCGCCGACTGCGGCGAGCACCCCGACGAGATCGAGCCGGGCCGACGGCCCCAGGACCACCAGGGCCACGCCGCCCGCACCTGCCACGCCCGCCGCTGCGGTGAGCGGACGGACCTGCTCGTTCAGCACCAGTGCGCCGAGAGCGATGACGATCAGCGGCTGCACACCGGCGACGGCCGCGGCGACGCCGCCCGGCAGGCGCTCCGCCGCGAGGAAGAGGAGCGGGAAGAACGCCCCGATGTTGAGCACGCCGAGGGCGAGGGACTTCAGCCACCATGAGCCCTGCGGGAGGCGGCGTCCGATCGCGAGCGCGAGCAGCCCGGCGGGCAGCGCCCTCAGCAGCCCCGCGAAGAGGGGGTGCCCAGGGGGCAGCAGGGCGGTGGCGACGAGATAGGTCGTCCCCCATGCGATCGGGGCGAGCGCGGTGGTCATGAGGAGCGGCAGTCTGTTCATGGATCCAGCGTGCGCGTGTCGCAGCGATGAGTCCAACGCATGTGTTGCACGTTATTCATGAAGTGAGATCATGAGAGTGTGGACCTCCAGCAGCTCCGGTACGTCGTCGCGGTCGCCGACACGGGCGGCTTCACGCGTGCGGCCGAGCGCTGCTTCGTCACCCAGTCCGCTCTGAGCCATCAGATCGCCGCGCTCGAACGCGAGATCGGTCAGCGGCTGTTCGTCCGGACCAGCCGGAGCGTGCGCGCCACCGAGGCCGGAGAGGCCTTCGCGCGGCAGGCGAGGATCGCTGTGTCCGCGGCCGACGCGGCGAGGGAGGATGCCGCGGCCGCCGCGGGCGAGGTCATCGGCACTCTGCGCCTCGGCGTCATCCCCACAGTCGCCGCGGTGGACGTGCCGGGGCTGATCGCCCGCTTCCGAGACGACCACCCGCACGTGCGCGTGGAGCTCACGGTCGGCAACAGCGACGACCTCGTCGCGGCGGTGCGCCGCGGCGATCTCGACGTCGGGCTGCTGGGACTCCACGCGGACTCCCGGCCCGCAGGCGTCGACACCCGCAGGCTGGCGAGGGAGCGCCTCGTCGCCGCGCTTCCGCGCGGGCACCGGCTCGCCTCGCGTCGGCGGCTCGCGCTCTCGGACCTGCACGCGGAGACCTTCGCCGACTTCCCCGCCGGCACGTCAGGACGTGCGCAGAGCGACACGGCGTTCGCCTCAGCGGGCATCGGCCGCGACGTCGCCTTCGAGGCGGAGTCCGCCGAACTCCTCCTCGGGCTGGTCGCAGCCGGGCTCGCGGTCACGCTGCTCGCTCCGGGCGTGGTCACCCGATCGGACGCCCCGGTCGTCTGCGTCCCCGTCGTCGACGGCCCGGTGCGCGTGGAGTACGCGGCCTGGCGTGCGCACGGGGCGCGCAACGTCGCCACGGCGCTGCTGTCCGTGATCGACGAGCTCGTCCCGGTGCACGGCTGAAGGGCGGGCCCGGAGACGGACTCCGGACCCGCCCTTCAGCGGAACGAGATCACTTCACGTCGTCGTCGACCCAGTCCATCGACTTCGTGACGGCCTTGCGCCACAGTCGGAGCTGACGATCGCGCTCGGCCTCGTCCATGGACGGCTCCCAGCGCTTGTCCTCCTGCCAGTTCGCGGAGAGGTCGTCGAGACCGCTCCAGAAGCCGACCGCGAGGCCTGCGGCGTAGGCGGCGCCGAGGGCCGTCGTCTCGGCGACGACCGGGCGGACGACCGGCACGCCGAGCACATCCGCCTGGAACTGCATGAGGGCGTCGTTGGCGACCATGCCGCCGTCGACCTTCAGCTCGGTGAGGTCCACTCCGGCATCCGCGTTGACCGCGTCGAGCACGTCGCGGGTCTGGAACGCCACGGCCTCGAGCGCCGCACGCGCGATGTGGTTCTTGTTCGCGTAGCGGGTGAGGCCGACGATCGCCCCGCGGGCGTCGGGACGCCAGTACGGGGCGAACAGGCCGGAGAACGCGGGGACGATGTACACGCCGCCGTTGTCCTCGACCTGCTCGGCGAGCTTCTCGACCTCGGGCGCCGAGTCGATGATGCCCAGCTGATCCCGCAGCCACTGGATCAGCGACCCGGTCACCGCGATCGAGCCCTCCAGCGCGTAGTGCGTGGGTGCGTCGCCGAGCTTGTAGCCGACGGTCGTGAGCAGCCCGTTCTTCGAATGGACGATCTCCTCGCCCGTGTTGAAGATGAGGAAGCATCCGGTCCCGTAGGTGTTCTTGCTCTCACCCGAGTCGAACGCCGCCTGCCCGAAGGTGGCGGCCTGCTGGTCGCCGAGGATGCCGGCGATCGGCGTCTCGCGCAGCAGCGACGAGTCCTCGGCGTTGCCGTACACCTCGGAGGAGGAGCGGATCTCCGGCATCATCGAGCGCGGCACGCCGAACGCCTCGAGGATGTCGTCGCGCCACTGCAGCGTCTCGAGGTCCATGAACAGCGTGCGCGACGCATTGGTCACGTCGGTCGCGTGCACGCCGCCGTCGACGCCGCCGGTGAGGTTCCACAGCACCCACGTGTCGGTGGTGCCGAACAGCAGGTCGCCCGCCTCGGCCTTCTCGCGCGCGCCCTCGACGTTCTCGAGGATCCACGCGATCTTGGTGCCGGAGAAGTAGGTCGCCAGAGGAAGGCCGACGACCGGCTTGAAGCGCTCGACGCCGCCGTCCGCCGCAAGACGGTCGACGATCGCCTGCGTGCGGGTGTCCTGCCAGACGATCGCGTTGTAGACCGGCTCGCCCGTCGTCCTGTCCCACACCACGGCGGTCTCGCGCTGGTTGGTGATGCCGACGGCGGCGATGTCGTGTCGGGTGAGGTCGGCACGGCTCAGCGCCAGGCCGATGACCTCCTGGACGTTGCGCCAGATCTCCGCGGCGTCGTGCTCGACCCATCCGGCCTGCGGCAGGATCTGCTCGTGCTCCTTCTGGCCGGTGGCGACGATGCTGCCCTTCTTGTCGAAGATGATCGCTCGGCTGGACGTGGTGCCCTGATCGATCGCGATGATGTAGTCAGCCATGATGTTTCTCCTTCGAATTCAGGATGCTGTTCAGACGAGGTGCAGCAGGACCGGCGCGGCGATGGCCGCGATCGCACCGCCGATGAGCGGGCCGACCACGGGGACCCAGGAGTACGCCCAGTCGCTCGCACCCTTGCCCTTGATCGGGAGGATCGCGTGGGCGATGCGCGGACCGAGATCACGAGCCGGGTTGATGGCGTACCCGGTCGGTCCGCCGAGCGAGGCGCCGATGGCGACGACGAGCAGTGCCACGGGCAGCGCGGTGAGCGGGCCGAGGCCGCCGGGCGTGCCGATCTTCACATCGCCGTAGTCGGCGAACGCGAGGATCACGAACACCAGCACGAAGGTGCCGATGATCTCCGTGACGAGGTTCCATCCGTAGGAGCGGATCGCCGGCCCGGTCGAGAAGACGCCCAGCTTGTTGGCCGGGTCGGGCTCCTCGTCGAAGTGCTGCTTGTAGCCGAGCCAGACGAGGATCGCGCCGATGATCGCTCCGAGCAGCTCGCCGCCCGTGGCGACCGCGAACTGCGAGAAGTCGATCGTGCCGGAGATGAGCAGTCCCAGGCCGACGGCGGGGTTGAGGATCGCTCCGGAGTATGCGGAGACGAGCACGCCCGCGAACACCGCGAGGCCCCATCCCCAGTTGACCATCAGGAAGCCGCCGCCGAAGCCCTTGTTCTTCGTCAGGGCCACGTTGGCGACCACGCCGCATCCGAGCAGGATGAGCATCGCGGTGCCGACCACTTCCGAGAGGAAGTAGAGACCGAGGTTCACATCAGCCATGTCTTCATTGACCTTTCTCGTGCGTCAGGGCCCCTCAGCCCTGACGCGTTCTCTTCGAATCACGCCGCGAGGAGGGTGGCGGTAGGAGCTCGTCAGCCGCGTGCGCGCGACGAGATGTGAAGTCCGTGCCTTTCGTTCAGCAGCTGGCGCGTCTGCTCGATCTCGGCGTCGTGCCGATCGCGATCCCAGCCGAGCAGCGGGGCGAGCGCGTCGCCGATCTCGTCGAGCACCTCGGCGTCGGCGTTCCCCGTGAAGGCGATGCTGGTGCGTCGCAGGATCACGTCCTGCAGGCGTGCGACGAGCTCGTTCTCGACCATCCACTCCAGCTCCCTGGTCGACAGGTCCCCGTCGGCGAGCGGAGAGTCGGAACCCTGCTCGATGTACTCCCAGACCTGCGCCGCGCGCGTGCCGTACCTGGCGAGCAGGCGGCCGGCGCGGTCGCCGGCTCCGGCGAGGTTCTCCTGGATCCAGATGCGGCGCGCCTTCTCGGTGCGCGGGAAGTCGCGGCCGCCGCCGATCGCGCGCCCTGCGGTCGA
>Ga0222419_100173_pt1 | contig 108918 bp, 93 predicted proteins | sample 1B20Ametagenome_FD_182474 | JGI IMG/M metagenome (GOLD analysis project Ga0222419, IMG submission 182474) | Enriched microbial communities from leaf-cutter ant dump, University of Wisconsin, Madison, United States - 1B20A (version 2) | ecosystem: Environmental > Terrestrial > Nest > Insects nest... | reverse complement strand
TTTTACTATATCGAAATATTCAACCAAATATTCCGGCAATAGAGATTTTAGTATGTCTGCTGCTTTCATTTCGAAGACAAAAATAAAAACTTATTCCCTTTCTCCTCAACTTTTGGGATTGATCCAATTTAACTATAAGTAACTGTGGGTGAAACCCATGGAAAGGCGTCCTTATGAAAATGAACTCTGAAGGAGTTCAACAATAATCACCTTTTTTAAAACCTAATGTTTATTAATCAATTCAAATTATTACTATAATCTAATTTCCGTTGTATCTATCAGATTATGAGTAATATAATTTAATCTGTCAAATCACTTGAGTTGAAGTATTTTTACTTTACATAAAATCATCGATCAGATCTTCCAATTCGTACTGGTTCATAAATTCCTGATGAAACAGCAGTTTTTTTCCGTTTTTATAAAATCCGGTGGACGGGATGGCGCCTTTCCAATTCACATCGATTTCTGGCAGCAGTTCCATTGTCGATCTCTCATCATCAAGCAGATACACATCAGTTGTGATGCTGTGTTTTTGGACAAAGTTTTTGACTTTTGTATTCAGTAAATTTTTGAAATCAAGTGAAATCAGTATCATTTTGAATTTTGGTTCATCCGTCATTTTTTTGTTGACTTCCATAAATCCGGGAATCTCTTCAATGCAGGGTCTGCACCAGGTCGCCCAGAAATTCACCACATACAGCACATCATCCTGCTGATTTACAATCGACTGAAATTCATTGAAATCAATCTTTTTCAATGCCGGTTCGGTCTGCTGACCAAAAAGAATTGAACCAAAAAGTAAAATTGTCAGTATCGAAAAATTTTTCATAACTGCTGTTTTATCAAAAAGCATGCTGAATCCAAAAACCGATTATTTCCAGTATTTGTCGATCATATAGATCATCTGTGCCATCACGATCGCACCCAGATGAAGTTCTCTTTTGTTGACTTTGTCAAAGGTGTCATTCGCGCTGTGGTGGATATCAAAATATCGCTGTGAATCCGGTACCAGACCGGCAACCGGAACGCCCATGGTGTATTTGAGCGGATTGATATCGACACCGCCGTAACCTTTAATCAGCAGATAAGCGCCATAAGGTTTAAACAGCGGAAGCCAGCTCTGGATCTGTTTGATTTTTGAATCGTCCATATCGAGCGAAATTCCTCTTGGCGAAAAACCACCTGCGTCGCTTTCGAGTGCAAACAGATGGGTTTCATTTTTTGATTTTGCTTCTTCAGCATATTTCACACCGCCGCGCGCACCGTTTTCCTCATTTGCAAAACATACAAATCTGATGGTGTGATTGGGCTGAATTCCCAGTTTTTTAAAGGTTCTCAGGATTTCTATCGTCTGAACGATTCCGGCACCGTCATCATGTGCGCCTTCGCCTACATCCCAGGAATCGAGGTGGCCGCCCACAGTGATGATTTTGTCGTCTTTTCCTTTGATTTCACCGATCACGCTGTGATTGATTTTTTCGGGCTGCATACCGCAATCCGAATTCAGTTTCAGATAAAGTTTTTGATTTTTGATCAGATCGGCAAGCATGTCTGCGGTTGTATTTCCGACAGCAACCGCCGGGATTTTTGGGAATTTCTCATCATAATTCATCGTTCCGGTATGCGGCACATCGTCAGGTCCGGTTGAAACCGAACGGATGATTGCAAACTTTCCGCCTTTTTCGGCCACTGCCGATGCGGTATGTGAACGATAAATGTAGGCCTCGCCGTATCCTCTGAAAGTTTCCACATGCTGCTGCGGAAAGAGATAATCAAAAAACACGATTTTTCCTTTTACGGTTTCAGCAGGAAGTTTGTTGAATTCATCAAAATTTGTAACTCTGATCACTTCGCCTTCCACATCTTTTTTACCGGTTCCTTCCGAGTTTCCGAGCGACAGAAAGTTGAGATCTTTCCATTCACCCTTTTCGGTTTTGTATTTCAGACTTTCCTTTCCTCTGTGCCATACGGGTACCAAAGTTTCCTGCAGCCAAACTTTGTCTGCGCCTGCTTCTTTGAGTTGCTGTTCTGCCCAAACGGTAGCTTTTTCATATTCGGGTGAACCGCTCAAACGGTGACCGATATTTTGAGTCAGATCGTAAAGGATGTCATAAGCCTGACCGTGCAGCAGTATCTCGTCTGATATTTTTCTGAATTGAATCGAATCTTCTTTTGTCTGGCCAAAGCAGATTCCGCCCAAAATCAAAGTTGAAAACAGTAAATTTTTCATTTGTGTGTTATTGAATAAGAAATTGAAGTTTTAAAGGTAAAAAACTTTCAAAGATGAAATGGTGATTCCTTCAAATTCTTTTTGGACAAACCGACTTTATATAATGCAGAGACAAACGGCCGTTCGTCTCTGCAATAACAAAGACAGTCTGACCATCCTGATCGAATTCTCTCAACCCTTATACCTCGTACCGACCCGCAGCGCGGGTCGAATATGTATAGCCAAAATAGAAAACCAACAGAAAATGTTTTGGCGCTGTTTTTGGCGCGAAGCAAACCAAAAACTGTGACAAAACAGTTGAATCCAATCTTTAAAAAGATCAATTGATTCAGCTCAAATAATAAAATCAATCAGGGTTTTTAAAAATGACTTAACTTTATCGGATAGGTACAGAATGGAAGATTTTTTAATTTTGACAATCGCCACGCGATACAATCGCGCGGCAGCAAGGGATTCAGATTTAAATTTTTAATTGAATTTAGGATTAATTTGTAAGTTTATACCAATGATTGCAGGTGAGAGTGATTGGAAACAGATATTAGAAAAAGAAGAGTTGAATATTTAAGTGTTTAAATCTATTATCTGTTCATTAATTAAAGCAACCGATAAAATGATTGAAAATGAGACTAAATTTTGATAAGAAAAAATTTTACCGTCAACTTAAAGCGGGTTTTATAATAATAGGTGGTTTCGTTTTAATTGTAATTTATATAGAAGTTTCTCAGAAACGAAAGTTTGAACATTTGAAAGCTCACGGCTGGTACACCATAGCGATTGGAGGAAATACAATTAAGGAGAGGACAGGATACAGATTTGAATATAGATATGGAGTAAATGGTAAGTCTTATACTGGCATTATTCATATTGGGTCGCCCGTCTCAATATTAAAAAAAGACGAGATTTATTTTGTAGTGTTTGATTCAATTAAAATCAAAAATGGTATGCTGATAAGAAATCCTGCTGTCCCTGCAGATTTCAATTTAGACAGTATCCCCAAAGAAGGCTGGAAAGAACTGCCTGTATCTGTTGAAAAAGATTCTATAACAAATTTTTTAGATATTAGTTATTTTTAGTTGTTGAAAATGGAAGAAAAAGCAGTAAGTTCAGACTGGAGTAGTAAGGTTGGAAGTTTCATTTTTTCAAATGGTATTCAATCTTTCCATAACAATGCACAAGGAGAAATAATTAGACAAGGGTTTGAAAATTCAAAATAGAATAATGAAGTCTTTTTTACAAAAATATAAATATGGTATTTTGGCAATCATTTTTAGCATAGTTTCTGTAGGGACGATTTCTTTATTATCAAAAAGAGAAAAAATAGAAAGACTTAAACTTTATAAAAGTGGGCTGTATTCTATAGGAAAAGTCACAGATTTCAGAAAAGAAACACGAAGTCATTATTATAAATATTCATTTTATTTTAATAACAAACTATATAAAGCAAGTTGTTATTGTGGTGGCAGTTCAAGTTCTTTAAACATTGGTCAAAAGTATTTTATAATACTCAATCCAGAAAAACCTTGGTCTTACAACTATCTTCTTTATTCCTATCCCGTCCCCGACAGCATCACCTCTGCACCGCCTGAAGGCTGGAAAGAGTTTCCTATACCGGTGGATAAAGAAGAAATCCGTAAATTTCTCGAAGATTATTAAAAAAAGAACATCAAAACAGCAATTAAAAAATGAAACAATTATTTACAATTACATTCCTTATTTTCTGCTTCAACGGTTTCGGGCAGGTAACCAAAGAAATAAAACCTGGAGTTTTATTGACCTTCCCTGAAGAGCCGGAATTTTACACTGACAGTGAGGGCGCTCCCAATTACAGGATTCAGTCAAAATCCTACTTTATTATGTCCAGAGTTTCACCGCCTATTTCGGAACTAACCACAATACAGACCCAATTAAAAAAAGCTCCGCCGGCGGAAAAAGAAAAATTCGAAAATGAATTTCTGGATATGGCCTGCAAACAAATGTTTGACAAGGATACCCAAATTTCTTCATTCAAACTGGGGAAATATCAGGGAAGGATGGTCAAAACAAAAATGAAATTAACTGACGAAGACTATGCCAACCGTTTTTTAAAACTGGTATTGATTGATGACAGAACTGTAGTGATAGAAGCCGGTTATATCGATGAAACCGAGGCTGCCGTAAAAATTAAAAATGATTATTTGAATTCCTTAAAATTAAAATAACTTCAGATTGTTTTAGCACTGCAATTCTCTTTGATTTCACAGACTTCAAAAACAATCCAATCTTTCTGTAGAGACGAACGGCCGTTCGTCTCGGCATTAACCATCAGTCGAAACCGAACTTCCTCGTCAAGTTCTTTAAAAGGCGTTTGAATGTGACCGACCCGCAGCACGGGTCGTATATGTATAGCCAAAAGAGATTAGTAATAGAAAATGTTTTGGCGTTGTTTTTGGCGCGAAGCGATCCAAAAACTGTGACAAAACAGTTGAATGCTTTCATCCAAACAACCAATAAAGAATTTAAAGAATTAATCTCAGTATCGTCCATCTTTATACAGATATTCCCGTAAACAACAAGAGAGGAAAATACATTACAGGGAAGAACTGGTGGAAGAACCTTTCAGGCTGATTGTAGCCAAAAGCAAGAAACAACCCGAAAAAGAGTTTTGGTTTATCACCAATGATTTTGAGATTTCTGCCAAAGAAGCCACTTACTTTTACCGCAGAAGATGGGATATAGAAGTGTTTTTCAGGTTCATCAAACAGGAACTTCACGTAAGCCATTTGGTATCGCTCAATAAAAATGGAATTGAAGTAATGATATATATGACTTTAATTGTCGCTATGCTTGTCCTTATTTATAAAAAAGCTAATAATATAGGTTACAAAACAGCGAAAAGGAGATTTAAAATGGAAGTGAGAAACTTAATAATGGCTATTATAGTTGCATTATCAGGTGGAAATCCAGACTTATTACTCAAAACATAAAGTGGTCAGAATTTCTTCCGACCACTTGTAGATCAAACCGGCTTTTTAATTTTATTAATATTTTGATTAGGCTTCAATCGGATGCTCGACCAGTTGTCTCCATCCGTAAGGATCTTCGCTGATTCCCATCTGCAGATCGACCAGTTTCTTTTTCAGAATCTTGCCGTAGCATTCATCGTCCGGAAGTTGCGGCAGATCAAATTTTTCATTTGCATAACCGACAGCTGCATAATTGTTGACAACCACTGCGGTTCCCACACCGATCACTTCTTTCAGATCGCCGGTCACATGCGCATCATAAACTTCTTTGACCGTAATCGGACGAACCTCGACTTCAATGCCTGAATCTTTTGCCAGTTGAAGGATGCTTTTTCGGGTTACACCGTTCAAAATTCTTTCAGAAACCGGTGCAGTCAGCAGTTTGTCGCCGATTCTGACCAAAACATTCATGGTTCCCGCTTCTTCGATCAAAGTGTGAGTTGCATCGTCGGTCCAGATCACCTGATCGTAACCTTCTTCTCTTGCCACATGCGCCGGATAGAACGAAGCGCCGTAGTTACCGGCTGCTTTTGCAAAACCGACACCGCCGTTTGCTGCACGGCTGTATTTGTCCGCAATTTTGAGCGAAAGCGGTTTGTTGTAATAATTGGGTGCAACCGCCATAACGATTGCAAAAAGATATTCGCCCGATGAATGGGCTGAAATTGCTTCTTCGATTCCAAACATCACCGGTCTGACGTAAAGCGACATTCCGTAAGTATCCGGAACCCATTGTCTGTCCAGATCCACCAGCGCCCTGATTCCGTCCAAAAATACGTCGTCAGGAATCGGCGGCATATCCATACGGACAGCAGATTTATTGAATCGATCCAGATTTTCTTCGGGTCTGAACAGATACACTTCTTCGTTTGAACCTTTGTATGCTTTCATTCCCTCAAAAATCCCCTGACCGTAATGCGCTACCGAAAGGGCAGGAGTAAACTCCAGTTTTCCGTATGGCTTTATGATCGGTTCACCCCATTTTCCGTCTTTGAAATAGCAAAGCAGCATATGATCTGAAAATGCGGTGCCAAAAACTTTGATGTTAAAAACTTCGGGAGTGAATTTTGATTCTTTTATTTTTTCAATAATCATGATTATTTTTTTGGGTTAATTTTTTGAAGTGCAAATTTAATTATAATAAATATAAATAAAGGTGAATCGCTTTATAAATAATCATTAATTTTGAACAATGCTTGAGCGAAAGTTGATTTCGACCGACGACGGTTCGGCCACGATTTTTATACCCGAATGGAACGAATCTTATCATTCAAAACACGGTGCAATCCGGGAAGCAATCCATGTTTTTATCCAAAACGGACTGTACAAAATTCCAAACAAAAAAATCTCTGTTCTTGAGATCGGATTCGGTACCGGGCTGAATTCTTTTTTGACCCTTTTGAATGCAGTTAAAAGAGATCTCAATATCAGTTATTCCGGTCTTGAAAAGTACCCGGTTCAGCCTTCCGAATATCGGTTATTGAATTATTCTAAATCAATTGCCGATAATTTAGATTCTCTTGATTTTAAAGAAATTAAACCCGACTACCTTTATCAAAGGATGATGGATTCGGATTGGAGTGATTTTCAGCAAATCAATCAGAATTTCAGACTGAAAAAAGTGGAAACCGATTTCTTTGAATTTGATTATCCGGCGTCTGAATACGACCTGGTTTATTTTGATGCATTCGGTGCCAGAGTACAGCCTGAATTGTGGACTTTGGAACTGTTCGAAAAAATTCATTTCGGAATGAAAATCGGCGGGCTGCTGACAACTTATTCATCAAAAGGAAGTGTCAGAAGAGCATTGAAAGAACTTGGTTTTGAAGTCGAAAAACTAGCCGGACCGCCAGGCAAAAGAGAAATGATAAATGCAATAAAAAAATGAGCAAACCATTCAATGTGAGGATATACGGTCTGCTGATCCACAATCGCAGGCTGATGATACTCGAGGAGCCTTTTATGGGTGAAATCGTTGAAAAATTTCCGGGCGGCGGACTTGAATTTGGAGAAGGAACCCGCGATTGTCTGAAAAGGGAATTCAAAGAAGAACTGAATCTCGACATTCGTGTGGGTGAACATTTTTATACCCAGGACTTCTTTCTTCAGTCGGGACTTGACCCGAAAGAACAGATTCTGATGATTTATTATCGGGTGGAACTGACAGATATTTCTCAGCTGCATGTTGAAGAAGCAGCCATCAAAAAACTGATTTGGGTTGATTTGGATCAACTTTCTGAAGACGACTTAAGCCTTCCGACCGACAAAAAGGTAACAAGGATGCTGCTCAATAAAATTGAAATCGAAAAAATCGGAAGAGAAGACGATTCAAAATTTCATGATGATGACGATTGATGAATTTTTTAAAGATCAGGACAGTTCAAAACTGATTTTTGCGCTGAAGGATTTTCAGGCTTTAACAGCTTCAGAGCTTTCAAAAATGTGCGGGATCGACCAGCAGAAGGTTGATGAAATGATCAACCGTATGATCGGTTCAAATCTCTTATTTGTCTGGGGTAGAAGAAATCGAAAATATTACAGAATTCTGAACCAGGAAATTGCAGATGAATTCAATCAGTTTATTGAATTTAACAAATTGAATATCAAATTAAAAGAAAGAATCATTAAAGATAAAGATTTAATACAATCCAGAAACTGTTACGGACATTTGGCGGGCAAAACCGGTGTAAAGATCTGTCAGGCACTGATTGATAACGGTTTTATTCAATCCAAAGACGATAAATTTACATTAACCAAAACAGGAATTGAATTTTATAATGAATTGAGAATCAATTTAAGTGAATTTCAAAACAAATTAAAACCAATCGTTAAACCCTGTCTTGATTTCAGCGAAAGAAGATATCATCTTTCGGGTGAAATCGGTGATGCGATGTTCAGCCGGTTTTTGGAATTGAAATGGTTTGAAAGAATCGGAAAAACCAGAATTGTCAAACCGACTTCAAAAGGAAAAATTGAAATTCAAAAAAGACTGGGAATCGAAATCTGATTAGTTTTTAATCAGTTCGTCATAATCAAAACCTGCTCTTCCCAAAGCTCTTTTCATTGCACCGAAAACCACCGGATGGGTATTGAACGGATGAACCGGAACCTCTGTTACTTTTGATAATTTGTCCATGATTTCATCGGTCTGTTCAGCCGTCAGTTTTTCACACATCTCATACATTCCGCCTTCTTCCTCTTCCAGCCGGTCGTGGATATCGAGTATCTGTTTTGTTGCTTTGATTGTTTCCATAGTGGGCGGAACGGTCATCAGTGCGGTCAGTGCGCCGTGATCGAGTCTGAGCTTTGCGGCAAGCGGCAGCGGCTGTCCTCCGTTTCCGAGTGCAGCAGCCGGAAACAGCGTTTTTTCTTCCATTTTGATATGGGTCAGCAGTCCGGTTCTGAACTGATGATAATATTCGAGATTAATCTCGTCCGGATTTTCGATTGCTTTTTCGAGCAGTCCTTCAATCCTCTCGTGATCGGATGTGAAAAAGTGATAGATCGGTCTGTCCATGATTTTCAGTTATTTGTCAATATTACAAATAATTTGGATTTTGATTTATGAACTTGCTCAGCCGAATGGTTTTATTGGTGAAATCATGTCATTTTTTAAATGGAATCGACTGAAAAACAGCCGGAAATCTAATTTTGAATTATCAAAATCAAAGCATTAAAAAATATCCACAATTTTACAGGAATTTGTTGAAAAATCAGCCGGTTTATCATTCGGTATAAGGCTTAAAATTTGTACTTTGCAACCTTGTATTTTAAACAGCCGTTCTGCTGATTCGGCTTTGTAAAAATTGAAACAGAAAAATAAAAAATATTGTCCGGGATTTGAAATATTCCGGCTGAACTTTAAAAAATTTATGAATGAACAGTGAAGGAGAAAGATTAATTCCGATCAACATCGAAGATGAAATGCAGTCTGCCTATATCGATTATTCGATGTCGGTCATTGTTTCAAGGGCATTGCCTGATGTGAGAGACGGTATGAAACCGGTACACAGAAGGGTATTGTTTGGTATGTATGAATTGGGGGTTTTGTCAAACCGTGCACACAAGAAATCGGCTCGTATCGTCGGTGAAGTTTTGGGTAAATATCACCCGCACGGTGACCAGTCTGTGTACGACACCATGGTAAGGATGGCCCAGCCGTGGTCGCTCAGATATCTGATGGTTGACGGGCAGGGTAACTTTGGTTCGGTTGATGGCGATCCGCCAGCAGCAATGCGTTATACCGAAGCCAGACTTCAGAAGATTTCTGAAGAAATGCTTGCCGACATAGACAAAGAGACCGTAGATTTTCAAAACAACTTTGACGATTCGCTTCAGGAACCGAAAGTCCTTCCGACCAGAATCCCGAATCTGCTTGTAAACGGAGCTTCGGGTATTGCGGTGGGTATGGCGACCAATATGGCGCCTCACAATCTTACCGAAGTGATCGACGGAACGGTTGCCTATATTGACAACAACGAAATTACCACAGACGAACTGATTCATTTTGTAAAAGCACCCGATTTCCCGACCGGCGGTACCATTTACGGATACAGCGGTGTCAAAGAAGCATTTGAAACCGGGAGGGGAAGAGTGGTGATGCGCGCCAAAACGAATTTTGAAAACGTTAACGGACGCGACTGCATCATCGTAACCGAAATTCCTTATCAGGTCAACAAAGCAGATATGATTCAGCGTACTGCGGAACTGGTCAAAGAAGGAAAACTGGAAGGAATTTCTGAAATCAGAGACGAATCTGACCGAACCGGTATGCGTGTGGTGTATGTGCTGAAAATGGATGCAGTACCGAATGTTGTACTCAATCTGCTTTTCAAACATACTGCGCTCCAGTCTTCATTCAGCATCAACAACATCGCTTTGGTCAACGGAAGGCCCGAGCAGCTGAATCTGAAAGATATGATCCGTCATTTTGTGGATCACAGACATGATGTGGTGGTCAGACGTACCGAGTATGAACTGAGAAAAGCCGAAGAAAGAGCGCATATCCTCGAAGGATATATGAAGGTGATCGGTACTCAGGACGATTTGGACAGAGCGATCAAAATCATTCGTGAGAGCGCAACGCCCGACGATGCGCGTGTCGGTTTGATGGAAGCTTTTGAACTGTCCGAAATTCAGGCAAAAGCAATCCTCGAACTCAGACTGAGAACGCTGACCGGACTCGAAATCGACAAGATCAGATCAGAATATGAAGAATTGATGAAACACATCGATTATTTGAAAGAAGTTCTGGCAAGCCATGATTTGAGAATGAAAATCATCAAAGACGAACTGATCGAAATCAAAGAAAAATACGGAGACGAAAGAAGATCTGAGATTGACTATGCAGGCGGCGATATGAATATCGAAGACCTGATTCCGGATGAAGAAATGGTGGTGACCATCAGCCATCTGGGATACATCAAAAGAACTTCGCTTTCAGAATACAAAAAACAGTCGAGAGGCGGTGTCGGAAACAGAGGTGCGGCCACTCGTGATGAGGACTTCCTCGAATATATGGTTGTTGCAACCAATCACCAGTATATGCTGTTCTTTACCGAAAAAGGAAGATGTTTCTGGATGCGTGTCTTTGAAATTCCGGAAGGATCAAAAACTTCAAAAGGAAGGGCGATCCAGAATCTGATCAATATTGAACCGGGCGACAAGGTGAGGGCATATATCAAAACCCATGATCTGAGAGAAGAAGAATATGTGAACAACCATTTTGTAATTATGGTGACCAAACGCGGAATCGTTAAGAAAACCACACTTGAGGCCTATTCAAGACCAAGGGTGAACGGTATCAATGCAATTACGGTCAGAGAAGGCGATCAGCTGCTGGAAGCAAAACTGACTGACGGAAAAAGCCAGATCATGATTGGTTCGCTGAACGGAAAAGCGATTCGTTTTGAAGACGAAAAAGTCAGACCGATGGGAAGAACCGCCTCAGGTGTGAGAGGAATCAATCTGGGCAGTGATGACAATGAGGTGATCGGTATGATTGTGGTTGAAGATGTTGAGAATGAAACTGTTCTGGTTGTTTCAGAAAAAGGTTACGGCAAGAGAAGCTCGATCGAGGATTATCGAATCACCAACCGTGGAGGAAAAGGTGTAACCACACTTAATGTGACTGAAAAAACAGGTAAACTGATTGCATTAAAAGTGGTAACCGATCAGGACGACCTGATGATCATCAACAAATCGGGTGTGACCATCAGAACAGGTGTTCAGGAGATGCGTGTCATGGGTCGTGCAACCCAGGGCGTAAGACTGATCAATCTTAAAAAAGGTGATGAGATTGCCGCGGTTGCTAAGGTTGCAATTGATGAAGACGAGGAGGATGTAGAAAACGAATCGATTGACAGTCAATCTGATTCAGCAGAAAATCACGATTCTGATATTGAAAATCCGGAGAAAAACACTAATTTAGATTCAGAAACAACAGAAGAATAGTTATGAGAAAATTAATTTTATCACTCGCAATCATTTGTTTTTCTGTCCTTGTTTTTGGACAGGAAAAGGAAATCGACGCTGCTTATACTGCAATTGAAGCAAACGATATTGCAACTGCAAAGGCCGGATTGGCACAACTGGGAGGTCAGATTGATTCAAATCTGGTCAGTCCCGAATCCAAAGCCAAATATTATTATACAGCCGGCAAGATTGCATTGTCAGAAGGTCGTTCAATCGATGCTGCAAAGATGTTCAGTTCGCTTCGAAAATCTGAAGACGGAATTGCCTATGCGTTGAAAAACAAGGATTCAAAAGAAACCGAATACTATTATTCAAGGTCAGAGGCAGATGCTGCGGCAGCCAAAGGAAATTACAACAAACCAAAAGAGCTGACCTTGAGTCCGAGTCTGATTTTGAATGTTGAGCCGCTGATCAGGTCAAAGGCTGAAACCATGCTCAATCAGGCAAATGCCGCAAGCCAGGCAAACAAAAATGATGAGGCAGGCGAAAAGTTTCTTGAAGCATCCTATCTGGTCGAAGCTTTGGGCGGCGATTCAGGTTTGTTCAAATACAATGCGGCGTTGAGTTATCACAAAGGAAATAATTTTCAGAAAGCTTTTGACATTTACAAAGAACTGATCGATGAAGGTTATACCGGTGCAAATTCAAAATGGGTGGGCACCGATAAAAAAACCGGAGAGCAGATTCCTTTTGATACAAAAGAAGATGCCGAACTTCAGCAAAAAATCGGACTGGTGACCGGTATAAAGATGGTTAAATCGGATTCGGTGGAAAGAGATATGTTCAAATATACCCTGAGTACGCTGGCAAGCCTTAAAAAATACGATCCGGTCACAGAAACAATTTCGAATAAATATCCGAATGATCAGGAAATTCAGAATCTGGTTGGAAATGTCTATTATTTCTCAGGAAAGGAAGATATGTTCATTTCAAAACTTGAACAGGAAATCAAGGCAGATCCAAAAAATCCGGTGAATTATTTTAATCTGGGTGTAATCAATATGGACAAAGGAAATGACGAAAAAGCAAAAGAATATTTTGAAAAAGCGATTCAGGCGGATCCGAAATATAAAAATGCATACACCAATCTGGCATTGCTGACTGTGAAACCCGAAAAGGAATACGTTGAGATCATCAACAGCAATCTGGGATCGTCTGCCAAAGAAAAAGGACTTTACAAAGAATATACAGAGAAGCGAAAAGCATTGTATATCAATGCAATTCCTTATTTGGAAAAAGCATTTGAGCTGGATAAAACCGATTATGATTCTGCCAAAACGCTGAGACAGGCTTATCAGGCGGCTGAAATGTTTGACAAGGAAGATTCGATGAGAGCGATTGAAAATTCACTCAAAAAATAATTTCAAAAAATAAAGTTTTAAAAACCCGTTTTTTAACGGGTTTTTTATTTTTCAGCCATATCGAAAAGGATTAATTTTGAACTTCGAAAAACAGAGAATAAAAATGACTTCCTTTACAGATCAACAGTGTCTTGAATTTTATAAAAAACTGATTTTGCCAAGAATGATCGAAGAGCGAATGCTCATCGGACTGAGGCAGGGAAAAATCACAAAATGGTTTTCTGCCTGGGGTCAGGAAGCAATTTCGGTCGGATGCACCCTGGCGATGAATCCGGATGAATATCTGCTGACCATGCACCGGAATCTGGGTGTTTTTACCGCAAGAGATATTCCGTTGAAAAGGCTTTTTGCACAATTTCAGGGAAAAGCAGAAGGTTTCACCAAAGGCCGCGACCGTTCTTTTCATTTTGGAACCAATGAATACAAAATCGTCGGGATGATTTCTCATCTCGGTGCACAGATGGGTGTTTCGGACGGAATTGCATTGGCGGGTCTGCTTCAGAACAGCCGTCAGGCAGCATTGGTTTTTACAGGTGACGGCGGTGCGAGCGAGGGAGAATTTCATGAAGCGGTCAATATTGCAGCCGTTTGGGGTTTGCCGTTGATCGTCATTGTCGAAAACAACCATTGGGGACTGTCAACGCCTTCGAGCGAACAGTTTCGGATGAAATCATTTGCAGACAAAGGAATCGGTTACGGAATCGATGCAGTGAGCATTGACGGAAATGATTTTCTTGAAGTTTATGAAACCGTCAGACACTGGGCGGAAGAAATCAGAAAAAACCCGAGACCGGTACTGATCGAATGCAATACTTTCAGGATGAGAGGACACGAAGAAGCTTCGGGCACCGCTTATTACCCCGAAGGTCTGATCGAATCCTGGGAAGACAAAGATCCGATTTTGAGATTTGAAAATCTGCTCAAAGAAAAAGGAATTTTAACCGATGATTCGATTCGGGAAATCAAAGAAGAACTGAGTCGGTTTGTGCTTTCTGAATTGGAAGCTGCCGATAATCTTCCCGATATCACACCCGATCCCGAAACAGAATTGAACGATGTATATGCGCCTTTTGACAATCTTGAGATTATTCCAAAATCGGTATCTGACCGAGAACTGAGATTTATAGATGCGATCACCGAAGGGTTGGATATCGCCATGCAGACTTATCCGAATCTTGTATTTATGGGTCAGGACATTGCCGAATACGGCGGTGCGTTCAAGGTGACAAAAGATTTTGTTGAGAAATACGGGAGAGAAAGGGTAAGAAATACGCCGATCAGCGAATCTGCTATTTTGGGTGCCGGACTCGGCTTGTCGATTTGCGGAATGAAAAGCATGATCGAAATGCAGTTTTCGGATTTTGTAACCGTCGGATTCAATCAGGTGGCGAACAATCTTGCCAAATCAAATTACAGATGGAATCAGAATTCGGATGTGGTGGTCAGAATGCCGACCGGCGGAGGTGTGGCTGCAGGGCCTTATCATTCCCAATCAACGGAAGCATGGTTTACAAAAGTTCCGGGTCTGAAGGTGGTTTATCCGGCAACACCCGAAGACGCCAAAGGGCTGTTGCTTCAGTCGTTTGCAGATCCGAATCCGGTGATGTATTTTGAACATAAGAAATTATACCGAAGCCTGAAGTCAAATGTGCCCGAAGGCTATTATACCGTTCCTTTCGGTAAGGCAAGATTTCACAAAAAAGGAGACGATCTGACCATCGTTACCTACGGAATGGGTGTTCAGATTGCATTGGAAGCATTGAAAAAAAATCCTGAAATCAATGCGGATCTGATCGATCTTCGGACTTTGATTCCCTGGGACAAAGAAGCGGTTTTGGACTCGGTGAGAAAGACTTCAAAGGTGATCATACTGCATGAGGACACGCTGATCAATGGTTTTGGAGCTGAAATTTCGTCGGTCATTACCGAAAATATATTTGAAGAACTCGATGCGCCGGTTATGCGTGCTGCTTCTATGAACACACCGATTCCTTTCAATGCCGGACTTGAAAAACAGTTTATGCCTGATAAGGAGTTTGAAGAAAAGCTGATCAAACTCTACAATTACTGATTTGAAAATTAAATTTTTTTAGACCGATAGACGATTACAATCGATGGGTTTCAATCGGCAATCGAATGGAACAAAGTTTGATTTTTGAATCAAAAGTTTTTTTTTAATAAAAATTATCCTACTTTTGATAGAAATAATTGAGAAGCAGGACTTTTTTGTCCGTTTGAAAAACAGAATCAGCAAACCGCTTTGTCGCTCTGCCGCTTTGACGGCAGGGAGGAAAGTCCGGACACCACAGAGCAGCATAACGGGTAACGCCCGTCGTCCCGGCATACAGCCGGGAAAGGACAAGTGCAACAGAAAGCAGGTACAGTCAGGCTGTAGTGAAATCAGGTAAACTCTATGCGGTGCAATGCCAAGTATACCGGCAGTCAAGGGTGGCTCGTCCATTGTCGGGGGGTAGGCAGTTAGATCCCGCCGGTAACGTCGGGGCCAGATAAATGACAAAGGTCCCGCACATGCGGGATACAGAATCCGGCTTACAGGTTTGCTTAATTTTTTAATAAAGACTTAAAATGAAAATTTAACTTAAAAACTGATATGATATGAAAAAATTTATTGCAATTGCTGCACTTGTTGCAGCTCCGGTTTTGTTCGGACAAAACAAACTTACAACAGCCAAAGACGCTCAGGTAGCACCTGCGAAAAAAGTTGAGGCTCAGAAAACTGATGCTGCTTCAATAGAAGCTAAGAAAGTGGAAGCTGCAAAAACTGAAAAAGTTCAGAAAGTTGAAGCAAAAAGTATAGACGCTCAAACACAAAAAGCTCAGAAAGAAAAGTCAGAAGCAGTCAGAAAAACTGAATCTGCTAAAGCTGTTAATGTGAAAGAAGCATCTTTGACAAAATAAGAACTGTTAACAGTTTGAACTGTGAAATTGCCTGCATTCGTGCGGGCAATTTTTTTTATTCATCATCCGGCAGTTCACAGTAGAAAACCCGATCGCCCTTTACAATCGCTGGCTGAGTGTACGGATGTTCTTCCGCTTTTTTCGGCGACATAATGTGCAGTACCGTCCATCCTTTTGCCTTCAGATAATCTGAAACCATAGAACGGTGACAGCGCCACCAGACCGCCTCTGCACACATATAGGCAGTCCTTCCGATTTTTGCAAATTCGAGCAGTTCAGAAATTCCTTCTTCAAATTCAGGGGTTTCCATATAATCGGCATAAGACCTGAAAGCATCTTTGTGCCAGCGCGTATTTTTTGAATCTTTGTGTGATTTTCTTCTTCCGCCCAGTTTTTTGATCAGCCGATAATCAATGCCTGCATCTTTGAGCGAAACCTCAAGGCGTTCGCTGTCAAACCAGGGAAACTTTCTTGATCCGGGAAGACTTCTGATATCAGCCAGATTTTTAATTTCAAAAGAATGAAGCAGTTCGATGAATTCTTCCAAACTTCTTGTCGAATGACCAATGGTATAAATCGTACGCTGATCCTGAGTTTCCATAATTTATTTTCTGTGGCTGATTTCATTCTGCAAACCGCTGAGCGCAAGTATGTATTTGTCGATATACAGCTGTTTTTCCTTTGATTTGTACTGCTGAATAAATCTCGGATGTTCAAGCGGAACCAGTCGGTCAAACAGCTTTGCCCTGTCGTTCAGCCTTTTGATAAAATCCGCATTTTTCTTTCCGAGTATATAAACTTCCGAAGTATCCACACCCAAATCTATGCTGTCCCGAAGCGACTGAATCATAAAATCTTCGACCATTTCAAACAGTTTCGGATCGTCGTAATAATTGGCATTCAGCCATTTGTCGCCCTTTGCGTGTCTGACGATTGCGAGCGGAAAGGGAGAATTGATATAGAATTTTCCGTAAAAAACTTCCGGTCCGCCGTATTCCATAATCATATCATACAGAAAAACGGATGAAACCTCGTGTGTTCTTGCAGATTTCATTTCAATCCCGCAAATGTTCTTCAGCCGTTTGGTATCTGTAAACGGAACACCCGTCACACCCGCACCGTGCCGGCTGGGATTGATGCCGATGATGAATTTCCGGGAATTGTTGTCATTGTAAAATTTATGATAAAACCGGCTCATCACCTGTATGGTTTCAGGATTCTCGATAAACGGATTCATCACTCTGAAACCCTTTGGAAGTTTGCCTGTATAATGAAGTTCATTGTTAAATTCAATGACTTTTTCGCCAAAACTTTTTGACATTTTTAAAACTGATTTAAATTGAATCGCGGGAAAAATTCGAATTCTCTGCGGCTCTGTAAAGTTAGCGATTATACAGCCGATTTGGAAATTTCAGCCCGACTTTTCAAATTTTAAATCAATCTATTTCGACCAGAACAGGGCAGTGGTCCGAGTGTTTTGCTTCGGGAAGTATGGCGGCTCTTTTCATCCTTGCTTCCATCGGTTTGCTGACCATGTGATAATCGATCCGCCAGCCTTTGTTGTTGGCACGCGCATTGGCCCGATAGCTCCACCAGCTGTAGTTGTGCGGTTCTTTTACAAAATATCTGAACGAATCGATCAGATCGCATTTGTCGATATAATCGCTCAGCCATTCGCGTTCCATCGGCAGAAAACCCGAAATTTTTGCATTTCTGACCGGATCGTGAATATCGATTGCTTCGTGACAGATATTGTAATCACCGGATATGATCAGATTTGGAATTTCTTTTCTCAAATTTTTGATATAATTTAAAAAATCATGACAAAACTGCATTTTGAAATCCAGTCTTTCCTCCATATTGGTACCGCTGGGCACATAAACACTGATAAATGAAAAATCGTCATAATCCGCTCTCAGCACTCTTCCTTCCACATCCATATATCCGATTCCGGTTCCGAATTCAATATGTTTGGGCTCGGTTTTTGACAAAATTGCAACACCGCTGTATCCCTTTCTCTCCGCCGGATACCAATAGGAAAGATAACCCATTTTTTCCAAATCAGAAATTTCGTCGCCAATTTGATCCTGTTGTGCTTTAATTTCCTGTATGCCCATCACATCGGGCTGTGCGGCGGCAATCCATTCGTTCAGCCCTTTTTTCATGGCTGCACGGATTCCGTTCACATTGTAACTGATGATTTTCATTTGAAATTTTTATAATGATTAAATTATTAAGTCAGCGATTTTAACTCTGAAATGAATCTTTCTGCCAATTCGTCCGCCTGCTGTCGGGTCGGCGCTTCGGTATAAATCCTGATGATCGGCTCCGTATTTGATTTTCGCATATGTACCCATTCGTTTTCAAAATCGATTTTCACACCGTCAATCGTTGTGATTTCTTCGTTTTTATATTTCTGCTGAACTTTTTCAAGCAGATGATCGGTATTGATTTCTGGTGTGAGTTCAATTTTCTTTTTTGACATAAAATAAGGCGGATAAGAAGCTCTCAACTCGCTGACTTTCATATTTCTTTCGGCAAGCAAACTCAGAAACAATGCAATTCCGACCAATGAATCACGACCGTAATGAAGTTCCGGATAGATGATTCCTCCGTTTCCTTCACCGCCGATTTTTGCACCGATTTCCTTCATTTTCACCACCACATTTACTTCGCCAACTGCGGCTGCTTCATATTTCTGATTGTATTTTTTTGCAATATCTCTCAAAGCTCTTGACGACGACAGATTTGAAACTGTCGCAGAAGGTGTTTTTGAAAGCACATAATCGGCAACTGCAACCAGCGTATATTCCTCGCCAAACATTTCACCGTCTTCTGAAATCAGTGCCAATCGGTCAACATCCGGATCAACCACAATTCCGAAATCAGCATTTTCTTCAACCACTTTTTTTGAAATATCGGTCAGATGTTCCTTCAGCGGTTCCGGATTGTGCGGAAAATGCCCGTTGGGTTCACAATACAGTTTTACATAATCCACGCCCAGTCTGTCGAGTAGCGGCGGGATTACGATTCCTCCGGTTGAATTGACAGCATCAATCACCACTTTGAATTTCTTTTCGGCAATCCCTTTTTGATTGACCAAAGGCAGATTCAGGATTTTATTGATATGGATTTCTATTCCTTTTTCATTTTTTGAATAATTACCCAAATCATCAACTTCAGCAAAAGTATAATCGTCTTTTTCAACGATTTTGAGCACTTCAGCACCATCATCTGCCGACAGAAATTCACCTTTGCCGTTCAGCAGTTTGAGCGCATTCCACTGTTTGGGATTGTGACTTGCGGTGAGTATGATGCCGCCGTCCGCATTCAGTTCGGTCACCATCACTTCAACGGTCGGTGTGGTGGAAAGACCCAGATCGATTACATCAATTCCCAGTCCGATCAATGTCGATCCGACCAGCTGACTGACCATTTCTCCGGAAATCCTTGCATCTCTTCCAATTACCACTTTCAATCGGCCTGCAGCGGATTGTTTCAGCCAGCTTCCGTAGGCTGCCGCGAATTTGACTGCATCAATCGGTGTGAGATTGTCGTTGATTTTTCCTCCGATGGTTCCTCTGAAACCTGAAATTGATTTGATAAGCGGCATGATGGTATTTTGAATGCAAACTTAATGGATTTTGATGAGTGCAGAGAAATGAAATTGATTTGAGTTCATAAAATCCAATAAAAATAATTTAACTTTGATAGAATTAATAAATTAAAAGATATGGAAACAATGTCTGTTTTAATTTTCGGAGGGCTGGTCAACTGGATTTCCTGGGGGATTTTTGGGGTAATTGCCGGAGCGCTTGCGAAAATGATTATGCCCGGCAAAGATCCGGGCGGATTTTTTGTAACCATGCTGATTGGTATTGCCGGAGCAATTCTGGGTGGCTGGTTGAGTTCGCTATTGTTTGATTTCAATCCTTCTATGGACAATTGGTCGTTTAAAGGATTTATTTCGGCTATCGCAGGCGCGCTGATTATACTGTTTATCTGGAAGAAATTCAGAAAGCAGTAACAGAATCTGTACGATTATTTTTTGTCAAAAAATTTTAAGACAAAAAAATCCGGATACCGGTAATTTGAAGTATCCGGATTTTTTAATTATTTATCACTGATCAGGAATGAATCGCTCTTTTGCCGGTTGCATCCAGTGCAGCTTCTTTGACTGCTTCGGTAAAGGTCGGATGCGCATGACAGATTCTCGAAATATCTTCTGCCGAAGCTCTGAATTCCATAGCCACCACAGCTTCTGCAATGATATCGGCAGCTCTGGCGCCAATGATGTGTACACCCAAAACTTCATCCGTATCTTCGTCAGCAAGAATTTTTACAAAACCGTCCAGATCCATGCTTGCTCTTGCACGGCCCAAGGCTCTGTATGGGAAAGTTCCGGTTTTGTATTTTTTGCCCGCTTCTTTCAGCTGCTCTTCGGTTTGTCCGACACCCGCCACTTCAGGCCAGGTATAAACCACACCCGGAATCAGATTGTAATCGATATGCGGTTTCTGACCGGCAAGAAATTCCGCCACCAATACACCTTCTTCAGAAGCTTTGTGAGCCAGCATCGGCCCGGCGATCACATCACCGATTGCATAAATATTTGACACATTGGTCTGAAGCTGTGCATTGGTTTTGATTCTTCCTCTTTCGTCGGTTTCAACGCCTGCATTTTCAAGTCCAAGACCGTCTGTATAAGGTTTTCTGCCGACAGATACCAGTACATAATCACCTTCAAATGAAAGTTCCGTACCTTTTTTGTCTTCTGCTTTTACGGTAACTTTTTTGCCTTTTCGACTGATGGCAGTTACTTTGGTTGACAGATTGAATTTCATTCCCTGTTTTTTCAGCACTTTGGTGATTTCTCTTGAAAGTGCAGCATCCATTCCCGGAATGGCTCTGTCCATAAATTCTACTACAGTCACTTCAGAGCCGAGACGCAGATAAACCGAACCGAGTTCAAGACCGATGACACCGCCGCCGATAACGATCAGATGTTTCGGAATTTCTTTCAGCTCGAGTGCTTCTGTCGAAGTGATGATTCTTTCTTTGTCGGTTTTTGCAAACGGCAGTTCTGTCGAATAAGAACCGGTTGCGATAATGGTGTGTTTTGATTCGATTTCCTGAACGCTTCCGTCTTCTGCGGTCACGGTCACATGGGTTGTGTCTTTGAACGATGCTGTTCCTCTGAAAATTTCAACTTTGTTTTTGTTCATCAGAAATTCAACACCTTTTACATTTGCATCAACCACTTCAGCTTTTCTTTTGATCATCTGACCGAAATTGATTTTTGGTTTTTCAATTTCAATTCCGTGCGCCGAAAAATCGGTTACTGCATTGTGATAATGCTCGGAAGAGTCAAGCAGTGCTTTTGAAGGAATACAGCCGATGTTAAGGCAGGTGCCGCCCACAGCTGATTTTTCGATGATTGCAGTTTTAAATCCCAGTTGGGCACAACGGATGGCAGCCACATAACCGCCGGGCCCCGATCCGATGATGGTAACGTCAAATGAACTCATATTCTGTATTTTTCTGTTTAAATATAAAGGCTCAAAATTAGTCATTATATATGACTTTTGTTGAACGGCTGATTGAAAAATTCAATGAATTAAACGCAACCATTTCATTTTTTTTCGTCTATTTACAGACAATTAAAATGCTAAAAATACGAATAATGAGAAAATTCAAACTTGTCGGCATGGCTGCATTTGCGCTTGCATTTGCAGTTTCATGTCTGAGCAACAGTGATGATTTTATTGACAATCAGGAAAGCGGGTGGGTTGTTTTTGTAAATGCATCACCCGGATCGAATGATTTGAGACTGTATGCGGATGATTCTCCGGTGCCGGGACAGGCATTGAATTACGGCGAATTTAATTCTTATGCAAGACTGCCGGTCGGTCAAAAACAAATCTCTGCGCGTCAGGGAAGTTCAAGTTTGGCTACTTCATCACTGACGGTTGAGCTCAATGGTTTTTACGGAGTTTATGCGGTGAACATGCCCGACCACATGGAACTGGTGACTTATCTGGATAACCATTCGGTGTCTGAAAATATCAATAAAACCGTATTCAGATTTATGCAGCTTTCTTACAATACGCCTACTGTCAAATTGAAGTTTGAAACTGAAGAGGAAGATTTTGGTGATTATAATTTCAAGGAATCTTCACCCTTTATGGAAATTCAAAGTTTTGACGAGAAAAATGTATATCTGATCGATGAAGCGACCAGCGACACATTAGTGACAAAGAAAATTTCAATGCAGGGAAGAAAATCCTATGTGCTTTTCAGCAAAGGAGAATTGGGATCATCAAATGAAAACCAGAAATTGGATTTGCAACTGATACAGTTTTAAATAATTTCCATTCATTAGTTTTATTTACGAAAAATCCCCGTTAACCATGGTTAGCGGGGATTTTTTTATTCGATTGTATTTTTTCTGATTTTAAAATTGTGTATAATCCAGATCAATCTGTTCTGCAGCCTTTTTGTAATAACCCGAATCCAGTTTTTCACGGATTGCAGAGAATGCCTCAAGTGTGTACTCGATATCATCATCGGTATGTGCAGCAGTCGGTATGATTCTGAAAATGATGGTTCCTTTTGGAATGACCGGATACACCACCACAGAAACAAAAATACCGTGATTTTCTCTCAGGTCTTTTGCCATGATGGTTGCTTCAATCGGGCTTCCCTGAAGGATAATCGGTGTTACCGCAGTATTGGTCAGACCGATGTTGAAGTTTCTTTTCTTCAGTCCGTCCTGCATTTTATGAACCACTTCCCAAAGTTTGTCTTTGAACTCGGGATGATTTCTGAGCAGTTCGAGTCTTTTCAGCGCTCCGATCACCATTGGCATCGGAAGTGATTTTGCAAAGATTTGTGAACGCATATTGTATTTCATATAACGGATCACATCTTTGTTTCCGGCAAAGAATCCGCCGATTCCTGCCATTGATTTAGCAAAGGTTGAGAAGTAAACATCAATCTGATCGGTTACTCCCTGTTCTTCACCCACGCCGGCGCCTTTTTTTCCGAGTGTACCGAAACCGTGAGCATCATCGACCAGCAGTCTGAAATTGAAATCTTTTTTCAGTTCGCAGATTTCTTTGATTTTTCCCTGCTCTGCCATCATTCCGAAAACACCTTCTGTAATGACCAGGATACCGCCACCGGTTTCCTGAGTGATTTTGGTTGCTCTTTCCAGATTTTTTCTCAGACTGTCCATATCGTTGTGGCGGAAAGTAAATCTTTTGCCCAGGTGCATTCTCACACCGTCAACGATACATGCGTGTGATTCAACGTCATAGACAACCACATCGTTTTTTGACAACAAAGAATCAATACCGGATACCATTCCCTGATAGCCGTAATTCAACAGATATGCACTTTCTTTGCCCACAAATTCTGCCAGTTCATTTTCGAGCTGAGCGTGGTATTTGGTCTGACCGGTCATCGCTCTTGCGCCCATCGGATAAGCCATACCGTATTTTGCGGCTGCATCTGCATCTGCTTTTCTCACTTCGGGCAGATTGGCCATTCCCAGATAATTGTTCACACTCCAAACGACGACTTCCCTTCCGTTGAATTTCATTCTCGGACCGATTTCGCCTTCCAATTCGGGAAAAATAAAGTAACCTTCACCATAATCCGCAAATTGCCCCAGCGGCCCGGGATTTTTTCTGATTCTTTCAAAAATATCCATGATTTCTATTGATTGTATTGTATTTGAAAATGCTCCGCAATTGATATTGGGAGCATTTTATTAATTTTAATTCATTCATCTGATGACCTTCATATCATCTTTTCGATATGCTGAACGGTTGCATTTGATTCCAGTCCGTTCAGACGACTGTTTGTAAAGCCCTGTTCCTTCATCCATTCGTCGCTGAACACCTTAGTGATGTATCTTGAACCGTGATCGGGGAATATCAGCACGACACAATCGTCTTTTTTGAAGTCGGCAGCCAGTTGTCTGTATGCCTGAACGACCGCACCGCTGGTATATCCGCCCATGATTCCTTCTTTCAAAGCAATTTCACGGGTTCTGTATGCGCTTTCTTCGTCTGTTACCTTTACAAATTTGTCGATAATATCAAAATCGGTTGCTTCGGGAACGAGATTTTTGCCCAAACCTTCGATTCGGTAGGGATAGATTTCGCTTTTGTCAACTTCACCGGTTTCGTGATATTTTTTCAGTATGGAACCGTAAGCATCCACACCTATAATTTTAATATCGGGATTTCTCTCTTTCAGGAATCTTGCAGAACCCGAAAGGGTACCGCCCGTCCCGCAGCATGCAATCAGATGGGTGATTTTCCCGTGTGTTTGTTCCCAAATTTCGGGCCCTGTAGTCAAATAATGGGCTTCGATGTTTTTGGGGTTAAAATACTGATTGATGTAAAAAGAATTGGGCGTTTCGCGTGCAATTCTTTTTGCCACTTCATAGTAAGACCTCGGATCATCGGCAGGAACACTGGACGGACAAACAAAAACCTTTGCCCCCAATGCCTTCAGATAGGCAATTTTTTCATCTTTTGTCTTATCTGAAACAGCTAAGATACATTTGTACCCTTTGATTGCACTAATCATCGCTGCACTGAATCCGGTGTTGCCGGAAGTGGTCTCAACGATGGTTGCTCCGGGTTTCACCAAACCGTCCCTTTCTGCTTCTTCGATAATGTGAATAACAATTCGGTCTTTGGTTGAATGCCCGGGGTTGTAACTTTCTAACTTAGCGTAAACCTCACCTGGAATTTCTTGGCCTATTTTGTTTAGTTTTACTAAGGGCGTATGCCCAATTAGTTCTAAGACATTATTATAAGTTCCAGTCATTACATTTAGTTCTTATTTACAAACCGCAAATTTAGGAATTTTTATCAAAATTCCCATTTTTACCCAAATGATTATTAACATACCGCTAACACTATGGTTTTTAAATTCCTAAGCAGCTGTTTGTAATTGATTAATACACTGTTGTTTCATTAAAAATATGAGTCAAAATCTCCCTGTCTTTTTCGGTTAATATTTTTTCTCTCCTGGCCATCATTTTTTCTGCGGCTTCAAAACTGGCCTTTAGTTCATACCGAATCGAATCTCTGCTGCCGCCCCAGTTGAACGAAGATACAAAATTTGGCGGAAATCCCGACTTAAAAATATTCGAAGATACACCGACCACTGTCCCGGTGTTGAACTGGGTGTTGATCGCAGATTTTGAATAATCGGCCATAAACAGACCGCAAAACTGCAAACCGGTACTGATATATCTTTTCTTTCCGTAATCCCATAATTTTACGGGATCATAATTATTTTTCAAATTTGAATTGTTGGTGTCTGCGCCCAGATTGCACCATTCACCCAAAACCGCATTGCCCAAAAATCCGTCATGACCTTTATTTGAATAAGCCATCAGGATCGCATTGTTCAATTCGCCGCCCACCTTTGAATAAGGGCCTACAGTGGTTCCGGGATAAATTTTTGCACCCATCTTGACCAGACCGTGTTCGCAAAGCGCAAAACCGCCTCTGATCAGACTGCCTTCCATGATTTCTGAATTTTCACCCAGATAGATCGGCCCTTTTGAAGCATTTAAAGTTGAAAATTCAACTTTTGCACCTTCTTCCAAAAATATATTTTCGGGATTCAGCAGATTGTTGGTTTTGGAAATCGGCTGTGATTTTCTGTTTTTTGTCATCAGATCAAAATCATGCCGGATTGCAAATTCGTTGTACAGAAACAATTCCCACAAAAACCGTACATGCGCCGCTGCGCTTTCAGATTTCTTTTTTGAATCATCAAACCGCTGCTCAACGAATTGCTCAATCCCCATACAGGCTGCAACCGGTTCATCATTCTGCCAAATGCTTTCACCTTCTTTTAATTCGACAATCGACTTTGCAAGCGTCGGATTCGGAAAAAATGAAGAATTGATAAATATATTCTGACTTTCAATGTGTGCCGGATATTTTTTTGAAAGATAATCCCGTGTGAGATAGCTGTAATTTCCGCCCAGATACTTCATCCATCTGTCTTTGAAACTCAATATGCCGATCCTCATTTCGGCAAAAGGTTTTGTCAGTGTCAGCGGTCGCATATTTTCCCATTCGGGTCCGTCAAAAAGAATGATGTTCATTGGCTGTTGTTTCAACAAAAGTAATTAAAAATACAAAAACCGGCAGACTTTTAGTCGGCTGCCGGCTGTTTTGTCAGACTTCTTCTTTTTTTCTCAGATGGATTTTTACTTCTCCTTCTGTGGGTTTGTATTTTTCGGCTATGATTTCGTTTTTTGGTTTTTCAATCAGTATGCCCGGACCTATGTCCTTGAATTTCAGTCTCAAACTGTTGGTTATCACACTGACCGAACTCAATGCCATTGCTGCACCCGCAATCATCGGGTTGAGCAGAAAACCGTTGAACGGATAGAGTACGCCGGCAGCAATCGGGATGCCGATGATGTTGTAAATAAATGCCCAAAACAGATTTTGTTTGATTGTATTAACCGTTTGGGTCGATAATTTGATTGCCTGCGGAATTTTCATCAGATCACCCGAAAGGATGGTAATTTTTGCTGATTCAATTGCGATATCACTTCCTTTGCCCATTGCAATTCCCAAATCAGACTGTGCCAGCGCGGCGCTGTCGTTGATTCCGTCGCCGGCCATTGCAACGACTCTTCCCTGAGTCTGCAATTCTTTGATAAAATTCAATTTGTCTTCGGGCAGCACCTCGGCACGATAATCATCGAGTTCGATTTCTCTTGCTACCGCAGCAGCAGAAGCAGTGTTGTCGCCGGTTTGCATATAGACCTTGATTCCGTTTGCCCTCAGATTTTCAATCGCTGTTTTTGAGCTGGGTTTGATTGAATCCGAAATCGATGCACCCGCCAAAATACGATTTGAATTGCTCATCAGAACGATGGTTCTCGAACGGATGTATTTCTCGTCCATCCAGCTTTTGACTTCGTTTGTGATGATGATTCCCTGTTCTTCAAGAAATTTCGGATTGCCCACATAATAGGTTTCACCTTCGTGTCTGCCGATGATTCCTTTGCCCGAAACGCTTTCGACTTCAACATTTTCAAGATGAAGCTTTCCAAATTTTGGAATTTCAGAATCACCTTCATCGCCTCTCGGAACTTTCTTTTTGCCGTCGCTGATTTTGCTGATGGTTTTGATATAAACTTCGAGATATTCAACGATTGCATCTGCCAGCGGATGTTCAGACTGTTTTTCGATCGAGTAGAGGACAGGCGCAATCTGAATTGAGTCGCAGTTGAACCATTTCAGTTTGTAAACCCTCGGATGACCGTCGGTGATGGTTCCGGTTTTGTCCAAAACCACTGTATCCACTTTTTTTGCAACTTCAAGCGCTTCCGCATCCTTAATCAGTATTCCGTTGTCCGCACCTTTTCCGACGCCGACCATGATTGCAGTTGGTGTGGCAAGTCCGAGCGCACACGGACAGGCGATTACCAAAACGGTAACCATTGCCATCAGACCATGAATAAATCCGTGGTCACCGCCAAGAATCAGCCAGAGAATCAATGTGAAAATTGAAATCACCAAAACCGACGGAACAAAGATGGAAGCGATTTTATCGACCAGCTTCTGAACCGGCGCTTTGCTTCCCTGAGCGTCCTGCACCATTTTGATGATCTGAGCCAATAATGTGTCACCGCCTACTTTTGTTGCTCTGAACCTGAAACTTCCTTTCATATTTATGGTTCCGGCATAGACTTTTTCACCTTTAATTTTTTCGACCGCTACCGGCTCACCCGAAATCATGCTTTCATCTACAAATGAACTGCCCGAAATCACTTCGCCATCCACCGGTATCCTTTCGCCCGGTCTGATGATGATTGTACTTCCCGCATGAATGGTTGCAATCGGCATTTCCATCTGAACGCCGTCTTCATGCTCCATCATCACCGTTTTTGGCTGCATACCGATCAGTTTTTTAATGGCCGAAGAAGTGTTTCCTTTTGCCCTTTCTTCCAAAACTTTTCCGATCAGAATAAATGCGATGATCACACCGGCAGCTTCAAAATAAACATGCGGTTCCAAACCTCTGCTCAGCCAGAATTGCGGAAACAAAGTATTGAAAGCACTAAAGAGATAAGCGATCCCGGTACTCATCGCCACCAGCGTATCCATATTGGACGAACGGTGTTTGAGCTGTTTCCATGCGCCTGTAAAAAACTGTTTTCCAAATACAAACACGATCGGTGTTGACAATGCCCACATGATGTAGTTTGCATAAGGCATATTCATAAAAAACATTTCGATGACGATCAGCGGCACTGAAAGCAGGATTGCCCAAAGTGTCCTTTTTTTCAGATTTTCATAATTCTTTCTGTGAATTTCTTCCAGATTATCTTTTGCATCATCAGATTCGTCAATCATCAGATCGTAGCCTGCAGATTGGAGCGCTGCCTTCATCTGTTGGGGAGTGACCAGACCGGGAATATATTCGACAAAAGCGTCAGTATTTGCATAATTCACTTCTGCGCTGACAACGCCGGGAATCATTTTCAGAACTGCGGCTGAACTCACTGCACAGGAAGCACAGCTCATATTCAGCACCGGAAAATGTTTTTTGACCGTCGGCACATCATAGCCCAAATCTCTGACTTTTTGAACCACCAGCGGAATTGCTTCGTCCAAATATTTGGCTGAAATTTTTGCTCTTCCGTTAGCCGGCTCGACGCTGTGTTCGGATAATTCTTTGATTTCCGCCAGGCCTTTGTCAACAATCATTGCACAATGTGCATTGTCAACATTTTCGAGCGGAATATATATTGTATTTTGATCAGTTGCCATAAATCGCTTTTTTGAACTGCAAAGTTCGTGATTTTGGCTCAGAAAAGTCTTACACTATTATGGAATCCTGTTTGGAAATTATGGTTTTCGAATTCATTTCCCGAAATCGAAATTGCTCAAATTTCATCCGGGCTTTTTCTGTCTTTTTGGGTCAGATTTTTAAATTCGGTAGGTGTCAGACCGGTGATTTTCTTGAATTGAGAGGACAGATAGGCGGTGCTGCTGTATCCGAGCCGAAAAGCAATTTCTTTCAGGCTCAATTCATCATAAATCAGCAGTTCTTTTACTTTTTCAATTTTCTGAAGAATTGTAAACTGCTCAATGGTAATGCCCACGGTGGATGAAAACAATTTGCTGAGCTGTGAATAATCTCTGTTCAATTTTTTTGAAAGAAATGAAGACAGATTCAAATTCAGTTCTTTTTCATTTTGAATCAGTCCGATGATCAGCGTTTTGATCTGATTGATTAGAGCCGCATGCTTATCGTCGAGCAACTCAAATCCAAGCTGTTGCAGTTTCTCCCTAAATTCAGACTTTTGCTTTTGTTTCAAATCGTTTTCAAGTAAAACTTCTCCCAAACGAACCTCGATAAAATCAATTCCGAGACTGTGAAACAGATTTTGAACCGCCATCACACAGCGCGGACAAACCATATTTTTGATTTGAAGTTTTTGCATGAGACAAAGGTAGGTTTTTTGGTTTCAGGTTTCAGGTTTCAAGTTTTACTTTCTAAATTGTAAACAGGAAAAGATTGAAATAACATATTGGTTATTGGAATATATGCCCGCAATGATTGCACTTATAGTGTATGGTTGATTTACCTCTTTTACCGGAAAGGAAAAAAATTCTAAACAAAGGATTTAAATTCGATTTTAAATTTTCAAATACTGCTTCCGATAAATCTTTTGAACCGCAATTTGGACAGGCTGTAAAAAAATCATCCTGCTTGATTGCCTGAACGGATTTGTCAAAATTCTCTTCATCCACCCAAACTTCAAGATACTCACTGTAGTTGGTCTGTCCTTCCTGCTCAACTCCCATCCCTGAGAGATAATATGGAATTTCATTTTGCTCCAATAATTCCAAATATTTATCGGATTCTGCTAAAAATTGAAAACGGGCGAGAAGTTTGCGAGACATTTATTTGAAAGATGATTTAGGTTTCAGATTTAATTTGATTGTTGTTTCGTTAACTTTTTCGAACAAATATCGATAATTCCCACTTGATTGTAAAGCTCTTAAACTAATTTGCTCTGATAATGAAATGTTTCCCTTTCTTTCTGGAAAGAGATTTTTTTGGTCAATATAATTCGCGATTTTTTCGAAACTTGCCTGATAGGACTCTTTGTCTAAATTAATAATTGCAATCACTATTGCCTCATGTAAAGTGAGTAAATTTTTCATAATTCTTAATTAGAGAGTAAATCAATGACCTCATTTATATTTGATATAATATATTGTAACTCTTCAGGTTTGTTCGGATAATCAATGTGCCCTGTTGTTTCAAAGTAATACCCACCTTCAAAATTCCCTAAATAATCATTTAATATTCTAATATCGGTTTTTGATAACGATCCAATTAATTGTCTAACATATTGTTTTTTTTGTTCTCTTGTGTAATTATTTTGAGGCGGTTCATATCCGCCAGTTTCTTCAAGATATTTTATTGCTTCTTTTTTCCATTCTGGATCTTTCCAAAATTGATCAATCTCAAAGCTTAATTCTTCTGTTTGTGGGATGCCTTCTGTTTTTTTATTCCTGATATCCTCAAGGAAGTAAAAATCAATGAAAACAAAAATTACAATTATAGAAAGTACTGTAAGAAATATCTTTTCATTTAAATTAAATTTAATTGACCCGTTTTTTCTTTGTTGATTTGAATTCATTTAAAAATTGTTATAAATCTTACTTTATCTAGGACCATTGTCAACAGAATACTTATGTCTTATAATCTTTATTCCTAACAATCATCTGTTTTATAAATCTAAAAATCAAATATAATGGATTTTTAAATATTTTATAATTAATTGAGAAAATGAAACACCAATTGGCAGTTCTTTCATCTTAAATTATAAAAATGTTCAGAATTTTAAATCAAATAAACAAACCGTCATCCATTTTTCAACATTGAAGGTGACATTTTTAGAATGTATATTTTTATTATTTTACTACAGATAATCCATAACAAGCTATTCTACTTCCATCCATATAATCATACCCTAAACTGAGTGTCGCAGAACTGAACCAAATCTCATTAACACCCATATCATTTACAATTATCACATTTGTAACACCATCTTTGTAAAAACCATTTATAGGATATTTAAATTCAATCCACTTTCCATCTAACTTTGACTTTTGAGTTACTATTCCTTTATTGAAATCAATGGTATGATAGGTGACTTCATGATTTGTGTTAAGAATAATGTTATTTTTTTCTTTATCATAGAAAGAGCTTTTAAATTTTACTTTTTTTCCATTGAACTCATGAAAATTATTTGTTTTTTGTTTATAATCCTTTTCGATATTATTTTTTTCACTTTTAGTATTTAGATTCTTATAAACGGAATCAGGAATCTCAACTGGTTCGTATTCTTTGTAGGTAACAGTTTCATAATTATATTCTGTATTTATTTCTTCTTCATTTTTTAAATTTTTATTCTTTAGAATATTTCCAATTACAAATAATGTCAGTAAAACACCAAAAAATAGAAGCCAAGGTCGAAAATTAAACTTTTCTAAAGATTCCTGCTTATCAGAATCTTCAAAAGTAACTGAATTCTCCTCTGTTCCTATAAGTTTTTCTTTAATTGAAAAATGAAGTTTATTAATGACAGCTCTTTCATAAGTTTTATTCTTTTTCTTGTGACTAACAGTAGTTTTTATTTTGATTTTGTTAATATTTGAAGTTATTACAGTTTTACATTTAAGGTTTTGTCTTCGATAATCTATCTGCCAATTTATATCATGGTGCTTTATATCGATTATCATTCCGCCTATCACAGGGATTGTGTCTTCTGTGATTTGGAAAACTTCATCAAAAGAGTTTTCAACTGTAATTGTTTCTTGAGTCATATCATTAATAATAATTCTCTAAATTAAGAAATTTTGAAAATTATTCGCATATGGCTTTTGGAGAAAGTCACAGATATAAAAAAGAACCGCCATCCGGCAGTTCTTTCATCTTATTTTTAAAAATATTCAGAACTTTAAATCAAATCAATAAAAAGTCCATTGTCCGTTTTTTCAACTTTTGTCAATTTATTTGCGGTCAGTTCTTTGATGGCTTTGTCCCATTTTTTGCCCGAAAGACCGGATTGGGTTTTGAGTTCGATCAGTTCAGTATTGCCTGATTTTCCGAGCAGTTCCAAAATCATTTTTGCATCTTCCGAAACAGCCACCTGTTTTTTCTCGGGTCTCATTTGAGGAAAAAACAGCACTTCCTGTATCGACGGATTGTCGGTCAGAAACATTATCAATCTGTCCATTCCGATGCCGAGACCCGATGTGGGCGGCATACCGTATTCCAAAGCGCGCAGAAAATCCTGGTCGATGAACATTGCTTCGTCATCACCTTTTTCGGACAGTTTCAGCTGTTCTTCAAAACGCTCTCTCTGATCGATCGGATCGTTGAGCTCCGAATATGCATTTGCAATTTCTTTTCCGCAGACCATCAGTTCAAATCTTTCGGTCAGACCTTCTTCGGTTCTGTGCTTTTTGGTCAGCGGCGACATTTCGATCGGATAGTCAATAATAAAGGTCGGCTGTATAAAGTTGCCTTCGCATTTTTCGCCAAAAATCTCGTCAATCAGCTTTCCCTTGCCCATGGTGTCATCCACTTCGATGCCCATAGAAACTGCAGCCTGACGGATTTCGGTTTCGGATTTTCCTTTGATGTCAAAACCGGTAAATTTCAAAATTGCATCACGCATTGAAATCCTCGGATAAGGTGCTTTCCATTCGATCTGATGTTCGCCGAAAGTCGATTTTGTGGAACCGTTGACCTGAACCGCACAATATTCCAGCAGCTGTTCGGTAAATTCCATCATCCAGTTGTAATCCTTGTAGGCAACATAAATTTCCATTGCGGTAAATTCCGGATTATGGGTTCTGTCCATTCCTTCGTTTCTGAAGTTTTTTGAAAACTCATAAACACCGTCAAAACCGCCGACGATCAGTCTTTTCAGATACAATTCGTTTGCAATCCTCAGATATAGCGGAATGTCGAGCGCATTGTGATGGGTGATAAACGGTCTGGCCGCAGCACCGCCCGGAATCGCCTGAAGAATGGGTGTTTCGACTTCCATATAACCTTCGCGGTTAAAGAAATCGCGCATCGCATTGAACAGCTTGGTTCGTTTTACAAAAATTTCTTTGACCTGCGGATTGACCACCAGATCCACATAACGCATTCTGTATCTGGATTCCGGATCGGTAAAAGCATCGTGTACATTTCCGTCGTCATCCACTTTAACGACGGGCAGCGGTCTCAGCGCTTTTGACAGCAGACTCAGTTTGGTCACATGAACCGAAATTTCGCCCACTTTGGTTCTGAATTCATAACCTTCGATGCCGATAAAATCACCGATGTCCAACAGTTTTTTGAACAGCACATTGTATTCGGTTGCTTTCTCGTCGGTTGATATTGAATCTCTTGCGATATAGATCTGGATTCTTCCGGTGCTGTCCTGCAATTCGGCAAAAGAAGCTTTTCCCATCAGACGTACGGACATCATTCTGCCGGCCAGCTTCACCTGTTTGCCATCCTGAAAGTCCTTCAGAATTTCTTCGGCAGTTGAAGTGGTTTTGAATTCGGCAGCCGGATAGGTTTCTATGCCCATCTCTCTGAGCTGCGCCAATTTTTCGCGACGGATGATTTCCTGTTCTGATAATTGCATTTGAATAAAAATTTCAGTTGGCAAAGGTACAATAGAATTTTGTATTTGTTGGAGTGGGAGATTTGGGATTTATTAATGATTGAAAGGAAATGCAGGAAATTTGTTTTGGGATGATTTTTCAAATGTTTTGTCATCATTTTTGTTTTGCTTCGTAACAAAAATGCAGCCAAAACAAGACAATTCAAATCTGCTGCAATCATCTTCAGCTGAAGCAGACGGCAATGATTATTGGATCATTTGAGAGAGAAAAATTTAACTGCGGGCCAAGGTTAATTTTCACGGCGCTGAGAGCCTTGCAAAGATTTTAACCAAGCCCAAAAGATTGAAGCAGACGGCAATGTATTCATCTGTGCAAATCTGTGTCATCTGTGAAAGATAATAAACAAACCGAAATTACCACACATCAATTCCCAAAGATTACGGTTTGACTAATTTTGTGTAAAATTTAATTTATGGAATTTGGAATCGGAATGTTTGGAGATCTTCATTATGACCTTCAAACCAAAAAATATCAGCCGGTGGCAGAACGGCTTCATGAAATTATAGAAGAAGTAAAACTTGCGGACGAACTCGGCATTGATATGTTTCAGATGGGTGAACATCATCGGCCGGATTATGCAGTCGCTGCGCCCGAAATTGTTTTGGCGGCTCTTTCGACAGTGACAAAAAATATCAAACTGGCAAGCGGTGTGACGGTTTTGAGTTCTGCAGATCCGGTCAAAGTATATCAGGATTTTTCAACGCTCGATCTGATGACCGATCAGCGGATCGAAATCACTGCCGGCAGAGGAAGTTTTATCGAATCTTTTCCGCTGTTTGGTTACAGTCTGGATGATTACAACGAACTGTTTGAGGAAAAACTCGATTTGCTTTTGAAACTCAATGAGCATGAATCGCTGAGCTGGAAAGGGAATTTCAGGGCGCCGCTGAACCATCAGACGGTTTATCCGAGACCGGGCAGAAAACTTCCGGTTTGGATTGCTGTGGGCGGTACGCCTTCATCTGTGGTCAGGGCTGCAAAATACGGTCTGCCGATTGTTTTTGCGATCATCGGCGGCAGATGGAGACAGTTCGGGCAGCTGATTGATTTTTACAAACAGCAGTATGAACAGTTTGGACACGATCCCGAAAAAATGGAAATCGGTGTTCATTCGCATACCTTTATTTCCGAATCTCAGCAAAAGCTGATCGAAGATTATTTTCCGTATTACAAAGCCCAGATGGACAGAGTGGGAAGAGACCGCGGTTGGGCACCGTTTACCCAACTTCAGTTTGAAGGCGGGATGAGTCCCGAAGGTGCACTGGTGATGGGTGATGTGAACCAGTCGGCGGAAAAGATTATTGAAATGGCTGAAACTTTTGGTCTGACCCGTTTTGTGGCACATTTGGATGTTGGAATTCCGGGACACAAAGAACTGATGAAGGTAATCGAACTGTATGCGACCAAAGTGATTCCTCAGGTGAAAAAGGCTTTGGAAAAATAAAATTCCAAAAAATTAATTCACTGAAGAATTGATAAAGTCTTTGATTTCCGGATTGATCCGACAGAGGTCTTTTGTAAACTGAAATTTGTCTTTGGGCGAAATGATGACTTCGTCAAATTTCCCGTATTTGATAAGGATTCTGTCAAAAGACGGAGCAGGCGAGGAGAGCAGTATGCGTGTTTTTGAAACTTCTTTGATCTGACTGATTTCTATTGGTTTGAAAGAAAACAGACCGCTTCTGATTTTGAGCAGGCCGTTCTGTATGGTATAATTTGTTCCAAAAAACAGATGGAGCGCAAACAGGAATACCAGCGACATAAAAATCAACAGACCGATTGATTTTCCTTCAGCCCGGCCATTTGCAAAATCCCAGATCAGCGGACCGTAAAATATCAGAAAAATAAAAATCAGCAGACCGTAGGATACTTTGGAAGGATATTTTTTTTGCATGATCAGGTTATTAATAAAGATTCATCAAAGGGTATTCAACTCCGTTTTTCCCAATGCGATGTTCTTGTTGCACATTCAAATATAACAAAAAGTTGTGTCTTGTGGCATGCAGAAACGCAAAGAATTTACGCACTGTTGTTTTCCCGGTTGGTTGATATTTTGGGGGTTATTTTTTGAAAATAGTATTTGGTTGTGTCAGAAACGGAACTTTATACAGACCGGATTATTTAGAAAAATTTGTCTGAAAAATTTGTTTTTTTATACAGTTCATGTTAGACGTAGTTTTTATTGATATTTATTTTGTATCAAATAATTGATAATATCTTCTTTTGACTGTAAATTAATCAAATTTTCAATTAATACTCCATTATTTGTATTAAACTCACTTTCATATATTTCATTAACTACAAAAATACTTGCTAAATTTCTATTATCTTTTTTTGTCTTTTGTGAATATGAAATAAGTTGATAATAAAGATTTAATTGCTCTTCATCTATATACATATTATGAGTTTTAATTTCGATAATTAGAACTATATTTTCATCTGATATTATTAAATCAGGAATACATATTTTTTTTGTAGAATTTTTGAATTTATATTCGATATATGGTTGATACAAAACATTGAAATGATTTTCTAAAAATTCCTTTACTATTCTTTCTTCTTTTTTCGATTTTTTATTTGCAAATTCATATGTGGACAATGTTAATAAAGTATTTCTGTAACCATATTTTTCTCTTAAATCATCTAAACCTAAGGACTGATAAAATAAAAACAGTTCTTTTGCTTTTATTTTATCTTTAAGGCCTGAATTTACTATGATAGTTGTACACCAATCTTTATTCAATCTGACTTTTATACTTTTGAAATAGGATTTAAATAATTTTAGTTGCTGCTCATCTTCTCTAAAAATAATGTGTTCGTTTTCTAGGTTTTTATAATCTGTACAACCCCAAAAATTATAAGATGAAATATAACTTAAATTTTTACCACACCTGCATTTTTTTGTTTTCCATAATGAATATTTTAATTTGAATTCCTTAAGATCATTTTCATAGATTTTAATTATATCTGATTCAAATTTTTCATATTCTTGAATTAATAGCTTTTCATTTTTCAGAATTTCAACATTAACTTTCTGTTTAAGTTCTATATAAAATGAATTTCTATTTTCAATGTATTGAAAAGTTTCTTTTTTACTTAGAAACTTGATATATTCTATTGTAGCTGGCATAATGACAGGTAACGTTTTGGCGGCTTGGCGTTTGTGGCGGATTTTTATCACTATTTTTCAAACGAAGCCGATATTCCAAATTTATACAAAACTTCTAATCGAAGACGTTTACCCGCCATAACGCCAAACTGCTCGTTAGCGGTTCGGGCTTCTTTCATTCGTCAGTTTTCTTGGTTAATAATGCTATATCCATAACTCTTCTATAAAAATTTTCATACTCTTCTTTTTTATATTTCGTCCGCATTGCTCTCAAAACGTCCGAAGCTCCAAATCCGCCTCATTCCCAAAGCATTGTGTCGAAGTTGTATTTAAGCATTTGGGTTTCAACTTCTTTTCTTAGAGATTTTACTTGCTCTTTTTTTAGTCCATAACTTTCTAAAAGTCTTGTTAGCCTTTGGTCAGTTTCATTCGTAAACTCTGTATCTAAAAACGGCTCAAGTATCCAATCCCAAATCCAGGGGCGCTCAACTGTTTTAATGTTATTTTTAATCGCAAATTCTTCAAGTTCAACTTTCTTTTCAGATGTCAAAAAAATTAGTTCCTTCCCCACTTTAAATGTCGGTGGATATGATTTTAAGTCAATATTCTCAATTTGATTTGTCGTGAAGATAGTTTGCCTATATGCAACAGAAGGTTCAAATGGATAATTTTCAATTTTTAAAAAGTCGTCTCCGATTGTTAGTTGTCCCATAGAAACGAGCAATTCTTTCACTTCTGATTTTGAAGTACTAAACATTGTCCAACTTTCACTTGGTTTTTTGTTTACTTTAAAAAGTCGTTTTATGAATTCCATTCGTTTCTACTTTGGTTTCGTTTTTTAGCCTGACCGCTAACTCCCAAATATACGCAATCCATCCTAAAATAATATTTCTTTTTTAATTCTATACAACCAATTGATAAATAACAACATACCCGTCTAAAATCATTTACAACCGTTTATAACCGACTTTAAGCAATTAGATACCGACTAAATTTTGACAACCGGCCAATCTTTGCATCAGAGATTTGAGAAATAAAGGAAGTCTCTTATCTGAATGTTTAATTATAAAATTTTTAGTCATGTCAATTAGAAACAAAGTTACCTTAATCGGTAGAACAGGAAAAGAAGTTGAAATCGTAAACTTCGAGAATGGTAAACTGGCAAAAGTAAGCCTGGCAACCTCAGATTATTTCACCAATGCAAAAGGTGAAAAAGTGGAAGAAACCCAATGGCACAATCTCGTCGCATACGGCCGTACAGCCGACATCATGGAGAAGTATGTCGAAAAAGGGGATGAAATCGCGGTAACCGGAAAACTGACCTATCACAATTATGAAGACAAAGAAGGCATGAAACGCTATTTTACCGAAATCCGAATGGATGAACTGGTGCTGCTCAGCTCCAGAAAAGTCTCATAATGTGAAAATCCGAACAGGGTGGAAGCCGGCTCGAAATTCAATCCGAGCCGGCTTTTTTTATATCAGTCGGCTGTCCCAGATAAAATCTTCGGTCTTAAGAAGCGAAACCTTCTTTTTAAAATCAGGATGAGCGGTGTTGATCAGATAATTATTTTCCCAATGAATCAAAGCCGAAGGAACACAGAGAATCAATGATTTCTGCTGACTGTACCATTCGGATCCGATTTCCTGAAGCGCAGGATAAGCCTTGATTGATTTCGAGTTTTTGAGCGTATGGGTTTCATTCTGAATTTGCAATCCTCCGGCCTGAACACCCAAATTCCCAATAAATTTCACATTAGTAAGGGTGGTGGCGGATTCAGATATCATTCCGCCTGCCCCAATTTTTTCATTGCGGCAGCATAATTATCGTTGTTAATTTCTTCTGCTGATTCCTTTATTAACTGAATGCATACTTCACGGGTATTCTCCGAAAACGGGGATTTCTGGGCATACGATAGAGCAATCGCAAAAAAGAAAAGCAACAGTAATACATATTTTGCATTCAGTGTATTCATCGCATAAATGTATAGAATTTTATTAAAAAAAGAGCGGTAAAAACCGCTCTCTCTTAACTAACACTTGAAAAACAATATCCTTTTATAAAAAACACTTTTATATTATTCTAAATACTTATTTCTTAACAATTTTAAACGTTTCCACCTGCCCTCCTTCAAGAATTATCCGGAATATATATATACCCGGCGGCAAAGGCTTCACATCTATCTGTTCGTTGCTTGCTTTAATTTTTTGTAACACCAGCTGACCCGTTGCATTATGTACGGAAACACTTTCAACCGATTTTTGAGAAGAAATATTCAGTACATCTTTAACCGGATTGGGATAATAAGTGAAATCAAACGAGTTCAAATCTGAAGTCGCCAAAGCTTCACAGGAAGCATCAATTGACCAGGTTCCGTCATAGAATTTATCTTCATAGACCGCTGGCTGCCAGTCTGTCCCTCCATTGGACTGGTAGGCTGGCGCAGTTTCCCAACCCTCTATATGCGGTGCAGATAACCAGGACATCATATCTGTATATTCGGTTGTTAACGATATCCAATAACGGGTATCTTCATCCGGGTTAACGGACAACTCATACTCTCCCAGATCGAAGGTTACATAAAACCTAAACGGGCTTTCCCCATTTTCAACCAGGGTTGGTGTAAGTCCTGGAAATGTTTCTATAACCGTTCCCGGTGTACCCCCGTTATCATTCAGAATAGAAATATCAAAGGTAGTATCAGGAAAAGTCATAGAGATATGCCCCATATTTATCCGTATAGAGTTAATTGCGTATTGTTCGGATTCCATCGGTACAAAAAAGTCATTGGCGGTGTACCAACCGTATATATTGTTTATCCCAAAACCCACGTTGCCGATTCTTGCGTAATTCTGATCGCAGTCATATTCCTGTTCCACTGGGTCTGAACACGTTATATATCTGTTCCTGAAAATACCATCATTCCAATTACATTCGGCGTCAGTATGAACATAAAATCTTATAATACCGTCAAAATCGGCCACCCAAACCAAAGAACCGATTCCTGTTGTCAATACTGTAGTTCCCTCCTCATCGGCAATGGTAATAAAATCAGAAGATGTAGAGCTTTCAAAAAAGTAACTTCTGCCACTTACCACCTCAACCAACGAATATTCACCCGCACCGAGCCGTTCCTGTACTCCAACAGGCCAGCCCGTGACACAATCCGGAATGAGTACTTCAGCCGGATATTGTCCTTGCGGAGCATCAAGGCAACCTTCCCCTCCGATTCTGAAGTTTTGTGCATAGACCCTTGTCCCATCTGCGGGATTTCTTGTTTCCATCCAGACCGCAACGCTTTGTCCGTTTGCGTTTTTCGTGAATCCAATGAAAGACTTTTCGTTTATTGACATTGCCATAGTTATGTATTCCTCTTCCCACACGAAATTCGCCATTTCATCCAGGTAGGTCACGGATAACCAATTGGGGTTAATATTGGTTGAGAGCAGAAAGAATGGTTTGCCATAAACCAATTGTAAGTCGCCGTAATGTATAAAGCCGCCCGTACTAACCTCAAATACCTTTTCGGCATTATCCCCCAAGTATCTAGCGCCTGATTCTTTATGGAATTTTTGGATGTATTCGCCATATTCACTTTGTATCGTGTTTGTGAACTGACTAATTGCCCAGATATAATCAGAGCCTTCTTCATAAGCTATACTGGTGGCCATTTCGTAATAATCGTCATTGATTGAAAAATCCGAACCGTTTATTCCCCAAGGAAGCGTTCCGTCAGGATTTATTCTTTGCAGATAAGAGTCGTATCTTCCCGCATGTCCATAGTAGCCGAGATAAATCACATCACCATCCTGTATGAGAGGGTAACGGTTGTTGAAGATTGTTTTATGGTCTGACAACTGTACGGGAGAATTCCACATTTCATTCCCCTCTGAATCATATCTTTGTGCCCAAATGACAGAATCCGGAATAAAGGCAAAGTCCCTCACGTGAAATACAAGGATAAATGATCCATCTGATAAAAATGCCATTTCGCCTATACTTGTTATAGTTCCTGAACCGGGAGAGGGTATGGTCTTTACTTCAGTCCATTCTGGAACGCCGTTAGAATTATATTTCATCATCAGGCCGGTTGTAATATTATAAGACCAACCGATTATGGCTCCTCCGTCCGTTGCGGGCGATATACGGATTTGTGCAACTCCGGAGCCTATGTTTATACCTTCTGCCCCCCAAAGCTGTTCTCCTGAAGGGGATATTTTATTGACATATCCCTGAAGGTCAGTTGCTACAAAGGATATGTATATATTTCCGGCTTCATCAACGGCTTCGGAATAATCATTAGAAGAAGCAATACTATTTACGAGCATTCCCTGTGTGCCAAAAAGCCGATTGCCTTCGGCGTCCAGCAATTGTATTTTCAGATTATATGCTTCTTCAGTCGGCTCTAAAAAGACCACATAAGTCTTACCGTCATTTGTACCCAGCGAATGAACATCTGAAGTTTCGGCATCAGAAACAAGCGTATTCGCACCATAATCATTCGTCCATTGTGCAATAAGCAAGTTGCTTATAAAGATGAAAGAAAGTAAAATAGATTTTTTCATGTTAATTATTTTTTCGTCAAATAAACTTTCTTTTTATAAGACAAAAAAAAAGAGCACATAACATAAACTGCTCAACCTGTATTTTGCACCGCTCAATCAATGCTCAAAAACAAGTAATCTATTGATAACCAACAATTAATCATATTTAAAATTCCGACAAATATTGAGCTATATCAATTTTTTGATTGGTGAGATTCAGTTTTTTTCTCAGACGGGTACGTGTATTTTCAACTGACCGGACGGTTACTCCTGTCAGGTCTGCTATTTCTTTCGTGGTTAAATTCAACCTTATAAGCGCACACACTCTCTTGTCATAAACGCTTAATTTAGGATGCTTTTCTGAAAGGTTTCTGTAAAAAGATTCATAAACCTTGGTAAATCTCATCTCAAACTCTTCCCATGCGGCTTTATTTGTATTGCTTTCCAGTTTGGACAGAACACTGTTCAATATCTCTTTTGCTTCTCCTTTCCCCGTTTTCAGGTGTGCCAGTTTCAGATCCTTTAGAATGGAATTATAGATTTCTTCACGTTTTGTTTCAACAATAGTCTTGGTCGCCAGTTCTTTATCTTTGAGTTCAATCAGGTTTTTCAATTCCTTTTCCCGGTAAAGATTAAGTTCATTTTTCAACTTTTCTTTGACTAATCTGTTTTTATATCGAATAATAAAAACGCCTGATATTAAGAGTATTACTATAAGACCTAAAATCACAATGATTAAAATCAAGTGGTTTTGTCTTTCGTTAAGCCTGCTGATTTCCTGGCGAGCTTTCAGTTCGTACTCCATTTTTTGCTTTTCAACGCTAAATGTCTTTTCTTCTATATTTAGACTGTCCCGGACTTGGTCGTATTCGCGGAAATAATGAACGGATTCTTTGTAATTATTCAAAGCCATATGTGCTTCATATAAGAGCTTAAGCACTACCATATTATTTACGCTGTATTTTTCTACCCCCAAATCCATTGCTTTTTGTGCATATTCTATGGAAAGCTCCGGTTTGTTTGTCTCCAGATAATATTCTGCAAACGAGAAATATGTGTAATGTTTTGTGTTGGTATCACTTACATTTTCAAGGCTTTCTGAGGCTTTCGTAAAATATTTTTCCGACTCCCAAAAATTTCCGGCTTGTTTGTAGGTCTTTCCAATACTTGTGTGTACCTGAGTCACAAATTTTGAGTCGTTAAGTTTTTTAAAAATAGATTCAGCCTCTTTCAGATAAACAATCGCAGAGTCTAAATCTATATTATATTCACGATAGGAATTTCCAATATTGTAAGAGATGCGAGCCACACCCTGAAGGTCATTTATTTCTTTACGGTAGCTGTAAACTCTTTTAAAATGATAAAATGCTTTATCAATATTTTTTAACCTGATATAAATTATCCCCAAAAGATTTTCAATCTCATATTGTTCCTTTGAATGTTTGTTTTTATAAAAATCATAAGCCTTGAGATTGTAGTTCAAAGCTATGTCAAACATATCTTTATCATAATACACATGCGCTGCCTTCTTGTAAAATTCGGCTTGTATAGCAGGTGAGCCGTTTTTTTCAGATTTGGTTTGGGCAAGGTTAAGGTAGTGCTCTGCTCTTTCCCAGTCAGAAAATTTAAGCTCGGATGCTATTTTTATTGAATAATCTATTGTTTCCTTATCTGATACTGCGATTGACAGACTGTCCAGCAACTCATTTAATCTTTCCTGAGAATAAGCGTTTGTAACTGTAAAAAAACAGAATAATATACGAAATAGTTTAAGGTGCATTTTTAATATCAGAAGTTAACGTCCTTATAGCAAAAATAATATTATAATTAATATGGATTAGGGAAAATGGGAGAATTAGATTTGGAATTAAAATTTAATCTCACTGGTTAGAGAAGTAGTAAAACAAAATCTTACATAAAAATGAGAGTCGCTAATCACCATCTACAATAAAACATTATCAAAAAAGCGGTTACCGGAATTGTATTTTTGTAAATCAGCAAAAAAATTCTGAAAATCACCAAAAACTTCAACACCGTGTTTGTACAATGAAATGATCAAAATAATATGTTCCCTGGTATTTTCCTTCAGCACCAGATCCGGATTGGTTTTGTAATTTCGAAAAGTCCTGAGCTAATATTCAGCAATTTTGACAAAACCGGGTCACTCATTGACGAAAGCTTTTCAAGTATCGAAATCAGTACAGCATCCGATTTTGAATCGGAAGTATAAAAATATACCGCAGAATCATCACCGACCGACGGAATCTCACTGATGATTCCCTTTTGCTCCTTTGTAAACGGAATTGTAGTCATCCTGAAAATTATTGAATAATGTAAAAGCACGAAAATATTTCCACTTGAAGAAGGAAATAGTTTACAGGAATTTAATTTCCAACTTCTTCCGGCTTGTCCCTGAATTCAAAATTAAGTGCTGCAATCAGTATCATATAGATTCCGGCAATCAGCAATCGTGGGCACTTGCAGTTTATGATTTTGGAGGGAACTTTCAACAGTAGTGAGTTTTTGAAATTTTTAAAACATATGATAAGATACAGCAAGCAGAAGATATTCTTCATCACAGACAATCATCCTGCCCACAAAACCAAGATGCTCCAAGAGTGGCTGGAAGAAAATAAGGAAAGAATCGAAGTTTTTTTCATTCCTCCTTATAGTCCGGAACTCAATGCGCAAGAGTATCTGAATCAGGATGTCAAAACAAACGTAGTTGGTAAGAAACGCCCTATTAATAAGGAACAGATGAAATCGAATGTTCGGGATTTTATGAATCTAAGAAAGAAAGACAGAATGCAAGTGAAAAAATATTTTCACGTAAATCACGTCCAATACGCCGCTTGAAAAAATTAATGAGTACTAATTTGATAAACGATTAATAATTTGCGGAAGTCAGGACAAAAAGGCCTGAAGACATAAAGAATTCAGGCCTTTGATTTTTGGGTTAATTTTAATTATTCACCCTGATAATGACCGTACATCTCTTTGTACAGTTCTCTGTATTTTTCCATGACCACCCTTCTTTTGAGTTTCAGTGTCGGCGTGAGCTGTCCGCCGTCGATGCTCCATTCGTCGGGTGTCAGTCTGAACAGTTTGATGGTTTCCCAGTGTCCGAGCGATTTGTTGTAGTGGTCAACTTCTCCCTGGATCAGTTCGTTCACATTTTTGTCTTTGACCAATTCTTCTCTTGAAGCCGGCAGACTGATTCCTTTTTCTTTTGCCCAGGCTTCAACATTTTCAAAACTCGGCTGAATGAATGCGCACGGCATTTTTTCGGATTCACCGATCACCATAACCTGTTCGATGTATCTCGACTGTTTGAAATCGCTTTCTATGATTTGAGGCGCAATGTATTTTCCGCCCGAAGTTTTAAAGATTTCTTTTTTACGGTCTGTAATTTTCAGCAGTCCGTTCACAAAAGTTCCGATGTCACCGGTTTTGAAATAACCGTCATCTGTCATTACCTCTTTTGTCTTGTCCGGATGATTGTAATAACCGAGCATCACATTTGGTCCTTTGATCAGGATTTCGCCGTCTTCCGCTATTTTTACTTCAACTCCGTCAATCGGTTTGCCGACGGTTCCGATTCCAAAACCGGTTTTTGACATTTCGTTTACGGAACAAACCGGCGAAGTTTCTGTCAGTCCGTAGCCTTCCAAAATCGGAATTCCGGCACCCCAGAACACACGGTTCAGTCTGGGTGAGAGCGATGCGCTTCCCGAAACCATACAGGTCAGATTTCCGCCCACTCCTTCTCTCCACTTTTTAAATACGATCGCATCTGCAATCTTGTGTTTGATGATCCAGCCCAAACTTTTGCTGCCATACGGTTCATAATTTTCAACCAGATTCAGCGCCCACATAAATATCTTGGTTTTTAAACCGCCTGCCGAAGCGCCTTTGTCATAAATTTTCGCATAAACTTTTTCGGCAAGTCTCGGCACCACGGTCATCACATGCGGATGAACTTCTTTGAGGTTGTCACCGATGGTCTCCAGACTTTCTGCATAATAAATTCCGATGCCGTTGTAAGTATAAAGATAAATCAGCATTCGTTCAAAAATATGGCAGATCGGAAGGAAGCTCAATGCGATTGGTTTATCTGACGGAAATTTAGGAACCCTCGGATTGCTCGCAATCACATTTGACACGATATTGTTGTGGCTGAGCATCACACCTTTGGGTCTTCCTGTGGTTCCTGAAGTATAAATCAGAGTCACCAGATCGTCGGCTTTCACCTGCTCTTTCATCGATTCAACTTCGTGCTGAGTACCGTTGTCGGCGCCCAGATCCAGAATTTCGGTCCAATTGGGTGCGCCCTGCACTTCGTCAAAAGTATAGATTGAAACCAATGAAGGAATCTTGTCCTTTACCGAATTGATTTTTTCAAAAAGATCTTTGTCCGATACAAATGCAAATTTTACCTCCGAATCGTTAAAGATATAGACATAATCTTCTGCCGAAATCGAGGGATAAACCGGAACACTGATCACTCCGATCTGCTGCAGACCGATGTCGAGCAGATTCCATTCGGTACGGTTGGTTGTTGATGCGATTGCTATTTTGTCGCCGGGTTTTATACCCAGTTTCAGAAAACCGCGGCTGATTGCATTTGATTTATTGATGTATTCCTGGGTCGAAGTTTTTTCCCAAACTCCGTTTTTCTTGGTTACCAGACTGTCCTCTCTTGGAGAATTCTGCATCTGATAGTCAAGAAAATCAAATAATCTTTCCAATTTCATAGTGGTAATGTTAAACCTCAGCAAGTTATTAATAAAATTGAATTATTCAAACACAATTTCAGACCGGTTTTCATTACAAATAAGAAAACCGTATGAAATCGAATCATTTTGATCGGATTGATTAGAGCGGTCCCAAAGCGTAGCTGATATTGATTCTGAATTTTCCGTCATTGAGTTTTTCGACCTGATCCAGATAAATAAAACTTCTGATATCGTCTCCACCATAATCGATTTCAGCATTGAATTTCAGTTTTGATTTGTTTTTGGCAATATAACTGGCCAGCTTTTTGTTTCCGGATTCGATATCAAGAGGCGAATCAAGACCGGGCATAATTTCGTTCATCAGCGTCAGTACAGCTTCGTACCAGTAGCTGTAGTTATTGGGGTTAGCCTGAAACCGGTCGGTTTCAAAATGGAATGACAGCACAAAAAACTCACAGCCTGAATTTTCAATGGTCAGCCGACCGCCGTTTCCGAACGATGCGGTTTCAATTCCTTTTCTTTCCTTTTTCAGAAATTCAAATTGTGCATCCTGAAAATATTCTTTTAAAAGTACAGGCTCGGGAAGACTTCTCACACATTCTAAATCATCATAATTATCAACTGTATATGTTTCTTCCTGACCAAAGGAAATGGCAGTCAAAAACAATAATGCAATCAAAGAAATACAGGTTTTCATGATTAGAGTTTTAATTTATTCAGGCATTATTATCCGTCAACCAAGAACATGGAACCTGAAACTTGGAACCAGGAACCTGAAACATAGTAATTAGTGATGAGTATTTTTAGTAATTAGTTGGTTGCCGAACATGGAACCTGGAACTTGAAACCCAATCATCCAACACCCATTCATCTATACATCCAACAGTTATTCATATCCCTCCATCTCCCGATCAAAAAAGTCAAAAGCCTTTCCGATCAGATCAGCGATTTCGGTTTCCAGATCGACTCCTTCTTCCTCTTCAATCGCATCAAACCATTCGACTTCCTCGGTTTCCACATCGAGCAGGAAACGCGGAAATTCTGTGTGAAGGATAAATATCTTATCCGGAAATTCGGAATTGTCGGCAATCAGAAATTCAGGTGTTTCCATAAATCAGTCTTTTTGTTTGTTTATGATAGCGTAAAAATAACATAATTGCTGAAATTGTCAAACCGCAAAACAAACCAATCCACATTCCGACAGCCTGCATCCTGAAATGGATTGCAAGCAGCATCCCGAGCGGCAATGCGATCAGCCAGTAGGAAATAAAAGTGATGACCGAAGGAATCAGTACATCCTGCATTCCTCTCAAAGCGCCGAGCGTCACCTGCTGTATTCCGTCCGAAAGCTGAAAAAATGCAGCGATGATCAGCAACTGTGCCGCCAACAGTATTACTTCGCGATTGTCGAGATACAGATAGGGCAGCTGAAATCTGAATATTACCATCAAAATTCCGCAAATCAGCATAAAACCGGTGGCCATGATGATGGTCGAAAGACCTGCCGATCTCAGCGTCCGATAATCTTTCAGACCAAGCTGATATCCCACACGGACGGTGGCGGCGACACTCAATCCCATACACATCATAAAGGTGGCCGATGCCAGACTGATTGCAATCTGATGGGCTGCCAGATTGGTTTTTGCAGACTGGATATCGAGCGGACTTTCACTCAGTGCATAACCGCATACAAAGGCTGCACCCGCAAATGCACTGACTTCAAAAAACGAACTCAATGCGGTCGGAATACCGAGTTTCAAAAGTTGTCTGATGATGTTTGATTTTAATTTCCCGAATCTCACATAACGCATATACTGTTTTGTCTTTTTAAAATTAAACAGCACAAACAGCATCACCAGCATCATACTGACCCTGGCTGCAAATGTTCCCCAGCCTGCACCGCTGACCTCCATCCTCGGCATACCGAGATAACCGAAGATCAGACCGTAATTCATCACCACATTTACAATATTTCCGATGATGGTCGCAATCGTCACCGGAATGGTGAGCGAAAGGCCTTCCGAAAATTGTCTGAAAGTCTGAAAAATCATGATCGGAATCATTGACCAGGCCATGATCGAAAGAAAAGGAATGCTCATATCGACCACATCTGACGGCTGCCCCATTCGATAGAGCAGAGGCCCCGACAGTTCTAACATCGCGAGCAGTATGACCGCCAGAATTAAATTGAGTATCAGCCCATGGGTAAAGATTTCGCCGGCTTCAGTTTTGTTTTTTCTTGCATCTGCAGCTGCAATCAGCGGTGAGATGGCAAAACTAAATCCGAATGCGACCACCAGTGCAGTTATAAAAACTGCATTTCCGATCGAGACTGCCCCAAGTGCGGTGGTTCCGAGATTCTCGTCCACCACATAGTCGAATCTTCCGCCCAGACCGCCCACCATAAAGTTATCGACCAGATTCACAGTGATCTGACCTGCCTGTGTGATCATCACAGGTACGGCAAGTTTCAGATTTCGTCTCAGATGCTCCCGATAAGTCACTTGGAAATTGATTTAAAGTTTGCAAAAGTAGGAATAAAAAAATCCTCCATTGAATGAAGGATTTTAATTTAATCAATATTTTAATTTCTTTTTCCTACTGATTTGTTGTTGGTGCATTCGGATTATCCTTCACCACTCCTTTGATTCTGAATATCTTTCTGCCTTCGGTAACCGCATTTGAGTTGATGGTAACCGTTTTGTTAAATGCGCCCGGCCTTGTAGTGGTGGTGTACTGAACAGTCAGCGGTGCTGATTTTCCGGGTGCGATCGGATCTTTTGGCCAGGTAGGCACGGTACAGCCGCAGCTTGCTTTTGCATCTGAAATGATCAAAGGCTTGTCGCCTGTGTTTTTAATCTGTACAGTCGTGACAGCCTTCCCGTTGTACTCAATATTTCCCAAATCCACATTGGATTCGCTGATTTCAATTTCCTGAGCTGACATCAGCGCTATTCCGCCTAACAAAAAAGCGCCTGTAAGTATTAATTTCTTCATTTGATTGTGTTTTTATTAAACAAATTTAAAAATTTAAATTTAATATAGTAATTTCAAAGCTTAAATTTGCAAACTGTATTAACAAAAACAATACCAAGATAATGGAGATAGCCACCAAGTATAATCCCGGAAATGTAGAGCAGAAATGGTACGATTACTGGCAGCAGAACGGATATTTTTATTCAAAGCCCGATCATCGGAAACCCTATACCATCGTGATTCCGCCGCCAAACGTAACCGGCGTGCTTCACATGGGACATATGCTGAACAACACCATTCAGGATGTGCTGATCAGACGTGCCAGAATGAAAGGTTTCAATGCCTGCTGGGTACCCGGAACAGACCATGCTTCGATAGCAACCGAAGCAAAAGTGGTGGCAAAACTGAAGGAAGAAGGAATTTCAAAATTCGAAATCGGAAGACAGAAATTTCTTGAACACGCCTGGGAATGGACGCACAAACACGGCGGTGTGATTCTGGAACAGCTCAAAACACTGGGCTGCTCATGCGACTGGAACCGTACCAAATTTACAATGGATGATGATCTGTCCGAATCTGTGACCAAGGTTTTTGTTGATCTGTATAACAAAGGACTGATTTATCGCGGTTATCGGATGATCAATTGGGATCCGGAAGCAAAAACAAATATTTCTGACGAAGAAGTGATGTACAAAGAAATGCAGGGAAAACTGTATTTTCTGAGATACTATATAGAAGGTACAAATGATTTTATCGTGGTGGCGACCACCCGCCCCGAAACGATTTTTGGTGATACAGCCGTCTGCATCAATCCGAATGATGAAAGATATACTTATCTGAAAGGAAAAAGGGTGATCGTGCCGATTGCAGGCCGTTACGTGCCAGTGATTGAAGATGATTATGTGGATATTGAATTTGGAACCGGCTGTCTGAAAATCACACCCGCACACGATCCGAATGACTATGAAATCGGATTGAGACATGATTTGGAAATGATCAATTCGATCAGCGAGGATGCGACTTTGAACGATTACGGTCTGCATTATTCGGGTATGGACCGGTTTGTTGTCAGAAAAAAGATTGAAAAAGAATTAGAAGAAAAAGCTTTGCTGGAAAAAGTTGAAAATTATACCAACAAAGTCGGAACTTCTGAAAGAACAGGCGCGGTGATCGAGCCCAGACTGTCGGTTCAGTGGTTTCTGAAAATGAAAAATCTTTCAAAACCGGCGCTTGACAATGTGATGAACGACAACATCCGTTTTCATCCGTCAAAATTCAAAAACACCTACAGACACTGGATGGAGAATGTTCACGATTGGAATATTTCGCGTCAGCTGTGGTGGGGACACAGGATTCCGGCTTATTATTACGGTGAAGGTTCTGAAGATTTTGTGGTGGCGCTCAACAAACAGGATGCGCTCAGAATCATTGAAGATGAAAGACATCTGCATCTGACCGAAGAAGATCTGAGACAAGACGAAGATGCGCTCGACACCTGGTTTTCTTCATGGCTTTGGCCGATTTCGGTTTTTGACGGAATCAACGATCCGAACAATGATGAAATCAATTATTATTATCCGACCAACGATCTGGTGACCGGACCCGACATTATGTTTTTCTGGGTGGCAAGAATGATCATTGCCGGTTATGAATACAGAAATGAATATCCGTTCAAAAATGTGTATTTCACAGGGATTGTACGAGACAAGCAGGGCAGAAAGATGTCAAAATCGCTGGGGAATTCACCCGACCCGATCGAACTGATGAAAGAATACGGAGCGGATGCGGTTCGTGTGGGCATGCTGCTGACTGCGCCTGCCGGAAACGATCTGCCGTTTGACACCGATTTGTGTCTTCAGGGAAGAAATTTTGCAAATAAAATCTGGAATGCTTTCCGTCTGATCAAAGGCTGGGAGGTAACCGACGAGATCGATACACCGGCTGAAAATGAATTTGCGCTGAAATGGTTTGGTGTGAAATTCAATTCGGTTTTGACCGAAATCGAAGATCATTATCAGAAATACAGAATTTCGGATGTGCTGATGTCGGTTTACAAACTGATTTGGGATGATTTCTGTTCCTGGTATCTGGAGGCGATCAAACCCGAATACGGAAAACCGATCGACAAACGGACTTATGATGCCACCATTTCAAATCTTGAAAACTGTCTGAAAATCCTTCATCCGTTTATGCCGTTTCTGACCGAAGAAATCTGGCAGTCTGTCGGTCCGCGTGAAAAAGAGGATGCGCTGATCGTTTCGGCTTATCCCGAGCCGGATGTATTTGACAATGAGATTCTTTCAAAATTTGATTTTTCGGCCGAAATCGTTTCGGGTGTTCGAGCGATCAGAAATGAAAAAGGAATTTCGCCCAAAGAAAAACTGGAACTGTTTGCATCGACTGAAATTCAAAATAATTTTGATGAAGCTTTGGTTCAGAAACTTTCAAATACCGAACTTCGGTTTTCTGAAGAATTTCCCGAAAAGGGATTCAGCTTCAGGGTTGGGACTTCAGAATTCTTTATTCCTGCAACAGAGAATATAGATTTGGAGGCTGAACGCGAAAAATTGGAAAAAGAAAAAGGATATCTGGAAGGTTTTCTGAGATCTGTCCGAAACAAACTGTCAAATCAGAAATTTGTAAGCGGTGCGCCCGAAGCGGTTGTCAATGCCGAAAGAAAGAAGGAATCCGATGCTTTGGAAAAAATTGCATTGATTGAGGAGCAGTTGAAAGGACTTTAATTCACCAAGGAATCGGGATTTCAATGGTTTTATTAACTTTGGTTCGTCAGTTTCAAATCGGACGGGATAGAATCATCCGGTCTGCTGAAATTGAACATCAGAGATTGAATTAAAATCAGCAAACTGATAATCATGAATTCTGACAGTCAAAAACCTTCGAATTGGAAAATATTTCAGCCTTATTTCAAACAGGTTGAAGTTCCTGCGAAAACAGTTCTTCTGGAGGAAGGTGAAATTTCCAAAACCCTGTATTTTATTGAAAAAGGATGCCTGAGGACCTGGGTTAATAACGATGGAAAGGAAATTACCACCCAATTCTTTTTTGAAAATGAGAGCGTTGGTTCGTTTGAAAGTTTCAGAACCGGACGACTGAGTCTGTACAGTATTGAAAGCCTGGAAGCCTGCGTTTTACAGACAATTTCTCAAAAAGATTTTCAAAAAGTCATTGAAAGCTCAACTGAATTGAATAAAGAATTGGAAGAACATCTGTTCAGGCGGCTTTTTCAGGTTCAACAGCTTTTTTATTCTTATCTGAAAAACTCACCTCAGGAACGGTATCAGGAATTGATTAAAAAACAACCTCAAATTTTAAAACGTGTGCCTCAACATTATATCGCATCTTATTTGGGAATCACATCGGTTTCACTGAGCCGGATTCGAAACAGAAAATAATTTATTAACAATTGTTATCGTCGTTTGATTACAGTTCAACTCAATTTTGCACTGTAATTCAAACAGTAAACAGATGAAAACAGTTGTTGTATTTAATCATCCCTATACCGGCAGTTACTGCAATGCAATTTTGGAATCGGTCATCAAAGGTCTGCAAAAGGCCAAACACGAAGTGGATTTGATTCACCTTGACAGAGATGAATTTAATCCGAGAATGACTGCCGAGGATTTGAAAGCATTTGTTGCTCACCGGCAGACCGATCCGAAGTTGATTGATTATTCCGAACGATTAAAAACCGCAGATCATTTAATTTTTATTTTTCCGATCTGGTGGGATATTATGCCGGCTGCAACCAAAGGTTTTATCGATCGGGCATTATCGCCGGGCGTTGTGTATGACCATCATCCCAGAGGTTTTGGACTGATTCCGCTTTTGAAAAATCTGAAGAGCATCACGCTGATTACAACGATGAATAAGCCACGGATTTTATACGCTTTGCTGATTGGAAATCTGATTCGTAAAGTAATGGTCAAAAGTATTTTTAAAACGATGGGTTATAAAAATGTGAAGTGGATCAGTTTTACATCGGTTAAAAGGGTGAGACGAGAGAAACGGCAGAGTTGGTTAAGAAATCTTGAAATCAGATTTTCGAATTTCTAAAAATTAATATGCCAAAAATCAGTTTGGTCAGTTTAAAAAACTGTTATACTTTTGCGCTTGACAAAATTGTCAAACAATAAAGTTAAATAAAATTGTTAAACTACAATGGCAAATCAAAAAGATGATATTGAAACCGAAGAGCTGATTAAAAGGACGGCCAAGAAGCTGTTTTTTGAAGAAGGGAAATTCAATGCGACCACTCAGGAGATTGCTGATTCGGCAGGTGTCAACCGGACGCTGATCAATTATTATTTCAGATCGAGAGACAATCTTTTCAATCTGGTTTTTGAAGATGCGATCAAAAGCGAAGAAGAGCTGAGAGAAACCATTCTGGATTCCGAAATGCCTTTTAAACAAAAGATAGAAGCTTATATCGAAGCATCGATCAGTCAGGCGATCGAATATCCGTATCTCGAAACCTATATTGTTTCAAAAATTAATGAAGGCGTTTTTTATAAGGAAGAAAGAGATTGGGACTGTTTTTTTGATAAATTTTTTAATGAACTCAAAAATGAAATTAAAAAAGGAAACATTGAAGAAATCGAACCAATCCAGTTTGTGCTGAATATCGCCTCACTGATTTCATTTCCGATGGCAGTCCGTCCGTTGTTTCAGACCAGCATGAAGATTTCGGATGAAGAATTTGACCGGATCATCAGCGAAAGAAAAGAAATTATCATGAAAATGGTGTTTAAAAATTAAATTATGAATAAAAGCATTCAAATCTTACTGATGCTGCTGCTGTCGTTTTCAGTCAATGCACAGGAAACCGTCCGTATTTCACTGAAAGATGCGGTGGATTATGCATTGCAAAACAAAGCGGACGCAAAAAAAGCACAGCTCCAGATCGAAAACAGTGAATATCTGATTGAAGAAGCAAGGGCAGGTGCATTTCCAAGCATCAATGCACACGGCGGACTGACTTACAATCCGATTCTTCAGGAGACTGCCATACCGACCAGTGGTTTTCCGGGCGGTGATGAGTTGTCCGATCCGTTTATAATCCTTGCAATGGGACAAAAATGGAACTCGGTAGTGGGCGTGACGCTCAATCAGAATCTTTTTGACCAGACGGTCTTCACAGGTCTGAAAGCTGCAAAAACCACACGTGAATTTTATCGGATCAATGCACAGCTGACCGAAGAACAGATCATAGAAAGAGTGGCTACCGCTTATTACAATGTGTTTGTCCAGAAAGAACAGCTGACCACGATTGAGGAAAGCATTGAAAATATGACACGCAGCCGTGATGTGATCAAAAGTCTGTTTGAAAACGGATTGGCAAAAGAAATCGATCTTGACCGTGTAAATGTTCAGCTTTCAAATCTGAATTCAAACCGTCAGCAGTTGATCAATGCGGTTTCGCTGACCGAATATGCGCTTAAATTCTATATGGGAATGCCGATTGCACAGCAGATTGAACTCTATGAAAACGATTTTCGGGTCGAACAGCTGCTGCTTGATGAAAGCGCAGAAATCGAGGATCGTACTGAATTTAAGGTATTGAAAAAACAGCAGGAACTGCTTCAGCTTCAGAAGGAAGCAAACAAAGCTGCTTTTTATCCGAAACTGAGTTTGACTGCATCCTATAATTATATGGGACAGGGCGACCGTTTTCCGATCGGAGCGAATCTGAACAAAGGCGTTTACTGGTCAGATTATTCTTCGATCGGGCTGCTTCTTTCGGTTCCCATTTTCAACGGTTTTGCAATCAAAGCAAAGGTGAGCCAGGCTGACATTCAGCTGAGAGAACTCGAACAGGAGCTGGCTGATACCCGACTGGCGCTGGATCTGGAATACAACAATGCAAAATCAAGAATCGAAAATTCATATATCGACATTGAAAATCAGCAGCAAAATGTGAATCTTGCCCAAAAGGTGGTTGACAATACCGAAAACAATTACAAACTCGGACTTGCCAATCTGACCGAATTGATCGAATCACAAAATGCGCTGGTCAGTGCAAAAAACAATTATTCAAATTCAGTATTGGAATTCAAACTTGCTGAAGTCCAGCTGTTGAAATCAAAAGGAGAATTAAACACTTTAAAATAATCACCCGAAATAATGAAAACAATCAAAAAAATCGGAATCGCAATCGCAGTCATCGGCCTGATCGTTTTGGCAGGATTTAAACTGGCGTCCAATAAAAAGAAATCTGAAGAAGAAACCCGTATCGTTGCACAGTCCAACGACAGCATATCGGTCAATGTTTCAAAAGTGGAATACCGTGACATCAACACTTCTTATGTTGCAAACGGAACTTTTGAACCTTTTCAGGAATTGAATTTTCCGTCAGAAGTATCCGGCAAAGTCATCCGTGTACTGGTTGACGAAGGCAGTTTTGTCAAAGCCGGTCAGACACTTGCGGTGATCAGGGCAGACCAGCAGTCGATCGATCTTTTGGCGGCAGAAGCAGCTTATCAGAATGCACTGACCGACAATCAGCGGTATGAAAATGCACTCAAAACCGGCGGTGTGACCCAGCAGCAGGTGGATGCGTCAAGACTTCAGTTGAAAAATGCAAAGGCACAGCTCGATCATGCCAGAATCAAGGTGGGAGATATGCAGATCAGAGCAACCATCAACGGTGTGGTGAATCAGCGGCTGATCGAACCCGGTTCTTATGTTTCGCCCGGAACGGCAATGTTTGAAATTGTAAATGTTTCGAGTCTGAAGCTGAGAGTGGAGGTGGATGAAAATCATGTGGTTAATTACAGGGTGGGCGATAACATCAAAGTAAAAGCAGGTGTATATCCGGACAAAGAATTTGTCGGGAAAATCAGTTTTATTGCGCCAAAAGCAAGTTCATCACTGAATTTTCCTGTGGACATCAAAGTGTCAAACGGAGCCGGAAACGAACTGAAAGCCGGAATGTACGGAACAGCATTGTTCTCATCAGCAGATGATGAAACCCAAAACAAACCGGTGCTGACACTGAGCCGTGATGCATTTGTCGGCGGTTTGAGCAGCGGCGAAGTTTTTGTGCTCAAGGACGGAAAAGCGCAGCTGAAAAAAATTGTCAGCGGCAGAAACTTTGGCGACTGGGTTGAAGTTCTGGACGGACTCAAAGACGGAGATACCGTTGTGACTTCAGGACAGATCAATCTGGATGAAGGTGCCGTAGTTAAAATAATTAAATAAGACATTAGACTGATAGATGTGAGACATTAGATTTATAGATGTGAGACATTAGACTTATAGACAATAGACATTAGACTTATAGAGCAGTTTATTAAAAAAAAATAAAATTATGGAAAAGCAAAAACGACACAATTTCAGGAAATTAAAAATATGGCAGTTGGCTATGGAAATTGCAAATGATGTTTCTGATCTTTTGCAGAATTTTCCAAAGCATGAAAAATATGATTTAAGTTCTCAATTGGGCCGTTGCTCGGTTTCGGTTCCGAGTAATATAGCTGAAGGCTCAGCAAGATCCGACAAGTCTTTCAGTAATTTTTTAAAAATGTCGTTGGGTTCATCCTATGAATTAAATACCCAATTGCTGATTTCTCGTCACAGAAATTATATAAGTCAGGATGAGTTGGAAAAAATGGAACAAAAAATTGATGAATTTCAAAAGATGACCTTTTCATTTCAGGATGGATTGGATTCATAAATAAGACTAATAGACATTAGACTGATAGACGTTAGACAATAGACTGGTAGACGTTAGACATTAGACATAAGACATAAGACTGGAAGACAATAGACATAAGACTGGAAGACAATAGACAATAGAACAGTTAATTACAAAGAGATGAAATTGAAAACAATATACAAAAAGCTGATGATAAATTTACTGTCTCATATTTCAAAATCTCAATGTCTCACGTCTCACGTCTCAAATATCAAAGTCTCATATCTCAAAGTCTCATGTCTCAATGTCTCACGTCTCATGTCTCAAAGTCTCACATCTCATATCATAATTTTCAAAAAATAAAAATTAAATGAACTTACCCGAAATATCAATCAAACGACCGACGCTGGTCGCAGTGCTGTTCACCATCCTCACTTTGGGCGGTCTGTTTTCATACACCCAGCTTGGTTATGAGCTGATCCCGAAATTCGAAGTGAATGTGGTGACGATTTCAACCGTTTATCCGGGTGCATCGCCATCCGAAATTGAAAATACGGTGACCAAAAAAGTTGAGGATGCGGTGTCGTCGCTCGAAAACATCAAAAAGATCGAATCAAAGTCTTATGAAAGTTTTTCGATGGTGATGGTGCAGCTCAATCCGGGAACCAATACCGATCTGGCGCTCAATGACGCACAGCGTAAGGTAAATGCAATCCTCAAAGACCTGCCCGATGATGCTGATCCGCCTTCACTGGTCAAATTCTCACTCGACGATCTGCCGGTGGTGACCATTGCTGCCACTGCCGACATGAAGGATACAGAATTTTTTGATCTGCTCGACAACAAGATACAGCCGGTGCTGTCAAGGGTTCCGGGTGTGGCGCAGGTCAATCTGATCGGCGGACGTGAAAGAGAAATCCAGGTCAATCTGAATCAGGACAAACTCGAAGGCTACGGACTGTCGATTCTTCAGGTCAATCAGTTTATACAGCAGTCAAATCTCGACTTTCCGACCGGAAGTCTGAAAACCAGAGAAAATTCAACTTTGATTCGTCTTTCGGGTAAATATCAGACTTTGAACGAATTGAGAAATCTGGTGATCAGCGATAAAAACGGTGTTCAAATCCGTCTTTCGGATGTGGCCGATGTTCGTGATACCCAAAAGGATGCTGATAAAATTGCCAGACTCAACCAAAATGATGCAATCCTGATTCAGGTGATGAAACAGTCTGATGCAAACGCAGTGGCTGTGAGTGAAGGAGTTGCCGAATCGGTTAAAAAGATTGAAACCGATTACAAAAAACAGGGACTCCAGCTCAAAATTGCAAACGACACTTCCGAATTTACGCTGGCTGCTGCCGAACATGTGATGTTCGACCTGTTTCTGGCTATCTTTCTGGTGGCGATGGTGATGCTGCTTTTCCTTCACAGTTTGAGAGACGCCTTTATTGTGATGGTATCGATTCCGGCCTCGCTGATTGCGACCTTTATCGGGATTTACTTTATGGGTTATACCCTCAACCTGATGAGTCTGGTGGCATTGTCGCTGGTGGTGGGAATTCTGGTCGATGACGCGATTGTGGTGATTGAAAACATACACCGTCATTTGGAAATGGGAAAAAACAAATTCAGGGCTGCTTTTGACGGTGCATCAGAAATCGGCTTTACCGTATTTGGTATTACATTGGTGATCATAGTGGTTTTCCTGCCGATCTCGATGAGCAACGACTTGGTTTCAAACATCATCAAGGAATTCTGTGTCACTGTGATGATTGCAACCGGATTCTCGCTGCTGGCTTCATTTACTATCGTTCCCTGGCTGTCGTCCCGCTTTGGAAAACTCCACAGAATGACCGGTAAAAATGTTTCTGAAAGATTTATACTCGGTTTTGAAAAACAGCTTGACCGTTTCACCCATTGGATTTCAAATCTGCTGAAATGGAGTCTGAAAAACAGATTTACAAAACTGACCACGCTCGGCATTGCTGTTCTGCTGTTTTTTGGCTCATTTACGCTGGTCGGTGCCGGGTTTGTCGGTTTTGAATTCTTTCCGAAACTTGACAAAAACGAATTTCTTGTTCAGATAGAACTGCCGAAAGATGCTTCGCTCGAACAGACCAATTTCACGATACAGAAAGCCGAAAAATATTTGAGGGAAAAACCCGAAGTCGTCGATCTGATCACAACCGTAGGTCAGACCAGTTCCGGTTTTGGCGCCAGTCAGACCACTTCCTATCAGGGCGAGATCGATGTGATTCTGATCGACAAGAGTGAACGTGCAGACAATACATTTATTTATGCGGCAAAAATGAGGCGCGAACTCGAATCGGTGCTGGTCAACTCTAAGGTAAGCACCATGCCGGTCGGATTGATGGGTGCAGACCGTGCACCGCTTCAGCTCGATATTCTCGGACCGGATTTGGAGAGTGCAATGAAATTTGCAAAAGAAGCTGAAGAGCTGCTGAAAAAGATTCCGGGTTCATCAGAAATCAAACTGTCGGTCGAAGACGGAAATCCCGAAATCGATGTCAAAGTCGATCGGGACAAAATGTCGGCGCTCGGGCTCGATCTTGCAACCGTGGGTATGACCATGCAGACGGCATACAGCGGAAATACGGATACAAAATTCAGACAGGGCGAAAACGAATACGACATCAATATCAGATACGATCAGGCGGATCGTTCGACTGCCGACAATGTGAAAAATCTGATCTTCATCAACAGCAGAGGAGAAAAAATCAAACTGTCTCAATTTGCTGAAGTCGGACAGGCCTCAGGGCCGAGCGTACTCGAACGAAGAGACAAATCGCCATCTGTCAGCGTACTCGCTCAGGTGGTCGGCCGTCCGGTGGGATCGGTTGCAAACGAGTGGGAGGAACAATTTTCAAAACTCGAAAGACCAGCGGGTGTCAACTATCTCTGGGGAGGCGATATGGAAATGCAGGGCGACGGTTTCAGCACTTTGGGAATCGCTTTGCTTGCAGCCATCATATTGGTTTATCTGGTGATGGTGGCGCTTTACAACTCTTATGTCTATCCGTTTGTCATCCTGTTTTCAATTCCGTTGGCGCTGATCGGAGTCCTGATCATATTGGCGCTGACCAACAATTCGATCAACATTTTCACCATTTTGGGTATGATCATGCTGATCGGTCTGGTGGCGAAAAATGCGATATTGCTGGTCGATTTTGCAAACCACAGCAAGGAAAGGGGAGAGACCACCTTCAATGCACTGATTCAGGCGAACCATGCCCGACTCAGACCGATCCTGATGACCACCATAGCGATGGTATTCGGTATGTTGCCGATTGCGACAGCGACGGGTGCAGGTGCCGAAATGAACAACGGTCTTGCACTGGTCATCATCGGCGGACTGCTGTCTTCGCTGTTTTTGACTTTGATCATCGTTCCGGTCGTTTATTCGATCTTTGACAGTCTGATCGTCCGTATGGGGAAATCCAAAAAAGTGGATTATGAATCCGAAATGAGAGCGGATTACAAACCGATTCATCACGATAAAATTTAAATTTCCAAAACCTTTACAGAACCGGCATTTTTTGTCGGTTCCAAACAAAAGCTCCGGAGAAATTCGAGGGCTTTTTGTTTTTTGGGTAAAAATTTTTAACTTCATGCGATTAATAAACGATTGATTGAAATTTTGATAATTAGTGAATCAATGATTTAATACATCTCTTTAAAACATAAAATCATGGAAAAGTACATTGAACAGCTTTTGGAATTAATGAAAGAAGCGCCTGAAAAAAGGCCGGCGGTGCGAACTCTTGAAATACCCGAAGAAATGGAAGCGCTCAGAGGTGTTATGGAATTGGAGGCATCATTTGGAAATGAAGATACAATGGAAAGCATTTTCGGGATTCCAAAAATTTATTTTCCGGACGAAAAACATCTTTCTGACCAGCAGCTCAAACGCTTGAAAGACGGAATCACAGAATTATGGCACTCTTTTAATTATGAAGCTGATTTCAGAAAAGGAGAATTCAATGATCGGGAACAATACACAAAACTGGTTGAGAGCTGGAGTGAGACCGTTCCGTTTTTGAAAGGCACAAATGGGGTCTGGCATTTAGAACTCTTTGATTATGAAAAATATTGGGATGAGGAAGAAATGAGGTATATGTCTGAGGAGGAATATGCTAAAAAATATTACTGAGATTTCGATTCTGAAGAGATTTGACTTTTTCGAAGAAATCGAATCATTTTCATTTCCTCATAAAAATTAAAAGCGAAGAAGAGATTGCTGAAGTTTTATCGAATTTTCCTTTGGTTTTAAATGAAAGCAAGGGGAAACAGCCCGGAAAATGTTATTTTTCTTTCGGTTTCTGAGAACTTTATTTCATACACTATCCATGCATTATCCATACACTATCCATACATCATCTATGGAGTATCTCAGCATCAAAGCTATTTATTTTCAGGCTAAATTACTGACAAACAAATGAATATACAAGACATTGGAAATGACATTTCTGTCCTTTTGGTACGGAAGCCGAAATCTGTGTCCAAATTGGAAATTTGTGCCGTTTTGACGGTTTGCAGACATTTGAGACAAATTCTTTGCAGTGCTCCAGGCCATAACGCAAATTTAAAGGAGAAGGATTTTCTTAAAAAAAATATCTGTTATGCTCAATTTGTCTATGCAATGGAATGTTTGTTCATAAGAGAAGACTGCAAAAACTGAAATAAAAAAATGCCCCGAAGATAGTCGAGGCGCTAAATGTTTTAGCTCACCAGTTTTAATTTTTTGTTTAAGAAGTTCGTTAAACATTCAAAAGAAATTAGAAAATAAAAAAGACGAGTTGCCCCGCCTTGAATGTTTTTACAACATTAAATATTTATTGTGAATTGCTTATTGCAAAGTTAAAAAATATCTTTAATAAAAAAATGAAAAATTATAATTAATTGAAATACTTTCTTTTATATTTATAAAATAAAAACAGATGACAGAAAAATTTGTGAAAAAGCAATTCACAACTTGTTTCTCAAATTTTATAAAATAAAATTTGAATAACGATTGTTTTTCTGCCATCTGAAAAGCAAGTTGCACATTTCATTATCAAATGAGAATAAAAAAATCAACCATTTATTAGATGAGTTAGATATTTTGTTAACTTTGCTCTACGCAAATATACATAAACAATTTGAGAAACAAAACTTCGGTAAAAATATAAAACTATGAAAATCAAAAAAATTCTTGGTCTTGACATTGGAACAACCAGCATCGGATACTCGATAATAGAAATAAATGATGAAAAGAATAAAAATTCTATTTCAGATAAGTTAGCGGTGTCGGATATTAATAATGATAGAATCGGAATTTTTAAAGATGCAATTGGTGTTAGAATTATTAATCAAGATACTGACAGATTTGATAGAGGTCTGAAATTAAATGACCCAAAAGGAAGTACACTTACGCCTACAGCCAATAGAAGAAAATTCCGTGGAATTAGAAGAATGCGAAATCGTTATAAGTTGCGAAGAAATAAACTATATAAGTTATTAGCTCTTTTAGGATTAAGCCCTGATGAAAATTATTTTACCAATAAAAAAGGAAAAAGGGGAAAGGATAATGATATAGGCAAAGCTCTTTATGGTTTAAGAGAGCGAGCCGCAAGAGAAAAAATCACATTGTCAGAATTAGCAAGAGTATTGTTGCATTTGAATCAATTGAGAGGTTATAGTAGTAATCGTTTTGCGAAAGATGAAGAAACAAAATTTGATTACTATTTAACCGAGGTTGTAGAATTAGATTGGGAAAATAAAATTCCGGTATTTGAAAAAGGAAGCACTGAAGATGTAAAATATTATCAAATTAAGACAAAACTACGCTTTGTTGAACCTTATGTGATTATTGAAGATGATGAGAAAATAATACTTGAAGATGTTGAAGGTTATATATTTAAAAAAGAAATAGATTTTGCAGTTGGAGATTTTATCACTATTAAAGCACCAGAATTTAAACAAAACAAAAAAGGTAAAGTTATAATTGAGGAGTATTATAAAATAACTCCAACAAAACCCGATCCAACGGATTGGAATTATAAATACCAAACTCTTCACAAAAATTTATCTGAATGGTGTAAATCTGGAGGAACGGTTGGTTCTTATTTTTACAAAAACTATTATGAACTCTCTAATCTTTCAAGGATTAGGAATAATGTTGTTAATAGAGAGTGGTACGAAAAAGAATTAGATATTATTTGGACTTTGCAATATGAATTTCATAAAGATTTTTTCGACAGAGTTGATGTTGGCAATTTGGTGAAAAATGTGTTCAAAGATTACAGTATCGTCTTGAATGATGTTATTGGTAAAGTTGGAAATAAGGAACAACTAAAAACATTAATAAGTGATAAGATCATTTTCTTTCAACGACCTTGGCAACAAGCTAAAAGCAAAGGTAGATGCGAATTTGAAAAAATAAAAGTTAAACGAGAATTTGCCATAAAAGGAACAGGAATAAAAGAACTAAAAGAAGAGCATATTGGAAGAACGGTTGTACCAAGAAGTCATCCAATATTTCAGGATTTTAAAGTTTGGCAACAAATTAATAATGTGAAATTAATCTGGAATACAGCAGACGAAAAAACAAATCTTTTTGAAAATGCTGAACTTTTTAAAAAATATACAGGAAAATCTATCGAGGAAGTAAAAGAACTTTTGTTCAATAAATTACAAAGCAGTAAAACACTGAGTTGGCGAACTTTTGTGAAAGATGAATTAGGATTAGATACCTACGATGAAATAGAAGAAAAAAAGAAATCAAAAATCACTAGAAAACAAGGTCTTGATGAAGAAACAGGCGAAGTTGTAGATGAATTTTTCTCTGTAAATTTTAGAAAGAGAAAAAGAGACGGAACTTATGACGATATTAAGTTAAAAGGTAATACAACGAGAACGGAATTACAAAATATTATCAAAGAGAAATCTCCCGAATGGTTTGTGTCACTTCACGATAGAAATAAAAAAGTAACAAACCTGCAACTGCTTTGGGAAATCATTTATGACATTACCAATAGTGATGTTAACAAAGTTGCATCTATCATTAAAAAACACTTTGGTTTTGATGATGATATTTGCTTAATTCTTGCAAAAGTACAGTTTGATGATGCAGGAATGGCAAATTTATCGGCAAAAGCAATTCGGAATTTACTCCCATTAATGAGTGATGGTAAAAATCATACCCCAAAAACCAAAGCAAAAGTTGATGAGTTGATTTCTATAAATTCTTCGGAAACGGATGTCGATGTTGATGAAAAACTCAGCGGAATAAAAGACTTTGTAACTGATAAAAAAGCCAGAATCAGATTGTCCAAATTTTCCTCTGAAAATGAATTTAAATACCTCAATTATTGGGAAGCTGCTGCAATTGTTTATGGTTCACATTCATCTAAAAATAATTCAGGAATAAAAGAAATGGAACGGGTAAAAGATCATTCGATGAACAATCCCGTGGTAGAAAAAATTGTAAATGAAACTATTTCCATAGTAAATCTACTTAAAAAAGAATATGGTTTTGATGAGGTGAGAATAGAGTTGAGCAGAGAATTGAGAGCAAGTGCAGATGAGCGCCAGCAAATGTGGGAAGGAATGAATAATGGTGCTGCAAAAAATGAATGGGCAAAGAAAATGCTTAGGGAAATAAAGCAAGCAATGTTGGATGATGATAGAGATATTTCACAATTAGATACTGAGATTTCCGGTAGTAATATAGATAAAATAAAAATCATTGAAGATGTTGTAAAATATCAAAATCCAACAGAATTTAAAACCAAAGAAAAAGAATATAAACTAACCGAACCAAGCAATGCGGAAGTTACCAAATATCTTTTGTGGTTGGAGCAAAATTTTAAATGCCCATATACCAACCAAACAATTCCTTTAACAGATGTTTTTGCAAGAGGGAAAGTGGTGGAAATTGAACATATTATTCCGAAAGAAAGATATTATTCTAATGCTTATGCCAATAAAGTCATTACCTGGAGAGAAGTAAATCAAGCAAAAGGAAATAAAACTGCCTACGAATTCATTGTAAGTAAAAGAAATCCTTCCGGTACAGTAAAGGTTGGTAAAAAAGAAATTCCACTTGTCGCAGCTTCAGAATGGGAAAACCACGTGAAAGAAATGTTTCCAAAAAGCGGAAAAAGGAATAACCTTTTGCGTAAAGAAATACCCGAAGATCCAATCGAAAGAACTTTGAAAGAAACTCAGTACATCAACAAAAAACTAAAAGAAAAATTAGGAGAATTAGTTGGTTCGGATAAAGTTTGGATAACATCTGGTGCTGTAACAGATATTTTGAGAGAAAAATGGAAACTAAATGATGTCTGGAAAGAATTGGTAGAAGAGCGTTTTACCAAATTCAATAACGGAGAAGCAAAGGAAAGATTAAATTTAAAATACACTACAAAACATTTTAACACCAAAACAAATCAATATGAAGATGTTGAAAAATTTGCCGGAATGTCCAAAAGAATTGATCATCGTCATCACGCTTTAGATGCGATTATTATTGCTTGTACCAAGCAAAATCACATTCAATATATCAATAATTTGAATGCTATAAACAGTGCGGAAATTGAAAATGATGACAGCAAAAAAACTAAATATAAAGAGATTAAAAACGATGTTTGCGTAGGAAATAGCAGTAGTAAATTTAAGTTCCCGTGGGACGAAAACAAGTTTATTCCCGAAGTGAAAAAAGCTTTGCAAAATGTGTTGATTTCGCATAAGAATACAAATGTATTAATAAGTCCGTCAAAACATCGGAATAACAAAAATATTAATTCCGGTAAAGTAGCCTCGGTAAGAGGAGAATTGCATTTGCAAACCAATTATACAAAGAAGAAGTATTTTGAAAATGAGAAGATTGACATTGTTAAACTAATTCCTCTTTTGTTTAAAAAGAAGATGGAAAACCAAAATCAATCAATGGTTCGTTTTAAATCTTTTTCTGAAATTGTTAAAGAAACGGTACTGAAAGAAAAGTATCAAAATGTTTTAATTTCACTATTAGAAGAATATGATGCTGAAAAGTTGAATCAGCAAACCGTAAAAGACTTCTCTAAAAAAATTCTTAAAAAGATTGAAGATGAAAAACTTTTCATCCACGAAAAAACAGGAGAGAAAATAACTTGGCTTTCCATATTTACTGAAAAAAACGCATCAGTAAGACCGATGGGATTATCAATGGATTTGAATAGTGAAAAAGAAATCAAAGATATTTCCAATCCAAGATTAAGGAAAATTGCCCAATATCGTTTGAAATATATTAACGATAAAATTGCAGAAATAAAAGCATTGAAGCTACCTTTCAAAGAAGAAGAAAATACAAAAATCCGTGAATTAAAAGAAATTCCGCTTTACAATAATGCAATTTATGAAGTACGGGTAAAACAAAAAGACGGAAAATATATTTGGATTGAGATAAAGCATTTGGAAAATTCAGATATAGAAAATATCGAGTACGCAAAACTAGAAACAACTCTTGCTATAAAAAATAAATTGAAAGAATTTTCATTAGATGAACTGAAGGAAAGATATATTTCCAATCCAATATTTTTGTCAGACAAACCAACACTTGTAAAAAAAGCTAGACAGAAGAGTTTTTTCCAAGATTTGTATGAATTAAATGACGGACGATATGTTTATTCAAGAGATGTGTTTATGACCTATATTTTCGTCCCTGAAACTTCTAATCGAAAAGATGCCAAACGTGAAATAGAGTTTTTAAAGTTTTTTGATGCAGTGAAAATTGTAACATTAGAAAAACCGGATAAAATTGACTATCAAAAATTAATTAAAAAAGAGGGTTATAAATTAATATTTACACTTTCTAAGAATGATGTTGTTTACATTCCAGATGAAATTTTGACCGATGAGCAAATTGCCGAAATCAATTGGGGCGATAAAAATGAAATAATTCCTAAATTGTTTGTTGTTAAAGAAATGACTCCAAGTAGAAATGAAATTGTTTTTCAACATATAAATAAATCAGATTCAATTAAAGTGAATGGAGATGAAGCTAAAAATATTCTAAATACCGAAAAATTAGAAGAAGAAATTAAATATGGCGATACAAATATGTGGAAACGTTGTATAAAAGTTAATATTGATAAATTAGGTAAAGAAATATTACCTTATTGGAAAGACTATGAACTATAATATCAAATAAAAAACATCAAAAATATCTCTAAACAATTAATCAAAACAGAATACCATGTCCCACAAACTAAAAATAACCCTGCAATACACCGATCCAAAGATATACAGAACCGTAATTGTACCCGAACATTTTACTTTCGATGATTTGCATATTGTTATCCAATGCGTGATGAACTGGAATAATTCACATTTGTATCAATTTAATTTAGGCCAAGCTTATGGAAGTGATTCTATCAGAGAGCCAAGTCCTGAAGATGATGACTTTGATGTTTTTTTTGGATCAAGATATCGAAAGTATGATTCGACCAAAACCTATTTGTCTGATTTTTTTAATGGACAAAAAAAGAAAATGAACTACATCTACGATTTTGGAGACAACTGGCTGCACAGTATCACGGTGTTAAAAAAACCTTCCGAAGAAGTACTGATCCCCAGATGTATCAAAGGTGAAAATGCCGCACCCATTGATGACATTGGAGGGATTTGGGACTTTTATGGCTTGTTGGAAATTTTTGACAAGAAAAGAAAGTCTGCAGAAGACAAAGAATTGTTGGAGTGGGTGGGAATTCCCAAAGGCAGGACTTATGAAGATGTTTATGGTTTTGATATAGACAAAGTAAATGAAATATTATTGGAGAATTTTTGACTTGTCCCTGACTCGATACAAATAATAATTTATGCTCAAAAGAACGCTTTATATCGGCAATCCTGCGTACTTAAAACTGAAAGACAATCAGTTGCAGGTAATTGATCCTGAAACCAAGGAAGTCAGAGGATCGGCACCGGTCGAAGATTTGGCATTTTTGGTTTTGGACAATTATCAGATTACTTTGAGTCATCAGCTGATTGTTGCCCTGCAGGGAAACAGTGTGGCGATAATCAGCTGTGATGCACAGCATCTCCCTTTTGGTCTGATGCTGCCGATGAACGGTCATGTGGAACACTCCGAAAGACTGAAAGTTCAGATGAATGTATCCGAACCGCTTAGAAAACAATTGTGGAAGCAAACCGTGGAAGCAAAAATCAGCCAGCAGATGCTGCTTTTGAAAAAATTAGGGAAGGAATATGAACAGATGACCGAATATCTGAATGCTGTAAAATCGGGCGACAGTACCAATATGGAGGGGATTGCAGCCCAGTATTACTGGAAGCGGATGTATGAGAATTTCAGTCGCGAAAGGGAAGGAGAGGCACCCAATAATTTTTTGAATTACGGTTATTCGATTATCCGAAGCATAGTGGCAAGAGCGCTGGTCAGTTCGGGACTGCATCCGACCATCGGTCTTTTTCACCGCAACAAATACAATCCCTATTGTCTGGCAGATGATATAATGGAACCTTACCGGCCTTATGTGGATGAATTGGTTTACGGACTGATGAATCTTCCGACCCGACCGACCGAGCTGACAACTCCGATAAAAGCAGAGCTGCTGAAGCTGGCTTCCTGCGATGTGATGATGATGCAAAAACTCAGACCGCTGATGGTAGCGGTCAGCAGCACGACATCATCGCTGTACAAATGCTATACCGGCGAACAGCGAGTGATCAGATATCCGCTGTTATGCTGAGTCAAAATCGTTTTAACGCATACCGAATCATGTGGGTACTTGTATTTTTTGACCTGCCGACCAACACCAAAGCCGAAAGAGCCAGGGCGAGCAGATTTAGAAAATTGCTTTTGGATGACGGTTTTCAAATGTTCCAATTTTCAATTTATCTTCGTCACTGCCCAAGCCGTGAAAATGCAGAAGTCCATGTCAACCGGACCAAACAGCGTTTGCCGAAATACGGAAAAATCGGAATTCTCACCATAACCGACAAACAATTTGGCCAGATGGAATTATTTTTTGGTCAGAAACAGACCGATCTTCCGGTTGGTCCCCAGCAATTGGAATTGTTTTAACAGAATCGGAGAAAACCATAAAAAAATCAGATGCTAATTAATAAAACATCTGATTTTTTGATTCTGTTCGTTCCGTTCGATCCCTCTGTTACAAAGGGATTCGATTGAGGTTGGAACGAATCCCTGTAAAATTACAAATTTTTGAAAGCAATTCACAACGCTTTGCTGACGTTCATCTCTCTGCAGTGGGTTGGAACGAATCCCTGTAAAATTACAAATTTTTGAAAGCAATTCACAACCAACCGGTGTTACCGTGCGTGAGTGTTTTGGTTGGAACGAATCCCTGTAAAATTACAAATTTTTGAAAGCAATTCACAACAACATCTTTCGAAAGAACTGCCTTCTCAATGTTGGAACGAATCCCTGTAAAATTACAAATTTTTGAAAGCAATTCACAACGTTGTGGTTGTGGTCTCTTCCTCGGTTGTGGTTGGAACGAATCCCTGTAAAATTACAAATTTTTGAAAGCAATTCACAACGCCCATGCGCTCGCGCCGCACCTTGGTCTGGTTGGAACGAATCCCTGTAAAATTACAAATTTTTGAAAGCAATTCACAACAAATCAGTACTCGGCTAACGTTTTTTTTGGGTTGGAACGAATCCCTGTAAAATTACAAATTTTTGAAAGCAATTCACAACGGAGCAATTGAACAGGATGCTGATGTTGTCGTTGGAACGAATCCCTGTAAAATTACAAATTTTTGAAAGCAATTCACAACGCCATTCGCCAAGGTCATATCTATGTCGTAGTTGGAACGAATCCCTGTAAAATTACAAATTTTTGAAAGCAATTCACAACGGGGAAGATGTTGTTAAAACGACGATAGAGGTTGGAACGAATCCCTGTAAAATTACAAATTTTTGAAAGCAATTCACAACGGAATATCTTCTGATAATCCAAATATAACTGTTGGAACGAATCCCTGTAAAATTACAAATTTTTGAAAGCAATTCACAACTACTGCATTCTTTTACAGACAGTCTCCTATGTTGGAACGAATCCCTGTAAAATTACAAATTTTTGAAAGCAATTCACAACATGGCAGCACTGCGGGGGTAGGCAGATGCGGTTGGAACGAATCCCTGTAAAATTACAAATTTTTGAAAGCAATTCACAACATGGTCATCAGTTTAAAGATTTCCACGAACGTTGGAACGAATCCCTGTAAAATTACAAATTTTTGAAAGCAATTCACAACTATAGGCGCACCGATTGAGAACGGAGTGTAGTTGGAACGAATCCCTGTAAAATTACAAATTTTTGAAAGCAATTCACAACGAACAAAATTATCAAATCCATCAAAACAAAGTTGGAACGAATCCCTGTAAAATTACAAATTTTTGAAAGCAATTCACAACTTGATCAAAAAGACTATTAAAACAATAAAAGTTGGAACGAATCCCTGTAAAATTACAAATTTTTGAAAGCAATTCACAACAATTCATTGATTCATGAAGAATTTGCACATGTTGGAACGAATCCCTGTAAAATTACAAATTTTTGAAAGCAATTCACAACGAAAGATTGAAACAATTCAGCGAGCCTTTGGTTGGAACGAATCCCTGTAAAATTACAAATTTTTGAAAGCAATTCACAACAACACAGAAAGCAGGGAAGTTGGAGTACAGGTTGGAACGAATCCCTGTAAAATTACAAATTTTTGAAAGCAATTCACAACCGGGATATAATGTATGATATTGCTCGACAAGTTGGAACGAATCCCTGTAAAATTACAAATTTTTGAAAGCAATTCACAACCAACAGTGCAATTTTCTTTCCGCCCATGTGGTTGGAACGAATCCCTGTAAAATTACAAATTTTTGAAAGCAATTCACAACACCAGAAAGAGTGTTGAATTCTTTCGGGCGGTTGGAACGAATCCCTGTAAAATTACAAATTTTTGAAAGCAATTCACAACCTTGAAGACATGCCTTATAGCATGGATCTGGTTGGAACGAATCCCTGTAAAATTACAAATTTTTGAAAGCAATTCACAACTAAATTTCGAAGACATCACGCTCGAAGATAGTTGGAACGAATCCCTGTAAAATTACAAATTTTTGAAAGCAATTCACAACAATCCGCTGGGATTGGACGAAGCGCAGTATGTTGGAACGAATCCCTGTAAAATTACAAATTTTTGAAAGCAATTCACAACACCCAAAGCCAACACCGGAACTATCGGACCGTTGGAACGAATCCCTGTAAAATTACAAATTTTTGAAAGCAATTCACAACAATAGCTGACGAAATCAACAAATACAATCCGTTGGAACGAATCCCTGTAAAATTACAAATTTTTGAAAGCAATTCACAACTGTTTTTGGAAATGACTTTTAGAAAGGCATGTTGGAACGAATCCCTGTAAAATTACAAATTTTTGAAAGCAATTCACAACGGATACAAAGATGTATTCCGAAGCCCCGAAGTTGGAACGAATCCCTGTAAAATTACAAATTTTTGAAAGCAATTCACAACGGCACTGGCCACTGCAGTCAAACTTGCAATGTTGGAACGAATCCCTGTAAAATTACAAATTTTTGAAAGCAATTCACAACAAGAAATGGGGAAACATTGACGGAGGCAAAGTTGGAACGAATCCCTGTAAAATTACAAATTTTTGAAAGCAATTCACAACAGCTGCAGTATGACCTGCTGCCGTCCGTCTGTTGGAACGAATCCCTGTAAAATTACAAATTTTTGAAAGCAATTCACAACTTTATATTTGTTATTCAATTTTAAACTGAAGTTGGAACGAATCCCTGTAAAATTACAAATTTTTGAAAGCAATTCACAACATAACCAGAGTAATATATTGTCAATCTGTAGTTGGAACGAATCCCTGTAAAATTACAAATTTTTGAAAGCAATTCACAACAAGATCGATTATTCGCTTGATCTGAATTCAGTTGGAACGAATCCCTGTAAAATTACAAATTTTTGAAAGCAATTCACAACTAATTCCGTAGTATAACCACCAAAGAGATTGTTGGAACGAATCCCTGTAAAATTACAAATTTTTGAAAGCAATTCACAACGAATGGCTATACAATTCTTTGTAATGCAAAGTTGGAACGAATCCCTGTAAAATTACAAATTTTTGAAAGCAATTCACAACCGTGCGTCACTGCGTCCTGCGCCTCCTACGGTTGGAACGAATCCCTGTAAAATTACAAATTTTTGAAAGCAATTCACAACGGTACTGAAGTAGATGTTGATTTGGAAGCTGTTGGAACGAATCCCTGTAAAATTACAAATTTTTGAAAGCAATTCACAACTATATTCATTGAACAGTTTTTCTGAAGTTAGTTGGAACGAATCCCTGTAAAATTACAAATTTTTGAAAGCAATTCACAACGGTGCCAGATCGAGTTTGTCTCCGAATTTAGTTGGAACGAATCCCTGTAAAATTACAAATTTTTGAAAGCAATTCACAACCCAAAGAACTGTACAAGTTACTAAAACAAAGTTGGAACGAATCCCTGTAAAATTACAAATTTTTGAAAGCAATTCACAACAACAACAACGCTGCTGCAATCTGGGAAAAGGTTGGAACGAATCCCTGTAAAATTACAAATTTTTGAAAGCAATTCACAACCAGCAGGAACGTCCAGCCCGCATACACGCCGTTGGAACGAATCCCTGTAAAATTACAAATTTTTGAAAGCAATTCACAACAGGATTTAGTCGTTGATCTTCCAGATTTATGTTGGAACGAATCCCTGTAAAATTACAAATTTTTGAAAGCAATTCACAACACGGAAAAGGCACGTTAGTTTCTAAACTCAGTTGGAACGAATCCCTGTAAAATTACAAATTTTTGAAAGCAATTCACAACCGGCGCGACACCCGGCAGCGCGGCATCGGCGTTGGAACGAATCCCTGTAAAATTACAAATTTTTGAAAGCAATTCACAACCGGGAACAAAAATTGAGGCACGGTACCGACGTTGGAACGAATCCCTGTAAAATTACAAATTTTTGAAAGCAATTCACAACCCATATCCGGATGATCCTGATTATGGAATCGTTGGAACGAATCCCTGTAAAATTACAAATTTTTGAAAGCAATTCACAACATTGGAAAACTTTTTCCAAAACGTGCTTTCGTTGGAACGAATCCCTGTAAAATTACAAATTTTTGAAAGCAATTCACAACTATAACCAATATTTAGCGTAAAATGAAATCGTTGGAACGAATCCCTGTAAAATTACAAATTTTTGAAAGCAATTCACAACGGAGGAGGTTTGTAACAAGCATAGGAACGGGTTGGAACGAATCCCTGTAAAATTACAAATTTTTGAAAGCAATTCACAACTGGTTGCCGGGTATAGATGATACTTGGAATGTTGGAACGAATCCCTGTAAAATTACAAATTTTTGAAAGCAATTCACAACACTTTACCATCTACAAATCTGTACTCAAATGTTGGAACGAATCCCTGTAAAATTACAAATTTTTGAAAGCAATTCACAACTATATGGTTAAGAGAAAGTCCAGACCACAAGTTGGAACGAATCCCTGTAAAATTACAAATTTTTGAAAGCAATTCACAACTTAAAGCAGGTGCAAAAGTTAAAGTGAATAGTTGGAACGAATCCCTGTAAAATTACAAATTTTTGAAAGCAATTCACAACAATATATGGTATTATCAATTACGGTGCAAGGTTGGAACGAATCCCTGTAAAATTACAAATTTTTGAAAGCAATTCACAACGTAGGTCGAAGAAGCTAACAAGTCGACCGAGTTGGAACGAATCCCTGTAAAATTACAAATTTTTGAAAGCAATTCACAACTGGATTTAATGAGTATTTAATTTCTGTGGCGTTGGAACGAATCCCTGTAAAATTACAAATTTTTGAAAGCAATTCACAACAATATATGGTATTATCAATTACGGTGCAAGGTTGGAACGAATCCCTGTAAAATTACAAATTTTTGAAAGCAATTCACAACAGAGAATCCGGTTGATGAGATACGGGCATCGTTGGAACGAATCCCTGTAAAATTACAAATTTTTGAAAGCAATTCACAACAGGAGGTCTTCATCAAAGAATTCCCACTTAGTTGGAACGAATCCCTGTAAAATTACAAATTTTTGAAAGCAATTCACAACATAGAGAAGGAGCTAAAGGTCCTGTTAATCGTTGGAACGAATCCCTGTAAAATTACAAATTTTTGAAAGCAATTCACAACAGAGAATCCGGTTGATGAGATACGGGCATCGTTGGAACGAATCCCTGTAAAATTACAAATTTTTGAAAGCAATTCACAACAGGAGGTCTTCATCAAAGAATTCCCACTTAGTTGGAACGAATCCCTGTAAAATTACAAATTTTTGAAAGCAATTCACAACGACACAGAAATAGAGGTATTGGATTCGGATGTTGGAACGAATCCCTGTAAAATTACAAATTTTTGAAAGCAATTCACAACATCCGTGAGCAGGACGGAAAATCCTTCCAGGTTGGAACGAATCCCTGTAAAATTACAAATTTTTGAAAGCAATTCACAACATGTAAGAGCCATTTATGCAGATACAAAACGTTGGAACGAATCCCTGTAAAATTACAAATTTTTGAAAGCAATTCACAACCGGTTTCCAAACAGAAAGCTGGAGCAGACCGTTGGAACGAATCCCTGTAAAATTACAAATTTTTGAAAGCAATTCACAACTGAATTCGGGAATGGGATTGTGTGTGAATCGTTGGAACGAATCCCTGTAAAATCACAAATTTTTGAAAGCAATTCACAACGGGCCTTTTTAAACAGTGTTTAAAGCTGTTGTTGGAACGAATCCCTGTAAAATTTACTCGCGGCACTTTTCTTTTTATTGGTGCTCGTGATTGCTTCGCAATTCAAATTTTTGAAATCGAAGATTCAGCGAATACCGCTAAAAAATTAAAAGGCAATGATCTAAAAACAATTCACAACCGTGAAATCCCGTTTGTAGCCCACTTCTGCGGCATATCACTGTTGGAGGTTGAATAGTGGAGGTCAGAAAAGATTTATACCTAATTACAATGAAGCCATAAAGCTTAAAAATTAGATAGACAGAATGAAAATTATGTCTTAGATTTTTGAGCAAAAAAGCATCTTAGAAATGTAAAGAAACATCTTGGAAGAAAATATATGGAGATCACACCCGGGGATAAAACTAAAAGACTTGTGATTTGATCTTCAGTATTGATGCAGGCCAAAAAGGAAATAACAAAAACGATGATAAGAAAAATGGAAAAATAGCCAAAAAATGTTTTATTCTCTTTCAGCTCATAAAACTCCTTTTTGTCTGGCTCCGGATACATCTCCCTGAAAAAAGTTCTTGCAATTAATATAACTGCTAATTCAAACATAGTACGAATATAAGAAGAATAATGATCAATATGGCAGTATCTTCCACAATTACAGTTGCCCGCTTAAACGACTCTCACCCTCAGTCCGTAGTTGTGAACTGCCGCATAAGGAAGCACTTTACCGGCGTTGATGACAATACGCTTCAAACTCATTTCTGTAATCTTAATTGAGTTTTAAATTCCAGAAATTGAGAAAGGATTTTTACCTCCCGCATCCGGATTTGCTCTTTTGACCCGGGGAATGAATGAGGCATTTGTCCGGCCTTCCTTTATGAATGAAGCCAAAAAGAAAGCCCTGGCACGCTCTGCAATGTCTTTTGATGAAATCTTTCAACATTTCCCGGACCATTACATCAAATTAGATATATCGATTGTCTGCACCATTTTTTTGTATATTTGTTTTATGAAAAAATATCTAACCTATAAGAATTTAATTAAAGCGATAATTTATGTTTTATCGTTTATTTTATTTCCAACATTTACCCTTTTGGCAACGATTCTCTTCTTCGCCATTGGATTATGCATTTCAATTGTTTTGATTGCGATCTTCACTATTATTTCAATATTTTTAGGTAGAGATATAACAGAGTCGAGAATCAAAGATTAATCTTAATTGCTTCCACTTCTGCCAAACTTCCAACCTTAAATTTCACTTTATTTAATTTATAATACGCTGCTTTTTGCCGAATGTAAACAGACTTTGTAAACCCAATCTTATTTAATTCTTTTTCACTTGAAAGCAAATCGGATACATTTCTCATAATTCATCATAATCCTTCCTTTCAATAAATTTCTCTAAAAAAATTATAAAATTAAATAACAGTAAATCAATCAATTAAAAAGTAAATTCAAAAAATATACTACTATGTATTGCATAATACTATCTTTTGTCTATATATTTGCATTACCAATTGAATAATGAAATGGATATCGAAAAGACAAAAACACAAATGAGAAAGGGAATACTCGAATTCTGTATCCTGAGTATCATCAGGCGGGTAGGAGACGCCTACGCATCAGATATCATCGACGAACTGAAAGACACAGAGATGATCGTGGTGGAAGGAACCCTGTATCCGCTGCTGACCCGGCTCAAGAATGACGGTCTTCTCAACTATCGGTGGGAAGAATCGACCTCGGGCCCACCGCGTAAATATTTTACGCTGACCGAAGACGGAGATGCTTTTCTCAGCGAATTGAGAAAAAGCTGGATCAATCTAAAAGACGCAGTCAATAAACTAACTATAGAAAACAACTGAAATGGACAAGACAATATCAATCAGCCTCGGCGGTTACTCATTCATCATCGATGAACCCGCTTATTTGAAACTGAAAAAGTATCTAGATGATATCCGTCGTTCACTGAAAGGAATGGAAGGAACCGACGATGTGATCTCTGATGTCGAAATCAGAATTGCAGAGCTTTTTAAAGAAAAACTCGGCAACAGAGAGGTGGTCAGCGAACCCGAAGTGGATCAGATCATCGGCATCATGGGAAAACCCGAACAGTATATGGACGACGAAGATGCGGAAATCGGAAGCGAAAGAAAAACCGGATTTACATCGGGCGCCGCAACTGCCGGAAAGAAAAAACTATATCGCGATCCGGACGACAAGGTGCTGGGCGGCGTGCTGTCGGGCATTGCACACTATATCGGCATCGAAAGCTGGATTACCCGTGTGATCTGGATACTGCTGTTTTTTGCAGACATTCCGCTGACCGGCACCAGTTTTACCATTATTTCCTATATCATCCTCTGGATCATACTGCCAAAAGCAGAAACCGTGACCCAGAAATATGAGATGTTTGGCGAAACCGGCGACATTGAATCGATCAAAAGAAGCGTTGAGAGCGGTGCAGAGACCGGAAAGAAAAGACACAATCCGTCAGATTCATTTGCGGATGCGCTTAAAATTTTCGGGAAAATGATACTCGTATTCCTTGGATTTATCTGTATCTGTATCGGTTTTTCACTGGTTTTTGCAGCCATCTTCACTCTGATTGCGACTGCGGGCAACGTACCGGTGCAGTTCTTCGGACGAATCTTTGACTTTCAGTGGCAGGATACACTTATGAAGGTGCTGCTGCTGATCATGCTGGGCGTTCCGGGTGTGCTGTTCACCTATCTGGGCGCAAGGATGATATCGAGCCGTGTAAAAATCAACCGCATCCTGATCTTCAGTATGCTCGGTCTGTGGCTGCTTTCAATCATTGGAGTTTCGATTCTGGGTGTAACCACAGTCAAAAGTTTTTCAAAGGAAGTTGAATTTACAGAAAGAAAATCATTTACACCCGAGCAGGATACCATTGCTTTGAGTCTCAATAAATTCAAACTGGTGAAAAACAAAAAGATCAAATGGGGATTGAATTTTGACACTGATCTTTTTGCCGAAATGGACGGTAAATTCTATCGAAAAATTGACAATGAAATTGAGCTGAGACCTTCACCAAACGACCAGCTGTATGTAGATGTGGTTTATTTTTCGAGAGGCTCGAGCATAGACGATGCAAGACAAAATTCTGAGAAGATTGTTTACAATTATACAATGAATTCAGACGGCGAGCTGGTACTCGACAATTATCTGGAACTGCCTGCAGGCAGCAAATTCAGAGATCAGGAAGTGTCTGTGATCCTGTATGTGCCGAATGGAAAAGTGATTCATTCGACCAATGTGTCCAATCTGATTTTTTCGGATGAAGACAGCGAAAGGAAAATTTACAGGAAAGGAAACAATAAATTTTATAAATTTGTTGACGGAGATTTTGAATGTCTGAACTGCAACAATAATTCCACAGAATCCGATGATGATGATGACGACAGTGATACTGCAAACATCAGCATAGGCAGAAAGGGAATCAGGGTGAAAGACGGTGACAGCAAAGTAGAAATTAGTAACAAAAAAATCAATATTACAGATGGTACAGATACTATTAACATTGGCGGTTCTGGTGATTGATTTGATCATAAAACTGATTAATTGAGACTGAAAAACTCAGAAGAGAATAAGAAGGCCGGATGTAGAATTCCGGCTTTTTTTATGTCCGTACTTCAGCCGATCGGGCCGGTTTTTCAAAATGAATGATGTATCTTTGTCTATTGGATTTTGATTATGAAAAGAGCAATCGGATGGCTGTTTTTTAAGATTTTGGGCTGGAAATTTGATTTTGGTATTCCGCTCAAAGAGATACCCAAATGTGTGCTGGTTGCAGCTCCGCATACTGCAAATTCGGATTTTTTCTATGCTATTTTTGCATTCTGGTATCTGAAAATTCCGATTCGGTTTTTTATCAAAGATTCATACACCAAACCCTGGTACGGATTTATTTTCCGGAGTTTGGGCGCTATCGGTGTTGACCGGACACAGCGGGGCAATCTGGTGGATTATGCGGCCGGACTGCTGAAGCAAAGAGATCATCTCTATCTGCTCAACACGCCCGAAGGAACCTGTTCGAGGGTTGAGAAATGGAAAAACGGATTTTATTATATCGCTGAAAAAGCCGATGTGCCGATCGTGTTGGGCTATTGCGATTATTCAAAGAAAATGGCTGGTATCGGTCATGTCGTTCAACTAAAAGGAAGGACAAAAGAAGAGGTGCTGACCGAGATCCAGGATTTTTACAAAGAAATCAAAGGGAAATTTCCCGAAAATTATAACCCAAAAATATTCTGATGACAAAAGAAGAAAAATTGGAAGCGCTGAACCGGATGAACCGTAATACACTGATGGAAACACTCGATATCCGCTTTACGGATGCAGGCGATGATTTTATTGAAGCAGCCATGCCGGTCGGGCCAAAGGTGCATCAGCCGTACGGAATTTTGCACGGCGGTGCGAGCATTGCTTTGGCCGAAACCGTCGGCAGCGTGTTGTCAGTTATGTCGATGGATATGAACAAATTCAAATCGGTGGGCATGCACATGAGCGCCAATCATTTGAGACCGGTTACCGGAGGTACAGTGACCGCAAGAGCAGAGTTTATCAAACAGGGCAGGACTTCAAATCTGGTGAAAATTGAAATCAAAGATGACAAAGGGAGACTGATCTGTTATTGTCATCTGACCAATTCGATCGTTGCGGCAGACTATGTCTGATTATTTTAATGAGTTAATTGTTGGTTGATTATGAATGATTTGGAAAATAAAATCAAAGAAGCGGTTCAAAGCCAGAAAGCTTTTGCAATCTTTAAAAAACCGGATGAAAATGAAATCAGGATACTGACCGACGACAAATCCGGAATAAATCGTTTTTTGATGCATTCATTTGATTCAAAAACAGAAGTTTCAATTTCAGATTCAAATCAACTGATTGTCAAGCCTTCGGAATTTAAAATTTCATCTGATATTTGTCCGGGGCTTCAGCCGTCGGGACTGCTCAGACCGTTGAATCAGGATCAGTACAGACAGCTGATTTTAAAAACCATCGACCGGATCAAAGCATCTGATGTCAGAAAGATTGTAATCAGCCGGGTCAAAATCATTGAAAACCGGAATTACAGACTGTTTGAACTGTTTTTGAGACTGACGGAAATGTATCCGTCCGCTTTGGTTTATTTTTGGAGTGATCCTAAGGGTGAAACCTGGATGGGCGCCACACCCGAACTGCTGCTGAGTAAAAACGGAAATCAGCTGAAAACGGTCTCGCTTGCCGGAACCAAAAAACCGGAAGCCGAATGGACTGCAAAGGAAATCGATGAACAGCAGATTGTAACCGATTATATACTTGCTGCAATGAACGGTTTGCCCGATTTGGAATCAAAAGGACCCGAAACTGTTTCGGCCGGAAAATTTCAGCATTTGAAAAGTTATATTTCGGCAACTGCAACTGATGGTCTCAATTTGCCGAAATTACTCGAAAAACTTCATCCCACGCCGGCGGTCTGCGGTCTGCCAAAAAAAGAAGCTTTTGATTTTATTGTCAAAAACGAAGGATACAAACGCGGATTTTATACAGGCTTTGTCGGTTTTGAAAACGGAGAATCAAACGAATATTTTGTCAATCTGAGATGTGCGCAAATTTTCAGGGACAGTCTGAGCATCTATGTCGGCGGCGGAATCACCGCAGACAGTCATCCCGAAAATGAATGGGACGAAACCGAAATGAAATCGGGAACCGTTTTGAATGCGCTGATCAGCTGAGGCTGACTTTGGCGGTTTTCAAATCACTGTTCATCTTCAAAACCGATTTCTTCATTTTCAAATTCATCCAATAATTTCGGATCGATCTGTTTGCTTGTCTTTGCGCCCAATTTTTTCAGACGCTCGACTTTTGTCAGCAGATTTCCTCTTCCGGTCAGCTTTTTCATTGCACTGTCCAAAGTGTTTTGTGCAGTATTGAATTGTTTGCCCACCCTTTCAAGATCATCAAACAGATTGACAAACGAATCATACAGTTTTCCCGCCTGATAGGCGATTTCCAATGCATTCTGATTTTGTCTCTCGTTTTGCCACATACTGTCGATGGTTTTGAGCACGGCCAGCAGGGTAGTGGGTGTAACGAGAATGATTTTTTTGTCAAATGCATCTGTGTAAAGTCTCGGATATTCCTGAGAAGCAACTGCAAAAGCAGCTTCGACCGGAATGAAAAGCAGTACAAAATCAGGGCTTTCGGACTGAAAAAACTGCTGATAATTCTTTCCGCTCAGTTCATCCACATGTTTTCTGATCGAAAGAAGATGGTCTTTCAGATGCTGCTGCTTTTCTGATTCTTCAGTCGAATTCACATAACGTTCATACGCATTGAGCGACACTTTTGAATCGATGATCATTCGTTTTTCGCCCGGCAGATAAACCACCACATCGGGCTGTCTTCTCTGGTTGTGATCGTTCACAAAACTTTCTTGGGTTTTGTATTCTTTGTCTTTTTGAAGTCCGCTGAGTTCGAGTACACGTTCGAGGATCATCTCGCCCCAGTTTCCCTGGGTTTTTGCGTTTCCTTTGAGCGCACGGGTCAGATTGAGTGCTTCGTCGCTGATTTTTTGATTTTGTTCGTTCAGATTTTTGAGCTGTTCGCCCAGTTCGCTGTGTCTTTTGATCGATTCTTTTTCGCTGTCTTCCACCTTTTTTTCAAAACCCGAAATCTTTTCTTTCAGCGGATTCAGAATGGTTTCAAGGTTCTGTTTGTTCAGACTGGTGAATTTTTCTGATTTCTGATCGAGTATTTTGTTGGCAAGATTTTCAAATTCTTTCTGAAATTTCTGCTGTAATTCTTCGACTTCATTTTTCTGGGTTTGAAGTTTTTCTTCCAGATTTCTGAATTCGGTAATTCGGCTTGCCAGTTCAGTGTTAAGCCTCTCTTTTTCGGATCTGATCTGTTCTCTTTCTTTTTCGGCTGATTCCAGACGGTTTGTGTAATCATCTTCAATCTTTTGAACCGATTCCAGATGAAGCCTTTTTTGTTCTTCCAATTGATTCTGAACATTGCCGAGATTTGATTCGATCAGATTTTTTTCGTTCTGAAAATCCTTTTGCAGATTTCCCAACTTCAATCCAAAAAAGGCGCGGCTGATGATGTATCCGATCAGCAGACACAAAATACCGATGATTGCAAAAATCAAAATTTCATTCATTTCTGTTTAAATTTTTTAATTCCTGATCTAAAATTACGGTTTTAAAGCGACAATCTGAGTCGTTTGTTTAGAGTTTTGGCAAAAATCTTCCGGTTCGGTTCATATAGGCTCTGTAATCCGAAAAAACATCGATCAGTTTCTGTTCTTCATATTTTGATTTGAAATAAAACAAAACCAAAAGCAGTAAAGTTACGATGAGTCTGAAGCCCGAACCCGAATAAACAGAAAAGCCAAGACCTGCGGCTATGATTCCGGTATAGATCGGATGACGGATGTATTTGTACAAACCGGTTTCAATCAGGATTCCGTCTTTTTTTGGCGCAGGGAAGACGGACAGATTTCGGTTCAGTCTGAGCACCGACAGAAAAACAACCAGCATTCCGATCACAAATACCGCTGAACCGATCAATTGAAATACATCTGAAACACCAAAACTCAACGAATCAAGATTGAAAAGAAATAAGCCAAAAAGAAAAAACTGGACAGCGACAAAAAATATATCCTTCGGATCGGTTTTCATATAACAAAGTTAGTCTTTGTCCGACGGATTGTCAATTTTTGGATCATAAATTAAAAAACCGGCTCAAGAAGCCGGCTTTATATAACGTTGTTCAATTTTATTTGTTTAAATCAATTGATTATCAGCGAAATAATCATTTACAGAAAAAAGGCACAGTTATTGACAGATGAAAATTAAATCCCGAGCACCTCATTCCCCTTTTTTTATCCCTTAATAAAAACTGCTTAACCAACCTGGAGGTGCTCATTTTTTTCTTATTTTCTTCCTCTTTTTCGTTTGCTCCCGTAACCGGTCGCTTTTCCGTAACCCGAAGTTTTTCCTCTTCTCGAATTTGATCTTCCGAATTTTTTGCCTTCGAAGCCTGATTTTCCACGATGTCTTTTTTCTTTTCTGTCTGATCTTTCTTCAGAATCGAAATCATCTTTTTGTTTTCTTCCGACCGGATTTGAGATTTGGACTTCAACTTCTTCGTTTTTGAACGATTTCAGAATCAGCTCTTCAAACTCACTGTCGGCTTCAAAAAATGAGAAATTTCTCAAAATTTCAATGTCGCCGATTTTAATGTCTCTGGTTTTGGTCACCTCATTAATCAGACCGATCAGATTGGGCGCTTTCAGTTTTTGTTTCTGTCCGATGCTGATAAAGAAACGGGTGTAATTCCTGCTTCTGTCTTTTTCTCTTCTGTCATCTCTGCCTGATGATTCGGTCGAATTCAGATCTCTTGCATTTTTGTAATATTCCAAAAACGAATTGAATTCCATCGAAACAAATCTTTTAAGCAGTTCGTCGCGATCCATCCATGCAAGTTTTTTGGAAATGGTTTCCATAAAAGGCTCGATCTGTTCTTCGTCCACATCGATGTTTTCAATTCTGTCGATGGATGAAAACAGACGCTTTTCAACGATTTCCTGACCGTTTGGCACCGGTTTTCTTTCGATTTTTTTATGAATCAGTCTTTCGAGCTCTTTGATTCTTTTTCCTTCTCTCGAATGTGCGATGATGATCGAAATCCCTTTGTGGCCGGCTCTGCCGGTACGTCCGCTTCGATGAACATAAGCTTCCGGATCGTCGGGCAGATTGTAATTGATTACGTGGGTAAGTTCGTTCACATCGATTCCTCTTGCTGCCACATCGGTTGCAACCAGCAGCTGAAGGTTTTTGCGTCGGAATTTTTCCATCACCGTATCTCTCTGTGCCTGCGACAGATCGCCGTGAAGCGCATCCGCATTGTAACCGTCCTGGATCAGCGAATCGGCGATATCTTTGGTTTCCCTTCTGGTTCTGCAAAAAACGATTGCATAAATATCGGGATTGAAATCTGCGATCCTTTTGAGCGCTGCATAACGGTCGCTCGCTTTGACCATATAATACTGATGTTCAACATCGAGTGAAGCCTGATTGGTTTTTCCGATCGAAATTTCAATCGGATTTTTCATATAACTTTTTGTAATCCTTCTGATTTCAGGCGGCATGGTGGCCGAGAACAGCAAAGTCTGTTTTTCCGATGGTGTATCTTCGAGTATCGAATCAATGTCGTCTCTGAACCCCATGTTCAGCATTTCGTCCGCTTCATCGAGCACCACATAATTCACATGATTGATTTTGAGGGTACCTCTTTTGATCAGATCAATCGTCCTTCCGGGTGTACCAACCACGATCTGCGGTTTTCTTTTCAGACCGTCGATCTGTTTTTTGATGTCGGCACCGCCATAAACCGGCTGGATACGGACTTTGTCAAGATATTTTGAATAGCTGTCCAAATCTTTTGAAATCTGAAGACAGAGTTCACGGGTAGGGCAGAGAATGATTGCCTGCACCTGATCGGTTTTGTCGCTCAGCTGTTCAAGGAGCGGAAGGCCGAATGCAGCAGTTTTTCCGGTTCCGGTCTGTGCCAGTGCGATCAGATCCTTTTTTGATGTTAAAATTTGAGGGATTGCCTGCTGTTGGATTTCGGTGGGTTCAAGAAACCCCAAATCGGTAACCGCCTGCAGTATGGAATCGCTTAATTCCATCTGTTCGAATGTTGTCATTTTTGGTTTGTTATTGTCCGGTCAGCTTTCATTTTATCGCACCGGAAGATTAAATTCAGTCGAATGTGAAAGATGAAATTAAACGGCTGCGCAGCCCAATAAAGCCAAAATGAACCTTCAACATTCGTGTTTTCATTCTGAAAACGGCGGCAAAAGTAATGATTATATTTGAATAAATCAATTTTCCGGATTCCAAGTTTCAGGATTTTGAGACGTGAGACTTTTTGAGGTTTGTGCTAACCGTCACATCGATTTTTTGGGAGCGAAGCGGAGAAGCTCTTGGGCGAGCTCGGGATGACAGTATCGGGATGCGACGGTCGTTTTTTTCGGGTTTCAGGTTTAGGTCGCTGAGCAACAGTCGTTGAGCGGAGCCGAAATGAGCCGAAGCACAGATTTCCTTTGCGACACTCTGCTCCTTGGCGATTCTTAGCGGTACAAGTATTAGTAACGCAAAGCTACGCAATGGTTTCGCTAAGTTTCGCGAAGAGATTTTACAAACCACACTGTGTACTCTTGTGGTTAGCAACATCCTCCAAAATCACTCTGAGCCTGACGAAGGGCACAACAAAAAATCCCAACCAAACACCCTACATGCTTTATTTTTATTTATCTTTAATCTTTCAAACCAAAACCACATACAATGGATTTTCTGAGTTTTCCCGCCCTCATGTCTTTTTGTCTCGGCATTGGTCTGGCAGCATCAGCCGGTTTCCGTGTTTTTGTTCCTTTGTTTGCTTTGAGTCTGGCGGCTCACTTTGGAGGAGATTTGCTGAACCTCAACGAAAACTGGCAGTGGGTGGGGAGCTGGCCGGCGGTCATCACTATGGGTGTGGCCACAGTGGTTGAAATCGTGGCTTATTATATTCCGGTGGTGGACAATCTGCTCGACACTATTGCGGTGCCTTTGGCCACCGTAGCCGGTACGCTGCTGATGGCCTCCACACTGACCGATATGGGCGAAGTAGCTACCTGGGCACTGGCGATCATTGCCGGCGGAGGCGTGGCTGCCACCGTGAGCGGAACCACTGCAGCGACCCGGGCAGTCTCGACCGGAACCACCGGCGGAACCGGAAATTTTTTGGTGAATACCGGCGAAACTGCGGCTTCCTCAGTGCTGAGCATCACTTCCATCATCTGGGCACCGATAGCATTTGTGCTGGTGCTGATTACACTTTTCGCGGTTTGGATGTTATGGAAAAAGGCAAGACGATATATTTTAACGGACAACGCGCCCAAATAATTTGGCTGTAATTTGTGATTTCTGATTTTAACATTTCCGAACTATTTATTAACATTTTGGATAACTTAACCGTTTTTTAACCGCTAACGCAGGGATTATTAATAATTTTGCAACAACATTACTGTAAACCAATCGACTATGAATACCAGGCTGACTGCATTGCGGAGCGCTCTGCTTTTGACACTTTTTTTATTGACTGCCGGATGGGGGTGGGGGCAGACGAATTATATTTTCAATTCTAAATCTTGGGGAACCACGACTATTGACTGGACTTCGGGTAAAGACGGAAATCAATTTCAAAGTGGTAGAGGAATACAAGTTACTACTGGAGCATCCGGAGCTTATGGAAACAGTCCTTCTTTTTCTAATGTGTCAAAAGTGGAAGTTATATACTCTACAAATGAATCAGCTGGTGTAGGAACCATTCGTGTTAATTCAGTGGCATCTTCAGCGGCAGAAGCAAATTCCGGAACTCAAATAGGTTCAACATTTAATGTTACAAAACCATCGTCAGGAGGAACAACGGAAAAAACCGCTATTTTTAATGCCTCTACCCCTTTATCCGGAAATATTCAAGTTGTTGTGACTTGTTCGACAAATAGTATTTATATAAAATCTGTAACTATTTATGCATCAGCTGCTGGTCCAACTCTCACCGCTACCCCGTCTTCAATCACAGGTTTAGGCTATATGGAAGGAGATAGTTCCACGGCACAAATTTTTTCTGTCAGCGGTTCAAATTTAGATCCTGCGAACGGAAATATTACGGTAACAGCCCCTGCAGATTTTCAGGTTTCGAAAGACAATACAACTTATAGTAATTCTGTAAACCTACCGTATTCGGGAGGAATTTTATCGGCTACAGATGTGTATGTTCGTTTGAATTCCGGATTGTCTATAGCAACTTATACCGGAAATATTACAATTGCCGGTGGTGGAGCAGACGATGCAACTGTAGATGTTGAGGGGATTGTGACACCGATTATAACAGGGCAGTGTTTTTCTGAGGATTTTTCGGATATCACAAACGGTAATAATACAACAACCGGTGGTTCAGGTACGCAATGGACAGGAAATATTAATTTTCCGACAGTCGTTAAGACCTATCAGGCAGGAGGAGCTGTCAGAATAGGAAATACAACAAACCCAAGAACAGGTTCGATCGAATCAAGAGCTTTAACCGAGGTATCAGGCGATATTTCCGTAAATATTATGGTAAAGGGATGGACTACAATTGAAGGAGGTATAAAAGTCAGCATCGACGGACAGGAACAGTCACTTACCTATACTTCGACAATAAACGATCCGTTTGAACAGGTTACAGCTATTTTTTACGGGGTTACAGCCGGTTCAAATTTGAAAATTGAAACCGAAGGAACTTCACAAAATGCCAATCAAAGATGTTTTATTGACAGTGTTGAGATCATCTGCGGAGAATTTCCAAAATATTTCAGAAGCAGACAAAACGGAAATTGGAATACATCCTCTACCTGGGAATCCTCGGAAGACGGAATCAGTTGGGACGATGCAACTTCCTATCCCGGCGCAAGTGCCGAAAGTGTAGTAATTCTTGCAGACCATACGGTAATAATCAACAGTCCTGCCGCAGTGGTTACCAATACAGCAGTATATGGAACCATAGAAGTTACCACGGCAGGAGCTTATTCTGTAGAGGGAGAGCAGGATGGAATCGAATTAACCATAGAAGACGGTGGTGTTTTCTTGGTCAACTCCCCGGGGTCTTATGCAATTCCGGCTGGAAATGCTTTTGGTTTGGTGAAAACAGGCGGTAAGCTTGTTGCGGGGCCAAATATGGAAAGTGGGACAGCATTTGTAGATGCCTATGTGGGTTATCTGTATGGAATATTTTATTTTGGCAACGGAGGTATATGCGAATGGGATAATTCATCTACAGTATTTGGTTCCAGTTCACCGGATGACAATGACATTTTCTTCCCTTATGAAGAAGATGATATGCCGATTTTAAGAATCGTTACCACACCTGGCCATTCTTTTGGAAACGGTTCAATTAGCAATATCTTGAACTGTGTGCTTGAAATCATTGAGCCCGCTGCATTTACTGTGAGACTGGGTGCCTCTTCCAATCCACAAACAACCAAAACCATTGTGGGCGGTGTAAGAGGCAGTGGAAAATTGATTATGGAAGATAACAGCGGTCCTTTAATCATAGGGGGTAACGGTACTTATCATTTGGATAACATTGTTCCTGAATTGGGCGGTACAGCCACCATAGTAACCAACAGCACAAACGATCGTTTAAGATTTCCAAATGGAGCTGCCGTGCCTTCAGAAGCAAACTTTACTATTGAAAATAATGCAGATGCAGTCAGAAGTTTTCAAAGAATTGCCGGAACATTCAATATAAACGGTACTTTGGATATAACCAATCAAAGTATTACGAATCCAAACACAGGCGGAATATCTGTTAATAACGGCGGTACATTGAGAACAAGACATACGGGAGGTTTATGGGGTACTGGTTCAGCTATTCCAAGTTATACAGGTAATTTAACTTTGAATGAAGGAAGTATAGTTGAATATTACGCAACCGAAAATCAGGCAATCAGTTCCGGAAAAGATTATTATCATATAATTTTTTCGGGTGGAGGAATAAAAACCCCGCAAAATGCAACCAATGTACATACCAATGGCTCCATAACCATAACAGGCAATCCGATTGTTAACTATACTGCCAACAATCTCGGACTTACAGGTTTAAACAGCACCAATTTTACGATGGATGGCGGTAAACTGATTATTGGCACCGGTAGTAACCAGCCTCGTCCGGGTGGAACTTATAATATAAGCGGCGGTGCGATTGAATTTACCGGAAGCTCGGTAACGAACATAAAGGTTGGTCCTGATTATTATGATGTGATTATCTCGGGTCAGAACAAAACACCGAATGGAAAAACATTGAATATTCAAAATATTTTGTCGGTTACACCCACCGGAGAATTCATTATTCCTTCCACACCTGATTTTGGGTCTCCTGACTTCGAGCCTCCTTATATCGTTAATGCCCTCAAAGGCGTTCAGGTGGAGACCGGCGGAGAACTGGTGTTCAAAAACAATGCCCAGCTGATGCAGGATGGCGACGCTGACAATAATGGCCATATCCGCATGGAAAGACAATTTACTTTTTCGGATATGATACTCGGAAAGCAGTACAACTTTGTTTCTGCGCCGGTGACCAATCCTGACACGGACATCAAATCAAGTATTTATGCTCCAGCCATCCCACAAAGTGTACAGCGATACAATGAGGCCGATTATTATTTTTATGAAACCAATGCTCCCTACACACCCGGAAAAGGATACGCGGTACAGGAAGTTGAAGGAACAGATGAAATCGGCCGATTCACGGGTATGCCCAACAACGGAAACAGTCTGTCGTTCATGCTGAAAAAATCCACTCCGGCCGGCGGCTTCAACCTGATCGGAAATCCTTATCCGTCAAATCTGGACCTTGACAAATTATATAATGACAACTCCGCCGGGATTGATCCCACTTTTTACTTCTGGGACAACCGCGGCAATGAACAGTTCATACAGCAGGGTTCACAATACGAAGGTGACCATTACGCAAAATACAATGCACTCAGTGGTACCGGTACCTCAGCGGCTGTCGGTTCGGGTCATCTACCAAGAAAGCCCACAAAAAATGTAAAAGCGATGACCGGTTTTATGGTACAGGCGACCAGCAACGATGTCCCTCTGAATTTTAACAACAATCAGCGGCTGACCGAAAGCGGCCCGGGCTTTTTTGGCAAAGGTCAGGATTTTGATCCGCCGCAAATGGACAGATACTGGCTGACTATGGAAACACCCGGCGGCATCAGTGTAATGAATGCAGTGGTGTATTTTGAAGGCGGTAACGATGATCTTTGGCTGGATGATACCGAAAGTTTTGGCGGTTCTGATAATCTTTATACCATCACAGACGCTCACAAACTGAGCATTCAGGGCAGAGCGCCATTTAGAGTCAATGACGAACTTCCGCTTGGTTACAAAGCATTTCACACCGGAACACATATCATTTCTGTTTATCAGAAAGAAGGCATTTTTGCAGAATCTCAGGATATCTGGCTGGTTGACCGGCTGCTGAACAAAATCGTAAACCTGAGCAGGAAATCCTATAAATTTGTGACCCGTGCAGGTGAATATGCAAACCGTTTCAAAATCATTTACAGACGGACAGCTCAACCGGGCGACGTAAGTATCAGCATAAATGACATCAGACTGCTGAAAGTTGGTCAGCAGATCGAAATCAGTTCGACCATCGACCGGATTTCTGAAGTTGAAGTTTTTGATTTGAACAGCAGACCTGTATTCAAAAAGAATGAAATCAACCGGAACAAATTCAGTTTTGATATCGATTCATTCAATCATCAAATTCTGATCATCAAAGTCAAAACCGAAACAGGCGAAACAGTGACCAGGAAGTTTGTGATGAATTGATGGAGTGTGGGATGTAGGGTGATGGATGCTGGGTGTGACATGATGGAAGATGGAAGATGGAAGATGGAAGATGGAAGCGGGTGTAGGATTTTTTTTTGCATTATACAATATGCATTCAAAGTCTTATGTCTCAAGTCTTTCATCTATTTATCTGTGAAAATCTGTGATATCTGTGAGCGAAATCGCCCGCTTGCGCCATCACCCATTCGCCCACTCATAAAAACGTCTGCCACGACGGACACGGCCCGGATAGAAAATCACATACTGATGATCTTAAAAATCAATTCATTCAGAAGCTCGCTGTCGGTTATTTTTCCGGTTGAACCGACACCCTTGCTTTTTACATCTGCCTCCCTGAGCAGCGAGATGATACGGGTCGCTTTTTTGAGCGGATAATTGCCGGCCGCTGCCTGATAATCCTTTACAAAATAGGGATTGATACCGAGTTCCCTTGCCGCATTTCCCTGTGATTTTTCGGCCAAAGTATGATAGATGATCAGACTTGAAAACATTTTGTAAAGCACTGCCAGCGTAACCACCATCGGGTTGCTTTTTGGGTTTTCGCCAAAATATTTTGAAATGCTGAATGCCTTTGCACCGTCTTTGTAAGATAGCGCGCCCTGAAGCTCAAAATTATTGTAATCCTTGCTGATACCGATATTCTGTTCAACGATTTCGGGTGTGATTTTTCCGTCTTTTGCAACGATTTTCAGTTTCTGAATTTCATTGTAAACCCGACCGAGATCGGCACCCAAAAATTCGGTCATCATCGCTTTTGATTTTGCATCGATGGTCAGACCGGCCGATTTTGCAAATTTGTCCACAAAGGCAGGAACCTGATAATCTCTAATCGCAGGCGATTCAAAACTCCAATTGTTTTTGGCAAGCAACTTTCCGTATTTCTGTCTGCCATCCGGTTTTCTGCCTTTGTAATTGAAAACCAGGACGGTACTCGGCTGCGGATTTTCAAGATAAGATTCGATCTTTTCAATATTTCTGGACAGATGCTGTGCCTCTTTGACAATGACCACCCTTTTGCCCGAAAACATCGGAAACTGTTTGGCCTGTGCAATCACCTGTTCAACGTCCACTTCATTGCCGTACAATACGGTCTGGTCAAATCCTTTTTCGTCTTCGGTCAGCACTTCGTCCTCTACCGTCTTCGAAATCCTGTCGATAAAGAAAGGTTCTTCGCCCCAGAGGAAATATACGGGAAGAAGTTTTTTGTTTTTAATATCTTTGATGATGTTATCAAACTGAGTCATGCAAACAATCGAATTACCGGTTTTGAATTTTCCCGAAAAATACCAATTTCGTTTGAAACAATCCGAAGAAGTCAACTATATATTTTGCGGCATCCGAAAAAAATGGCTGAAACTGACACCCGAAGAATGGGTGAGACAGCACGTCATCCGATTTTTGACCGAACAGAAAGGCTACTCAAAATCTGCAATCAATTCTGAAGTTGTTGTTGAAATCAACGGAATGAAAAAAAGGACGGATGTGGTGGTCTTCAGAAAAGAAAAACCTTTTATCATCGTCGAATGCAAAGCACCCGAAATTCCGATCAGCGAACAGGTTTTTGATCAGATTGCCAGATACAATCTCGAACTCGATGCAGCATATCTGATGGTGACCAACGGTCTGCAGCATTATTACTGTCAGATGGATTTTGAAAACAGCAGATATAATTTTTTGGAGGAACTTCCTTCCGTTTAAAATTAAATCACAAAAAAAAGAGGATTCCTTTCGAAATCCCCTGCTTTAAATTTTTTATAATTCTTAATTATTCAACCACTCGGATTCCCGAAGCCAAAAATCTTACCTCTTTTCCGGGTTCGGTGATGGCTTCGATTTCTTCCTTCGATTTTTTGGCATCTTCTGCATAATGCTGCATTTCTTCAACCGAAACTGTTTTATTTTCGGCTTTACCCTGAAGTACTATGTTTTTGCCTTTCAGATCGGTAGAAACAAAGAAGCCGTAGTCCTTCATTTTCACAAAAAATCTTTGATCGCTTTCGGTGTCGATCGTTACCCAGCAGCCTTTTTTTGGACAAACTTCGGTTACGGTTCCGTAAACCACAGCATCTTCGATCTGATCTGCATCGTTGAGCATTTTTTCAAGCTGTTCGGCGCTAACAGCAGTTTTCAGCGCATCGTCAGACACACCTTCGCCGTATGAATCACCCACCGAAACCGGATCGGTGATCGGAAGTTTTTGTTCTTCCTGTGCAAATGCTGTCCCGAAGCCGGCCAACAGCAGAATGATAAAGAATTTTTTCATTTTGATGAATTTTGACAAAAATAGAACAATTTTTAAAACAAATTCAAATACCTCAGCTGATTACTGTTCCGTCCTCAATCAGCGCATATTTTTTGACAATCACAATTCCGTCAGAGATGGTGTGGGTTTCAAAATCACCGTCGGGCAGATCAGTGCTTCCCTTGATGATTACATTTTTTCCGATTCTGCAGTTTTTGTCGAGTATCGCATTTTCGATATGACTGTTTTCGCCGATGCCGAGCAGCGGTTTTCCGTATTGGATGAAATCTTCAAAATCTTTTGTTTTTGAAAAATAATCTGCACCCATCATATACACATTTTTGATCACAGTGCCGGTATCAATCCTCGATCTGACACCGATCACAGAAGATTCAATCGTGTCCGCCGATACAATACAGCCGCCGCCAAAAATCACATGATCGATCCGGGTGCCCGTAATCTTGTTGGGCGGAAGCATCCTCGAATTGGTGTAAACCCTGTTGGGTCCGTACATATTGAACTGCGGAATGTCGCGCGTCAGATCCATATTGGCATCAAAAAACGAACGGATGGTCCCAATATCGGTCCAATAACCGCTGTATTGAAAACTGCTTGTTTTGTATTTGTGGATTGCTTTCGGAATCAGTTCTTTTCCAAAATCATTTCCTTCTTCTTCGTTAAAAATCCGATTTAAAGTCTCGCGGTTGAAAATATAAATTCCCATCGAAGCCAGATATTCTTTGCCCAATAATTTGTTCTGATCGCTCACTTCGGATTTCCATTCGGACAGTACTTCCGCTTTTGGTTTTTCGATAAATGAAGTAATCAGAAAATTATTGTCTGCCTTCAGAATTCCGAAACCGGTTGCATCGTATTTGTCAACCGGAATGGTCGCAATGCTGATTTCGCTTTTGGATTTGATGTGAAAATCAATCAGATTGTTGAAATCCATCTGATAAAGCTGATCGCCCGAAAGTATCATCAGATAATCGTAATCGAACTTATTGAGATGTTTCTGACTTTTCCTGACCGCATCTGCAGTTCCCTGATACCAGCTTTTGTTGTCAAAATCCTGATCGGCTGCCAGAATTTCCACAAATCCTTTGCTGAAAATATCAAAATGATATGCATTTTTGATATGCGAATTCAATGAAGCCGAATTGAATTGGGTCAAAACCAGTATTCGGTTGATACCCGAATTCAGACAGTTTGAAATCGGAATATCGACCAGTCTGTATTTTCCGGCAATCGGTACAGCCGGTTTTGAACGCGATTCAGTCAGCGGATAGAGGCGGGTTCCCTGCCCGCCGCCCAATATGACAGCCAAAACTTTAGGTTTCATCTCTGTTATTTTAAGTTCTCGTATAAAGCTAAGTATTTTTGAGCTGATTTCTCCCACGAAAAATCAATTTTCATGATACTTCGTCTCAGTTTTCTTGAATTTTTTGTATCATCCTCAAAATCAATCGCCTTGTGGATTGCCCAGACCGCAGCGTTTTCATCCGCATCGTTGAACTGGATTCCTCTTCCGTCTTTGGTGTCGATATCGGGCACCGTATCATTCAGTCCGCCGGTCTTTCTGACAATGGGAACGGTTCCGTATCTCATCGAATACATCTGATTCAGACCGCAGGGCTCGACCCTTGACGGCATCAGCAGATAATCCGATCCGGCATAAATGATATGTGAAAGCGGTTCGTTGTATCCGGTTTCCAAACCAAAATTTCCGATAAACCGATGGTGGATGTCCCACAATTTTTTTTCAACCGCCGGATCGCCGCTTCCCAAAACCAGAAAATTGACATCACCGCTTCTTTCCATAATCGCTCTTTCAATGATTCCCGGCAGCAGATCGGCTCCTTTTTCGGCTGCAAAACGACCGATAAATGAAATCAGCGGAAGGTCTTCGTTGAGTTTGTATCGTTCGCAGAGTTCCTTTTTGTTTGCCCTTTTTTTGGCGACAAAATTGGCTGAATTATAATTTTCAATCAGATATTTATCGGTCTCGGGATTCCAGACTTCTGTATCTATTCCGTTGGCGATTCCGTATGCTTTCTGGCTTTCCTGCCGATACAGTTCTTCCAGTCCTGCACCTTTGTCGTCCATCAGTTCGTTCAGATAACCTTCGGAAACGGTTGTAAATGCATTTGCGCATTTGACCGCTGCCGCCATCGGATTGATGCAGTCATCCCAATCGAGCAGACCGCCGTCGGTCAGATTGAAGTTTGGCAGATAATTCACCATTTCCCATCCCATCTGTCCCTGATACTGACCGTTGTGAATGGTGGTCACCGTCGGGATTCCTCTTAATTTTTCATATTCTGAAGAATAATTCATCAGAAAAGGAACCAGTCCGGTGTGATGATCGTGACAATGAACCAGATTGGGCAATTCTTTGCTTTCTCTCATCCAATAAAGTGCAACCGTCTGAAAACCGATGTACTGAAGAGCCGAATCTTCATAACCGTAAACATTTGGGCGGTCGGTCAAACCGTCGATTTTGATCAGATAAAGCGCAAATCCGAGACTGTTCTTTTTCTCTTTCAGCACTTTGAATTTGAACCGAAGATTTTTGAGAACTACCGTTCCGTCAAATACATTTTCAAATTTATGTTCTTTGACAAACGAACGATCGTACCAGGGCATGACCACAGAAGCTTCGCAGCCCAGCCGGTTCTGATATTTTGGCAGCGCACCGACCACATCGGCCAATCCGCCGACTTTTGCAATCGGATAACATTCAGCACTCAGATGATAGATTTTCATAGCGACACGGCATTTTTGATTGCCAGTCTAAATATACTAAAGTATTTGAGTTTTGAATATTTTTTGAATTTATTTTTGGAATCATTCAGCCGTTTTCAGAGCAGATTTCTGTCTTCAAAATACTGAATGATTGCATATTTCATCAGCAGCTGCTGTTCGTTTGATTTGAGTTCGGGCAGTGTTTCCAGAAATTCAAACTGCGGCCAGCCGTCCGCATCCCTGCCGTCAAAACGGTAAAAACCAAAGGGTTCCAGTATGGTGCAGACCGCTATGTGCATCAGATTGACTTTGTCGTCTTTTTTAAATTTGCGATTTCCTTGACCCAATTCCTGTACACCGATCAGAAAGAGTATGGTATCGACGTCAGGCCGTTCGCCGTCTGTGAAGTTTTCAATAAAAAACTGTTCAATTTTGTCCCACTTTTGTCTTTCGATCGATTTTACCTCTTTCATGCCGCAAATGTACAATAGAATTTAGAACCCTTGCGACTAAAAAATTATTCCGAAATTTGAAAACTTAAAAAATTAAAAATGAACTGGATAATTCTGATCATCGCCGGACTGTTCGAAACCGGATTTGCCTCCTGTCTCGGAAAAGCAAACCAGACCAAAGGTGCTGAATCTTATTGGTGGTACGCTGGATTTTTGGTTTGTCTGATCATCAGTATGCTGTTGCTGATAAAGGCTTCACAAACGCTTCCGATTGGAACTGCTTATGCGGTTTGGACCGGAATAGGGGCAGTGGGAACGGTTTTGATCGGAATTTTTGTGTTCAAAGAACCGGCCAATTTTCTGAGACTGTTCTTTATTTTTACACTGATTACATCCATCGTGGGACTGAAGCTTGTTTCAGACTGATTTTCAGAAATTACCCGCAATATTCATTGAGTTTATCTTGTGGGTTATTCGGGTTTCCAAAACACTTTGTCAAAATTCTGAATCTGATCGTCGATGACTGTGATTCCTTCATTTTCCAGCAGCTGCTGCATCAGACCCGGCGGTCTGAAATGATGTTTGCCGGTGAGCAGTCCGTTTCGGTTGACCACACGATGCGCCGGAACATTTGATTGGGTATGCGCATTGTTCATTGCCCAGCCGACCATTCGCGCTGAACCTTTGCGACCGAGAAATTCTGCAATCGCACCATACGAAGTCGCTCTGCCCTCGGGAATCCGACGGACGACTTCATAAACTTTGTCATAAAAAGATTCTTCTTCAGCTGCCATCAATCTTATTTCAGTTTGACGGTGACACCCGCATTAACGCCCACAGTGTAGGGACTGTATTTGTCGATATTGCTCACCGGATTGAGCAGATATTTGAAATTGGGTTCTACATTGAGCTGAACGCCGTCAGAAATTTTCATATCGAATTTCAGACCTGCATTTGCACTGAAAGAAGTCTTGTTGATATTGTCTGCAGCGCCGAGTTCTTCGGTAAAACCGTTCATGTGTGCATAAATCTTGTTTTTTGAAAGCAGCCACGCACTTCCGCCGCCGGTCACACTGATTCCGATGATGCCGGTTTGGAAAACTTCATATTCAGCCTCCAATGGAATTTCAAGAAATTGAGCCTGCTGCTGAACATCGCCGTCCGACAGCCGGTAGTTCATTTCCTCGCCTTCCATCGGATGGTACAGTCTCAGCTCTCCGCTGTAATTGATGTTGTTTCCCGAACCTGCAAATGAATTTGGGCTGTCCGAAAAACCGGTGGTCATCAGCACATTCTTTGTGATTTGTTCAAATCCCACCACCGATACACCCGCTCTGATCTTCAGTTTCGGATTCAGCGAATAGGCCGCCTTCAGACCGTAGGCAAGCGTGATGCTGTTTTCGGTTTTGTAATCGTTCAGATTGTTTGAAAGCATGGATGCGCCAACAAAGGTGTTCAGCCCGGTAGGCGAAACAAAGCCGGAAACATACAGATTTTCAAAACTCTTGTATGATTTCTTTTTCTTTTCATTTGATTTTTTGATGTCAAAATTTGAAGCAATCAGTTTCTCATTGTTTGAATTGATTTCGCTGAGCAGTACAGAATTACTGATCAAATCAAATTCGGGATTCCAGGCGAAAGTTTTTGTTGCCGCTGATGAGTAATCTCCGGTCAGAACCTGCAATAGTGATTTTCCGTCCGGGTTTGAATTTCCCGTATAATTTCCGTTCAGACCGTTTTGAGTATAAAGCTTTGTCTGATTGGGATTCTGATTGGATTTTCCGATAGCAAAATTTTCAGGACCAAAACTGTTTTGAACGAAATATTGAGTTCCGTTGTCAGAGCCGTTCTCCAATCCATCAGTTCCGGCAGTTGAAGAATCGTTCTGAATCTCAGTCTGAACCGTATTCTCAGATTGATTTTGTTCTCCTTTTTCGGTTTGAACGATTCCGGTATTTCCATCAGTGTTTGCAGCCGAATAGTCTTTTTTGCCGATCAGCAGTCCGCCGCCGACAAGGCCTGTGAGGATGACAGCGATGCCCAGCGTTTTTTTCCAAAACGGAATCGCCGGTTTGTCGTCCTCCGACGGAAGCCGTTCGCGGATGTAATCCCATGCACCGTCGGGTGCCTTCCGCGGGCTGTCGAGCCTGTTTTTAAAAAGCGGGTCAATGTTTTTTTTCATTTTGACACTATTTTTTCTGTACTTTTTTTATTGATTAAATGAATCAGTTTTTCTCTTGCTCTTGACAGATTTGATTTTGAAGTTCCGACCGAAATATTGAGCAGATCAGAGATCTGTTTGTGCGAATATCCGTCGATCACATACATATTGAAAATTTGTCCGTAGCGCGCAGGCAGCTGTCGGACAAATCCGAGCAGTTCCTCATAACTGAATTCGTTTTCGTCTTCGATGAATTCATCGGCGACTTCTTCTTCGGCTGTGATTTCTTCGTTGACCACATAGAGATAGTTTGTATTTCTGAATTTCTCAATACAGAGATTGACCATGATGCGTCTCATCCATCCCTCAAATGATCCTTTGAATTCGTATTGCCCGATTTTTTTGAAAATTAATATGAATCCGTCCTGAAATATATCCTGTGCGTCTTCATAGTTCTTTGTGTATCTGAGACATACTGAAAATAGTTTGTCAGAGAAGCGTTTATAGATCTCCTCCTGAGCATCTCTTTTGTTCCTCTGACATTCTTTGATCAATATTTTCAGTTCCTTGCCCAAACTTTATTCGATTGTGATTGTTTTTTCGATAAATACCGGTTGGTTGGTCGAATCATTTCCGTTCCAAAACTTAAAGGTGTAATCACCTGTCTTTTCGGGTCTGAATCTGAGGACTGCATAATCAGCTTCACTGATTTCGGTGCAGTTGTCTCCTTCAACTTTCCAGGTAATCAGCGCAACCCTTCTTTCCATATCAAATCCGCGGTAGTCATAATCAAAAAAGTCTTCACAACTGCCCGATTTTGTATAATAGGTTTTGATTTCGGTGATTTCCCTCACACCGTTTACCGCCTGGATGTCAATGCTGTCAATCGGTTTCATCTGATAATAGATATTGTCGACCTGTTCATCGTCAAGACAGGAAACGGTCAAAAGTCCCAAAAACAGTACGGCCGAAATCCATTTTATCTTTTTCATTTTTCTTAATTACTTTTGTTCTGCTTTTTAGATGAAAAAATCGTCCAAAGGTTGCGTTAATAAAATTAACAGCAGAAAGTTACAATTAATTTTTTAATCAACTGCTGTTCAAAAATAAAGATTTTGAATTCAAAATAATCAGGAATTCGGTGCCGGCCGGATTAAATTTTGTAATTTCACACTTGATTTTCTTTTACAAACCATCTGTTTTGGCAATTTTTTGGTCGAAAGAAAAATTAATATCAAAAAAAATAAATCAGCCGTATGAGAGCAATGGTCATTTCCGGCGGTGGAAGCAAAGGAGCTTTTGCGGGCGGAGTTGCACAATATCTGATTGATGAAATGAAGAATGAATATGATATCTTCGTCGGTACTTCGACCGGAAGCCTTCTGATCTCACATCTTGCACTCAATGAGGTTGCAAAAATAAAAAAGGTGTTTACTTCAGTCGGGCCAAAAGATATTTTCAGCAATTATCCGTTTACGGTCACAAAAGACAAAATGGGAGAGAAACACATCGGAATCAACCACTTCAGCATCATCAAAAATTTTATTCAGGGCAAAACCACTTTTGGCGAAAGCCTGAATCTGAGAAAACTGATCAGAGGAAGTTTTACGCCTAAAGAATTTGAAAAATTAAAAAAATCCGGAAAAGATGTGGTGGTAACGGTTTCAAATCTGTCGCTCGATCAGGTGGAATACAAATCAATCCTGGATTTCGGATATGATGATTTCTGTGACTGGATATGGACTTCGGCCAATTTTGCACCTTTTATGAGTCTGGTGAAAAAGGACGGATGCGAATATGCCGACGGCGGTTTTGCGAGTATGGTGCCTATTGAAGAAGCAATAAACAGAGGCGCGACCGTCATCGATGCGATTGTACTCGAAACCGAAGTGACCTATTTCAACCGCATGCCTTCGAGAAATGTATTTTCTCTGCTGACCAATATCCATTCCTATATGGCAGATCGTATCGAAAGACAGAATATCAGGATCGGCAAGCTGGTGGCGGGCAACAAAGGTGCGATCATCAATTTTTATTATACACCCAGCGTACTGACCACCAATTCGCTGGTTTTTGATTCTGAGCTGATGTGTGGCTGGTGGGAGAGAGGTCTGAATTTTGCACGTGAGAAAAATGAAAACAGCAGTGAAATCAAACCCGTTGAATAATTTATTTTGATTTCTTTTTCGGGATAATTTTCTTTTCGAGTTTAAAGACCAGTCCAGACAATGGAGGCAGAGTGATTTTTGCCGAATAATTTCTTCCGAGAAATTTCTGCTGCTCAGTTTTTATATTTTGAATTTTTGATCCGCTGCCCCAGTACAGTTCATCGTCAGAATTCAAAATACATTTCCAAATTCCGTGTTCCGGAAATGCAATCCGATAGTTTTTTCGTTCGATCGGTGTGAGATTCAAAACAATCAGCAGATCATCTTTTCTGAAATACGCTTTTCTGAGATACACATACACACTGTTGATCTCATTATCGGCATCAATCCATTCAAAACCTTTAAAATCAAACTGATAATGATACAGTGCTTTTTCGGTTTTATACAGCCGGTTGAGTTCCGACACAAAATCCATCAGCTTTTTATGCGCTTCATATTCAAGCAGATGCCAGCTCAGCGAATGATCATAATTCCATTCGGTTGTCTCTCCGAATTCATCACCCATAAACAGCAGTTTTGCTCCCGGATGGGTAAACATATACAGATACATTGCTCTCAGATTGGCATGTTTCTGCTTTTCTTCGCCGGGCATTTTAAAAAGCATCGGGCTTTTTCCGTGAACCACCTCGTCATGTGAAAAAGGCAAAATGAAATTCTCGTTAAAAGCATACATGATGCTGAAAGTCAGTTTGTGATGATTTTGTTTTCTGAAATAAGGATCGGTTTTGAAATAATCGAGGGTGTCATTCATCCAGCCCATCATCCATTTCATTCCAAAACCCAAGCCGCCTTCTGTGGTCGGATGGCTGACTTTTGGCCAGGCAGAAGCTTCTTCGGCGGTCATCTGTATATCCGGAAAATTCAAATAAAGTGTTTCGTTCAATTCCTTTAAAAACGAAATTGCTTCCAGATTTTCATTTCCACCGTATTTGTTGGGCAGCCATTCACCTTCATTTCTTGAATAATTCAAATACAGCATGGACGAAACCGCATCAACCCGCAGACCGTCGATATGATAACGGTCGAGCCAGAACATCGCATTTGAAATCAAAAACGAACGGACTTCATTTCTGCCGTAATTGAAGATCGAAGATTTCCAGTCGGGATGAAAACCAAGCCGGCTGTCCGGATGTTCATACAAATGAGTTCCGTCAAATTTGTAAAGACCGTGATCGTCGTTCGGGAAATGGGAGGGAACCCAATCCATGATTACACCTATATTATGATTGTGCAATTCCTGAATCAGATACATCAGTTCCTGAGGTGTACCGTATCTCGAAGTCGGTGCATAAAAGCCGGTGATCTGATAACCCCAGGACGGCGGATAGGGATGTTCCATTACCGGCATAAATTCAACATGCGTAAAACCTGTTTTTTTTATATGTGCAATCAGTTTGTCGGAGATTTCGACAAAGGTCAGCCAGCGGTCGGGTTCGGCAGGATCTCTGCGCCACGAACCGAGATGAACTTCATAAATCGAAATCGGTTTTTTGAGCGAATTGATCTGATGTCTTTTCTTCATCCAATTCCGGTCGTTCCATTTGTACCAGGTCGAAGTCACTACAGAAGCAGATTTTGGCGGAATTTCAAATGAGAATGCAAACGGGTCGATCTTTTCAAGCGTCTCGCTTTTTTTGGTCTGAATCGAATATTTATAGATGACACCCAAATCCATTTTTGGGAAAAATGCTTCCCAAATCCCGCTGCCGTCTTTGCGTTTGACCATTTTATTTTTGTTTCGGTTCCATTTGTTGAAATCACCGATGACAGAAACCGATTTTGCATTGGGCGCCCAAACCGCAAAATAAACACCTTCCGCTTTGCCGTCGTTCAGTCGTCTCGAACCGAATTTTTCATACAATCGATAGTGTTTTCCGGCTTTGAACAGTCGGATATCCTCTTCTGTAAACAATGAGAAACTTTTGGGCATGGCTGCAATCGAATAATTTCTTATAAATGTATAAAATTCTTTTTTTTAATATTATGCATGCATAATAAATTTTTTGTATATTTGTGTGTTACAATCATTGAGAAAATGCATCACCACGATTTAACCATTGACCATTATATCAGGACCACCTGGCTGGCTATTCAAAAAATGTACAACGAACAGGCATCAAAATTCGATTCCACTATGGTATTGGGTTTTGCACTGCTTTCGCTCGATCCCAGAAAGGGAACGCCGAGCACTTCGCTCGGACCCAAAATGGGAATGGAACCGACCAGTCTGTCGAGGACGCTAAAGAAATTGGAAGAACGCGGAATGATTGTCAGAGAGAATCATCCGGGCGATAAAAGAAGTGTGCTGATTTATCTGACCGAAGACGGTTTAAAAATGAGGGATATATCAAAAAAAGTGGTGCTCAGGTTTTACGAAGCGATTGAAGAACAGATTGATCCCGAGCGATTAAAGACATTCTTTGAAGTATTGTATGAGATAAACGAGATTGCAATCAGCAAAGAAATTTACAGAGAAAAAGAATTAAAATAATCAATAAAAAATTAAAATGAACAGGCACATTAAAAATGTAACAGTATTGGGTTCGGGAGTCATGGGCTCCGCAATCGCCTGTCACTTTGCCGGAAACGGAATTCAGGTTTTATTGCTTGATATGCCGACCGACGGTAAAGACAGAAACAAGATTGCAAGGGACCACCTGAACACTGCCGTCAAATCAAATCCGTCACCGATTTATGACAAAGCATTTGCTTCGAGGATCACCGTCGGAAATTTTGATGATGATCTTGAAAAAATAAAAGATTCGGATTGGGTACTCGAAGTAATTATCGAAAGACTCGATCTGAAAAAATCGATGTTTGAAAGAGTTGACAAATTCAGAAGAGAAGGAACACTGATTACTTCAAACACTTCAGGAATCCCGATTCATCTGATGGCTGAAGGCCGTTCCGATGATTTTCAAAAACATTTCTGCGGAACCCACTTCTTCAATCCGCCGAGATATCTGAAATTATTTGAAATCATAACCGGACCAAAAACTGACGCTTCAGTCATTGATTTTCTGGAAGGATATGCAGACAAATTTTTGGGCAAAACACCGGTGCTCTGTAAAGACACGCCCGGTTTTATCGGCAACAGAGTCGGTGTGTATTCGATGGCAAAAGTGATGGAACTCGCGCAGCAGATCGGGCTGACTATTGAGGAAGCCGATACGCTGACCGGATCAATTTTGGGAAGACCAAAAACCGGAACTTTCAAACTGGCAGACCTGGTCGGACTCGACACAGCAGCCAATGTGACCAAAGGACTTCAGCAAAATTGCCCGAACGATACCTTTATTCAGGATTTGAAAGAATCAAAATCGCTGAATTTCCTTTTGGAAAATAAATTTTTTGGCGACAAAACCCAAAAAGGATTCTATTATAAGGTGTTCGACAAAGCAAGCGGACAGACCAACCGTTTTGCACTCGATCTTGAAAAACTCGAATACCGTCCGTTGGAAAGAGCAAAAATTCAGGCGGTTGAAATGGCAAAACAGGCAGGAAGCACCAAAAACAAATTGGGCGCGCTGCTGCAGGACAAAGGAAAGCACGGTGAGCTGATCCGTAAACATTTTGCTTCGCTGTTTGCCTATGTGGCAGACAAAGTTCCTGAAATTTCAGATGTGCTGTACAGCATTGACGATGCGATGAAAACCGGTTATGCATGGAAATACGGTCCGTTTGAAACCTGGGATCTGGTCGGACTGAAAAACGGTATCGGTCTGATCGAATCTGAAGGATACAAAGTTGCAGACTGGGTGAAAGCGATGGCAGACGCCGGAAAAGAAAGTTTCTATCAGATCAAAGACGGAAAAACATTTTTCTATGATCTTGAATCAAAAGATTACCAACAAATTCCGGGTCAGGATGCATTTATCATACTTGACAACATCAGAAAATCAAAAGAAGTCTGGTCAAATTCAGAATCGAGCATTCAGGATTTGGGTGACGGAATTTTGAATATCGAATTCAGATCAAAAATGAATTCAATCGGCGGAGGTGTGATTGCAGGCATCAACAAAGCAATCGAACTTGCTGAAAATGAATATCAGGGACTGGTAATCGGCAATCAGGCCGAAAACTTCTCGGTGGGTGCAAATCTGGCAATGATCATGATGATGGCATCCGAACAGGATTGGTTTGAGCTGAATACGGCGATCAAAATGTTTCAGAATACAACCATGAGGGTCCGTTACAGTTCGGTTCCGGTTGTGGTTGCACCGCACGGAATGACCTTGGGCGGAGGCTGCGAAATGTCGCTTCATTCTGACAAAGTCGTTGCATCGGCCGAAACATATATCGGTTTGGTCGAAGTCGGCGTCGGACTGATTCCGGCAGGCGGCGGAACCAAAGAGATGACAAGAAGAGCAAGCCGGCACCTGATCAAAGATGACATCAAGATCAATCACCTGAGGGAAACCTTTATGAATATTGCAACTGCAAAAGTTGCGACTTCGGCTTATGAAGCCAAAAATATAGGAATCCTGACAGAGAAAGATGTGATTGTCGTCAATCAGAGCCGTCAGCTTGCAGAAGCCAAAAAACAGGCATTGCTGCTTGCCGAAGCCGGATATACACAGCCGATCAAAGAAAAAGTAAAAGTGCTGGGTAAAAATTCAATGGGTATGTTCTATGTGGGTACAGACCAGATGGTTGCCGGAAATTATATTTCCGAACACGACCGTCTGATTGCCAACAAACTCGGTTATGTAATGACCGGTGGAAATCTTTCGGAACCGACCGAAGTTTCACAGCAGTATCTGCTGGATCTGGAAAGAGAAGCCTTCCTGTCGCTTTGCGGTGAAAGAAAGACCTTGGAAAGAATCCAGTACATGTTGAAAACCGGAAAACCCCTTAGGAATTAAAAATGGTAAATGTTGAATTTTAAATGAATCTATTTTCATTTAGAATTTATAATTCAAAATTTAAAATAATGAAAGACGCATATATAGTAACAGGATACAGGACCGCAGTGGGCAAAGCACCCCGCGGTACGCTGAGATTTACCCGATCTGATGAGATGGCGGTAAAAGTGATCGAAAGGTTGCTGCAGGATGTTCCCAATCTTGACAGGGAACGTATCGATGATGTGATTGTCGGCTGCGCAATGCCGGAAGCCGAACAGGGTCTGAATATGGCCCGACTGATTTCGCTGGCCGGTCTGAAAACCGAAAAAGTTTCGGGTGTGACCGTCAACCGTTATTGTGCTTCGGGTTCCGAATCAATCGCGGTTGCAATTGCAAAAGTAAGAACCGGAATGGCTGATGTGATTCTTGCCGGAGGTGCCGAAAGTATGTCATACATCCCGATGGGAGGTTTTAAACCGGTGCCCGATACCGGAGTGTCAAAAGAGAATGCTGATTATTACTGGAATATGGGACTGACTGCAGAAGCGGTTGCAAATGAGTACAAGGTTTCAAGAGAAGATCAGGATGAATTTGCATTGTGGTCGCATCAGAAAGCTTTGAAAGCAATCGAGGAAGGCAGATTTGACAGTCAGATTGTTCCGCTTGAGGTTGAAACCAATTATCTGGATGAAAATGAAAAAGTTCAGTCAAAAAAAGTCATCTTCAAAGTCGATGAAGGACCGAGAGCAGATACTTCAATGGAAGTCCTGTCAAAACTGAGACCTGTTTTTGCAAACGGTGGTTCTGTAACAGCAGGTAACTCTTCGCAGATGTCTGACGGTGCTGCATTTGTGCTGGTGATGTCAGAAGAAATGGTCAAAGCACTGAATGTTGAACCAATCGCAAGACTGGTCGGATATGCTACTGTGGGTGTGCCGCCAAGAATCATGGGTATCGGTCCGATGTATGCAGTTCCAAAAGTTTTGGAGCAAACCGGAATGAAACTGGCAGACATCGACCTGATTGAGCTCAATGAAGCATTCGCTTCACAATCACTTGCTGTCAGCCGTGGCTTGGGCATAGATAAGGATATTCTGAATGTGAACGGAGGTGCGATCGCATTGGGGCACCCGCTGGGTTGTACTGGAACCAAACTGACTGTTCAGATTTTGAATGAGCTGAAAAGAAGAGACAAAAAATATGGAATCGTAACCATGTGTGTGGGTACGGGTCAGGGAGCGGCTTCAATTTTTGAAAGACTGTAATGAATTATTTTAAGAGTTGAATTTTAAATTTTAAATAAAATGAAAACGGAAAACCTAATTGCAGATAAAACATTTGATTTTGCACTTCAAATTATTTCATTTTATATTCAGCTCAGAGATGAAAAAGAATTTGTGCTTTCAAAACAATTGTTGCGGTGCGGAACAAGTATCGGATCAAATGTTGAAGAATCAATTGCGGCTCAATCCAAAAAATTATTGGACAAGCGCAATTGATCATTTAAAATTCAAAATAAAATGAAAACAGAAAACTTAATTGTAGAAAAGACTTTTGATTTTGCGCTTCAGATTATTTCATTTTATATTCAACTCAGAGATGAAAAAGAATTTGTGCTTTCAAAACAATTGTTGCGGTGCGGAACAAGTATCGGATCAAATGTTGAAGAATCAATTGCGGCTCAATCCAAAAAGGATTTTATCAATAAGATGTCAATTGCTTCAAAGGAAGCCAGAGAAACAAGATATTGGTTAAGATTATTGGACAAATCCGAATTGACCCGGTTGGATTGTAAGATTTATTTGGATGAAATTGAACATATCATCAACATCATTACCAAAATAATTATTACATCCAAAAAATCATTGGATAAACGCAATTAATCATTTGAAATTCAAAATTTATAATTTAAAATAAAATAACACAAGACTATGAGTAATAATAGATTAGCCGGTGGAGAATTTTTGGTAAAAGATTTAAGTTGGGAGGATATTTTCACCCACGAAGATTTTAGCGAAGAGCAGAAGATGATGCTCGAATCGGCAAAAGAGTTTATCGACAGAGAAGTTTGGCCAAACAAACATCAGATTGAACAGCATGATTATCAGCTGATTGTTGACCTGATGAAAAAATTGGGAGAACTTGGATTTCTTGGCGTTTCGATTCCCGAAGAATACGGCGGACTCGGAATGGATTTCGTGACCACCATGCTGGTTTGCGACTATTTGTCCGGTGCGACCGGATCTTTGGCAACCGCATACGGTGCGCATACCGGAATCGGTACCATGCCGATTATGCTGTACGGAACCGAAGAACAGAAGAAAAAATATCTGCCAAAACTGGCAAGCGGCGAATGGCTGGCTGCTTATGCGCTGACCGAACCCGAAGCCGGTTCTGATGCAAATTCGGGTAAAACAAAAGCGGTTTTGTCGGAGGACGGCAAATATTACAAAATCACCGGTGCCAAAATGTGGATCACCAATGCAGGTTTTGCTGATGTGTTCACCGTTTTTGCAAGAATCGAAGATGACAAAAACATCACTGCCTTTATCATTGACAAATCAAATTCTGAAGGAATGACGCTTGGCGAAGAGGAAGACAAACTCGGTATTGTTTCATCGTCAACCCGTCAGGTATTCTTCAACGAGGTAAAAGTTCCGGTCGAAAATATGCTGGGAGAAAGAAACGGAGGTTTTAAAATTGCACTTAATGCTTTGAATGTCGGCCGTATCAAACTGGGCGCTGCCTGTCTGGACGCACAGAGAAGAATACTGACCAATTCGCTGGTTTATGCAGGCGAAAGAAAACAGTTTGGTGTTTCGATCAATACTTTCGGAGCAATCAAGGAGAAGCTTGCCGATATGGCGACAGTTGCTTATGCATCGGAATCTGCTGCTTATCGTGCAGGAAAAGACATTCAGGCAGCGATTGAAGACAATATTGCAGCCGGAATGCCTCACAATGAGGCAGAACTGAAAGGTGTTGAAGAATATGCGATCGAAGCATCTGTATTAAAGGTATGGATTTCAGACATGTGCCAGATTGCTGCCGATAACGGTATTCAGATTTACGGCGGTATGGGTTATTCAAAAGAAATGCCGATGGAATCTGCCTGGAGAGATGCCAGAATTTCAAGGATTTATGAAGGAACCAACGAGATCAACCGTCTGCTTTCGATCAGTATGCTGGTCAAAAAAGCGCTGAAAGGAAAAATCGATCTGATGACGCCTGCAATGAATGTTGCAAACGAACTGATGAGCATTCCTTCTTTTGATACACCCGATTATTCTGAACTGTTTGCACAGGAAAAAGAAATCCTTTCAAATCTTAAAAAAGCATTCTTTATGGTTGCCGGTTCTGCTTTGCAGAAATTTGGCGCTGATCTCGAAAAACATCAGCAGCTCATCCTGAAAGCGTCTTCAATACTGATTGAAATCTATATGGCTGAGAGTACAGTTCTGCGTGCCGAAAAGATTTCCAAAAAATCTGAGCAGGATGCAGACATTTCAATTAAATTGGCTAAATTGCAGCTGTTTAATTCAGTTGAGACGATCAAAAGAGAAGCGACCATAGGTATAATTTCCTTTACAGAGGGCGATGAACAGCGTATGATGCTTTCAGGTTTGAGGAGATTTACAAGATATAATGAATATCCGAATGTTGTCAATTTGAAGACCGAAGTTGCGGACTTCCTGATTAAAGAAAATAAATATACTTTTTAATCAGTTTTGGTACAATATTTGAGATTTAACAGATTAAGTACTATTCTTTTCATAAGGTAGTTGAGTTTTCATGGTACTTAAGTTTTAGTAGAGAGGGTCCCGGCAGCAATGCCGGGATTTTTTGTTTGCAATATATTGAAACTCACATCGATAATTATTGCATGACAAATATCATATCAAAACAGGTTCTTTTAAGGCTGAGTTTGGAATTGATTGGTACAAAAATTGAGAAATAAGAGTCAAGTACTATTCTTTTCATAAGGTAGTTGAGTTTTCATGGTACTTAAGTTTTAGTAGAGAGGGTCCCGGCAGCAATGCCGGGATTTTTTTGTCGATTTTGTCCAAATAATCAATGAACAGATGTCAGCCCGTCCGAAAATTTTGGATCAATCCCAAAAGTTGAGGAGAAAGGGAATAAGTTTTTATTTTTGTCTTCGAAATGAAAGCAGCAGACATACTAAAATCTCTATTGCCGGAATATTTGGTTGAATATTTCGATATAGTAAAA
>Ga0222419_100169_pt1 | contig 110040 bp, 97 predicted proteins | sample 1B20Ametagenome_FD_182474 | JGI IMG/M metagenome (GOLD analysis project Ga0222419, IMG submission 182474) | Enriched microbial communities from leaf-cutter ant dump, University of Wisconsin, Madison, United States - 1B20A (version 2) | ecosystem: Environmental > Terrestrial > Nest > Insects nest... | reverse complement strand
GACGCCGCCCTGCTCTCCTGGAGCGCGGAAGGAGACGACGAATGACGGATGCCGCCCGCATCGCGACCCTCAGGGCCGAGCTGCGCGAAGACACCGCTTTCGTCGCGACGTCCACGCCGCGGCTGGGCTGGACGGTCGAGACCTCGGAACCCGGCTGGCTGCAGTCCTCCGCCGAGCTCGACGACGGCACGCGGACGGTCCTCGTCGACGGACGCGACAGCGTCCTCGTGGCGTGGCCGTTCACGCCGCTCGCACCGGGCGAGAGCCGCGAGGTGCGCGTGCGCGCCACCGCGGACTCCGGCACGCAGACGGGCTGGAGCGCACCCCTGACCGTCCGCGCGGGATTCCTCGCGGACGGCGAGTGGGTCGCTCAGCCGATCGGGCTCGCCGATCCCGATCGCGAGGCGCAGCCCGCCGAGGTGCGCACGACCTTCGCTCTCGACCGCCCGATCGACAGCGCCCTGCTGTTCTGGACCGCCCTGGGGGTCGCCGAGCCGGCGATCAACGGCGTGCCCGTGTCCGAGGACGTCCTCTCCCCCGGCTGGACCGCGTACCGCGACCGTCTCGTGCACGAGACGGTCGACGTGACGGCGCTCCTGCACCAGGGGACGAACGAGCTCGGCGCCTCGATCGCCGGCGCCTGGTACACCGAGAAGTACGGCTTCTTCGTGTTCACGAACAGGCTCTACGGCACGCAGCCCTCCTTCCTCGCCCAGCTGCGCGTGACCTACGCGGACGGCTCGGTCGAGACCCTGGCCGCGACCGGCGACGGCTGGGAGGCCGCGGGCGACGGCCCCGTGGTCGACAGCGGGATCTACCCCGGAGAGCACCAGGACCTGCGCCGCACGGCATCCGCCTGGGCGCCCGCCCGCATCGGCGCCGCGGCCCTCCCCGGCTTCGAGGACGTGCCGGTGCCGGAGGCGCGCATCGCCCCGCCCGTCCGCCGCATCCAGACGCTGCCGGTCGCGGAGGTCATCGCCACCCCGTCCGGCGGACGCGTCCTCGACTTCGGCCAGAACCTCGTCGGGCGCCTGCGCATCCGGGCGAGGGGCGAGGCCGGCACCCGCCTGGTGGTCCGCCACGCCGAGGTGCTCGAAGACGGCGAGCTCGCGCTGCGCCCGCTGCGCAACGCCGCCGCGACGGCGACCTTCGACCTGTCGGGCGCCGAGGAGGCGCTCGAGTCGCGCTTCTCCTTCTACGGCTTCCGCTACGCCGAGATCACCGGCCTCGACGTCTCCCCCGACGACGTCGAGGCGGTGGTGCTGCACACCGACATGAGGCGCACCGGCTGGTTCGAGACGTCCGACCCCCTCGTGAGCCGGCTGCACGAGAACGTCGTGTGGGGCATGCGCGGCAATTTCCTGTCGATCCCCACCGACTGCCCCCAGCGCGACGAGCGCCTCGGCTGGACCGGCGACATCCAGGTGTTCGCGCCGACCGCGGGCTTCCTCTACGACTGCGAGGCGTTCCTCGCCTCCTGGCTGCGCGACCTCGCCCATGAGCAGGCCCGCGAGGGCGGCTCCGTGCCGGTGGTGATCCCCGCGGCCCTCCCCGGCTTCGCCGGCTCCGGAGGGGCCTCCCCGGCGGCCTGGGGCGACGCCGCGACCGTGGTGCCGACCGTGCTGCACGACCGCTTCGGCGATCTCGGCGTGCTCGCCGACCAGTACCCGAGCATGCGCGACTGGGTCGACGCGGTGCTCCGCGACGCCGGCGACGGCGGGCTGTGGGCCGGACGCATGCAGCTGGGCGACTGGCTCGATCCGGCGGCTCCGCCGGATCAGCCGGGCAAGGCCGCGGTCGACTCCGACATCGTCGCGACCGCGTACCTGGCCCGCTCGCTCCGGCAGGTGGCGGATGCCGCGGCGCTGCTCGGGCACGAGGCGGATGCCGAGACCTACGCCGCGCTCGCCGAGCGCAGCCGCGCCGCCTTCGTCGCCGAGTACGTGACCCCGGCCGGGCGCATGATGAGCGACGCGGTCACCGCCTACGCCCTGGCGCTCGAGTTCGGCCTCGTGACCGACCCGGCGCAGCGCCGTGCCCTCGGCGACCGTCTCGCGGCTCGCGTCCGCGAAGGCGGCTACCGCATCGCCACGGGCTTCGTCGGCACCCCGCTGGTCGCGGACGCCCTGACGAGGACCGGTCATCTCGACGCCGCCGAGCGCCTGCTGCTGCAGACCGAGTGCCCCTCCTGGCTGTACCCGGTCACGCAGGGCGCCACCACGGTGTGGGAGCGCTGGGACTCGCTGCTGCCGGACGGATCGGTCAACCCCGGCGAGATGACCTCGTTCAACCACTACGCGCTGGGAGCGGTGGCCGACTGGCTGCACCGCACCGTCGCGGGCCTCGCGCCGGCCGCTCCCGGCTACCGCCGGCTGCGCATCGCACCGCGCCCGCTCGCCGCGCTCGGCCATGCGGCGGCTCGGCACGAGACGCCGTACGGCACGGCATCCGTCTCCTGGGTGCGCGAGGGCGACGAGATCGTCGTCACTGCGGTCGTCCCGCCCAACACCACGGCGGAGGTGTCGATCCCGGGCGCGCCCGAGGAGGCCGGCTCGGGAACCCACGAATGGCGCTATCGCGAGCCCGCGGCATCCGCTCGTCCGGCCCTGCCAGGCCTCGACGCCTCCCTCGCCGACGTGATCGACGACCCGCGCGCGTACCGCGCGCTGCTCGGCACGCTCGCCGAGATCGATCCGGAGCGTGCGGAGGCGGTGCGCGCCGGCACGGTCTGGGGCGCGGGGAAGCCGCTGTCCACCGCGCTCATGTTCACCCCGCCCGATGTGCTCGCCCGCGTCGACGCGGCCGTCCGCTCCGCCACCGCCTGACGACTCCCCCGCCTGACAAGGAGATCCCCATGTTCGACCGCCGCTCCACCTTCGGAGAAGCCCTCGACAATCCCGCCGCGCGCGCCGTGCTCGAGCGGCTGATGCCCGGGTTCGCCGCCTCGCCGATGGCGACCCAGTTCCGCGACGGACGGCTCGGCTCGCTGATCGCGCTCGTGCCCGCACTCGAGTCGCAGGAGGCCCGCGAGCAGCTGTGGGCCGAGCTCGCCGAGATCGGCGACGACGTGCAGCGCCCGCCCTACGCCCCGGCGATCGAGCCCGACCCGGCCTACGAGTCCGAGGACGTGGAGCGCGCCTCGGCGTCGCTCACGGCGCCGGAGTCCGTCGCGCTGTTCTCGCCGCTCGAGATCCGCATCGCCGGGCCCTCGCACGGCAACCCCTTCGTCGACGTCGAGCTCGACGCCGTGTTCACCCGCGCCGGTGCGGAGATCCGGGTCGGCGGCTTCTACGACGGGGACGGCGTGTACGTCATCCGCGCCCTGGCCGACGCCGAGGGCGAGTGGACCTTCTCCACGCGCTCGACCGCACGGTCGCTGGACGGGCTCACCGGCGCCGTCACCGTGACGCCGTCGGATGCGCCGGGTCCCGTGCGGGTGGACGGCTTCCACTTCCGCCACGCCGACGGCACGCGGCACCGCCCCCTCGGCACGACCGCCTACGCATGGACGCACCAGCCCGAGGACCTGCAGGAGCAGACCCTCGCGACGCTCGCCGAGGCGCCGTTCACGAAGATGCGCATGTGCGTGTTCCCGAAGTCGTACCTGTACAACGCCAACGAACCAGACGACTTCCCGTTCCCCGGCTCCCTGGAGCAGGGCTTCGACCTGGAGCGCTTCGATCCCGCGCACTTCCGCCGTCTCGAGCGGCGCATCGTGCAGCTGGCCGAGCTCGGCATCCAGGCCGACATGATCCTCTTCCACGCCTACGACCGCTGGGGCTTCGCCGACCTCGGCCCCGCGGTCGACGACCGCTACCTGCGCTACGTCGTGCGGCGCCTGGCCGGATTCGCGAACGTGTGGTGGTCGATGGCCAACGAGTACGACCTGCTCTGGGCCAAGGACACCGCCGACTGGGAGCGCCTCGCCGCGATCGTGGGCGCGGAGGACCCGTTCGGGCATCTGAACTCGATCCACAACTGCCGCCCGTTCTACGACTACTCCGCCCCGTGGATCACGCACGTGAGCGTGCAGCGCGTCGACGTCTACCGCACGGCTGAGAACACCGACGAGTGGCGTGAGCGCTGGGGCAAGCCCGTCGTGATCGACGAGTGCGCCTACGAGGGCGACATCGATCAGGGCTGGGGCAACATCACCGGCGAGGAGATGGTGCGCCGATTCTGGGAGGCCGCGGTGCGCGGCGGCTACTGCGGCCACGGCGAGACCTACCTCCCCTCGGCCCTCGGTCTCGACGACGAGGTGCTGTGGTGGTCGAAGGGCGGCGTGCTGCACGGCACCTCCCCCGACCGCATCCGCTTCCTCGAGCAGCTGCTCGCCGAGGCGCCCGAGGGCGTGTGGGATCCGCTGCCCGGCGACTGGGACGTGCCCTGGGGCGGCGTCGCCGGCGCCGTGAAGGTCGGGTACTTCGGGTTCAACCGGCCGCGCTTCCGCAACCTCATGCTCGACGAGGGCGAGTGGACGATCGACGTGATCGACACCTGGAACATGACGGTGGAGCGGATGCCGGGCACCTACCCGGCCGGTTCCGCACGGGTCGAGCTGCCCGGCCGCCAGTTCATGGCCGTGCGGGTGTCGCGCGCCTGACCCCGCACCCGCCGCGAAAGGCCCGCCTCCTCACGGAGGCGGGCCTTCTCGCGACCGGGGTGTTCGATCCTCCCCGGATCCGAGGCTCAGACGGCCGGCGCGACCCCCGCGTTCGCGGCCGCGATGAGCTGCTCGATCTGCTCGTAGGTCACGGGCAGGCCGGGGAAGCCGACGAGGCGTCCGATCGGGAACGAGGCCATCATCTTCTGCATCGCCTCGTCGTTCGGCATCATCGACGCGGCCGCGGCGTCGACGCCGTTCAGGTCGCCCATGAATCCGGCGAGCGCGCCCTGCACGATCGGGCCGGCGACCGGGTTCGCCATGACGTCGCCGATCGACGAGTTCATGTCCAGCGGCAGCCGCACGTCGTCGCCGGCGACGGAGACCGTGGCGGACGAGCGGATGTCACGGCTCGACGCCGCCACCTCGACGCCGTACTCGCCGCCCTCGACGACGTAGCGGTCGACCCGGACGTCCCAGTAGGCGAGGTCCTCGCGCCGGACGACGAGCTCGACCGTGCGGGTCTCCCCCGCGGCGAGCTCGACCGACGAGAAGGCCTTGAGCTCGCGCGGTGCGCGCTGCACCGCCGACCCTGGCAGCGAGACGTAGACCTGCACGACCTCGCGGCCGTCCCGGTCGCCGGTGTTGCTCAGCTCGACGGACACGGCGATGTCGCCGTCCTCGCGCACCGAGACCGCGGCCGCACCGTACGCGAAGGTCGTGTACGAGAGACCGAATCCGAACGGGAAGGCCACGTCGAGGCCCTTCGCGTCGTACCAGCGATAGCCGACGAGCAGTCCCTCGCCGTAGCGCACGTGCCCGAACTCGCCGGGGAAGTTGCCGTAGGAGGGATTGTCCTCGAGGCGCACCGGAACGGTCTCGGTGAGCTTGCCCGAGGGGTTGACGGCGCCGTAGAGGACGTCGGCAACGGCCGATCCCCCTGCCTGCCCGAGCAGCCAGCTCTCCACGATCGCGGGGACGCGATCGGCGAACGGCAGGGCGACGACGCCCCCGTTGGAGAGCACGACGACGGTGTTCGGGTTCACGGCGAGCACCGCGTCGAGGACCTCGAGCTGGGCGGCGGGCAGGTCGATGTGCTCGCGGTCGAAGCCCTCGGACTCCTCCGCGGCCGGCAGCCCGAGGAAGACCACGGCGACGTCGGCCGCGGCGGCGACCGAGACGGCCTCGGCGCGCAGGTCCTCGGCGTCGCGACCGGATGCCGCCACGGACCCGCCCTCGACGGCGAAGCCCGGGGCGTAGGAGACGGCGTCGCCGCCGATCTCGCGGATGGCGTCGAGGGCCGCGTCGACGCGGGTCGGGTTGATCAGCGACGACCCGGCGCCCTGGAATCGCGGCTCGGCGGCGAACGCGCCGACCACGGCGACCTTCTGCGCGGGGGACAGCGGCAGGAGCGCTCCCTGAGCATCCCCTGCTCCCTGAGCATCCCCTGCTCCCTGAGTATCCCCACTGGGTCCCTGAGCATCCCCACTGGGTCCCTGAGCCTGTCGAAGGGCGTTCTTCAGCAGCACGATCGACCGGCCTGCGGCCTCACGGGCCAGCGCGTGGTGCGCGTCGACGTCGAGCGGACCGTCGACGGCAGGCCGCTCGCCGGCCTTGCGCACGAGGTCGATCGCCCTGTCCGCGGCCGTGTCGAGCACGCTCTCCGCGAGCCGCCCCTCGCGCACGGCGGCGACGAGCTGAGCATCCGTCCGCCCTCCTGAGGAAGGCATCTCGAGGTCGAGCCCGGCGGCCACTCCGGCGACCCGGTCGTTCACGGCGCCCCAGTCGGATACCACGAGGCCGTCGAAGCCCCACTCGTCGCGGAGCACCTGGGTGAGCAGCCACGGGTCCTCCGAGGCGTAGACGCCGTTGATGCGGTTGTACGAGCACATGACGGTCCAGGGGGCGGCGTCCTTCACGACGCGCTCGAAGCCGCGCAGGTAGATCTCGCGCAGCGGGCGGGGATCGACGTCGCTCGACGCGCGCATGCGGTCGAACTCCTGGTTGTTGGCGGCGAAGTGCTTGAGCGAGGTGCCCACGCCCTGCGACTGCACGCCGCGCACGGAGGCGGCGCCGAGCACGCCCGAGACGATCGGGTCCTCCGAGAAGTACTCGAAGTTGCGGCCGCACAGAGGCGAGCGCTTGATGTTGATGCCGGGGCCGAGCACGACGGCGACGCTCTCGATCGCGGCCTCGACGCCGATCGCCGCGCCGACGCGCTCGATGAGCTCGGGGTCCCACGAGGAGCCGATGCCGACGGCGGGCGGGAAGCAGGTCGCCGGCACGCTGGAGGCGAGGCCGAGGTGGTCGGTGCCGCCCGCCTGCTTGCGCAGGCCGTGCGGGCCGTCGGTCATCATGATCGACCCGATGCCGGCCCGTTCTACGGCCTTGGTGGTCCAGAAGTCGGCGCCGCTGGTGAGCGAGGCCTTCTCTTCGAGGGTGAGGTCGGATGCGCTGGTCACGGGGGTCCTTTCGCGATGACGGCGATGTCTTGCGAAAACTATACGACGGTCAGTATTAGATATCAAACATCGTTCAGGATTAGTCTGAGGGCATGGCACAGCGCGGTTCGTATGCGAAGGGCGTCGCGCGACGCGAGGAGATCCTGGAGAGCGCCCTCGAGGTGATCGGCCGCGACGGCTACCAGAACGCCTCGCTCAAGCAGATCGCCCAGATGGTCGGGGTGACGCCCGCGGCGCTGCTGCACTACTTCGGCACCAAGGAGGAGCTCTTCACGGCCGTCCTCCGCAAGCGCGACGAGCACGACGGCATGCAGGCCGACGAGATCTCGCTCGACCTCGCGAGCTCGGGACTCGTCGACGTCATCCGCCACAACACGCAGGTGCCCGGCCTCGTCGAGCTGTTCTCACGGCTCGCCGTCGACGCCGCCGACCCCGCGCACCCGGCGCACGCCTACTTCCTCGAGCGCAGCGAGCGCCTGCGCGCCGGCGTCGCCGAGAGCTTCGAGCGCGACGCGAGCCGCGCGCCGCTCCTCGACCCCGACACGATGGGCCGCGTCGTGCAGGCCGTCGCCGACGGCCTGCAGCTGCAGTGGATGATCGACCCGACCGTCGACATGGCCGGCATCGTCGAGAAGCTGCTGGCCGCGCTGGCGCCGCCGCGCTCCTGACGCGCGCCCCGCGCGTCCGTCCTCCGCAGAACGCCGCGGCTCCCCCGTCCTCGACGAGGGAGCCGCGGCGCGGAACCGCTCAGACCGCGGCGGCTCCTTCGCGGGGAAGTCCTCCGGCGACCGGCTGATCGACGGCGTCGTCGCGACGGCGCGAGTTCGCGACGTCCTTCGCGAAGAACACGCAGACCGCCGAGATGAGGCAGGCCACGGCGAGTCCGCCGGCGACCAGCCACGGCTCGCCGCCGGCGACCAGCAGCAGCGCGGTCGCGGCGGTCGGCACGTAGCCGCCGACGATCGACGAGAGCTGGTAGGCCAGGGAGACGCCGGTGTAGCGGACGTCGGTGCCGAAGAGCTCGGCGAAGAACACCGACTGCACCGAGAACATCATCGTCGGCACGAGGATGTATCCCAGGCTGAACGCGAGCATGGCCGCCCAGACCTGGCCGGTGCTGAAGAGGATGAACAGGGGGAAGGCCAGCACGACGCCGAGAACCGCTCCGGTGATGTAGACCTTCTTCCTGCCGATGCGGTCCGAGAGCGCGCCGTACAGGGGGATCGCGACGAGGCTGATGCCCGAGGCGATGAGCATGCCGTACAGGCCGACCTGCGACGAGAGGCCCACGTGGGTCGACACGTAGTAGATGCCGAACGCGTTGATCACGTTCGACGACACCGCGTCGGCGATGCGCGCCCCGAACGCGAGGGCGAGGTTCTTCGGGTGGCGGCGGAACACCTCGATCAGCGGGATCTTCGGGGCGGCGTCGCTCTGCTCCCGCTCCTTGGCGGCGCGCAGGAACTCGGGGCTCTCGCTGACGGCGAGGCGGATGAACAGACCGACGAAGAGCAGTCCGATGCTCAGCATGAACGGGATGCGCCAGCCCCAGGACATCAGGAAGTCGGTGCCGAAGGAGCTCACGATCGCGAAGACCGCGGTGGCCAGCAGGATGCCGGCCGGCGACGCGGCCTGCGGCAGGCTGCCCCAGAATCCCTTGCGCTTCTCGGGTGCGTGCTCGTAGGTCATCAGCGCGGCGCCCGCGTACTCGCCGCCGATCCCGAGGCCCTGCAGCAGGCGGCAGATGACGAGCAGGATCGGGGCGGCCATGCCGATCTGGGCGTAGGTGGGCAGGAACCCGATCACCGCGGTGCCGACGCCCATGATGATCAGCGTCGCGATCAGCGAGGACTTCCGGCCGAACTTGTCGCCGAGGTGGCCGAAGATGATGCCGCCCAGAGGTCGCATCACGAACCCGATCCCGAACGTCGCGAACGCCGCGATCGTCCCGGCCATCGGGTTGTCGCTGGGGAAGAACAGGGGTCCGAAGACCACGGCCGATGCGGTTCCGAACAGGAAGAAGTCGTACCACTCGAGGAGCGACCCGACGAAGCTTCCGATCGCGACCCTTCTCATGGTGCGCTGCTGCTGTGCGCTGTGTGTCGCCATTGCCACTTTTCCTTCCAAAGGAGATGATGCCCGAAAGGGCGGTTCAGCGGCCGATCAGACGATCGAGCCAGGGGTTGCGGAAGGCGCCGCGCGGATCGAGCCGCTCACGGAGCCTTCCGAAGTCGTCGAAACGGGGATACGCGGCCCGGATCCGCTCCGCGGGGGTGCGGAAGAGCTTGCCCCAGTGCGGGCGCGGCGAGAACGGGGCGAGGACCGTCTCGATGTCCTCGATGAGCCCGTCCAGCTCGGGGCGGCCCTTCCTCCAGGTGAAATGGATGCCGACGGTGTCGCGCCCGTAGGCGCCGCTGAGCCAGCCGGGGTCCGCGGCCACCGTGCGCACCTCGGTCGACCAGAGCACGTCGGAGGTGAGGCGGTGCCCGAGGGAGCGGAGGGCGTCGAGGGCGCTGACGGCGTGGCGGCGGTCGAGGAGCCACTCGCTCTGCACCTCCTGGCCGAAGCTCGGGTCGAAGTCGGCCCCGAAGTGGGGGAGGCGGTCGTGCCAGGGGCCGGCGACGCCGCGCTGGTCTGTCGCCCCCGGGAACACCCGGAACCCCTCGTCGGCCCGCATCGCGCCCGCGATGCCGTCGGGGGCGCTGCCGGTCACGACGTCCTTGCGGCGGATCGTCCCGCTCTCCCCCGTCCAGTCCGGATTGATGCTGACGCTGTAGCCGGATGCCGTGATCTCCTCGAACCCGCCGAGCAGGCGGGCCCAGCTCAGACCGCGGTACATGTCCTGGCGCATGTCGAAGGCGGGGACGGCGTCGAGGGTGAGCCGCGTGACGATGCCCAGTGCGCCGATGCCCACGACCGTGCCGTCGAAGCCGGCGTCGCCGCGCGCGAGGCTGCGGATCTCCCCGTCGGAGCAGACCAGCTCGATCGCGCGCACGGCGGCGGACAGCGCCTGGTTGCGGTCGCCCGAGCCGTGCGTCCCGGTCGCGACCGCGCCGCCGATGGTGATGTGGGGCAGCGAGGCGAGGTTGGCGAGAGCGAGGCCCCGTTCGTGGAGGGGCCCGACGACGGCGGCGTAGGGCTGCCCGGCGGACACCGTGATGGTCTGCGCGGCATCGTCGACGACGATGTCCGCGGGCAGGCCGCCGGTCTCGACGAGCACCTCGGAGTCTGCGATGTCGTTGAAGGAGTGCCGCGAGCCCAGTGCGCGCACGCGGCCGGCCCCGGCGACGATCTCCTGCAGCTCGCCGACCGTCTCCGGCCGGCGGACCACGCCCGTGTAGGCGAGGTTCCCCGCCCAGTTGACCTCATGCGCCGTTGTGGTTGTCATCGGTGGCTCCTCCATCGCAGGAGATTCAATATACCTACAAATGTTGGCTCTATTTAGCTCGTTTGTGATTAATCATTCCTGTCCTACGATCGAGGGGGAACGAGGAGAGCATGAACCGACGCGGTCGCCCCCCGCTCGCGCCCGGCCCCGCCGGCTCGCGTGCGACGCTCAGTCGTGAGCAGGAGCTGGAGCTCGCGCTCCGCGCCGCCCGCGCGTACTACATCGACGACACCCCCAAGGTGCAGATCGCCTCGGATCTCGGCCTGACCCGGTTCCAGGTGACCCGGCTCATCGATCTCGCCCGCTCCTCGGGCATGGTGCACATCCAGGTCACCGCCCCCGACGGCATCGACCATGAGGCGTCGGCCCGGCTGGCCGAGCGCCTGGGCATCGACAAGGCCATCGTCATCACGCCGCTCGCGGAGGCGACGGTCGTCGACGACGTCGGCCGCACCCTCGCCGACGAGCTCTCCCGCGTCGTCCGCGAAGGCGATGCCGTCGGCATCACCTGGAGTCGCACGACGATCGCCATGAGCCGCCAGCTGACCTCTCTGCCGAGATGCCGGCTGGTCCAGCTCGGCGGTCACGTCGAGGGGGTCTCCGGCATGCCGGGAAGCTACGAGCTTCTCCTCACCGCGGCGCGGGTGAGCGGCGGCGAGGCGTTCCCCATCCTCGCGCCCCTCGTCGTCGGAGATCCGAAGACCGCGGAATCGCTGCGACAGCAGCCGAGCATCGCCGCCGCCCTCGACCTGCACGAGCAGCTCGACGTCACCGTGATCTCCGTCGGCAACTGGGCGCCCGGCGGTTCCACGATCATCGACACGATCGACGACGAGAGCAGACGCGCGGCGACCAGGCACGGGGCCGTCGCCGAGCTGAGCGGACGCCTGCTCGACCGGCAGGGGCGCCCCGTGCGCGAGCCCTTCGACGAGTGCCTCATCGGCATTCAGCTCGACCAGCTCCGCCGCACTCCCGTGCGCATCGCCACCAGCTACGGCGCCCACCGCGCCGAAGCCACCCTGGCGGCGACCAGGGCCGGCCTGATCTCCACGCTGATCGCGGACGCGAGCGTGGCCTCCGCCATCCTGGACTCCTGATTTACGTCAAAGTAATTGACAGAAATACCCGGCGGTGCCTACAGTGGCCGTCATGTCCGAAAGAACCCCTCGCGTCTCCGCGGATGTGCTCGACGCCGTCCTCGGAGCCCTGACCCGCAGGGGCGCGACCACCCGCGGTGATCTGATCCGCGCGACCGGCCTGTCCCGTCCCTCGGTGTCGGGCGCCGTCGCGGACCTCCTGGAGACCGGCGTCGTCGAGGAGGTCCTCGACCCGCCCTCGGGTCGAGGACGCCCCACCGCCCGGATCGTGTTCAACCGCCGGCGCCCGATCGCCTGGGGGATCGAGATAGGCCGGGGCGGCATCGCCGTCGCCGGCGTGGACGCGACCGGAACCGTCGTCGCCTCCGCGGCCGCGCCCCGCTCCCCCGCCGACGACGCGGTGCGGACGGCGCTCGCCCTCGGCGATCGACTCGTCGCGGAGGACGGGATCGAGCTCGATCACGTCGCCCGTGTCGCCGTGGGCACGCCGGGTCCGCTCGCCGAGTCCCCCGACGGCGACGGCGAGGCGCGTCACGACCGCCGTCTGGTGGCCGACCGCGTGCGCGAGCGCTTCGGCTGCGCGGTCGAGGTGGGCAACAACGTGCAGTACCGCGCCGTCGCCGAGGCGCAAGCCCGCGAGGACGTCGGCGACCTCGCCTACATCCGCATCGACGAGGGCATCGGCGGCGCGCTGGTGCGCGACGGCTCTCCGCTCGGCGGCGCCTTCGGCGGAGCGGGAGAGTTCGGCCACATCAGCATCGATCCGCGCGGCCCCCGCTGTCGCTGCGGAGGGCGCGGATGTCTCGAGCTCACGGCATCCGCTCCCGCCCTGCTGGCCGCCGCCGGGTGCCGTGACCTCGCCGACCTCGCCGCCCGCGCGGAGAGCGGCGAAGACGATGCGGTCTCGGCCATCGCCCGCGCGGCGGAGGCGACCGGCCACGCCCTGGCCGGCGTGCTGTCGGTCGCCGACCCCGGCCTCGTCGTCGTCGGCGGATCGGTCGCGTCGCTGCCGGGCTTCCTCGCACGCGCCGAGAGCACGCTGCGCGACTGCGCGCCGTCGTGGGCGACACGGCGCCTCCGGATCACCGCCGCCGTCACCGACCGGCTGCTCGGCGCGACCGGCGCCGCGCATGCCGCCCTCGCGGCCATCGACACCCCGGCGACGGACGCCGGCCAGCACTCCGACCGGAAGGACACCCCGTGACCAACATCCTCTTTCTGATGACCGATCAGCACACGCAGTCGACCCTCGGCAGCTACGGCAACACGGTCGTGCGCACCCCGAACCTCGATCGCATCGCGAGCATGGGCACGCGCTTCGCCGAGACGTTCACCCCGACGGCGATCTGCACCCCCGCACGGGCGAGCCTGCTCACCGGATCCGCCCCGTTCCGCCACAAGCTGCTCGCCAACTACGAGCGCAACGTCGGATACATCGAGGACCTCGCCGACGGCCAGTTCACCTTCGCCGAGGACCTTCGCGAGGCCGGCTACCGCCTCGGCCTGCTGGGCAAGTGGCACGGCGGCGTCGAGAAGCAGGCGTCGTCCTACGGATTCGAGGGCCCGCGCTTTGACGGCTGGCACAACCCTGTCGACCACCCCGACTATCTCGCGTACCTGGACGAGAACGGACTGCCGCCGTACGAGATCAGCGGCAAGATCCGCGGCGTGACCCCCAACGGGTCGGAGGGCAACCTGCTCGCGGCCCGCCTGCACCAGCCGCTCGAGGCCACGTTCGAGCACTATCTGGCCGATCGCACGATCGAGATGCTGGAGCGCTTCGCGGCCGGCGAGGGCGACGAGCCGGCCGCGCCCTTCTTCCTCGCGCTGCACTTCTTCGGACCGCACCTGCCGTACATCCTCCCCGACGAGTTCTTCGACATGTACGACCCCGACCTCATCGAGCTGCCGGCGTCGGTCGCCGAGACCTTCGAGAACAAGCCGCCGGTGCAGGCCAACTACAGCGGACTCTGGACGTTCGACACCCTTCCCGAGGAGACCAGCCGCAAGCTCATCGCCGCGTACTGGGGATACATCACGATGATCGACCTGGAGGTCGGCCGCATCCTCGACGCCGTCGAGCGCCTCGGCCTGATGGACAGCACCGCGATCATGATGACCGCCGACCACGGGGAGTTCACCGGAGCCCACCGGCTGCACGACAAGGGACCCGCGATGTACGACGACATCTACCGCATCCCCGGGCTCGTCCGCGTCCCCGGCGCCCCGGAGGGTCAGGTGCGCGACGAGCTGGTCTCGCTCACCGACTTCACCGCCACGATCCTCGAGATCGCAGGACGCGATGCGACCCCGGCCGTCGACAGCCGCTCGCTGCTCCCCCTCGTGCGCGGCGAGCATCCCGACTGGGCCGAGACGATCCTCTGCGAGTACCACGGCCACCACTTCCCCTATCCGCAGCGGATGCTGCGCGGCCGCACGACCAAGCTGATCGTCAACCCCGAATCGGTGAACGAGCTGTACGACCTGGTCGAGGACCCGGACGAGCTCACGAACCGCATCGACGACCCGGCCTACGCGGCGGTGCGCGACGCCATGATGGCCGAGCTCTACCGCCAGCTGCGGGATCGCGGCGACAACTTCTACCACTGGATGACGCCGATGTTCGAGATCGGCGGCGGCGACTTCGACGCGACCCTGTCCTCCTTCGAGCCCGCCAAGCAGCAGTAGGCCGCACAGGGAGATCGCCCCTTCCGAGCATGTGCTCGGAAGGGGCGATCTCCCTGTCGTGAACCGCGTGCGAGCGGATGCCTCGGCATCCGCTCCGCGATCAGCGCACGTTGCCGTTGGAGCAGGTGGTCTGCGCCGCCGAGGTCCCCTTGATGGTGTCGGGAAGCGCCACCACGTTGTCGGGAGTGGCGGTGGCGTCGGGAGTGGCCTCGGCGTCGGTGGGCTCGGTGGGCTCCGAGGTCGCCGTGGTGCCGGGGTCCGTGACGACGACGCCGTCGTTCTCGGTGTTCTCGTGCGTGATCTGCAGCTGGGCGTTCGCGTTGATCGCGTCCCACATCGCGGCGGCGGCCGTCTTGTTGGGCACCACCTTGTTGGGGTTGTCCGGATCGGTGCCGGTCGGATACTGCAGGAAGACGATGTCCTCGAAGGGCACCGACTTCACGGCGAGGCCGATCTGCACGATCTTCATCGGGTCGGCGAGCGAGGTGCTGGTCTCGAGGTTGTCGATCGCGGTGGTCGCGAGCTTCAGCATCACCGGGACGTTGCCGAGGGTGTCGCTGCTGATGAGCTTCTTGGCGAGGTTCGACATGTACTGCTGCTGGTTGCCGATGCGTCCCAGGTCGCTGCCGTCGCCGACGCCGTGACGGGTGCGCAGGAACTGCAGCGCCTCCAGGCCCTGCAGCGTGTGGGTGCCCACGTCGAGGTCGAGCCCGGTGTACCGGTCCTTGATCGGGTTCGCGAGGCACACGTCCACGCCGCCGATGGCGTTCGTGATCTCGATCACACCGCCGAAGGTCACAGATGCGGCGAACTGCACCTCCTGGCCCGTCAGCTCCGAGATCGTCTTCACCACGCAGCTGAGGCCGGCGTCGCTGTAGGCCACGTTGAGCGGCTGCTTGCTCATCGCCGAGTGCGTGTTGCCCTCGGCATCCTCGCACTGCGGGATCTTGAGCATCATGTCGCGGGGGAAGCTCACCACGGTGATCCGACGCGGGGCGTCCGAGACGTGGACCAGCAGGTTCACGTCGTTGAGGCTGCCCTCGGAGTCCTTGCCCGTGCAGCGTTCGCCGAAGTACTGCTTGTAGGCGTCCTCGCAGGTGTCCACACCGGTGAGCACCAAGTTGAAGCCGCCCTCGTAGGCGCCGATGTCCGGCGGCAGCTCCTTCTGACCCTCGAGCTCGACCGCGTTGGCGCTCACCGTGCTGGTGAGGTCGTACAGCACGTAGCCGGCGACGGCGAAGCCGCTGACCAGCACCACCGACAGTCCGATGGCGAGGAACTTCAGAAGCTGGCTGACCGGCCCGGGAGTGCGCAGCTGGCCGTGGCGCGCGACTGTTCGACGGCGTCGGGTGTTCTGACTCACTCGGGGCCTTTCGGAATCGGGGGATATGGCTGAAGAGCCGCCCTCCGAGGGCGGCTCTTCAGCCACGAGCGGAGGGTAAGGGATTCGAACCCTTGAGACATTTCTGCCCACTGGTTTTCAAGACCAGCTCCATCGGCCGCTCGGACAACCCTCCCGACGGACGAATCCGCCGACAAGCCGTGAGTCTAGCCGAGATCTATTCTCCCGCGCTGACCTGGGCAGCCGCTGGAAGCGTGTCGAGGGCGCGGGCGAGTCCGCCGCCCTGCACGTCGTCCGTGACCTCGCCCGCGGCATCCTTGACCTCCGCCGGAGCCTGCCCCATCGCGACCGCCCGACCGCCCAGAGAGCGTGCCCAGCCGAACATGCCGATGTCGTTGCGGCCGTCGCCCGCGACGAGCACCCGAGCCCCGTCGAGACGCAGCTCGGAGCGCACGCGCTCGAGAGCCGTCCCCTTGTCGACGCCGTTCGGCGCGATGTCGAGCCAGGCCGTCCAGCCGATCGCGTAGGAGACCTCGTTGAGACCGGCGTCCGCGACCAGCCGGTGGAAGTCGTCCTCGTCATGCCCCGGCGAGACCACGACGATGCGCGAGACCGGCTCGTGGGCGAGCTCGTCGAAGTCGACCTGGCGCCCGCCGTCGAGGGTCCAGTCGTCGAGCTGCTGGGTGTACAGCCGCTGCCCCGAGGCGAGCTCGACCATGTACCTGGCATCGGGCAGCCGATCGCGCAGCAGCTCGAGGACGGGCGAGGGGTCGAAGGTCTCGACGTTCCAGCGCACCCAGTCCCCGTCGATCCGGCGCATGGTGACGGCGCCGTTGGAGCAGACGACGAACTCGGCGGTGAGACCGAGCTCCTCGACCCAGCGCCGCGTCGCCATCCAGCTGCGGCCGGTCGCGATCGTCACCTCGTGACCGGCGTCGCGCAGGCGCGCGACGGCCTCAGGCACGCCGGGGCTCATCGTCTCGTCCTGCAGCAGGATGGTGCCGTCGACGTCGAGGCCGACGAGCCACGGGGTCCCTGAGCCCGTCGCCCGAGCCCCTGCTCCCGCCACCTGGGTCCCTGAGCCTGTCGCCCGAGCCCCGGCTCCCGCCACCTGGGTCCCTGAGCCTGTCGAAGGGCCCGTCACTTCGATCCCTGAGCCGGCTCCAGCACCTCGAGGCCGCCGAGGTAGGGCCTCAGCACCTCGGGCACGCGCACCGATCCGTCGGCCTGCTGGTGCGTCTCGAGGATCGCCACGATCCACCGTGTGGTCGCGAGCGTGCCGTTGAGCGTGGCGACCGGCTGCGTCTTGGCCGGCGCCCCTTCCTGGGTCCCAGAGCCCGTGGACGGGCGGTGACGGACGTCGAGGCGGCGCGCCTGGTACGTGGTGCAGTTCGACGTCGAGGTGAGCTCGCGGAACGCACCCTGGGTGGGCACCCAGGCCTCGATGTCGTACTTGCGCGCCGCGCTCGAGCCGAGGTCCCCCGCGGCGACGTCGATCACGCGGTAGGCGAGTCCGAGCGAGGTGAGCATCTCCTCCTGCAGCGCCACCAGGCGCAGGTGCTCGGCCTCGGCCTCCTCGGGAGTCGTGTAGACGAACATCTCCAGCTTGTTGAACTGGTGCACCCGGATGATGCCGCGGGTGTCCTTGCCGTAGGAGCCGGCCTCGCTGCGATAGCACGTCGACCAGCCGGCGTAGCGGAGAGCGCCCTGGGACAGGTCGACGATCTCGTCCTTGTGGTAGCCGGCCAGCGGCACCTCGCTGGTGCCGACGAGATACAGGTCCTCCTTGTCGAGGTGGTACACCTCGTCGGCGTGCTCACCGAGGAACCCGGTGCCCTGCATGATCTCCGGGCGCACCAGCGTGGGGACGATCATCGGGGTGAAGCCGTTCTGCAGCGCCTTGTCGAGCGCGAGGTTCATCAGCGCGATCTCGAGCCGGGCGCCGATCCCCTTGAGGAAGTAGAAGCGCGCGCCTGCGACCTTGGCGCCGCGCTCCATGTCGATCGCCCCGAGGATCTCGCCGATCTCGAGGTGATCGCGGGGCTCGAACTCGAACGCGGGCACCTCGCCCACACGGCGCAGCTCGACGAAGTCGGCCTCCCCGCCGGCGGGCACGCCGTCGATCACCACGTTCTCGATGCGGGCGAGAGCAGCGGATGCCGCCTCCGCCGCCTCGTTCGCGGCCTGCTGCGCCTGCTTCACACGGTCGGCGAGGTCCTTGGCCTGGGCGACGAGGGCGGCCTTCTCCTCCTTGGGTGCCTTCGCGACCTGCTTCCCGAAGGCGTTCTGCTCGGCGCGCAGGTCCTCGAAGGCGGTGAGCGCCGCACGGCGCGATCGGTCCGCCTCGAGAGCCGCGTCGACGGTGCCCTGGTCGTTCCCACGGGCGGCCTGTGAACGGCGGACGATCTCGGGGTGGTCTCGAAGCAGGGCGAGGTCGATCATCCTCCGATTCTACGTGTGCGCTCGCGCCCCCTTCTCCTGTCACAACCCGGCGCGGACGTCGTCTTCCTCTGAGAAGCCGGCATCCGGCCGGCTCGCACGAAAGGAACTCCCATGTCCGCTCCCGTCACCGCCCTCGACCAGCTCAACCTCGCCTTCGCCGAGCGCTTCAACGCGCGCGACCTCGACGGCCTGATGGCGCTCAACCTCCCGGACGTCGTCTTCGTCCCCGCGCCCGGTCAGCCCGTCACGGGCGAGGCCGCCGTCCGCGCGGCGCTCGAGCAGTTCCTCGGCCTGAACCTCCCGATCACGATGACCGTGCGCCGCACGTTCGAGTCCGCCGGCGTGGGGCTCGCCGTCGCCGACTGGACCATCACGGGCACCGGACCCGACGGCTCGGAGATCGCCCTCGCCGGCACGACCTCGGACGTGGCCGTGCACAGCGAGGAGCACGGCTGGCGCTACGCGGTCGACAACCCCTTCGGCACCGTCTGACGCGCGAGCGGGGGCCGGTCGCTCCGGCCCCTCAGCTCTCCCCCATGCCGGATCTGCGGCATCCGCTCATCGCCTTGCGCGCTCGCGAGATGCGCTGCCGCGCCGTCGCCGGCTCGATGCCCAGCCGCGCCGCGACCTGCGCGGTCGTGAGGCCGTCGACCACGGCGAGCAGCAGCGGCTCGCGCAGCGACTCCGGCAGGGCCCGCACGGCCTCGAGCGCTCCGTCGAGGATCACCCGCACCTCGACCTGCGCCGCGACGCTGACCTCGCCGGCCTGCTCGGGGTCGAGTTCCGAGGCGGGGCGCCGGGCGCGCTGACGGGCGAGATCGATCACGACGTTGCGGGCGATCGTGTCCAGCCAGGAGCACATCGCTCCTGGCTCCGGCATCTCGAGGCTCTCGATGGACCGCCAGGCTCGGAGCAGCGCCGTCTGGGCGACGTCGTCGGCGTCGTCGAGGTCGACGCCGAGCGAGATGCTCCGGCGGCGCAGACGCTGGGGATCGCCCGAGACCATCGACTCGAGCAGCGCCCGCGCCTCATGCCCGTCGCTCATCCGCACTCCCCTCACCGTCGGCGTCCCCGCTTCAGGACGCGGCGGATGCCGGGATTAGAGTAGCGCCATGACGACGCACCACCGACACCGGCCGCAGGCGGCGCTCGTCTACAACCCGATCAAGGTCGATGAGCGGCACCTGCGCGCGCGGGTGCGCGAGCTGTCGAAGGACGCGGGCTGGGAGCACCCGGCCTTCTACCCGACGACGATCGACGATGCGGGGCAGGGTCTGACCCGCGAGGCTCTCGCGCGCGGCGTGGACGTCGTGCTCGTGGCAGGCGGCGACGGCACGGTCCGGGCCGTCGCTGAAGCGATCGCCGGCTCCGGGGTGCCCCTCGCGATCATCCCCAGCGGCACCGGCAACCTGCTCGCCCGCAACCTCACCCTCCCGCTGAGCGACCCCGATGCCATGATCCGCGCGGCGTTCGGGGAGCACCGGCATCCGATCGACATCGGATGGGCCGAGATCACCCGCCTCGGCGGGGAGAAATCCGAGCACGCCTTCGTGGTGCTCGCCGGCATCGGGCTGGATGCCGACATGATCGCGAACACCCGATCGGACCTCAAGAAGACGGTCGGCTGGATCGCCTACGTCGACGGGGCCGCGCGGTCGCTCGCGAAGGCGCAGGCCTTCCGAACCGTCTATCAGGTCGACGACGGGCGCCTGAACTCGGCCAAGGTGCACAGCGTCCTGTTCGCGAACTGCGGCACGCTGCCGGCGGGGATCGAGCTCGTGCCGGACGCGTCGATCGCCGACGGACGCCTCGACATCGCCGTCATCCAGCCGACCGGGGTGTTCGGCTGGCTGAACGTGTGGCGCAAGATCTGGTGGGACAACTCGGTGCTGCGTCGCAGCAGGGTGGGACGCCGGGCCCTCGAGCACCATCGCCGCAACGCCGCGGTGCACTACTTCCACGGCGAGGCCGTCGAGGCGGCCACCACCGCCCCGATCCCGGTGCAGATCGACGGCGATGAGTTCGGCGAGGCCGTGCGGGTGACCTGCCGGGTCGACGCGGGCGCGCTGCTGCTCGCCCTCCCGGCCGGCCATCCCATCGACCGGCTCTGAGGGCTCAGCCGCGCACGGCCACAGTGCCGTCGACGCCGCCCCCGACCAGCGTCAGCGTGAACGCGTCGTCCTCGACCTCGTCGTCGCCGAAGGCGATGATCGTCGCACGCGGCGCCATGTCCATGGTGCAGGCCTTGGTGTCGTCGGTCACGAAGGTGACGGTCCCGGCCGATCCCGCGCCCTCCAGCGACTCCACCACCGGAGGACAGGTCGACGAGCCCCAGGTCAGCAGGACCAGGGCGCCGTCGTCGATCCACCCCGCGGACGGCAGGTAGTCAGTGGGCGAGCCCGGGGCCGAGGCGAACGCGGCGTCGCCGTCGGCATCCACGTCGTCGACGACGTCGCCGTAGGTGACGTTGAAGGTGATCTCCTTCGTCGGGTCCACGCCCTCGGGCAGCGCCCCGACGCTCGCCCGCGGCGAGTAGTCGGCCGTGCACACCTGGTCTTCGCCCGCGGTGTCTTCGAGCGTGACGTCGACCGTCTGCCCGTTCGCCGAGACCTCTCCCACCTGCGGGACGCACGCCAGGGTGGACGAGCCCCAGGTGATCAGGGCGAACATGCGCCCGTCGTCGAGCACCGTCGCCTCGAGGTCGGCGTCGCCGCCTGCGGACCCGGAGGACCCCGACGAGGCGGCGGGCGTGCTGCTGGGCGTGCTCGAGCCGGGCTCCGACGACGCGCATCCGGCGATCAGCAGGACGCCGGCCAGTGCCGACAGGACGGGGAGGATACGAGCGGCGGAGGTCATACCGACAGGCTACCGGCAGCGATTTTCGCTCCACACCCCCAGTTCCGGGGGTGGCCCGCTCGCGCAGCGCCTGCTACTGCAGCGCGGAGGTGAGCCGGGCGAGGTTGTCGAGCACGGTCGAGCGCAGCGGCTGCTGCATCCACTCCGCGAGCGTCAGCTCTCGGCTGAGCGCGCGGTATTCGGCCTCGACCTCGCGCATCTCGGCGACGAACTCCTCGCCGCGCACGAGCATCGACACCTCGAGGTTCAGGCCGAAGGAGCGCATGTCCATGTTGCTCGAGCCGATCACCGCGACCTGCTCGTCGATCGTGAGGCTCTTGGTGTGCAGGATGAAGGGCTTGCGGTACATCCAGATGCGCACTCCCGCCTTGAGCAGCACCTCGTAGTAGCTGCGCTGGGCGTGATAGACCATCGCCTGGTCGCCCTCCTCCGAGACGAACAGCTCCACCTCGACCCCGCGGTCGACCGCCGCGGTGACGGCGAGCAGCAGCGCCTCGTCGGGCACGAAGTACGGACTGACGATCATGATCTTGTCCTTGGCCGCGTACAGCAGGCCGAGGAAGAGGCGCAGGTTGTTCTCGACCTCGAAGCCGGGGCCGGAGGGGACGACCTGGCAGTCCAGGTCCCCCGTGCCGGGTCTGGCGGAGGTGATGTCGATCTCCTCGAGGATGTCGTCGGTCTCGCTGTACCAGTCGGCCACGAAGATCGCGTTGACGCTCAGCACGACCGGTCCGTCGATGCGCACCATCAGGTCGACCCAGTGCAGGCCGCGCTTGATGTTCTTGGGCAGGTTGTACGTCGAGTCGGTGATGTTCTGCGAGCCGAGGAAGGCCACGGTGCCGTCGACCACCAGGAGCTTGCGGTGGTTGCGCAGGTCGGGGCGCTGCATCCGCCCCTTCAGGGGCTGCACCGGCAGCATCAGGTGCCAGTCCGCGCCCATGGCGTCGAGCCGCCGGATCGTCTTCTTGTAGAAGGGCTTCCACCGGTTCGCCCAGTGGTCGAGGAGCACGCGCACCGTCACGCCGCGCGCCGCGACCTCTTCCAGGGCACGGAAGAAGCCGTCCGTCGAGGCGTCGGCCTGCAGGATGTAGAACTCCACGTGCACGTAGTCGGTGGCCTTGCGGATCTCCTCGGCCATCGCGTCGAGCGACTCCTGGTACCCGGAGATCAGATGCGCGCCGTTGTCACCCGAGATGGGGAGCGCCCCGAGCCGCTGGTTCATCTCGACGAGCGGCGAGAACCAGCTCGGCGCGTTCGGGCGCAGCGTTCCGAAGTGCAGCTGCTCGCTCGCGTCGTGGATGTACTGGTTGATCTGGTCCTGCTTGCGCCGACGGGCGCGGGGCAGGCGCGGGTTTCCGATGAGCAGGAACAGGAAGACGCCGATGTAGGGGATGAAGAAGACCGCCAGGAGCCAGGCCATGGCGGCCGTGGGGCGGCGGTTGCGCGGGATCACGATGATGGCCGTGATGCGGATCGCGATGTCGAGCACGACGAGGAACGCGGCGAGCCACAGTCCCCACGTCTCGGAAGTCATCCCCGGGCCTCTCCGCGAATCGGCGCCGCGACGACGATCGCGGCGAGCGCGCGATGAGGCGCTCTCGCTACACAGTAACGGATGCCGGCGACGCCGCTCAGGAGCGCGGAGGCAGGCCCCGCGCGGCGCGCTCCTCGGCCTCGATCCGGGCGTGCACGCGGCGTTCGGTGCGATCGAAGCGCAGGATGCCGCGGAGCACGAAGTAGAAGATGGCGCACACCACGATGGTCGGCAGGATCGACCAGGCCGCCGTGAGCCAGAAGTTCTCCATGCCTCCATGGTACGCGAGCCTCTCTCCCTGCACATTCGGCGATCTTCAGCTTTCTCCCGCTCCCGCCTGTGGACGGCCCCCGCAGGACGGCCCGGTCTTCCACACTCTGGGGATGACCACTCTTCTCCGCGCCTCCAGCTCCGCCGAGTTCCTCGGCCTCGTGCCCGCCCTCGCGGGCTTCACCCCGACGCAGAGCGTCGTCCTGCTGCCCTTCCACGGCTCCCGCGCCTACGGCGCCATGCGCATGGACCTGCCCCGAGACGACGTCTCGCCCGAGGACTTCGCGAGAGGGGCGATCGGCCTGGTCTCGAAGGTCGACGGCGCGGACGCCGTCGCGATCGTCGTGTACGCCGACGAGGATCCGCACCGCACCCCCGACGGTCTCGTGCTGCCGCTGACCGTGCAGGTCGACGAGCTGCTCGGATGCGCCGACGACGCCGGGCACCGCGTCGTGGACGCGCTGTGCGTCACCCCTGGCGGCTGGTCGAGCTATCTGGAGGACGATCCGGAGCTCGAGCCGCTGCCCGCGACGGACGCGGCCGCGAGCGACCAGCATGCGGGGGTCGAGCTGCCGGCGGCCGGGCTGGTCGAGAAGGAGCACGTCGGGCGCGCCCTGCGCGACATCGGCGCGCTGCTCGACCGCGACGAGCACGGTCGTCTCGACGGCTCGGAGAACCCGCAGGCGATCGCCGCCCTCGCGCTGCTCGAGGACGTCCCTGAGTTCTTCGAGATGCTGCTCGACGCACCGGACGAACAGCCTCCCTTCGTCACGGCCGGGCTGCTGTGGTGCCTCGATCGCCCGCTTCTGCGTGACGTCGCGCTGGTCCAGTGGGCGACGTCGCTCGCCCACGGCGTCCGCACCCTCGAGGTGCAATGCGCCTTCGCCGAGACCGGATCCGGCATCCCCGACGACCTGGGGAGGGTCTTCCTCGGGCAGGGCGCGTCCCCCGACACCGACCGGCTGCGGCTCGCGCTGTCGGCGGTCAGGCTCGCCGCGGCCCGTGCTCCGCGCGGATCGCGTCCCGCCCCGCTCACGATCGCCGCCTGGCTGTCCTGGGCGCTCGGACGCTCGACGCACGCGGAGCACTATCTGCAGATGGTGCGCGCGATCGATCCCGAGTACGGGCTGGCCGCTCTCCTGGGCACGGTCGTCGGCGCCGGGATGCTGCCCGACTGGGCGTTCCGCCGAGGACCCGGTCGGCGGCGGTGACTACTTGACGAGCGGGAAGAGGATCGTCTCGCGGATGCCGAGCCCGGTGATGGCCATGAGCAGGCGGTCGATGCCCATGCCCATGCCCCCGGACGGCGGCATGGCGTGCTCGAGAGCCCGCAGGAACTCCTGGTCGATCGGCATCGCCTCGACGTCGCCGCGTGCGGCCAGCTTCGCCTGCTCCTCGAAGCGCTCCCGCTGGATGACCGGGTCGACGAGCTCGGAGTATCCGGTGGCCAGCTCGAAGCCGCGGATGTACAGGTCCCACTTCTCCACGACGCCCTCGATCGACCGGTGCTCGCGCACGAGCGGCGAGGTGTCGACGGGGAAGTCCATCACGAAGGTCGGGCGCACCAGGTCGCCCTTCACGAAGTGCTCCCACAGCTCCTCGACGAGCTTGCCGTGCGTGGCCTGCGGGGGCAGGTCGACGCCGCTGGCCTCAGCGAAGGCGATGAGATCCTCCACCGGGTCCTGCGGGGTGATCGTGCGTCCGGAGGCGGCGGACAGCGACTCGTACATCGAGATGCGGTCCCACTCGCCGCCGAGGTCGTACTCCGTGCCGTCGGCCCAGGTGACCGTGGTGGAGCCCGCCACCGCGATCGCGGCGTTCTGCACGAGCTCCTGAGTGAGGGCGGCCATCTGGTTGTAGTCGCCGTAGGCCTGGTAGGCCTCGAGCATCGCGAACTCCGGGCTGTGCGTGGAGTCCGCGCCCTCGTTGCGGAAGTTGCGGTTGATCTCGAACACGCGCTCGATGCCGCCCACGACGGCGCGCTTCAGATAGAGCTCGGGCGCGATGCGCAGGTACAGCTCGGTGTCGAAGGCGTTCGAGTGGGTGATGAACGGACGAGCGGATGCTCCGCCGTGCTGCACCTGCAGCATGGGGGTCTCCACCTCGAGGTAGTCGTGGCCGGTGAAGGTGGCGCGCAGGCTCGCGTTCACGGCGGCGCGGGCGCGCACGGTCGTGCGGGCCTGCTCGCGGACGATCAGGTCGAGGTAGCGGCTGCGCACGCGGCCCTCCTCGCTGAGCTCGGCGTAGGCGTTCGGCAGCGGCAGGATGGCCTTCGAGGCGATCTTCCAGTCGTCGGCCATGATCGACAGCTCGCCGCGACGGCTGGAGATGACCTCGCCGTGCACGAAGACGTGATCGCCCAGGTCGACGTACTCCTTCCAGTCGGCCAGCGATTCCTCGCCGACGTTCGCGAGGGAGATCATCGCCTGGATGCGCGAGCCGTCGCCGGCCTGCAGGGTGGCGAAGCAGAGCTTGCCGGTGTTCCGGCTGAACACCACGCGACCGGCGACCCCGACCACGACACCGGTCTCCGCTCCTGCCTCCAGCTCGCCGTACTCCGCACGCAGGTCGGGGATGGCGTGGGTGACGGGGACGCTCACCGGGAACGCGCCGCCGCCGGCATCCGTCCGCTTCGCGATCAGGCGCTCGCGCTTCGCGAGGCGCACCGCCTTCTGCTCGTGGACGTCCTCTTCGGTCGTCGCCGCGTCTCCCGGCCGGATCGCCGAGCCCTCCGGCCGGGTCGCTGAGCCCTCCGGCCGGGTCGCTGAGCTTGTCGAAGTGGGCGCGGCGGACGCGTCAGTCATGTGCGGGGCTCCTTGAAAGTCGGATCCAGTTTACCGAGGGCGGGATCGATCGTTCCCCGGGGAGGCTCGGTACCCTCTGAGCATGCCCGCACCCCGCATCCTCCGTGCCGCCGCCGCGGTCGCGTTCGCGTTCGCGGCAGCAGGCCCGCTGACGCCGGTCGCCGCATCCGCCTCCTCCGGGTCCGCCGCCCTCGTCCCCTCCGACGTCGACGACTTCTCCTACGCGTCCTGGGACTCCCGCTTCGAGGTGGGGGTCGACGACGAGGGCCGTGCGACGATGCACGTGACGGAGACCCTGGCGGCGCGGTTCCCCGACATCGACCAGAACCGCGGGATCGTGCGAGGCCTGCCGACCGGCTATCAGGGCTCGTCGCTGCACGTCGAGGTCGTCTCGGTCTCCGATCCGAGCGGCGCGGCGGTTCCCTACGAGACCGATGAGGACGACGGCGTCCTGTACATCTCGGTCGGAGACGACTCCTACGTGCACGGCCTCACCACGTACGTGATCGAGTACGAGATGCGCGACGTCGTCCTCGCCGCGGACCCGCCGAGCGGCTCGGGTGCTCGGGGCGTCGACGAGTTCTACTGGGATCTGCTGCCCCTGGACAGCACGCAGCCGATCGACCGCTTCGATGCCGAGATCGCCTTCGACGCGACCATGACCGCCGGGCTGAACGGCGACAGCCGCTGCTACGTCGGCTACTCGGGGTCGACGACCGAGTGCGACCTCGGGCGCGACGGATCGACCTTCCGGGTGCAGGAGTCCGGGCTCGCTGCCGGCGAGGGGGTCACCGTGGCGATCGGCTTCGAGCCGGGCACGGTGGTGCAGCCCTCGGCCCGGATGGACGACCCGCTCGCGGACACGGTCCCGCCGCTGGCCGCGCTCGGCGGAGTCGGCGCCTCCGTGGCGAGCTGGATCGCGGTGTCGGCGTTCGTGCGCTCGCGACGCAAGGCCACCGGCATCGTGGTCGCCCAGTACGACGTGCCCGACTCGATGCCCCCGCTGATCGCCGCCGCCGTCGTGCCGGGGGCGAAGGACGTGGTGCCGGCGGAGATCGTGCATCTGGCCGTGCGCGGCACGCTGCGCATCGAGGAGAGCACGCCGCGGCCCCGGCTGCGCCGGCTGCCGGGCGCCCGGATCCCCGACCAGCTCGACGTGGACGCCCTGGACGCGCTCTTCGTCGGAGCGGATGCGGAGGGCGTCGTGGAGCTGCCAGAGGCGAGCGAGGCCTTCTCCGCACGGATGCGGGCCCTCGTCGCCACGGGTGCGCAGACGGCGGCCTCCCGCGGCCTCACGAGCAGGGCGCGCAGCCGTGCGGCCGTGGTCCTGCAGTGGATCGGCGTGTGGATCGCCGTGCTGGGCTTCGGCCTGAGCCTCTTCGGGGTGATCAGCGGACGCGAGTCGGCCGTCCCCGGGCTGATCGCCGCCGCCTTCGGCGTGCTCCTCGTCGGGTTCTCCTGCTTCAGAGGTTTCGCGAAGCACGTCGTGCTGACCCCCGAAGGCGCGATCGCGTACGAGCACCTGATGGGCGTGCGCGAGTTCATCCGCGTCGCCGAGGCGGACCGGCTGCGGATGCTGCAGTCGTACTCGGGCGCCGAGCGACGCCAGGACGGATCGGCCGACGTGGTCGTCGTGTACGAGCGACTGCTCCCCTACGCGATGCTGTTCGGCATGGAGAAGGAGTGGGGCCACGTGCTCGAGGTCGCCTACGCCCGCGAGCCGCACGGCGCGGTGTGGATCGGCGACCCGAGCCGTCCGTTCCTGGGATCGGAGCTCGCGGCATTCCGCGCGTCGTCGGGCGCCGCGGCGCTCTACACCGCGCCGAGCACCGGCAGCTCGTCGAGCGCGGGAGGATCCTTCGGCGGCGGATTCTCCGGCGGCGGAGGCGGAGGCGGCTTCTCCGGCGGGCGCTGACCCCCGGGCGCTCTCGCCGACCCCGGCGGTGTGGCGCCCAACCGATCGCGCGGGTGCGCGAAGATCCGGCATCCCACCCCTGAACCCCGGCGCAGCTGCCACCTCTGCAGAAGGACGCCCCGCCTCCGCGAGGGACGCCTCAGAGCAGCGGCGACGGATCGGATGCTTCGCGCAGGGCGCTCTCGACGGCGGACTGCACGAGCGCGGACAGGTATCCCCCGGGGTTCTCGACCCCGATCCCTCGCAGCCGCGCGGTCGACTGCCCGATGATCGATCGGGAGAACGCGGTGACGGAGTCGATCGCGTCGGCGTACGCCTCCCGGTCGGCCTCGGCGATCACGACGGGCTCGCATCCGATCTCGACCGCGAGCGCCTGCGCGATCGGCAGCACCGCCGGGGGCGCGGTCACCGCGGCATAGCCCGCCTGCAGCTGACGCAGGTCGATCGACGTGCCGGTGAAGGTGATCGCCGGATGCACGGCCAGCGGGATCGCGCCCCGTTCCGCCGCAGGGCGCAGCACCTCGATCCCGTATGCGGCATCGGTGTGCAGCACGAGCTGTCCGAGCTGCCAGCCGCCGAGCTCGGCGATGCCCGAGACGAGCCCGGGGAGCTGATCGTGCGGCACCGCGATCACCACGAGCTCGCTGCGGCGCACCACGTCGAGCGCTTCCAGCACGGGGACGTCCGGGAGCACCGCGGACGCGCGCTCGTCGTCGGAGCCCGCTGTGATCCCCGTGACGGCGTGACCGGCTCCGGCGAGCGCAGCGCCGACGACCGGACCGACGCGTCCGGCTCCGATGATTCCGACGCCGAGGCGTCCGTCACGGCGCTGCGCCTCACTCACCGCGCGGCTCCTGTTCGGCCGGAGGGGACGGAGGGGCCGGCGGGATCACCGGAGGCTGGGCGGCAGGAGGTGCCGGCGGGACCGCCGGCGGGACCGGAGCAGCCGGCGGGATCACCGGAGGCTGAGCCCCAGGAGGGATCGCCGGCGCTCCCGCGGGAGCGGACGAGGTGCCCGGGTGCGCAGGATAGGGCGCCGGCCCGGTCGCCGGCGCTCCCCCGTACCCGGCGGGCGGCGCGGAGGGGGCTCCGTACGCGGGCGGCACCGGATGGATCGGCGGCGCAGGCGGAGTCCCGTACGCGGGCGGAGCGGCCGGAGCCGGATACCCCTGTGCTCCCGTCGGCACGGACGGGTAGACCGCCCCCGGCACCGCACCCGGATACGGAGCGGACGGCGCCGCGCCGACGGCATCCGCGTGCTCTCCCCAGCGGTGGGTCTGGTCACGGGCGGCGGCGAGCACCGCGGCGCGGCTCACCCCGTTGATCAGCTCGAGCGCATCCGTGCGCTCCAGTCCCGACAGGTACCCGGTGATCGGGCCCTGCACCGAATGCACCTGCGCTCCGGAGACGCGCTGCGCGCGGTCGACCGGTCCCTGCGAGAGCGAGACGCCCTGCAGGCGCGCGAGCGGGAAGATCGCGAGCTTGCGCCAGATCGTGCCCCGGCGCAGCAGCAGCCCGAACTCGGTGACCGCGTAGCCGTGGCGCTTCCACGACAGCGGGCGTCGCCACCAGGCCCGGGCGGGCATGGTGCGGTACGGGTCGCCGGTGACGGGGCCGAGGATGCCGTGCTCCCAGACCAGCGGGATGTCCGACGCGGGCGCATCCGGCAGGATCAGCCCGAGCACACGCTCGACGTCCGCCCGCTTGCCGACCGGCAGCACGATGTTGAACTGCTGCGCGTTACCCGACTGCTGCTGGGCTGCGCTCTTGCCGCCCATGCGGTTGATCTTGATGGTCCACCAGCCGAACGGCCGCCACAGCAGCGACTGCGAGACCTCGACGGCGAAGATGCGCCCCGGCGGCAGGGTCTCGGTGACCGTGGTGAGCAGGCCGTAGGTGATGCGCACGCCGTCGGGCGTCGGCGCGATGGAGTATCGCAGCGATCTCGAGATGCGGGCCCAGGTGATGCCGACCACGGCCACGATCATCGGGATGCCGATGCCGAAGCCGAGTCCGATGCCGAGAGCTCCGCGCGGGGCGTCGCCGTCGACGATGGCCCCGATGAGCACCCCGCTCATCGCGATCAGGAAGATCAGCCCGAAGAACACCACCCACACCAGCGTGCCGATGAGCTCGGATCCGATGAGCCGCCCGGTCGGGATCTTCACGACGCTGTGCGGCGCCACGTCGCCGAGATCGACGCCGTTGATCATCCCGGTGACCCCGTCGTTCATCTCGCCGCGCAGCTGCGCGCGGACGGAGGGCGGGCCGGAGGCGGATGCCGCGGCATCCGCCTGCCTGGCCGCACGCGCACCCGAGGCGAGGCGCAGGATGTCCGCACGCACCGATTCGGCCTTCGAGGTCGCGAGGTAGTCGAGCTCGACGTTCGCGTCGTTGCCGGCGCCGACCACCTCGAGCTTGGCGAGGCCGATGATCCGTGCGGGGAAGGGCCTGGTCAGGTTCACCCCCTGCACACGGTCGAGGGGCGCGCGCCGATGCGAGCGGAACACGATGCCCTTGCGCACCTCGACGTGCTCGCCGGTGATGCGGAACTGTTGGAACCGCCAGATCACCCAGAAGATCGCGATCAGCACCACGACGACGCCGAGCACGGAGAGCAGGACCACGATGGCGAGGTTGTTCGACAGCACCCAGTCGACGGGGTCTCCGCTGCCGTACTGGCCGTAGTGCGCGTCGGGCTCGAACAGATCGACGATCCACTCGATCACCCGATCGCGCAGGTTGGCGATCAGGAAGCCGCCGATCACGATCAGCGCGAGCCCGCCCTTGAACAGCGGGGTGAGCGGATGCATCCGATGCCATTCGCCGTCGGCGAGCGACGGCGATGCTCCCGACGGCGGTACCGGGGGCTGCACGCTCACAGGCCCGTCCGGCGGGTCTCGGCCACCTGGATGAGCGTGTCGCGCAGCGCCTCGGCGGCGCCCTGCGTGAGTCCGGGGATCTGCACGCCGGTGGTCGCCGCGGCGGTCACCATCTTCAGCTGCGAGACCCCGAAGGCGCGGTCCAGCGGTCCCTGCGTGATGTCGACGAGCTGCATGCGCCCGTACGGGACGGCGATCATGCGCTGCCACAGGATGCCCTTGCGGAACACGATGTCGTCGGCCCGCAGCATGTAGCCGATCGCCCGCGCCTGCCGGGGCAGGATGATGAGCGTCGCGAGCGTGAACAGCACGACGACGCCGGCGGGGATCAGGACCCAGCGCTGCTCGAACCCGAAGGCGGCGACCAGGGCGACGGCGACCACGATGGCGATGACGATGACGTTCTGCACGATCTGGGAGACCACGTAGCGCGGCGAGATCTGATGCCAGACGCCGTCGAGCTCGAGCCGTGACTCTCCTCGCGCGGTGCGCAGCCGCGTGTACGTGCCCTGGTCGAGAGCTGCGGCGTCAGTGACTGCCGCCGAATTCAGGGGGGCCGGGTTCAGGGGCCTGTTCTCGGGGTTCTGAGTCATCAGGATCCTTCGGAAGGGTGCAGAACTGTTCGGCGACGAGTGCCGCGATCATGAGCACCACGGCACTGCCGATCAGGGCCACCATCGCCACAGTCGACCCTACCGGCGGATCGATCGGCCGCGACAGGAGGAACACGAGCAGGCCCGCGCCGAAACCGCCCATGATGGCGCCCAGGAGGCTCGACGCCCGGGCGAGGGTCAGCGCGCGGGTGGCCCGGAAGGGATCGATGCGGATGCCGGTGCGCACGCTGCGGTGCACCGGCCACGCCAGCGCGAGGGAGGCCAGGCCGATGATCACGAGCAGCACGGGCAGCAGCAGCGACGGGGTGAAGGTCGCGCGCCCGGTCGCCGTGAGCACCTGGTCGAGGACGAACCCGACGGCGGCCCCGATCAGGGCGAGCAGCACGAGGACGCCGGCCGAGGTGCGCCTCATGCGCCCTCCTGCCGGTGCAGCTGCGCGGCCAGGTCCGCCACTCGGCCGTGCCCGGGCAGCACCGCGTCCGGGTCGAGGTCGAGCCACGGCTCGAGCACGAACAGCCGCTCGAAGGCCCGGGGATGCGGCAGCAGCACGTGCGGATCCGTCGACGTCTCGTCGCCGTAGGCGATCAGGTCGAGATCGAGGGTGCGGTCCCCCCAGCGCTCGTGCCGCTCGCGGCCGTTCTCGTCCTCGATCGCGTGCAGCATGCCGAGCAGGATGGCGGGCGCGAGGCGCGTGGTCACCAGCGCGACCGCGTTCACGTAGCCGGGGGCGTCGGGGTCGGGGCCGTCGAGGGTCAGCGCGACCGTCTCGTGCAGGGGCGACAGCGTGACGTCGCCGACCAGGGGGAGCCGCGCGATGCGCTCGGCGGCGTCGCGGATGGTCTTCTCGCGGTCGCCCAGGTTGGCGCCGAGGGCGACGACGGCGACCGTCTCGGGCCGCCCGGCGCGCGGACCGGGGATGTGCGGGGGGTTCGTGAGGTTGCGGCTCATCCGGGGTCCTCCGTCCGGCTCCGCCGCACGGTCACCGAGACGTCGGCGAAGGTGAGCGGGATCGGCGCGTGCGGCTTGTGCACCGTCACGGCGGCGACGCGCACGCGGGGGTCTTCGAGGGCGACGACGGCGATGCGCTCGGCGAGCGTCTCGATGAGGTTCACCGGCTCGCCGGCGACCACGGCCGCCACCTTCTCGGCCAGCTCGCCGTAGTGCACGGTGTCGGCGACGTCGTCGGATGCCGCGGCATCACGCAGCGACATCGACAGCCGCAGGTCGACGGTGAACTCCTGGCCGTCCGCGCGCTCGTGGTCGTAGACGCCGTGGCGGCCGAACACGGTCAGGCCGGTGAGGGCGATCTCGTCGACGGCATCCATGTCAGCCCTCCCAGGCGTGGGCGATGGCGAGCGCATCGCGGGTCGCGGCGACGTCGTGCACGCGCACGGCCCAGACGCCGGCCCGTGCGGCGAGCGCGCTCGTGACGGCGGTCGCGAGGTCGCGACGCGCCTCGGAGACCTCGGCCTCGCCCCCGGGGCCCTGAGCGAGCGAGCCAGCCCTCGGTCCCTGAGCGAGCGAGCCACCCCTCGGACCCTGAGCGAGCGGAGCGAGACGAAGGGTCTCGGCGAGGAACCGCTTGCGCGAGGTGCCGATGAGCACTCGCGGGCCGAGGGCGACGACCTCGTCGAGACCGCGCAGCACGTCCCAGTTCTGCGCTCCGGCCTTCGCGAAGCCGATGCCGGGATCGACGATCATGCGGGACGGGGCGATGCCCGCCGCGGCGGCCTCTCCCATGCGCTCCTTCAGCTCGCCCGCGACCTCGCGCGCCACTCGGCGGTACTCGGCGTTCGCGTACATGTCGGCCGAGAACCCGCGCCAGTGCCCGATCGCGTAGTCGGCGCCAGACTCGGCGACCGCCGCCCGCATCTCGGGGTCGGCGAGCCCGCCGGACACGTCGTTGACGATGCGCGCACCGGCCCGCACCGCCGCGGCGGCGGTCGACGCGTTCAGGGTGTCGATGCTCACCGGGGCTCCGGCCGCCGTGAGCTGCTCGATGACCGGAAGCACCCTGGCCTGCTCCGCCTCGGGGCTCACGCGCTCCGCGCCCGGTCTGGTCGACTCGCCGCCGACGTCGAGCACGGTGGCCCCCTCGGCGCGCAGCCGCAGTCCGTGCGCCACGGCCTGCTCCACGTCGAGATAGCGCCCGCCGTCGCTGAACGAGTCCGGCGTCACGTTGACGATGCCCCAGATGCCGGTCATCCGATCGACGCTCCCTGGCTCGACGACGGTCCGATCAGGGCGATGAGCTCGGCGCGGGCCACGGCGTCGGTGTACTCGCCCCTGGCCGCGATCGTGAGCATCGACGCCTCCGGCTGACGGCCGCCGCGCATCGTGACGCAGCCGTGGCTGGCGTCGAGCACGACGAGCACCCCGCGGGTGTCGAGGTGCTCGGCGATCGTGTCGGCGATCTGCTCGCCCAGCCGCTCCTGCACCTGCGGGCGCGCCGCGAGGATCTCGACGACCTTCACGAGCGCACCGAGTCCGACCACCTGCTCCCCCGGCAGGTAGGCGATGTGGGCGTGGCCGGCGAAGGGCAGCAGGTGGTGCTCGCAGACCGAGCGGAAGCGGATGTCGCGCAGCAGCACCGCGCCGGAGGGCAGGGTGTCGGGGGCCGGACCCCTGGTCACGCTGATGGTGTGCGCGAGAGGGGCCGCGGCATCCGCTCCGACCCCCGAGAAGAACTCGGAGTACAGCTCGGCCATCCGCGCGGGGGTCTGCCTGAGCCCCGGACGGTCAGGCTCCTCGCCGATCGCCTCGAGCAGCTCTCGGGTCAGGCGTTCGACGCGTTCCCGGTCGACGGCCACGATCACGCCGTCGCAGGACGAGCGTGACCGGCACCTGCCGATCCCGACTGGGTGCGCGGCGCCGCCGCGGGCGCCTCGACGGATGCCGCGAGCGACACGTCCTTCTTCGGCACCTCGATCGGCGGGCGCTCCGACACGGGGCGCTCGTCGCTCGAGAGCCACAGCGGACGCTCGGGGAGCTTGCGCACGTCGGTGAAGATCTCGGCGATCCGGTTGTGGTCGAGGGTCTCTTCCTCGAGCAGCGCCAGGGCCAGCTTGTCGAGGATGTCGCGGTTGTCGCTGATCACCTGGTAGGCCTCGTTGTGGGCCTGCTCGATGAGGGCGCGCACCTCGACGTCGACGCGCTCGGCGATCGACTCGGAGTACTCACGGCCTCGGCCCATGTCGCGACCGGCGAAGGGCTCGCCGCCCTCGGATCCGAGCTTCACCGGGCCGAGCTCGGTGGTCATGCCGTACTCGAGGACCATCTTGCGGGCGATGGAGGTCGCCTTCTCGATGTCGTTCGAGGCGCCGGTGGTGGGGTCGTGGAACACGATCTCCTCTGCGACACGGCCGCCCATGGCGTAGGTGAGCTGATCCTGCAGCTCGTTGCGGGTGACCGAGTACTTGTCGTCCAGCGGCAGCACCATCGTGTAGCCGAGCGCCTTGCCGCGCGGCAGGATCGTGATCTTCGTCACCGGGTCGGTGTAGTTCATCGCCGCGGCGGCGAGGGCGTGACCACCCTCGTGGTACGCGGTGATGAGCTTCTCCTTGTCCTTCATCACGCGGGTGCGGCGCTGCGGACCGGCGATCACGCGGTCGATGGCCTCGTCCAGGGCCCGGTTGTCGATGAGCTGCGCGTTCGAGCGGGCGGTGAGGAGGGCCGCCTCGTTGAGGACGTTCGCGAGGTCGGCGCCGGTGAACCCGGGGGTCTTGCGCGCCACGACCTCGAGGTCGACGCTCTTCGACAGCGGCTTGCCCTTGGCGTGCACCTCGAGGATGCGCTGGCGGCCCTTGAGGTCGGGGGCGTCGACGCCGATCTGGCGGTCGAAGCGGCCGGGACGCAGCAGGGCGGGGTCGAGGATGTCGGGGCGGTTCGTCGCCGCGATCACGATGACGTTGGCGTTCGGGTCGAAGCCGTCCATCTCGACGAGCATCTGGTTCAGGGTCTGCTCGCGCTCGTCGTTGCCGCCGCCGAGACCGGCGCCGCGGTGACGTCCGACCGCGTCGATCTCGTCGATGAAGATGATCGCGGGGGCGTTCTCCTTGGCCTGGTTGAACAGGTCGCGCACGCGGGAGGCGCCGACGCCGACGAACATCTCGACGAAGTCGGAACCGGAGATCGAGTAGAAGGGTGCGCCGGCCTCGCCGGCGACGGCGCGGGCGAGCAGGGTCTTGCCGGTTCCGGGAGGGCCGTACAGCAGCACGCCCTTCGGGATGCGGGCGCCGATCGCCTGGAACTTCGCGGGGTCCTGCAGGAACTCCTTGATCTCGTGGAGCTCCTCGATCGCCTCGTCGGCGCCGGCGACGTCGGCGAAGGTGACCGTCGGGGTCTCCTTGTTGACGAGCTTCGCCTTGGACTTGCCGAACTGCATGACCTTGCCGCCGCCGCCCTGCATCGAGGAGAGCAGCCACCAGAAGAGAAGGCCGAGCAGGAGCATCGGGATCAGGAGGGAGAGGAAGCCGTCGAACCAGCTGGCCCGCGGGACGGCGTCGTTGTAGCCCTCCTTGGGGTTCGCCTCGTCGATCGCCGCGACCACGTCGGCGGCACGCGCCTCGACGTAGTAGAACTGCACGGTCTTGGACCCCTCGAACTCCTTCGAGAGGGTCATGTCGACGCGCTGGTCGCCATCGGTGTTGATCACCTGGGTGACCGTCTCGCCGGCGAGCAGCTTCAGGCCCTCCTGGGTGGTGATCTGCTTGGGACCGGCGAGGTTGGAGATCAGCAGGAACCCGCCGACGAACAGCAGACCGATCACTGCCACGTAGATCAGCGGATTCCGGGTGAGCTTCTTCAGATCCATGATCGAATCAGCGTATCGCGCGCGCCCTTGCCGTCGGCTGTGCGTTCACCCACGGCGTACCCGTGACTGGACGGCTATCCCCCGGCCAAGAGAGCCACCCCCTGCGCGCCCATCGCGGAACGTCTGCAGGACCGAGGCACGTTTGCAGGACCAGAATGGCCGAATCGGTCCTGCAGACGTGCTCGGATCCTGCAGACGTGCCGGGCAGCCCTCGGCCCGCCCGGGCCGCGGCGACCGTGTCCGCGGACTGTCAGGCGTACACGTGCGGCGCGAGCACCGCCACGTCGCGCAGGTTGCGGTAGCGCTCGGCGTAGTCGAGGCCGTAGCCGACGACGAACTCGGTGGGGATGTCGAAGCCGACGTACTTGCAGTCGATCTCGACCTTGGCCGCCTCGGGCTTGCGCAGCAGGGCGAGCACCTCGATCGACTCGGCGCCGCGCGACTCGAAGTTCTCCAGCAGCCAGCTCAGGGTCAGGCCGGAGTCGATGATGTCCTCGACGATGAGCACGTGCTTGCCGTGCAGGTCGGTGTCGAGGTCCTTGCGGATCTGCACCACGCCGCTGGACTTCGTGCTCGCACCGTAGCTGGACACGGCCATCCAGTCCATCGGCGCGTGGAAGGGCAGGGCGCGCGCGAAGTCGGCCATCACCATGATCGCGCCCTTGAGCACGCCGACGAGGAGCAGGTCCTTGCCCTCGTAGTCGGCGGCGACACGCGCCGCGAGCTCGTCGAGCTTGGCGTGGATCTCCTCCTCCGTGACGAGGATCTGAGCAAGGTCGTCCTGGATCTCCGCGGCGCGCATGGATCGATTTTAGGCGAAGGAACCGGATGCCGTGCCCTGCGGCATCCGGTCTTCTCCCGATCCCTCCCGACCGCCGCTCGCCATGCTCCGCCTTCCCCACTACTGTGAGCGGAAAAGGGCGCAGACGCCCGACAACCGGAAGGATCCACCATGGCCCTTGACGACATCCTCTCGCAGGTCCCGATCGACGACATCGCGAAGAAGCTCGGTGTCTCCCCCGACGTCGCCAAGGCGGCCGTCGAGCAGGGCGGCGCGGTGCTGCTGAGCGGCCTCGCGAAGAACGCGTCCACCGAGGAGGGGTCCTCGGCGATCGAGAGCGCGCTGAAGCGCCACGAAGGCTCGAAGAGCGTGTCCTCCGTCGACGACATCGACCAGGCCGACGGCGGCAAGATCGTCTCGCACATCCTCGGGGCCGACAAGCAGCAGGTCGCCGAGAAGCTCACGCAGTCAGACAAGACCGCCGGCATCGACTTCGGCAAGCTCCTGCCGATCCTCGCGCCGATCATCATGGGCCTGATCGCGAACGCGAACAAGGGCAAGTCCTCGGATGCCGGCTCCTCCGGCGGTGGACTCGGCGACGTCATCGGCGGCCTGCTCGGCGGCGGCTCGAGCAACGGCTCCTCCGGCGGCGGACTCGGGGACATCATCGGCGGCCTCCTGGGCGGCGGCTCGAGCAACGGTACCTCCGGCGGTGGACTCGGAGACATCATCGGCGGCCTCTTCGGCGGCAAGAAGTAGCCCGCGGCGCCGCACCGGCGCCGCTGCTGAGCGGCGAGGCCCCTGCTCGTCCACGTCGACGAGCAGGGGCCTCGCAGTCTCGCAGGGGCGTCGACGAGCGAGTGGGGGTCAGCGCGAGGATGCCGTGAACACGATCCGCCCTCCGAAGCGGGCGGCCGAGCATCCGGGCAGGTCGATCGGTCCCTGACCGGACCAGTCGGTCGCGAGACGGGCCACCTCGAGGGTCTGGCCGCGCGTGAGGCTCGCGCCGAACTCGCTGTCGACGACGAGACGGATGATCCGGTTCCGCAGCGCGGCCGGATTCGCGGCGAGAGCCGCCACGCTGACCGAGATGCCGGCCTCGGCGTGTTCGACGATGTCCTCGATCGTCTCGTGGATCATCTCGTCGAAGGCCTCGGCGTCCTCGCGCAGCTGCTCGGCGGTGCGGGCGAGGGCATCGGCGATACCCGGTCCCAGCTCGGACTCCAGCACCGGCAGCACCCGCTCGCGCACACGCACCCGCGCGAAGCGCGGATCGACGTTGTGCGGGTCGTCCCAGAACTCCAGATCGGATGCCGCGCAGAAGGCGCGGGTGGTCTCCCGGCGCACGCCGAGCAGCGGGCGCAGCCAGCGCACTCCGTCCTCGTCCTCGCGGTCGGCCGCCATGCCCTGCAGGCTGGTCGCCCCGGAGCCTCGGGCGAGCCCGAGCAGCACGGTCTCGGCCTGGTCGTCGAGCGTGTGCCCGAGCAGCACGGCGGCGGCGCGCACGTCGAGGGCGGCGTCGCGCAGAACTCCGTAGCGCGCGTCGCGTGCGGCGTTCTCGGGGCCGCCCTCGGCGCCGACCTCCACCGTCACGACGAGCGGGTCGAGACCGAGGCGGGCCGCGGCCTGCCCGGCGCGGGAGGCGACGGCATCCGATCCCTCCTGCAGCCCGTGGTCGACCGTCACCGAGGCCGCGCGCAGTCCCCGCTTGGGCGCCTCGAAGCCGACGGCTGCGGCGAGGGCGAGGGAGTCGGCGCCGCCGGAGAGGGCGACGACGACGATCGCGCCTTCGGGGAGGTCGGCGAGCGCTGTGCGCACGGCGAGGCGGATCTCGGCGACTGCGGGTGAGAGCGACGGCACCCCTCCACGGTAGGGCACCGGCCGGCATCCGCGCGCCCCGGCCCCGCCCGGGGCACGGAGGGCTAGTCTGACGCCGTGACAGAGCGCACCGGCACGCAGTCCTACAGGACCGAGCGGTTCAAGGCCTTCGTCGACGCGGTCGTGGCGATCGCGATGACCCTGCTGATCCTGCCGCTCATGGAGTCGGTGTCGGAGGCGGCGTCCGAGGGGCTCAGCACGACCGACTTCTTCCGGGAGCACGCGGGACAGCTGTTCAGCTTCGCGCTGAGCTTCCTGCTCATCGCGAACTTCTGGATGGGCCACCACCGTCAGTACGACGAGGTCACCGGCATCACCCGGCCGCTGCTCTGGTGCAACATCGCCTGGATGGCGACGATCGTCTGGCTGCCGGTGCCGACCGCGATGGTCGGCCAGATGGACACCGACCCTATGCAGGAGACGGTCTACATCGGCACGCTCATCCTCACGCAGGCGACCAGCCTCGCCGCGCGGATCTACCTGCTCCGGCATCCGGAGCTGACCACGGCGTCCGCATCGCGCATCCGCTACGGCGCCGCCGCCGACGTCGCCGCGATCATCCTGTTCGCTGCGGCTCTCGCGATCGCGGTGGCGGTCGGCCCGCAGGGGTACTTCGCCCTGCTGCTGCTCTCGTTCACCGGCCTGCTCGCGAAGGCGCTGAACCGTATGACCTCCCGCGGCGCCTCCGACCGAACGCCGACGGAGAGCCCCGAGTAGTCTAGGAACGGCATCACACCGTCATCCCTGAGGAGCACACGCATGGGCGCACACGACGCCGTCATCGAGATCCCGCGCGGCAGCCGCGTGAAGTACGAGGTCGACCACGAGACCGGGCGAGTGCACCTCGACCGGGTCCTCTACACGACCTTCGGCTACCCGGCCGACTACGGCTACTTCGACAACACTCTCGGCGAGGACGGCGACCCGCTCGACGTGCTGGTGCTGCTCGACCACCCGATCTACCCCGGCGTCGTCGTGAACGTGCGCCCGGTGGCCGTGCTGAAGATGAGCGACGAGGCCGGCGGCGACGACAAGCTGGTCGCCGTGCTGTCGAAGGACCCGCGCTGGGCGCACATCCACGACCTCGACGACATCCCCGAGCACACGAAGAGCGAGATCTCGCACTTCTTCGAGCACTACAAGGACCTCGAGCCCAGCAAGTGGGTCAAGGTCGACGAGTGGGCGGGCGCCGACGAGGCGCAGCGCATCCTCAACGAGGCGATCGCCCGCTTCGGCGAGCAGGGCCACTGACCCTTCCTGGGTCGCTGAGCCTGTCGAAGCACAGATCCCCCGGTCGCATCGCGGCCGGGGATCTTCGTGTCGGGGTCTCTTCGCAGGGCGAAGAGCGGATGCTCAGACCGAGATGCCCCGGGCGGCGAGGTAGTCGATCGGATTCGTCGTCCTGCCGTTGATGTACACCTCGAAGTGCAGGTGGCATCCGGTGGAGGCTCCGGTGGTCCCGGCGTAGGCGATGACCTGTCCGGCGCTGACCTGCTGGCCGGCGCTGACGGCGAAGCCGCCGGGGCGGATGTGGCCGTAGCCGGTCCCCACGCCGCCGCCGTGCTGGATGCGGATGTAGTTGCCGTAGCCGCCGTTGTAGAAGGCCGCGTCCACCGTGCCGGCGTGGGCGGCGTAGATCGGGGCGCCGCAGCCGTTGGCGAGGTCGACGCCGTAGTGGAAGCTGGAGCATCCGCTGCAGGGGGCGACGCGGGGGCCGTAGCCCGAGCTCCGGTGGCCTCCGTGCGGACGCACCCAGCCGTCTCGGCCTGCGCTGCCGCCCGTGCCGCCTCCGCCGCCGCCGCTGTTCGCGGCCGCCGCGGCGGCTGCCGCGGCCTCGGCGGCCCGGCGCTGCTCCTCCGCGACGCGCACGCCCTCCTGGTAGCCGGCGACCGTGGTGGCCGTGGTGTCCTTGAGCGCCGCGAGCTGGGCCTGCATCGTCGCGAGGTTCTCGGTCTGCTCGTCGAGAGCCGCCTGCGCGGCGTCGGCCGCGGCCTGCGCCTCGATCATCTTCTGCTCGGCGACCTGCTGGAGGCGGTCGCGCTCGTTCCTGGCGACGACGGCCTGGTCGCTCAGGGACTGCGCGGCGTTGCGCGAGGCGATGGCCGTGTCGTAGATCTTCTGCGTGTAGGCGTAGACCTTGTCCATCGTGCCCAGACGCGAGAGCAGCTCGTCGGCGTTCTCGGACGAGCCCGAGAAGAACAGCTCCAGCGAGGCGTCGTCCCCGCCGTCGCGGTACAGCTGGGTGGCGACCTGCGCGGCCTTGCGCTCGGCTTCGTCCGCGGTCGCCGCCTGCACGTCGGCCTTCGCCTGCAGCTCGTCGGCCTTGGTCGCCGCGTCGAAGAACTCCTGCTGCGCGACGAAGAAGGCCTGGCCTGCGGCCTCCGCAGCGGCCTGCGTCTCGGCGACCTTCTGGGTCAGTGCGTCGATGAGCCCCTGGATGCGGGTGACCTCGGCGGCCTTGGCGGATTCGTTCGCCATGGCGCGCTGCACGTCGTCCCAGCTGGGGTAGCTGGCGGCATAGGCGGCGGAGACGCCTCCGGTGATGCCGAAGGCGCTGAGGGCGACGGCGCCGAGCGCGCCGAGACCGAGCGCGTGGCGGCGGCTGAGCGTCCCGTTCTTCCAGAAGGCCCGGCTCTCGGCGGGCGTGGGTGCGCACCCGCAGTCGTCGGAGGCCGCTTCCGCGCTCTCCGCGATCGATGGCATGTCGTTCACACGGCCCCTTCCGCCGGTTTCACTCATGCCACACTAACAACAACTTTCACATCCGCACCAGAGTGTTCTGCGCGGCTGCGGGCACGGTGAACAGCATCCATCGTCCTCCGAAACACGCCCGGGAAGAAGCAGACTCGCCCTCGATTCGCGATTTGGACGAAACATCCTTTATGCTTGAGCGTCGGCAAGGAAGTCCCCCCGGGGATCGACTTCGGCCCCATCGTTTAGCGGCCTAGGACGCCGCCCTTTCACGGCGGTAGCACGGGTTCGAATCCCGTTGGGGTCACTCATCCGATACAATTGAAAACAAGTATGGCCCTGTAGCGCAGTTGGTTAGCGTGCCGCCCTGTCACGGCGGAGGTCGCGGGTTCAAGTCCCGTCAGGGTCGCTCTAAGCGACGGGCCTTCTTTCGAGAAGGCCCTTTCGTCTAGATGCGACAGGTTCGCCGGTCGCACGGCTCTGTAGCTCAGTTGGTAGAGCGCACGACTGAAAATCGTGAGGTCACGGGATCGACGCCCGTCGGAGCCACAAGGCTGATCATTACAATCAGCCCAGAAACCCTCGCCTAGCTTCTACATGGCGGGGGTTTTGCTTTGCCCTGGTGAAGGCTGGTTTTTCGGGCGCACCGCTTGGGTCCCTGAGCTTGTCGAAGGGCCAGGCCTCCGCCGGTCGTTGAACGAGCAAAGCGAGACGAAGGGCGCCCTGCCGGTTCACGCGCTTCGATCACCCGGTCGGCAGTCAACACCCGCGGCGCAAGATGCCGCTTAACATTGCTGAACCATACCCCCATGGTATGCTCCAGCAATGTCAGGAGGGCTTGGTGCGTGACACGGAGCTGATTCAGCACATCGCGCGCATGCCGCTGCGAACGACACGCTGGCAGGACGTCGACGACGTCGAGGTCAACGCGGCGCGCAAGCTGAAGCGGCTCGAGGGCATCGGCGCGGTGACCCGGATCGCCAAGGGCGTGTACACCGTTCCGCCGAACGGGGCGGATGGGCGGCGCTGGAAGGCACCGCTCGAGGCTGCTGCGCTCGCTCTTGCCACGGTTCGGTTCGGCGAACGACAGGCGGTCCTGATGGGCCCGAGCGCCGCGCGACACTGGGGGGCGATCCCTCGCGCACTCGGCGTGGCTCAGGTGGCCGTGAACGGAGCGACCAGCCGCCCGATGAGACTCATCGACGGGACGGCGGTGACGTTCGTGGTGCGCGACCTCACCCGGCTGGACACGACAGTGGAGCGGACAGCGCTCGGCGACGCCCTCGTCACGACGCCGGCGCAGACGTTCTACGATCTGCTGGCTCGCGGCCGGCACAACGGTGATGCCGAAGCAACACAAGAAGCCATCACTAATCTCACCCACCGCGTGACCCCAGACGAGATCGCCGCGATCGCGGATCGGCATCTGAGGGTCGCCCCCGCGATTCGCGACTTCATCCGGACCGGCGCACTGTGAGCGATGCACGCCCACCCCGAGGTCGTCCCCGCGGCCCCGTTCCCGGAGTGCTCTCCATTGAGGACCTGCATACGGTCCAAGACGCATTCGGCGTGGACGAAGCACAGGTACGTCGTGACCACGTCATCTCGCACGCCCTCGCGGCGCTCAGCACGATCGCCGATGAGCGCCTGACCTTCTTCGGCGGCACAGCGCTCGCTCGCACACGCCTCCCTGATCTGCGCCTGTCGGAAGACATCGATCTCATCGCGCGTGCACCGCGCACGAGCGCTGCTGAAGAGATTCAAGACGTCTTGACCGCGACGCTGCGACCGCTGATCGGCACGCCGATCTTCGAACCCGCCCTGACAGAGACGCGCGGCGCACAGGCATCCGTCATGCTCGTCGCCGACGTCCGCGTGCAGATCCAGCTGCTTGCGTCGGACGGATACCCGCAGTGGCCGACCGAGGTCGCGGACCTCCATCAGAGATACGCCGATGCACCGCCTGCGCGGATGCGCGTTCTCACCGGGCCAGCCGCCGTGGCCGCGAAGCTGTCGGCGTGGACGGGCAGAAGAGCACCCCGAGATCTGTACGACCTCTGGGCTCTCGCCGGACGCGGTGACGTGGACACGGATGCCCTCGCGCTGTTCGGACGGCACGGACAATTCACGGACGCAAAGCGGATCGAGTTCAATCGCCTGCCGAGCAAGGATGCCTGGTTCGCCGCTCTCGGCCATCAAGGTCGCGTGCTCGTGGGGCCCGACGCGGCTGCGGATGTCGTACGCAACGCCATCGCCGATCTGTGAGAACTTTCTTCACTCGTCCAAGGCCGGCCTAGCGGCCGACGCGGTCGGGGTCACCACCAGCTGCGGTGCGTCCGGTCCCCGCTACGCTGCGATCCACGCGCTCCTCGCGCCTGAACCGGACCATATTATGCTCGGCACTCGACGTCACTCGTGCCGCAAACGATCGCTTTCCACCAGCGCAGAGTCGCTCTAGATCCGCGACCAACCGCGACGACTCCCGCGAATCTCGCAGGTCTTGCTTTGCCCGGGTGAGTTCCGTTCCCTTTCCCCATTCGCGGAGCTCGACGAAACGGGCTCCTCGGAGACGTTGCTCCGGCACGGCACGGTAGAGCGGCACGAGACGCCCCGCTCGACGCTTCGCTCCGGCGCTCATCCCGGATGGCCGCGTCCTGCGACGTGGACGCGGTGATCCGGAGCATCCGCTCCTCGATACGCTCGTCTCATGCTCGACACGCTCACCGGATTCGCCGTCGTGGCTGTGGCGATCGCCGTCGGGTACGTCATCGGGCGCATCGACCTGCTCGGACCGCACGCCCGGCATGTGCTGGCGCGGCTGAACTTCTTCGTGCTCTCGCCGTTCCTGCTCTTCTCCGTGCTCGCGCACGCCGACGCCGCGATGCTGTTCTCGGCGCTGCTGCCGGTGTCGGCGATCGCGGCGGTCGCGGTGATCGCCGTCTACGCGCTCGTCGCGCGGCTCGTGTGGCGCAGGACGATCGGCGAGACCGTGATCGGGGCGCTGTCCGCAGGGCAGGTCAACTCGAACAACATCGGCATCCCGCTGTCGATCTACCTGCTCGGCAGCGCCGCCTACCCCGCGCCGGTGCTGCTGATGCAGCTGCTGGTGTTCACGCCGATCTCGCTCACGATCCTCGACGCGATCACCAGCGACACCATCTCGATCCGGCGCACGCTCACCCGCACCGCCACCAACCCGATCATCATCGGCTCGGTGCTCGGCACCCTCGTCTCGGTGTTCGACATCCCGGTGCCGAACATCGTGATGGACCCGGTGCAGCTGATCGCCGACGCGGCGGTGCCGGTGCTGCTGATCAGCTACGGCATCTCCCTCTACGGCCAGCGCGTGCTCGGCACCCGCGGATACCGGCGGGACGTCATCCTGGCCAGCGTCCTGAAGCTGCTCGTGATGCCGCTCGCGGCCTGGGCGGCCGCCCTGGCCTTCGGCCTTCCGTCTGCCCAGGTGCTGATCGTCGTGGTGCTCGCCGCGCTCCCCACGGCGCAGAACGTCTTCAACTACTCGCAGCGCTACGACGTCGCCGAGCCGATCTCCCGAGACACGGTGTTCCTGACCACGATCGGATGCCTGCCGGTGCTGCTGCTGGCCACGGTCCTGCTCGGCTGACGACGACCCGACCGCACGACCGCACGGCCGCACGATGGCGGGTCCGGGCATGCCGCCGCCCCGGACCGAATGCACGGCCCGGGGCGGCGACATCGGAGCTCAGGCCTCGGGTCGGTCGGCCCTCAGCACCTCCAGCCGGGCACGGTACTCGGTCTCGTCGATGTCGCCCTTCGCGAACCGCTCGGCGAGCACCTGCTCGGCGCTGCGTCCACGCGCGGCGGGCCCGGCGCCCGGACCGTAGCCCGGCGCCCACGGCGGGCCGTACGCACCGAAACGGCGCCGACGCACGAGAGCGAAGACGAGCCCGACGATGAGCAGGAACGTCAGCGGGAAGAAGATGAAGAAGGGCCAGAACGGGGCTCCGCCCCAGTGACCGACGTGCTCGGCGGTCACGGCCGCGACTGTGGTGAGCATGAGTGCATCCTTCGTTCGATCCGGCCGTGTCTCGACCGGTGCACACCAGCCTCCTCGTCACGGCGCCGCCGCGAATCCGGCTCAGGACGTCACTCCCGCTGCTCCCCCGGGAGTACGCCGACACGGGTGGGCGGCTACTGCCACCCCGGTGCGACCAGGCCCGTCTCGTACGCCACGACGACCAGATGCACCCGGTCCCTGGCGTGCAGCTTCGCCATGATCCGCGACACGTGCGTCTTGGCGGTCAGCGGGCTGAGGAACAGCTTCTCGGCGATCTCGTCGTTCGTCAGCCCCATGCCCACGAGCCGCAGCACCTCGCGCTCCCGCTCGGTGATCGCGTCCAGCTCCGTGCCCGCCGTCGTCTGCCGCAGCCCCGTCGCCATCCTCTCCAGCAGCCGTCTGGTGACTCCGGGCGAGAGCAGCGCATCCCCCGCGGCCACCGAGCGCACGGCCCGCACGAGGTCGGCGGGCTCCGTGTCCTTCACGAGGAACCCCGCGGCCCCGGCGCGCACCGCGCGCACGACGTACTCGTCCAGCTCGAAGGTGGTCACGATCACGACGTGCACGCCGGCCAGGGCGGCGTCCTCGGCGATCTGCTCCGTCGCCCACAGCCCGTCGCCATCCGGCATCCGGATGTCCATCAGCACCACGTCGACCCGGTCCTCGCGGATCCGCTCCAGCAGCTCCACCCCGCCGGATGCCTCTGCCACGACCTCGATGTCCGGCTCCGCGTCCAGCAGCGCACGGAACCCCGCACGCACCAGCAGCTGGTCGTCGGCCAGCGCCACCCTGATCATGCGTCCCTCCCGCCCTGCGTCGTGCTCCACGGCAGCACCGCGACGACCTCGGCGCCGCCGCCCACCGCGGTTCCGACCCGCACCGATCCGCCCAGCAGCGCGGCCCGCTCCTGCATCCCGAGGATGCCGCGGCGCCCCGTCGCGTCCGCCTCGTCCGCCGCGATCCCACGCCCGTCGTCCCTCACGGTGACAGCCAGCACCCGTCCCGACGACGAGCGCTCCAGCACCACGTGGACCCGGCGGGCGCCGGAGTGGCGGATCGCATTGGTCAGCGCCTCCTGCACGATCCGGTAGACCGCGAGCTGCGTCGCCCGATCGGGGAGCTCGCCGCCGAGCCGGTCGTCCAGGCTCGTCTCCAGCGCGGGTCCCGCCGCTCCGGCGACCAGGCGGGGCAGCTCCTCGAGACCGGCCTCCGGCGTCAGCGGGGTGGCGCCGTCGCGGAGCACGCCGAGCACGCCGCGCACCTCGTCGAGGGCGAGCTTCGACGTCTCCTTCACATGGGCGAGAGCGGCACGGGCCTGCTCCGGGTCGCGGTCGAACAGGTGCAGGCCGACGCCGGCCTGCACGGTGATCTGCGACAGCGCGTGCCCGAGCACGTCGTGCAGCTCGCGCGCGATGCGCAGCCGCTCGCGCTCCTCAGCGCTCTGACGCTGCCTCGCGGACTCCGCGCGCGCGGCGGCGAAACGGATGCGTCGACCGCGGACGAACGCGCCGACCCCGAAGCACAATGCGAGCGCGATCGTCGCTGCCACGACGAGCGGCGGATGCCACGCGCTCCCGGCGAACGAGACGACGAGCAGCACCGCCGCCCACCCGATCGCCACGGACGCCGCGGCCCATGCCGCCGCTCCGCGCACCATCGCCCCGACGATCGCGAAGCCGAGCGCGACGTACGGGGGTCCGTACACCGGCGTCGCGAGCACGTCGACCACGGCGAACGTCGTCACGAGCGCCACCACCGGCCCGGGGAGACGGCGGGCGGCCAGCAGCGCGAGGGGGCCGGCGAGGGCCAGCGCGATGTGCAGCGCTGCCGGCCAGGGCGCCTCGCCCTCGAGGCGGACCGCCCGCCAGACGGATGCCGGGACCTGCACGATCAGCGAGATCACGACCGGCACGATCAGACGGGCGCGGCTCGACATCCAGGGCGGCCCCGCGGCCCAGGGCGTGCGCACCGTGTCCGGCATCCTCCGATGCTATCCCCGGCACCCGCCCCGGGCATCCGCTCCGGGGAGGCACCCGCCGTGCTCCCCGGGGAGTATGCGGGCCGCCCTCGCCGCGCGCCCGCGAGGGCTCGGCGACCGCCCGGATACCCGCAAGACCACGGTGTCAGAGCCGCGGCACCCCGAAGGCGTGCCGCTCCTTGATCAGCGCGACGGCGTCGGAGGCGAGGTGGGCCAGGACGGCGGCGGCCCGATCGGGATCGACGGATGCCGCCGCGACCGCTCCCGCGAACACGGTGTCGATCGCGCAGTCCTCCGGCATCACGCCCAGGATGCGCACACCGGGCTGGCCGACGAGCTCGCTGAGCTGCTGGAACCCCAAGTCGACCTCGCCCGCGGCCAGGGAGGCCGCCACGGGGACGCCGGGGCGGGCCTGCACGAGCCGCCCCTCTAGCTCATCGGCCAGGCCCCATCCGGCGATCATCCGCACGAGCTCGGTGCCGCTCGGCCCGGTCGAATAGCCGATGCGGCGCGCGGCGCGCAGCGCCCGGCGCAAGTCCGCAGCGTCGGAGAACGCGGCGGGCAGGGGCCCGTCGATTCCCGCATCGGGTTCGGCGGCCCGGGACGCGGAGGGCTCAGGAGACCCCGGCGTCTCGGGAACGGCGACGGCCACCTGGGAGAGCACGAGCGGCGTCACGGTGGCGGCGACGACATGACCGTCCTCGGCCAGCCGACGAAGAGCGCCGTCCGCGAGGAAGACGAGATCGACGGCCTCGCCCGCCGCGACCCGCTCCGCGGCATCCACTCCCCCGACCGACTCGACCTCCACCGCCGGCAGCCCGGCCTCCGCCGCAGCCGCCGTCAGGTCGGCGAGGACGTGCCGGGTCGCCATCGACGAGATGGCCCTCACGCCGCCTCCTCGAAGGTCTCGGTGTCGACCTCGCCGGTAGCCTGAGCGGCATAGCGCGGCCCGCTGACGGCCTCGTGACCGATCAGCTCGCCGGCGCGGGCGAGCACGCCGGCGTCGACCTGCAGCGACAGCGCCGCGTGGTTCTCACGCGCGTGCGCCAGACTCGTCGTCCCGGGGATCGGCACGACATGATCGCCGCGCGACAGCAGCCAGGCCAGGGCCAGCTGCGCCGGCGTGCAGCCCGCGTCGGCGGCCAGAGCGCGCCAGGCGGGGAGCAGCGCCGCATTGGCCGGCCAGTGCTCGGGCCGGAACCGGGGCATCGCGCGGCGGATGTCCTTCTCGGCGAGCTCCGCCGGATCGCCGACGCTGTCGCTGAGGAATCCGCGCGCCACCGGCGAGAACGCGACCAGGGCGATGCCTGCGGCGCGGGTCTCCTCGAGCATCGCGATCTCGGGATTGCGGGTCCACAGCGAGTACTCGTTCTGCACGGCGGCGATCGGGGCGACGGCGCGTGCCTCGCGCAGACGCGCGACCGACACCTCGGAGAGGCCGATCGCGCCGATCTTGCCGGCATCCACCGCCGCCGCCAGCGCGCCGACGCTGTCGGCGATGGGCACCCTCTTGTCCCAGCGGTGCAGGTAGTACAGATCGATGCGCTCGACCGCCAGCCGCCGCAGCGAGGCGTCGACCTGGGCGCGCAGCGTCTCGGGGCGGCCGTCGATGACCCGCACCCCGTCGACGATGGCCATGCCGCCCTTGCTGGCCAGCACGATCTCGTCGCGACGCCCGGCGATGGCGCGTCCGACCAGCCGCTCGTTGCGTCCGCCGCCGTACAGCGTGGCCGTGTCGAGGTGCGTCACGCCGGCGTCGAGGGCGCCGCGGATGACGGCGAGCCCCTCCTCCTCTGACGGCGGGACGCCGTACGCATGGCTGAGGCTCATGCATCCGAGGCCGAGTCGGGAGAGCATCACGCGAGCTGCTCCTCCAGCCGCCCGAGCACCCGATAGCAGTCGATCACCTGGCGGATCGAGGAGTTCGGCTCGCGTCCCTCGCGGATCGCGGCGACGAACTCCCGGTCCTGCAGCTCGATGCCGTTCATGCTCACCGCCACGTGCGAGACGTCGATCTGCTCGTCCGCGCCCGTGAACAGGTCGTCGTAGCGGGCGATGTAGGTGGCCGTGTCGCCGATGTAGCGGAAGAACGTGCCGAACGGCCCCTCGTTGTTGAACGACAGCGACAGCGTGCAGATCGCCCCGGTCTCGCTCTTCAGCTGGATGGACATGTCCATCGCGATGCCGAGCTCGGGGTGGATCGGCCCCTGGATCGCGTTCGCCTGCACGATCCTGCCCGCCTGGTAGGCGAACAGATCGACGGTGTGCGCGGCGTGGTGCCACAGCAGGTGGTCGGTCCAGCTGCGCGCCTCCCCCTTCGCGTTCGTGTTCGTGCGACGGAAGAAGTACGTCTGCACGTCCATCTGCTGCACGGCGAACTCTCCGGCGGCGATGCGCTGGTGCACGAGCTGATGCGAGGGGTTGAACCTGCGGGTGTGCCCGACCATGGCCACGAGCCCGGAGGCCTCGGCCGCCTCGGCCACGGCGAGCGTGGCCTCGGCGTCCGCCAGCGAGTCCGCGAGCGGGATCTCGACCTGCACGTGCTTGCCCGCCGCGAGGACGGCCTGGGTCTGGCTCGCGTGCAGGCCGGTCGGCGTCGCGAGGATCACGGCGTCCACGTCGTCGCGCTCGAGCACGGCGTCGAGGCCGACGACCGCGTTCGGCACGCCGTACTGCGCGGCTGCGGCATCCGCCTTCTCCTGCGAGGTGGCGGCGACGACCGTCACCTCCGCATCGTCGATGCTCGCCAGCCCGTCGAGGTGCTTCATGCCGAAGGCGCCGTTGGCGCCCACGACGGCGATGCGGATCTTGTCGCTCATGCGCTCTCCCTTTCGAGATTCGGTGTCAGGGTGTCAGGCGTTGGCCACGGCGGCGGTCTCCGCGGGCTCGGGTGCGAGAACGGACTCCTCGGGCTCGCTCGTGTCCACCTCGTCGGCGGCGACGGCGACAGCGCCCACCGGGTTCGAGATGACCAGGTGTCCGACGGCGGTGTTGGATGCCGGCACGTGGTAGAACCGGTGGTTCACGTCGGGAGCCTCGCCGCCGAACTGGTCGTCCATCGCGCCGCGGGCGATCAGCCAGTCGACCAGCTCGATGCCCTCGGAGCCCGCCTCGTCGACGTACTCCATGTGCTGCCACTCGGTCAGGCCCAGCGGGTCGGCGATCAGGTGGTCGAGGAAGGCGTTGTCCCACTCCTTGTTGATGAGGCCGGCGCGCGGACCCTGCAGCTGGTGGCTCATGCCGCCGGTGCCCCAGATCTGCACGTTCAGCTCCTCGCCGTCCCACTTGTCGATCGCACGACGCAGGGCCTTGCCGAGCTCGTAGCAGCGGCGACCGGAGGGCACCGGGTACTGCACGACGTTGACGGCGAGCGGGATGACCCTGACCGGCCACTCCTCGACGTCGCCGTAGACGAGCGACAGCGGCACGGTGAGCCCGTGGTCGACGACCATCTCGTTGACGAGGGTGAGGTCGAAGTCGTCCTGGATGATCGACTGGGCGAGGTGCGCCGCGAACTCCGGGTAGCCCTTCACGTCGGGAACCGGGCGGGGGCCGTACCCCTCGTCGGCGACGGGGTACTCGGCGCCGGTGCCGAGCACGAAGGTGGGGATGATCGAGGCGTCGAAGGCGGTGGCGTGGTCGTTGTAGACGAGGATGACGACGTCGGGGGTGTTCTCCTTCGCCCACGTGCGGGTCCACCGGTAGCCGTCGAAGACCTTCTTCCAGTACGGCTCCTCGGTCTTGCCGAGGTCCATCGCCGCGCCGATGGCCGGCACGTGGGAGGTGAACAGGGCCGAGGTGTACCTCGCCGGCGCGTCGGGACGGAAGGTGTCGGCCTTCTGCCCTGGCTCGGGCGGGGTCCAGCCGTCGAGGTCCTTGAGACGGTTCCCCTCCGGGCGGCGTCCGCCGCCGACCATCATGTCGCGGTAGGCGGCCTCGCTCATCCCCGTCATCGAGCCGGCCATCTGCTGGAAGCTCAGGCCGTGGGTCGCGCCGATCTTGCTGAGGAAGTAGATGTTGCCACCCTCGGCGATCATGGTGTTGAGGTCCATGTCGAGCACGGCCTGACGCTGCACCGGGTTCAGCGGCCACTCGTCGAGGTACGCCTCCTGGTCGGCGAGGAACCGCTCGCGGTTCTCCGGCTTCATCAGCGACATCGAGAACTGGTTGAGGTGGTACCCCTTGCGAGCCTGCTCGGCGTCGTAGATCGTGGTGCCGGGGATGTCCTTGTAGGGCTTGTCGAGTGCCATGGTCATGCTCCTTCGGTGAGGTCCGAGTCCGCCCAGTACAGACGCCGGGGGTTGTCCACGAGCAGCTTGCGCTGCAGCTCCGGCGTGGTGGCGATCTGCGGGATGTAGTCGACCAGCAGCCCGTCGTCGGGCATGTGGTCCTTGAGGTTGGGGTGAGGCCAGTCGGTGCCCCAGAGCACGCGGTCGGGGAACTCCTCGACCACGCGTCGGGCGAACGGCACCACGTCGGTGTACGCGTGCTGCTCGCCGTCGAGGGCGCGGGGACCGGTGACGCTGAGCCGCTCGGGGCACGACACCTTGGTCCACACGTTGGGGTTCTCGCGCATGAAGCGCAGGAAGAGCCCGAACTCCTCTCCGTCCGGGTCCTTCGTGACGTCGGGACGGCCCATGTGGTCGACGACGACGTCGGTGGGGATGCCGGAGAAGAAGTCGTACAGGCCGGGGAGGTCCTCCGCCTCGAAGTAGATGACGACGTGCCATCCGAGCGGGGCGATCTTCTCGACGATCTCGGCGAGCGAGTCGGTGGGGACCCGATCGACGAGACGCTTGACGAAGTTGAACCGCACCCCGCGCACGCCCGCCGCGTGCAGCTCGGCGAGCTGCTCCTCGGTCACGTCGCGGCGCACGGTGGCGACGCCGCGCGCGCGGCCGCCGCTGCGACCGAGCGCGTCGACGAGGGCGCGGTTGTCGGCGCCGTGGCAGGTGGCCTGCACGATGACGTTGCGTTCGAACCCGAGCCGGTCGCGCAGCGCGAACAGCTGGTCCGCCGAGGCGTCGCAGGGCGTGTACTTGCGCTCGGGCGCGTAGGGGAACTCGGCGCCGGGGCCGAAGACGTGGCAGTGCGCGTCGACCGCGCCGGCCGGCAGCGCGAACACCGGGGTCGAGGGGCCGTCGAACCAGTCCAGCCAGCCCTCGGTCTTCTCGAAGTCGCCGCTCACAGTCTTCGCCTCGGTCTCCTGGGTCCCGGTTCCCTGGGTCCCTGAGCTTGTCGAAGGGTGCGCCATCTCAGTCCTCCACGTATTCCAGGCCGGCGGCCGCGAGCGGCTCCCGCATGCCGTACAGGTCGAGTCCGAGCACGCCGTCGCGGAACCGCTGCCGCTTGGACTCCTCGTTGTCCTCGCGCTTCTGCGCGGCATCCGCCACCGCTCCCACGAGCTCGCGCGGAACCACGACGACGCCGTCGACGTCGGCGACGACCACGTCGCCCGGGTTCACCAGCGCGTTCGCGACGACGACGGGGATGTTCACCGAGCCGAGCGTCGCCTTCACGGTGCCCTTGGCGTTGATGGCGCGCGAGAACACCGGGAAGTCCATCTTCTCCAGGTCGGCGACGTCGCGGACGCCGCCGTCGATGACGAGGCCCTTGCAGCCCCGCGCGGTGAGCGAGGTGGCCAGGAGCTCGCCGAAGAAGCCGTCCTCGCTCTCGGTGGTGCAGCCCGCGACGAGCACGTCGCCCGCCTGAACCTGCTCGGCAGCGACGTGGAACATCCAGTTGTCCCCCGGCTGCAGCAGCACGGTCACCGCCGGGCCGCACAGCGCGGCCCCGTGGTAGACGGGGCGGATGTACGGGCGCAAGAGCCCGACACGACCCATCGCCTCGTGGATCGTGGCGACGCCGAACTGCGAGAGACGCGCGACGTCGTCGGGGTCGGGACGCTGGATGCTGGTGCGGACGATGCCGAGGTCGTTCAGTCGCATGATGTCCTTCTCTCAGAGGCCGCGGGCGGCCAGGGCCCGATCGAGACGGGGGTAGACGCGGCGGGCGTTGCCCTCGAACACCTGCGCGCGCTGGGCGTCGTCGAGGTTCGGGGTCGCGTCGACGTAGCGTCTGGTGTCGTCGAAGTAGTGCCCGGTGCGCGGATCGACGTCGCGCACCGCGCCGATCATCTCGCTGGCGAACAGGATGTTCGAGGTGGGGATCACCTCGGTGAGCAGATCGATGCCGGGCTGGTGGTACACGCAGGTGTCGAAGTAGACGTTGCCCAGCAGATGCTCCTCGAGCTCGGGCTTGCCGAGCGCCATCGCAAGCCCGCGGAAGCGCCCCCAGTGATAGGGCACGGCGCCGCCGCCGTGCGGGATGACGAGCTTCAGATCGGGGAAGTCGCGGAACAGATCGCCCTTGATGAGCTGCATGACCGCGGTCGTGTCCGCGCCGAGGTAGTGATCGCCCGTGGTGTGGAAGACGTCGGGCCGGCAGGTGGTGCTCACGTGCACCATGGCCGGGATCTCGTACTCGACGAGCTTCTCGTAGATCGGGTACCAGGAGCGGTCGGTGAGCGCGGGAGCCGACCAGCGTCCGCCCGAGGGGTCGGGGTTCAGGTTCACGGTGACGGCGCCGAGCTCCTCGACCGCCCGGGTGAGCTCGGCGATGGTCGTCTTCGGGTCCTCGCCGGGCGACTGCGGCAGCATCGCGCCCATCAGGAAGCGCTCCGGGAACAGCCGGGCGACCCTGGCGACGAGGTCGTTGCAGATGCGGGCCCAGGTCGCGCTCACGGCGAGGTCGCCGATGTGGTGGGCCATGAACGAGGCGCGGGGGCTGAAGACGGTGACGTCGCTGCCGCGTTCGTCCATCAGGCGCAGCTGGTTGGCCTCGATCGTCTCGCGGATGTCGTCGTCGCTGATCGACAGGGCGGCGGGATCGGGCGCCTCCCCTTCGCCCCGGGTGAAGGCGATCTGCAGGTCACGCCAGGCTCCCAGCTGCGCGGGAGCGGTCGTGTAGTGGCCGTGGATGTCGATGATCAACGCGTGTCGTCCTTGTCACTCGATGCGGATGCCCCGACTCTAAGCCGCGGCATCGGATGCAGTCCAATAGATACTGGAAGCGGCGGGCATAGATAGAATCGATGGATGTCGCTCGCCGATCTGAACCAGCTGCGCACCTTCGTCGTGCTCTACGAGCTGCGCAGCGTGACGGCGGCGGCCGAGCGCCTGCACGTGACCCAGCCCACCGTCAGCTACACCCTGCGGCGCCTCCGCGAGCGGTTCGCGGACGAGCTGTTCCGCCGCGAGGGGCACGACATGGTGCCGACGGCGAAGGCCACCGCGCTGTTCGGGCCGCTGCACGAGGCGCTCGCCCGGATCGACGAGACGGTCAGCGATCCGGACGCCTTCGAGCCGGCCGGCTTCAGCGGCGAGCTCGCGCTCGGACTCACCTCGATCGGCGAGCAGACCTTCCTGCCCCCGATCATGGCGGCGCTCTCGCGCGAGGCGTCCACCCCGCACCTGCAGGTGGAGCGCCTGGACTCCGACCAGGTCGAGGACGGACTGATCCGGGGCTCGATCGACCTCGCGATGACGGTGTCGATGATCGGCAGCCCGCGCCTGTGGCGCTCCCACGTGCGCGCCGTGGAGTACGTGGCGCTGACCAGCGACCGGCATCCGCTCCCGCCCGCCGCACCCGACATGTTCTCGGGACGCCGTTTCGTCAGGGTGTCCGCGCGCGGCGGCCACGTCTTCCCGCTGCAGGCGCTGACCGAGCACGGTCTCATGGCGCAGGTCGCCCTCACGGTCGAGGAGTACGCCACCGTCCCCGCCGTCGTGCAGTCCACGGATCTGGTGGTGCTGCTGCCCCGCCATGTCGCCGAGGTGTTCACCGGATGGTTCGCGGGGCTGCGCATCTCCGAGCTGCCCTGGCCCGGGCACAGCACGCCGGTGTCTCTGTACACCCGGCGCGAGGCGAGCCTGTCACCGGTGCAGCGGTGGTTCAGGTCCGTGGTCCTCGACGCCGTCGCGGCCGGCGAGTACCGGACGCACTGACGGCGCGAGCGCCGGCCGGGGCGAGGCGCCGAGCCGCCCGCCGGCCGCGCCTCAGGTCCTCTTGCGGTTCCAGCTGGCCTTCGCCGGCGCGAACGGGCTGCGCACGTGGATCGCCCACGTCGAGTGCGGGTGCACGCGCAGCAGCGCGGTCTCGTAGAACGCGACCGCCTGCTCGGAGAGCTCCGGCAGCACCGCATCCTTGTCCGCCTCGTCCTCGGGCCGCGGGCGCAGGGCCTTCCAGACGAGCTGCACCTCCGGGGCTCCGGTCGGGATGCCGTCGACGTCGAGCACCGCACGGTCCCACGGCAGGGTCAGCCGCGGATCGCGCTTGTAGACCCACGCTCTCGGGGCCCCGTCCTCGACGTTCACCTGCAGCACCCACGCGTCCTTCGCGTCGTCGCGGATCAGCACCGGCTGGAGGTCCGCATCGGCGGGTGCGCTCTCGAAGAGGACGGCGTCTCCGTCCTCGGGCGCGTACCAGGCGCTGACTCCGTCCGGCAGGCTCCCGACGAGCGCGGCGAGATCGCCGGCGATGACGCTCACGTCGACGTTCGGCCGCGGACGGATCTCCCTGCCCAGCCAGCGGTCGAGGGCGACGCCGCCGGAGAGCCACCAGCGGACGGGGGCGGCGGCGAGGAGCTCGGCGACCGCTCGCGGGTCGAGCGGTCGCCAGCCGTTCGCGGATGCCGGGGCAGAGGAGGACATGGGGCCAGGCTACCGCTCCAGCATCCGCCACAGACCGCGGAACAGCGCGGCCGTATCGTCGTCGGCGAGGTTCGCCGTGAGCTCGCGCTGCACCTCGACCACGAGGGGGGCGAGCCGCGCGCGTTCGGACGCGCCGCGCTCGGTCAGGGTGACCACGTTGCGACGGGCGTCCGCCGCGGCGCGCCGCCGCGCGATCAGCCCCGCTCTCTCCATCCGCTGGACGAGGTCGGCGACCGTCGAGCGATCGAGGTCGACCTCGTCGCCGAGCTCGCGCTGGCTCGCCTCGCCGAGGCGGTCCAGCACCGCCAGGATGCTGTACTGCGTGCTCGTGACGTCGGCGGAGGCCACCCGGGTCCAGGTCGCCAGGTGCAGCTGCTGCGCGCGACGGATGAGGTTCCCGACATGCCTCTGCGGCTCGGGGAGGTCGGACATCGTCATCACGGCATCCATCCTCTCAGGCCCTGCGCGGACGGGCCGCCCGCTCGGGAACGCCCGTCAGGGACGCGCACCCTGCTCGGCGGCCGGCAGCAGGAACCCGGCGAAGAACTCGCGCAGCTCGTCCCGCGCCGTCAGCGGCAGCACGTGCGCGACGTGCTGATCGGGCCGCACCACGACGACGGTGCCCTCGGCGGCGATCCCCCGCCGTGCGAAGATGTCGTCCGTCTCCTCCGCCGACCACGCCTTCTCCCAGTCCTGCAGCCCCAGCGGCCCGGTCCTGGGCAGCAGCAGCGAGGGCAGCGCGGTGACGTCGACGTCGCGGTGGGATCCGCGCAGCACCGCGTGCACGTCGATCACGCCGTCCACGTCCGCACCCTCCGGCGTGAACACCCGGACCGGAGAGGCCTCGTCCTCCCCCAGCCAGGAGACGAGCTCGCGCAGCCCCTCCCCCGTCTCGTCGGAGAAGGCGTAGACCCGCCACCGGCCGTCCGCGCGATGCGCGTGACCGAGCTCCAGCAGGCGCGCGTCGGCGATGCGGCGCACGGGCGCGGAGTGGAACCGGGTGCCGATCTCGAATCCGGTGGCGAGATGCTGATGCGCGGCGTCGCCGGTGAGCCCCGACGGGTGGTAGCGGGTGGCGAGGCCGGCCGTGTACCTCCCCTGACGGGCGAACTCGGCCTGCATCTCGGCGGGCGAGACGCCCCCGCGCTCGGGATGCCCGGGGTCCAGCGCGGGCTGTGCGATGAAGGCCGACCAGTGCTTGTCGAAGGCGATGAGGTCGGCGGCGATCGACTGGCGCTCCTCGGAGTAGGTGCGCAGCAGCGCGGCATCCGATCGCCCCTGCAGCACGGCGGAGAGCTTCCAGCCGAGGTTGAACGCGTCCTGCATCGACACGTTCATGCCCTGGCCGGCCTTGGCGCTGTGCGTGTGGCAGGCGTCGCCGGCGAGGAAGACGTGCGGTGCGGCCCCCTCCGGCGCGTCGTCGCCCAGGTCGTCGAACCGGTCGGCGACGCGCTGCCCCACCTCGTACACGCTCGACCAGGCGACCTGCTTCACGTCGATCGAATAGGGATGCAGGATGCCGTTGGCGACGTCTCGCAGCTCCTCCGCGGTGGTGCTGCGGATCGTGCTGTCGCCGGCCGTCACCTCGCCCAGGTCGACGTAGACGCGGACCATGCTGCCGCCCTCGCGCGGGATCATCAGCAGGCTGCCCTTGCCTGCGGACTGGACGACGTTCTTCGTGCGCCAGTCGGGGAAGTCGGTGCCGGCGAGCACGTCGATCACACCCCAGGCGTGGTTGGCGGCGTCGCCCCGGAGGCGGATGCCCAGCGCACGGCGCACGTTGCTGCGCGCCCCGTCGCAGCCCACGAGGTACTTGGCGCGGACGACGCTCTCGGCGCCGTCGGCGCGGCGCACGGTGGCGACGACGGGATGCTCGGATGCCGGGTCGAGCTCGTAGCCGATGAACTCGACGCCGTAGTCGGGCTCGAGCCGGCTGGCGGACTTCGCCGCGTGCTCGAGCAGGAACTGCTGCATGCGCGCCTGGTTCACGATCACGTGAGGGAACTCGCTGAGCCCGGCCGGGGTGTCCTCCACCCAGCCGGTGCGGACGATCTTCGAGCGGTCGTTCTCGGACGGCCCCCAGAAGCGCACCTCGCCCACCCAGTACGCCTCGCGCACCAGCGCGTCGGCGAGGCCGAACGCCTGGAACATCTCGACCGTGCGGCAGGCGACGCCGTCGGCCTGGCCGACCTCGAGCGGTCCCTCGCGGCGCTCGATGATGCGGGTGGAGATGTCGGGGAAGGCGGCGAGCTGCGCGGCCAGGACGGTCCCGGCAGGCCCGGTGCCGACGATGAGCACGTCGAGCGCCTCGGGCAGCGTCTCGGTGCGCCGGGCCGCCTGCGGCGATGCGGGCTGGATGTCCGGGTCGCCCGGGCGGTATCCGTCTCGGTAGAACTGCATGTGATCTCCTTTGATCGCTCCGGCCGACCGGATCGTTGGGGTCCCAACTATATCATCCGGGGCCGCATGCGAAGCTAGCCCCATGGCGAACTCCCGGTCCGGCGATTCGATGACCGAGCGCATCGTGCGCGTGCTCGACACGTTCACCGCCGATCGCACGACCCAGACCGCGACCGAGATCGCGCAGCGCGCCCGGCTCCCCGCCTCCACCGCGCATCGCATCGTCGGCGATCTCGTCGCGGCGGGCCTGCTGGAGCGCGACGAGGAGGCGCGCATCCGCCTCGGCATGCGCCTGTGGGAGCTGGCCCTGCGCGGATCCAGCGCGCTCCGCCTGCGCCAGGCGGCGCTGCCCCACATGGAGGCCGTGCAGGCCCGTATCCGCGAGCACACCCAGCTGGCCGTGCTCGAGCACGGGGAGGCGCTGTTCCTCGAACGCCTCTCGCACCCGGACGCCGGCGCCAACATCACCCGCATCGCCGGACGCCTGCCGCTGCACGCGTCCTCCTCGGGTCTGGTGCTGCTCGCCCACGCGGACCCGGCCGTCCGCGAACGCGTGCTCGCGGGACCGCTGCGAGCCGTCTCGGCGGAGACGATCGTCGACGCGGTCACCCTGCGCGCCCTGCTCACGTCGATCCGCCGGACCGGGCACGTCGTCTCCCCCGGATCGATCGAGGTGGTCTCCACCGGGGTGGCGGTGCCCGTGCGCGAACACGGCGAGGTGATCGCCGCGCTGTCGGTCGTCCTCCCCCGCGACACCCCGCCGCAGGCGGCCGTCGACGCCCTGCGCGAGGCCTCTCGCGGCATCGAGGCGGATCTGCGCACCATGCACTGATCCCGTTCAACGGGATTCTTCCGAGTCGGCGGGGCCGATCGGCCCACACTGGACGGGAACCGGGATGCCGCAGCATCCGACCGTCGAAGGAGACGCCATGAGCACCGCAGCCCCCGAGCCCCGCCCGGTCCGCACCCGGGTCGCCATCGTCGGGGCGGGCCCCGCCGGACTCGTCCTCTCGCACCTGCTGGCGGATGCCGGCATCGAGTCGATCGTGATCGACCGGCGCTCGCGCGAGGAGATCGAGTCCACGATCCGCGCCGGCATCCTGGAGCAGGGCACCGTCGAGCTGCTCACCGAGATCGACCCCGGCACGCGCGTGCACACCGTGGGCGATCGCCACGACGGCATCGAGCTGCGCTTCGGAGGCGAGGGGCATCGCATCGACTTCCGCGACCTGGTCGACCGGAGCGTGTGGCTGTACCCGCAGCACGAGGTGCTCAAGGACCTGCTCGCGCTGCGCCTCTCGGCGGGCCAGGACCTGCGCTTCGGCGTCGTCGCCGAACGCGTCGAGGACGTGGAGTCCGACCACCCCCGGGTGATCGCGACGGATGCCGACGGCGCACCTCTCGTGATCGAGGCCGACTTCGTGGTCGGCGCCGACGGCTCGCGGTCGGTCGTCCGTTCCGCCGTGGCCGGCGCGTCTGCGGGCGGGTACTTCCGCGAGTACCCGTTCGCCTGGCTCGGCATCCTGTGCGAGGCCCCGCCGAGCGCCGACGAGCTCATCTACAGCAACTCCGACGACGGGTTCGCGCTGATCAGCCAGCGCAGTCCGCAGGTGCAGCGGATGTACCTGCAGTGCGACCCCGACGCGGATCCGCACGCGATGAGCGAGGCGGAGATCTGGGCCGCCCTGCAGGCGCGGGTACCGGGGACGACCCTCGAGGAGGGCCCCATCTTCCAGCGCGACGTGCTGCGGTTCCGCAGCTTCGTGGCCCACGAGCTGCGGCGCGGCAGGGCCGCCCTCGTGGGCGATGCGGCGCACACCGTGCCGCCGACGGGAGCCAAGGGCATGAACCTCGCCATCGCCGACGTCGTCGTGCTCGCGCGGGCGCTGCGCGCCCTGCTCCGCGACAGAGACGCCCGGCTCGTCGACGACTATCCGGACACGGCGTCCCGCCGCATCTGGAAGGCGCAGCACTTCTCCTGGTGGATGACCAGCATGCTGCACGCGGCCCCCGGCGCCTCGGACTTCGATCGCCGCCGCCAGCTCGGCGAGCTGCGCTCGGTGGTGGAGTCGCGAGCCGGCCGCACCTACCTGGCCGAGGCGTACACCGGCTGGCCGACCGGGGAGTGAGACGCCCGGCACCGTAGATTGGGGCCGTGGACAGCCCTCTCCTCCTCGTCTCGGCCGGCGTCATCGTCGCCGTGGTCGTCGCCTCGTTCCTCCTCCCCGGATGGATCAGGCGCCGCACGCGGAGGATCGGAGAGCGGGCGGGGCGCACGGCCGCAGAGGCGCACACCGCAGCCGCGCTCGGCGAGCTGGCGAGGACGCTGTCGATCGACGCTCCGGTCGCCACGGCGCGCGGGCTCGTCGAGCAGGTCGTCCTGCAGCATCCGCGCATGTTCGCCCTCCTCGACGACGGGGAGGTCGGCATCCGCTTCGTGCAGCCCGACGACGCCGTCGCGCGTCTCGCACCCGTCGCAGAGGGCGCGCTCCTCGGCGTGGACAGGTCCCGCGAGCATCTCGGGGCGCCGAAGGGCGCGGGCTTCTGGACCGAGCTGCGTGCGCAGGTCTCCACGGCGGCGGCCGCACGCGGGATCCGCACCGCCGAGGGGCCCGCGGTGCGCTTCGAGCGCCACCCCGAGGACCCGTCGCTGTGGGTGGCCGCGAACGAGGGCCGCATCCCGCCGGCCGCCGGCGAAGTCTGACTGCACACGCACAGCCTGCGCGACTACTCTGGGAAGAGCGCGCCCGCGTGTCACAGCGAACGCGCCGCCCCTCCTCCTTCGGCCTGCGCACTCCCTGCGATCGGAGCGCGCCACGGCCCCGCCAGAAAGGCCGACCATGAGCGGATCCCCCGCCGAGAACGACTTCTTCGACAAGCTGATCGACGAATCCCCGCGCGAGCAGCCCGGCGGGTTCACCGCCTCGTTCCGCGGCTACGACAAGGCCGAGGTCGACTCGGCGGTGAGCGCGCTGCGCAACCAGCTGCAGCAGGCCAAGGCAGACCTCGCCGACGCCGAGGCCCGTCACGAGGACGCCCTCGAGTCGGTCCGCGACGAGGAGCGCACGGCGCGCGAGGCTCTCGAGGCCGACCTCGCCGCCGCGAAGGCGCAGGCGGCCGACGCCGAGGACCGGGTCACGACGCTCACCAACGAGCTGGTCGACGCGCCCCGCCCCGAGGGCCAGGACGCCCCGTCGCGCGAGCAGTTCGAGGCGATCCTGCGCGTCGCCGAGGAGCAGGCCAACGTGCTGATCCAGAACGCCGCGGTCCAGGCCGACCGGCTCATGGCCGCGGCCCGCGAAGAGGTCGCCGCCCAGCGTGCCGAGGCCGACGCCGACGTCGCCCGCATCATCTCCCAGGCCCAGCACGACGCCGACCAGGTGCGCCTGAAGATCGACACCGAGTACACGGCGCACCAGGCGACCGTCGAGCGCGAGGCCTCGCACGCCGCCGAGAAGGTGCACCAGGCGTCGCAGGAGGCCACCGCGATCCGCACCGAGGCCGAGAAGGGCGCTGCGGCGCTGCGCTCGCTCGTGACCCGCGAGACCACCCAGCTGCGTGCCGACGCCGAGCGGGAGGTCCGCGAGATGAACGCGCGGGTGCTCGAGTTCGAAGAGACCCTCACCCGCCGCCAGGACGACGCCCAGCAGGAGTTCCTCGTGCTGCACAACCAGGCCGTCGCCCATGCCGAGCGCATCACGACCGACGCCAACGAGCAGGTGGCGGCCTCGCTCGAGCACGCCCAGCGGATCTCGGCGAAGGCCGACGACTACGAGCGTCTGATGCGCACCCAGGCCGCCGCGATCGAGGCCGACGCACAGGTGCGCGCTCGCGAGACGCTCGAGCGCGCGCGCCTGAAGTCGCAGAAGATCGTCGACTCGGTCACCACCCACACCTCCACCGTGCTGCGCGACGCCGAGGACCACGCGCGTCAGCTGCGCTGGCAGCAGCAGCAGCTCGCCAGCTTCATGGCGGAGGTGCGCGAGCTGATCCGCCCCGACGGCGTGTTCAGCGACGAGACGGCCGCGACCGCGCCGGCGGCGGATGCCGATGCCCCCGCTACCGGCGAGGTCACCGCACCGGCTCCCGAGGTCGCCGCGCCGGCGGCCGACGCCGTGGAGCCCGAGATCGAGGACGACGAGATCGAGACCTTCGAGGCCGAGGTCATCGAGGCCGAGCCCGGTGACGTGTTCCTCGGCGACGAGGTGCTCGACGACGAGATCATCGACGACGACGCCGCGACCATCGACGGCAAGATCACGATCGACGTGGTCGAGGCCGAGGACCCGGCGACGCGCTGACCGGCTGACGACGAGGGGGCGCGGGCTGATGCCCGCGCCCCCTCGTCGTCAGCGTGCGACGGTCAGGCCGTGCGGAACCGCGCGGCCGCCGGGCAGTCGAACGGATCCCCGCCGGCCGCGAGGCCCACGCGGTTGAGATAGGCGATCACGATCGCATAGGAGCGGCCGAGGCTCGTCTCGGTGTACGGCACGCCGCCTGCGGCGCAGTAGTCGCGCACGATCTCGCGCGCCCGGGCCAGGTGCGGGCGCGGCATGTTCGGGAACAGGTGGTGCTCCACCTGGTAGTTGAGGCCGCCCATGAGCCAGGTCGCCCACCAGCCGCCGCTGATGTTGCGGGACGTGCGCACCTGCTTGGAGAAGAAGTCGAGTCGGGCGCTCGGGTCGATGATCGGCATGCCCTTGTGGTTCGGCGCGAAGGACGCGCCCATGTACACGCCGAACACGGCCAGCTGCACGCCCATGAAGGCGAACGCCATGCCCAGCGGCAGCAGGAGGAAGACGGGCACGAGCACGACGGCGAGGCGCAGTGCGATGAGCCCCAGCTCGATCCACCGCCCCTTGACCTTCTTGCGGGTCACCAGGTGCTTGATGCCGAGGTAGTGCAGGTTGAGCCCCTCGAGCGTGAGCAGCGGGAAGAACAGCCACCCCTGCTTGCGGGTGATCAGGCGGATCAGGCCGCGGGACCGCGCCGCGTCCGCCTCGAGGAACGAGATCGTGTCGACTTCGATGTCGGGGTCCTTGCCCACCTGGTTCGGATTGCCGTGGTGCCTGGTGTGCTTGGAGTCCCACCACGCGTAGCTGATGCCGACGACGCCGGCGGCGAGGATCCGCGCGAGACGGAAGTTCGCCGGGCCCGTCGAGAGGATCTGCCGGTGCGCGGCCTCGTGGGCGAGGAAGGCGACCTGCGTGAGTATGATGCCGAGCGCCGCCGCGATCAGCAGCTGGAACCAGCTGTCGCCGAGCAGGATGAAGCCGGTCGCGGCGCCGCCCAGGGCGAGGAGGAGCGCGATGCCGACGAGCAGGTAGAACCAGCCGGCGCGCTGCAGCAGCCCGGTCTCCCTGACCACCTGCGACACGCGTTTGTACGCCTGCGCCATGGGCGGGAAGTCCGCATCGCCGGCGTAGGTCTGGCGAACCGGACCGAGGGTCTGAGAGGTCGATGCGACCTGTGTCTGGGAGATGGTGCTCTCCTGCCGATCGGGAGCCCTTGAGCCGTGGAAGCCAAGGGCGGATGCCGTTCGCTGCTCTCAGGCTAGAGGTGCGCATATGCGCACGGAGGCATACGTCGAGGCGCGATGCCCCGCCCGCCGACACCCGGATACGACGACGGCGGCCTCATCGGAGGGATGAGACCGCCGTCAGGCGGAAGACCGCTGCGGGTCAGGCACGGTCAGGCGCGAGCCCGACGCGGTCGCCGACTCAGCATGCGCGGCATGCGCAGCGGAGGCCGGGGCGCCGGGTCCTGCGCGTCCTCGAGGGCGCGGAACGCCTCGTCGAGGGTGTCGAAGGAGCCGAGCCCGGTTCCGCGGTGGTCGCGGACGAGATGGGCGGCGCCGTCGAACTCGACGAAACCGGCGAACTCGCCGTCTCGCGTGGCGACGTGCACGTCGATGTCCGCCTGCTTCCAGGTCAGGGGGTCGGAGGGATATGTGGTGGTGCTCATGGTGGTGCTCATTGCTGTGTGGCGGGCGCAGGGGCGCGCCGCGATGTCTGAGATCGAGGGCGGATGCCGCGCGCGTCGGTGTGCGTGGTCCGTGATGGCCCTGATCAGTGGCGACGTGGCGGCCGAGAGGGGCGAAGCGCACACGTGCAGGATCGAGTCTAGCAGATCTCGCGGCCCGGCAGGGATCCGCAGCTTCGCGACGCCCCCACGGGCTGCGACGCCCCTGCTCAGCCGCGAGGACGAGCAGGGGCGTCGCGGCCGGGCAGGGGCGCCGGCGGATCGGAGGAGAGTCCCCGCAGGGGTCAGCTCTCCGCGGGCACCCACACCCGGCGCGGGTGCGCAGACGTGCCCGAGACGATCCACCGTCCGGCCGGCGCCTCGTCGGAGGGGGTTTCGAGGCCGGATTCCGCCTCTCCGACCGCCGCGGCCTCCGGGCCCGCCGCGGCCTCCGGGCCCGCCGCGATCGCTCCCGCATCCGCTCCTCCGGCGCCCGCGTTCTCGGCGTCGGCCCAGGCCTCGCGGATGATGCGGCGCGGGTCGTACTGCCGCGGGTCGAGGGAGCGCCAGTCGACGGCATCCGACTCCTGCGCCACCCGGTTCCGGGTCTCGGCCGCGAGCACGGTCGCCCTGCGGACCAGCGCGCCCAGGCGCGCCGCGTACTCCGGCAGACGACGCGGCCCGATGATCACGGCCGCCAGCAGCGCCACGACGAACAGCTTCTCCGCGGTGAGTCCGAACATCTCTCTCACACCTCCCTGCGAGCGGCTGCGCGGTCGTGCAGCCAGGCGATCAGCAGCGCCGCGCCGAACAGCAGCGCCATGGGCACGGCGATCAGGAACATCGACAGCACATCGGCGGCCGGGGTGACCAGCGCGCTGAACAGCACGATCACGACGACCACCGTGCGCCAGCTCGCGGCGATCGCACGGGCGGAGAGCAGGCCGAGCAGGTTCAGCATCACGACGAACACGGGCAGCACGAAGGCGATGCCGGTGGCGAGCACGATCTTGAGCACGAAGTCGACGTAGTACGAGGCCTGGAGCAGGGTGCTGTCCTCCGCCGAGGCGAAGCTCGCGAGCAGCTCGACCATGTGCGGGAAGAGCAGGAAGCCCACGGCGCACCCTCCGGCGAACAGCGGCAGCGCCGCCGCGAGGAATCCGAAGGTGTACCTCTTCTCCCGGCGGTTCAGCCCCGGGGCGAGGAAGGCGAACAGCTCGTACAGCCAGACCGGGCTCGACAGGGCGATTCCGGCGAACAGCGCGATCTTGAGCTTCAGGTCGAAGGCGCCGGTGATGCTGTCGTAGTTCAGGCTCGCGTTCCGCGACTCGGCGAGCGCCGTGATCGGCGCGCGCAGCACCTCGAGGATGCCCTCGGCGAGCAGGTACCCGAGCACGACGCCGACCACGAGCGCGATCGCCGCGCGGGAGGCGCGCGTGCGCGCCTCCCGCAGGTGCGAGGACAGCGGCATCCTGGCCGGAGTGTGCGAGGTCGCCGCCTGCGCGAGCGCGGTCACGGTCCTACTCCGCGACCTTGAGGATCGGCCGCGGATCGGTCGCGGGAGCGGATGCCGCGGCATCCGCCCTCTCCGCGTCCGTCTCGGGGGAGCCCGACGCCGGCTCACGCTGTTCGGCGGCCTCGGTGCGCAGGATCCGCATCGACTGGCCGACGCTGCGGGCGAGGGCCGGGAGCTTCGCGGCGCCGAAGACGAGGACGACGATCGCGAGGATGATCAGGGCGTGCCACCCTGTGAGGTTCTGCAGCATTTCTCTGTCCTTCCGTGAGTGTTCTCAGTTGGCGGGCGGCTGGCCGCCGCCCCCGTCGGGTCCGCCCTGGCCGCCGCCGTCGGCCCCTCCCCCTGCGCCGCCGGACGGGGCGGAGCCCGCGGTCGGGGTGGTGGTGGTGTCGATGCGGACGACGAGGGTCGCGGTGTATCCGCTGGTCGCGTCGCCGGAGATCGTCGCCAGCTGCGAGACCCCGGAGTCGTCTCCGAAGACGTTGTCGCTCGCCAGCGTGACCTGCGAGAGGTTCTGCGCCGAGCCGTCGTAGGCCGACAGCGCGTACACCTCGTTGCTCGCGTCCTCGGGCATCGCCATCTGCGAGGTCGCGATCGCGTTGGTCGAGTCCGTGATCGAGTCCACATCGGGATAGACCTCGAAGTGGATGTGCGGCCACCGGCCCGAGTAGCAGCCCGGGTAGATCGAGGTGAACGAGACCTTGCCGTCGGCATCCGCCACCTGCACTCCGCGCAGGTAGGTGACGTCCTCGAGCCCTTCGGAGTACATCGAGTACTCGCCCTGGGCGGTGCAGTGCCAGGCGTAGACGGCGACGCCCTCGAACGGCGCGTCGTCGTTCACCATGTCCAGCACCTGGAACTCGAAGGTCAGCGGCACGCCCTCGGCGGTCGCCGATCCGTCGATCGAGGTGGTGATGTCCTGCCGGACGATCCCGGACTCCTCGAGCACGTCCGGGCCGTTCGACCCGTCGCCCGGGTAGGGGCCGGCGGTCTCGTCCGGGATCTCCCCGGTCGAGGCGGCCGAGGTCCCGCCGGAGTCGTCGGTCGACCCGGTGGTCGAGGTCGAGTCGCCGGAGGAGGTGGGGGCGCACGCGGCGAGCACGACGGCGCCGACGCCGAGACCGGCGAGGCTGAGCACGCCGCGCCGGCTGATCAGCGTGCGGATGTCGAAGGAGGCTCCCTGGTCGACCACCTCCTCATCGGGGTGGTCGAGCAGTCGGCCCTCGTACATGGGGCCGTCGGGGGTCTGGGTCGGCTCGGGGATACGGCTCATGATCTGACTCCTCTCGGGTGAACCGCTGGTGTGGTCGACACCATGATCGCGAAGGAGTCGAGCAGGACCCTATGCCCCGTCTATGCATACGCTATGAGCGATGGCGCACAACGTCGCGGCTCTGCTGGGCCCGCGACTGGGGGATCGCGAGCGAAGCGCAGCAGATCGGCATACTCGCACCGGGGACGTGGAGCTCTCGATCCGCGCAACCAGTATCGCGCGTATTTTGGACAGTTGTCAAGAAAAATCCGGACAACTGACCTGATCACGGCCGAATCGCGGTAGTATCGCGACCGTCACCGCAGCAGCGGGAGGGGAAGGAGCCGACGATGACGACCGCCGCCGAGCGCGCTGCGCGCGGGAGCACCGACAAGTTCGCCCAGCGCCGTCGCCTGCTGGCCCAGTCGGCGATCTCCGCGATCGCCGAGCGCGGGTTCGCGAACACCGGCCTGCGGGACATCGCCCAGCACTCCGACCTCTCGCACGGCTCGCTGCACTACTACTTCACCGACAAGGACGACCTGATCGCCGAATCGGTCTGGCTCTTCAAATCGGCCTGCGCGCGGCGCTACGACGAGATCGTGGACACCGCCAGCACGGGCGAGGATCTCGCCGCGCGGGTCGCGGAGGAGATGGCCCGGACGCTGCGCGAGGAGGCCGACACGCATCGCCTCTGGTACGACCTCCGCAACCAGGCCCAGTTCGGGGCCGGCTTCGGTGACACGATCGTGCGGATCGACGATCTGCTGGAGCAGATGGTGTGGGCCATCCTCTCGCGCTACGCCGAGCTCGCCGGCAGGGAGAGCTCGTTCGACCCGAGACTCGGCTACGCGGTCGTCGACGGCATCTTCCAGCACGCCCTGCTGCGACTGCAGCGGGGAGACGCCGAGGCCGCCGACCGGCTGCGCTCCGAATGCCGGCGGCTGATCATCGCATCGGCGTGAGCCGCCGCCCTGCGCGGACGCCCGTCAGCGCCTCGGCCCGACGATGCGCTCGGGCTCCGGCAGCGGCGGGCGGAGGACGAGCACGACCACCGTCGCCACCAGCACCCCGGCGGTGATCGCCACCGGGATCGGCAGGACCGGGTCGAGCAGCACGAGCAGGGCGCCGAGCGGCATCACGAGGTTCACCACCCGGTCGGCGCTGTCGCGGATCGCGACCCACCAGACGCCGAGCAGGAAGATCGCGATCGGGACCGACACGGTCAGCGACGCCTCGACGTTCGTCAGGTGGCTCTTGTGCGTGAGCACGTCGAGCTCGACCTCGATGCCGGCCGAGAACGCGGCGGCCGCGGCGAACACGAAGTAGTGCGTGTATCCATAGCGCAGGGATCGGCGGAAGGTCGTGATCGCCCGGTGATGCGGCGGCCAGAAGTAGATCCACCACAGCGACGCCGTGACGACGAGCGCGAGCACGGAGATGGCGATCAGCGGACCCAGGGTCTCGACCTCGTCGAGCGCCTCGATGATCGCGTTCGCGGAGGCGAGCAGGCTCTCGCCGAGCACGATGAGCGTGAACAGCCCGTACCGCTCGGTGATGTGGTGCGGATGCCACGGCGTCTGCCGGCGATGCTCCGCGAAGACCGGCACGCCGATCTCGACGAGGGCGAAGACGACGAAGGCCGCCAGCTGCAGAGGGCCGGCGGGGATCAGCAGGAACAGCACCCACAGCACCTGCACGCCGCCGATGCCGACGGCGTAGCGCACGGTCACGGCGCGCAGCTCCGGCCCCGCCGAGCGACCGGCCCTGATCCACTGCGCGATCATCGCGACGCGCATCACGATGTAGCCGACGACCGGGACGGTGAAGTCCCCCTCGAAGGCACGGGGGATGCCGGCCGCGAGGATGAGCACCCCGCCCATCTGCACGATCGTCGTCACCCGGTAGAGCCAGTCGTCGGTGTCGAACGAGGTCGCGAACCAGGTGAAGTTCATCCACGCCCACCAGATCGCGAAGAACACCATCGCGAACGAGACGACCCCGTGCACGAACTCGCCGTGGCTCAAAGCGTGGTGCAGCTGCACCGAGGCCGTGCTGACCGCCACCACGAAGACGAGGTCGAAGAAGAGCTCGAGGGAGCTGGCCACCCGGTGCGGCTGCGCGGGGTCGCGCGGGAGCATCCGGCTGAGGTGGAGACGCGGCGCTGTGGTCACCGGGTCAGGATAGTGTCCGGCAGACCGCGAGAACTCGGCCTTCTGGAATATCGGTTCATCGAAATGGGTGAAATAACTTCCGTTCGTCGACGGCATGGGTTACTGTGAAGGCGTCTGCAGTTCCTGCTGCAAGCCGTGTGGGACGGCAATTGATTCATGACGTGGGGTCATGGTTCACGCAGCAGGACCCGAGGGGTCGGGATGCAGTCGAAAACGCCGTGAGCGTGGGGCTCACGGTCTGGGGAGCAACTGGGGAATCATGGCGCACTGGGGATTTTTGCGTTCATACACGGCCTGCGAGGCCTCGGCATGACCTCCGTCGAAGATGCCGTGAGCATCGCACGCACGGGTTCGGTCTTCCTGCCGACCACCGCACCGCGGGCCACCAAGGCGGCTTTCCGCGCAGCCTCAGCGCCGCGCGTCTCCGCCACCCTCGAGCGGCGCCGCCAATGGGAGCGCCGCTACCGGATGCGGCTGCGGACAACGGATGCTGTCGTCATCCTGCTCGCGGCCGGTGTCACAGCAGCGGTCCAGCTGATGACCGGAGCCGCGGGGGAAGAGGCCCTGCGTGACGGCATCCTGCTGGGCGCGCTCTGGTATCTGACGCTCAGCGCGCTGCACACCCGAGATGCAGCGCTCTTCCGCGCCAGCGCCACCGAGTACCGCGGCGTCGCGCACGCCACCGGTCTCGCATTCGGGATCATCGCGATGATCGCCGTGCTGCTCGCCTGGCAGCACATGCAGCTCGTCCTGCTCGTCGGCCTGCCGGTCGGGCTGCTCGCGCTGCTGATCACGCGGTGGGCGTGGCGCAACTGGCTGGGCGCGCAGCGCGCGCACGGCCGGTTCGCCTCGCGCACCCTGGTCGTCGGGAACAAGGACGACGTCGAGTACGTGGTGCGCACGCTGCACCCGATCGGCGCCGCCGGATACCAGGTGGTCGGGGCCACCCTGCTCGACGGCAACGCGCGCGACGTCGAGATCGACGGCACGCTGTTCCCGGTGCTCGGCAACGTCAACAGCGTCGCGGCCGTGGCCGCGGAGCTGGGCGCCGACACCATCATCGTGGCGAGCCGCCCCGACGGCGACCCCGAGTTCGTCAAGAAGCTGGGCTGGCAGCTGGAGGGCACGGCGTCCGAGCTCGTGCTCTCCAGCCGGCTCACGGATGTCGCGGGTCCGCGCATCTCCTTCACCCCGGTCGAGGGGCTGCCCCTGATCCAGGTGCAGATCCCGGAGTTCGAGGGCGGCCAGCACGCGCTCAAGCGCGCGGTCGACATCGCGTTCTCGGGACTCGTGATGATCCCGATCGCCCTCATCGTGATGCCCGTCATCGCGCTGCTCATCAAGATCGACGACGGCGGTCCCGTCTTCTTCCGCCAGACGCGCATCGGGCGCGACGGCCAGGAGTTCGGCATCCTCAAGTTCCGCACGATGCGCACCGACGCCGAGCAGCAGCTCGCGAAGCTGCAGGAGCAGAACGAGGGCAGCGGGCTGCTGTTCAAGATGAAGAACGATCCTCGGATCACCCGGGTCGGCGCCGTCCTGCGCAAGTACTCGATCGACGAGCTCCCGCAGTTCTGGAACGTCCTCCGCGGCGACATGAGCGTGGTCGGGCCGCGGCCCCCGCTCCCCCGCGAGGTGCACGAGTACGACGGCACGGTGTTCCGCCGGCTGTACATCAAGCCTGGCATCACCGGTCTCTGGCAGGTCTCCGGCCGCAGCGACCTCTCCTGGGACGAGAGCGTGCGCCTCGACCTGCGCTACGTCGAGAACTGGTCGGTCATGAACGACCTGCAGATCATGTGGCGCACGGCCCGGGTCATGGTCCAGCCGAGCGGAGCGTACTGATGAGCGAGACGACATCCCGCATCGCGGGCGCCCTGACGGCGGATCTGCCGACGGTCGACATCGACGGCACGCCCGTGCACCTGGTCGACAGCGACGACGCCGGCTCGCTCATCGCCGCCGCCGCGGCGCGCCGGGGGGACCGCCCGGTCGGGGTCGTGTCGATCAACCTCGACCACGTGCACCATTTCGGCGCCTCCCTGCGCGCCCGGCGAGGGCTCGACGCGATCGATCCGCACGCCGGCGCGATCGACTGGCTCAACCTGATCGACGGGGCGCCGATCGCACGGCAGACGGCGCGGGTCACCGGCGTCGCCTACCCGAAGCTGTCCGGCAGCGACCTGATCGGCCCCGTGCTCGACGACGCCGCCCAATCCGGGCGGACGGTCGGCGTCATCGGGGGCTCCGCCGAGGTCACGGCCGCCCTCATGAAGAGGTTCGCCGCGGACTGGCCGGGCATCCGCTTCGCCGGACACTGGACGCCGAGCCGCGAGGATCTCTCCGGCGGGCTGTCGCCTCGGATCGCCGAGGAGATGCGCGAGCAGGGTGTGGACATCCTGCTCGTGTGCCTCGGCAAGCCTCGGCAGGAGCAGTGGATCGCCGAGCACGGAGCGGCGACCGGGGCCGGGGTCCTTCTGGCCTTCGGCGCGGTCGTCGACTTTCTCGCGGGGCGCGTCACGCGCGCCCCGCGTTGGGTGTCGGAATCGGGACTCGAGTGGGCGTGGCGCCTGATGCTCGAGCCCCGGCGCCTCGCCCGCCGCTACCTGATCCAGGGGCCGCCGGCCTACCTCGCCGTCCGACGCTCCGCGCGCTGACATCGACGAGCAGCCTCTGTCGCGCGACGGAGGCCGTTCTGCCACACTGACAGCAGGGGATCATCATGCGTGAGAAGCAAGCCGACGGCACGCCGGACGACGTCTCCGGCGCGCCGTCCGCCCGGTTCACACCCGCGATGCGGCGCACGATGCTCGTCGTCGCCGTGGTCGTGCTGGCCGGCGCCGCCGTGTCGCTCTGGCTGGCCTTCGGGGGCGGCGGCGCCGCGGACCGACCGGCAGGAACGGCGACCTCGTCGGCGCCGAGCACGCCGGGTCCGCTGCCGGGGGCCACCCCCGCCGAGGGGTCCGAGGTGCAGTCCCCCGCCCCTCAGCAGAGCGATCCCGCCCGCCTCCCTCCGCTGCCGGTCGCGACCCCGCGGGTCGTCTCTCCGCTCCCGCCCTCGGCCTCGGCCGACGGCCGGCTCGTCGAGGGCTTCCCCGAGTCTCTGATGGGCCCGGCGGCGGATTCCGACATCATCAGCAGCTCCATCGCCACCGAGGGCGACGTCATGCAGGTCACCCTCGTCGCTCGCACAGACGCCTCGAAGGAGAGCGTGCTCCAGGCCTACCGCACGTCCTGGGCCGACCAGGGGCTGAACCTGCCGGCATCCGTCGACGGCGCGACCGAGCTCAGCGCGGCCGACTCCTTCACCACGATCACCCTGTCCTTCACGACCGAGTCCGGAACGGGAACGGTCTACGCCCTGTACGGCGTCCTCCGAGCGGGCTGAGCCACGACATGTACATCTCCTTCACCAACAAGCCCGCATCCGAGGACTCCGCCGCCGACCGCAAGACGCGGCCGGGACGGCGCACGGTCTCGTCGACGGTCGTCACGCTGGGCATCGTGTCGATGCTCACCGACATCTCGTCCGAGTCGGTCACCGCCGTCCTGCCGATGTACGTCACCGGGGCCCTGGGCCTCTCGGTGATCGCCTTCGGCGTGCTCGACGGCATGTACCAGGGCGTCAGCGCCGTCATGCGCATCGCGGGCGGCTACGTGTCCGACCGCGCCGACCAGCCGAAGTGGGTGGCCTTCGGCGGCTACGCGCTGGCCGCGCTCGCGCGGATCGGCCTGCTGTTCGCCACCGGCTTCGCCGCGATCAGCGCGGTGATCACGGCCGACCGGCTCGGCAAGGGACTGCGCACGGCTCCCCGCGACGCCCTCATCACGGCCTCATCGAAGCCGGAGTCGCTGGGCACCTCCTTCGGCGTGCACCGCACCCTCGACAACATCGGAGCGGCCCTCGGTCCGCTGCTCGCCTTCTTCATCCTCCTGCTGATCCCCGACGGCTACCAGACGATCTGGGTCGCCTCGCTCGCCTTCGCCGTCATCGGCGTCGTCCTGCTCGGACTGCTGGTGCCGAACATCCGCTCGCGGGCGAAGGCCGACAAGGCGCAGCGGATGCCGCGGCAGAAGTTCGACTGGAAGAGCGTGACCAGCAGGCCGATGCGGCGGGTCCTCGCGGCAGCGGGCATCCTCGGCCTGCTGACGATCGGCGACGGCTTCGTCTACCTCGTCCTGCAGGCGCGGAGCGACTTCGCGGCGCAGTGGTTCCCGCTGCTGTACGTCGGGACGAACCTGGCGTTCGTGATCCTGGCGATCCCGCTCGGACGGCTCTCCGATCGGGTGGGGCGGGCACGCGTCTTCGTCTTCGGGCACGCGGGCCTCCTCGCGGCCTATGTGATCGCCGTGCTGCCCATGTCGGATCTCGCCGCGACGCTCCTCTGTCTGCTGTTCCTCGGCGCGTTCTACGCCGCGACGGACGGAGTGCTCGCGGCCCTGGCGGCGCAGCTGAGCCCGCCGGAGACCCGTGGCACCGGGATCGCCGCCGCGCAGACGATGGTCGCGATCACGCGCTTCGTCTCCGCGGCCGGTTTCGGACTGCTCTGGTACTCGCTGGGACGCGAGACGTCGATGCTCATCGTCGCCGGCCTGCTGCTCGTCGCGATCCCCGTCATCCTGATCCTGCTGCGCCCGCAGTTCGCCCGGCAGAACCGGGTCGACGCCTCATGAGCAACCGGCTCAAGTGGCTGATGATCGTCGCCGTGGCCGTCGTGGCCCTGGGCGCCACGACGATCGTCGGCGTGTTCGCCTGGCAGCAGTACCAGCAGCGCTCGCTCGCACCGAGCAGCGTCGAGACGACGGCGCCGTCCGGCTGGGACAGCGGCGATCGGATCGTCTTCCGCAACACGGCGCCGGGCCAGGGATACGGCTACGTCTCCAGCGTCGCCCTCGCCGACCCGGCCGGCTCGCGCGCGATCACCGGCACCGCCTGCGACCGCGTCGACGCGGTCGCAGAGGAGTTCTCCTGTCTCAGGACCGTCCGCGGCATCGCCCCGACGTACACCGGCACGCTGTACTCGAACGACGGGACGGAGCTGCAGACCTGGCCGCTCAGCGGGGTGCCCAGCCGCACCCGCATCTCGGCCGACGGCTCGCTGATCGCGTCGACGGCCTTCGTGACCGGGCATTCGTACGCCACGGTCGGGTTCTCCACGGACACCCGCATCCACCGCGCCGACACCGGAGAGGACTACGGGAACCTCGAGGACTGGACGCTGATCATCGACGGCGCGCCGAGCACCCCCGTCGACCGCAACTACTGGGGCGTCACCTTCGTCGACGACAACACGTTCTACGCGACGGCGGGGCTCACCACCACCGGCGTGACCTATCTCGTCGTCGGCGACATCGCGGCCAGGACCCTGACATCGGTCACCGGCACCGTCGAGTGCCCCTCGCTCTCCCCCGACGGCACGAAGATCGCCTTCAAGCGGGTGACCTCGGGATCCGGACCCACCGTGCACTGGACCCCGGCGATCTACGACATCGCCTCCGGGACCGTCGAGCTGCTCCCCGAGGAGCGCAGCATCGACGACCAGATCGAATGGCTCGACGACGACACGATCCTGTACGGCGTGCCGCGCTCCGACACCGCGGGCGACTCCGACGTCTGGAGCCTCCGCATCGACGGCTCAGCCGAGCCCGAGATCCTCATCGAGCACGCGTGGTCCCCCTCTGTCGTCCGCGCCGATGCCGGTGCACGATGATCAGCCACGCGATGAGCGACCCGATCGCCGCGCCCAGCACGTTCGCGACGACGTCGCGCAGACTCGCCGTGCGGGACGGGAGCACCGCCTGGACGAGCTCGGCGCCGGCCGACATCACCAGAGCGAGCACGACGCCCGCCCAGGGGCGGCGGAAGATCAGGGTGAGCAGCAGTCCCAGCGGGACGAACAGGAGCACGTTGGCCGGAGCCTCTATCCACCCCTGGCGGAACGAGGCGAGCCCGAGGTCCTCGTGGATCCATCGCATGATCGCCTCGACGATGCGTCCCGGCCCGATCGGCGAGAGCAGCAGGACGCCTGCGGCGAGGGCGTACGCCGCGAAGGCCCACAGCACCCAACGGCGGGGCGGGGCGAACACGGACATGCGACAACTGTGCCACATCGGAACGCGCGCGCAGGGAAGGGTGTGAACATGGAGGCCGCAGGACGCTTCGTCACCGGGACGTCGCCCGTGGACATCGCCGTCGTCGTCGTCACGTACAACAGCGCCGCGGACATCGGCGGGCTGATCGAGTCGCTCCGACCGGACGCCGATCAGCTGCGTCTGCGGGTGCTCGTCGCCGACAACGACTCCGCCGACGACACCCGCGCGATCGTGTCGGGTCACGACGATGTCGTCCTGCTGCGCACCGGTGGCAACCTCGGGTACTCCGGCGGGATCAACGTCGCCCTCCGCCGCGTCGGCGACGCGGAGGCCGTCCTGATCCTCAACCCCGATCTGCGCGTGGGCGAGGGCGCGCTGCGGCTCCTCCTGCAGCGGCTGCGCCAGGACGAGACGCTCGGGGCCGTCGTGCCGCGGATGCTGGACGAGGACGGATCGACCTACACGTCGCTCCGTCGCGAGCCCACGCTGCTGCGCGGACTGTCCGACGCACTGCTCGGACGGCATTGGCTGGGCCGGCCGGCAGCGCTGTCCGAGTACGTCCGCGACATCGCCGCCTACGAGGACCGGCGCATCGTCGACTGGGCCACCGGGGCCGCGATGCTGATCCGGCGCACGGCCTCCGACGCGGTGGGCGCGTGGGACGAGCGCTTCTTCCTCTACTCCGAGGAGACCGACTTCTCCCGGCGGCTGCGCCGGCACGGCTGGCGCACCCTGTACGAGCCCGACGCCCGCGTCACTCATCGCGGCGGGGGCTCCGGCGTCTCCCCCGACCTCGTGGCCCTGACCGTCGTCAACCGCGTCCGCTACATGGACAAGCACCGTCCGCGGACGGCCGGCCTGTACCGCGCGATCGTGATGCTGGGCGAAGAGCTGCGCCGCGATCCCACCCACGAGCGGGCGCGCTGGGCCCTGCGCCGGCGCTCCCGATGGGCGCGGCTCCCCCACGCGTCGCGTGCGGCGCTGCCCGTCGAGCTCCTCCCCGAGGTCTCGGTGATCATCCCCGCGCACGATGAGGCCGCGGTGATCGCGCGGACGCTCGAGCCGCTGGCGGCCGGAGCCGCAGCGGGGCGCCTCGACGTGATCGTCTCGTGCAACGGCTGCTCCGACGACACCGCGCGGATCGCGCGGGGTTTCGCCGGCGTGAGGGTCGTCGAGACGGATGCCGCGTCGAAGTCGGCCGCGCTCAACGCCGCCGACGAGCTCGCCAGGCACTGGCCGCGGATCTACCTCGACGCCGACATCACGATCAGCCCCGAGGCGATCGCGGACGTGGCGGCGACCCTCGAGGCGGGCGCGCTGGCGGCCCGGCCGGCGTCGATCGTCGACGATGCGGATTCGGATCCCTGGGTGCGCGCCTACTACCGGGCGCGGAGCCGGATGCCGTCGATGTCGGCGGCCATGTGGGGAGCGGGCGTCTACGCGCTCTCCGAGAAGGGGCACGAGCGACTCGGCGTGTTCCCGTCGGCGACCGCCGACGATCTCGTCGTCGACCGCCTCTTCGCCCCGTCCGAGAAGGCCGTGGTGCAGACCACCCCCGTGATCGTGCGCGCACCGCGCTCGCGCGGCGACCTCGAGTCGATCCTGCGCCGCGCTCAGCGCGGGCCGGCCGAGCTCGGCGTGGACACCGGCCGCTCCAGCGGTCGCGAGCTGCTGCGCACCGTCGGCGGGGCGCCCTCGCTGCGAGACGCGCTGGTGTACGCGGCCTTCGCCGTGCGGGCCCGCTCCCGCGGGCGCAGCGCGGCGGGCGCGGGAGACTGGGAACGCGACGACTCGAGCCGCACGGCATCCTCTGCGGCCTCGCGCACGATCGACCACGTCATCCTGACCCGGTTCAACCTGCCGACGCCGGGTCCCGAGGCGCTGATCAGGGCGCAGGACGGATGGCTGCGCAACCGCGTCGAGCTCTTCGAGAGGTACACGGTCCCCTCGCTCAGGACGCAGAGCACGTCCGCGTTCCGGTGGATCGTCTACCTCGACGTGGAGAGCCCGCAGTGGCTGCGGGACCGGATCGAGCCGCTGGTCGAGGAGGACCTGCTCGTGGCCCTGTACCGTGAGCGGGTCGACTGGCAGGACGTCGCGCGCGATGTCCGGGAGCTGACCGGAGCCGCCTCCGACATCCTGCTGACCACCAACCTCGACAACGACGACGCGGTGGCGGTGGACTTCGTCGAGCGCCTCCAGTCCGCGGCCCGCACCGAGACCCCCGCGGCCCTCTTCCTCCGGCGCGGCCTCATCGTCCACGGTGCGGAGGTCTACCTGCGCGACGATCCGGACAACGCCTTCTGCAGCGTGAGCGAAGGATGGGACGACCCCCAGACCGCCTGGCGGGACTGGCACACGCTGCTGCACACCCGCTTCCGCGCGGTGAACATCCCCGGCGCCCCGGGCTGGCTGCAGGTGATCCACGGCCAGAACGTGAGCAACAGGGTGCACGGCGCGCTGACCTCCCCGGCTGCCTACCGCGGGCTGTTCCCCGGCCTGCTCGACGGCGTCCCGGAGCCCGGCAGGGCCGCTGTCGCCGTCGACGTGCTCGTTCGGCGTCCCCTGCGCGGCACGGCGAAGGCCGTGCGGACGTTCGGGAAGAACACCCTCCTGCGGATGTTCGGCAAGTCCGGCCTGGACCAGGTCAAGCAGTTCCTGCAGAGGCTGCGCGGCGCGTGACGCCGAGGTCGGCATCCGCCTTGCCGATCGTCAGCACGGCCCCGCACAGACCGGCCAGCAGGAAGGGCAGCGACGCGGCGATCGGGAACGACAGCCCGTCGAAGAACGCGAACAGCACGGTCACTGTCAGCAGGGACGCGACCAGTGCGGGGCCGATCAGGGCCACGTCGGGCTGCTGGGACGTGTGCCAGGCGTGACGTGCGCTCCACATGCCTGCCACGATCATCCCGGCGAAGGCGATCACGCCGAGGACGCCGAGCTCGACGGCCAGCAGCACCCACTGGTTGTCGAAGATGTAGTAGCGGGGAAGGAACGTGCCGAACCCGTTTCCGTAGACGGGCGAGGTCGCGATGAACTCCGGCGCCCGATCCAGCCCGTTGGTGCGCGAGGTCGTGCTGGCGTCGCTGCCCGCCCCCGCGAAGAGGCCGACCATGGTGCCGAACAGCCCGGGCACCGCGACGACCACGACGCCGGCCAGCACGACGGCGCCCCCGACGACCCCGCCGCGCACCCTCCGCGGCAGCGCCGGGATCGTGGCGATCAGCGCCACCACCAGACCCACGAGCGCGGATCTGGACACCGCGAGGAACGATGAGATCGCGATCAGCGCGACCGGGAGCCACCACGCCATCCGGCGCAGCCTCGACGCCGGCTGGAACCCGTGGGAGAGGGCGGTCACGACCGTGAGCGGGAGCGCGGCGCTCAGCGCCGTCGCGTACTCGAGAGGATGCGTGGCGGTGCCCGCCGAGCGCGTGAACGCGCCGCGCGCGTCGACCCCGCCGTCGACTCCCGTGAGACCGGGGATCAGCGAGAAGAAGTCCGTGAGCGTCTGCCCGGTGACGAACTGCGCCAGGCCGAGCGCGGCGAGCAGGCCGCCGGCGATCGCGAGCCTGCGGATCATCTTCGACAGGTCGCGCATGCTGCGGATGCCGTCCACCGCGACGAGGAGGACGCCACCCCACGACAGCAGCCGCAGGATGCTGGTGACGGCGGGGCTGACCTGGTCGAAGGGCTGCCCCCGCAGCAGCGCGGCGCCGAAGCTGACCAGGGCGACGACCAGGAGAGCCGCGTACGCCACCTTCACGGGCTGCCGGACGGGGCGGACGGCGAAGCCGGCGATCTGCAGACGACCGACGGCCCACCATCCGAAGAGCACCAGCCCGAACAGCAGGGACGGGCGCCCCAGCGAGCCGAGGGCGGCGACCGCGATGTTGGAGGGGATCGCGAAGAGCAGGACGAGGTAGATCGTCAGCAGTGTGACGGCGTCGATCCCACGACGCCCCTTGCCGCGCGGTATGGCCTGGACGGGTGCGACGGGCCCGCCGTCAGTCACGCGGCATCACTTCCGTGGGTTCCGCGGCGCCCCGACGGTCACGTCGCTCTCGCTCGGCTCATCCTCCGCGGCGACGCCGAGGTGGTCCTCCGCGGTCACCTCGCTCCCGCCCTCCGACCGGACGTCCTCGGTGAGCGCGGCCTCCGGATCGTCGGCGTCCAGCCACTCCTCGTCGTCGGGCCCCGGCGACCTGCGGCGCTCCACGCCCCCCTTGGCCGGCTTCGCACCGTGCCCCCGGGACGCGGAGGAGCGCCGACGGCGGGAGATGACGAGCCCGTCGACGAGCGCGGCGAGCACGATCGACACGACCACGCCGCCGACGGCGACGCCGGCGGCGGTGATCATCCGGTCCTTCTGCTGCACGACGCTCTGCCCGTCGACGGTGACCGTGTTGACCGTGATGCGGTTGTCGGCGGCGATCTGCTCCTGATCCTGCAGATCGGTCAGGACCACGGCCGTGCGATCGACGAGGACGTCCAGCACGGCCTCGGCCTCGGCGTCGCTGGGGCCGGTCACCGTGATGACGATCACCGGGCTGGAGGTCGACGTGTCGCGCGTGACCTCGACCTCGACGTCGGGATGCTCTTCCGCGATCTCGTCGAGGACGTTGTTCGATCCCAGCGCGAGCACCACGACGTCCGCGGCCTGTGAGAGGCCGCCGATGTACAGGTAGGGGTTCCCGCCCTCGGGGATGCTCGTCGTCCCCGGCAGCAGCAGCTGACGCGCTGTGCGCTCATAGGACGGGCCGATGCTCGTCCACGCGGTGAGCGCCAGGGCCGCGGACAGCAGGACCCCCGGCACGACCACGTACCATCGTCGCAGGAGTCCACGCAGGATCTCGGCGGTGTTCATCGGCTATGCACTTCCTTCATCGGCTGCACCCAGGCTACTGAGGTTCGACGGCCGACGCGGAGAGGCTGCGCCCGTCTTTCGAGGAGCACGGCCAGCCAGAGCCCCACGATGAGCGATGCCGAGCCGATCGCGGCGAACGCGAGGAGGGTGGCGCTGCGCGACGCCTCGATGTGGTCGATCCTGGCGGTGAGCGGAACCACCGAGGTGCGGATCAGCTCGGACTCGGCGACGCCCGACTGCTCCTGCCGGCTGGCCGCGATCTCCGTGACGCGCTGCAGCAGCTCGTGCTGCGTCACGCGCACCCCCTCCTCGGTCCTGTCCACGATCTGGATCTCGATCTGGGCGAGCCCGAAGCTCTGCACCCACTGGCCGCCGTAGTTGGGCAGGCCGACCCAGACGCCCTCGCGCACGCCGGCGCCGTAGGACGGAGCGTCGGCGGTCGCGTAGGCGGGGGCAGGCTCCCCTCCGTTGAGCTCCTGGGCGACTGCGGCCGCGAAGGCGATGACCCGCTCGTCGGTCGCGCCGTTCTCGGGGAGGAGCGCGGCCTGTCCGGGAAGGGTGAAGACCACGGAGGTTCGGGTGGCGTAGCTTCCCCCGTCGCGCTGCAGGAAGACGGCGCCGACAGCGCCGATCACCAGGACGAGGAGCACCACGTACCATCGTCTGATCGCAGCCCGCATCACTTCGCGAAGCGTCATCTTCCCCCAACCCCCGCGTCGATTAGACCACGCGAAACTTGGAAACGGCCTGGAATCCGCGGCGGGGGCGTCGCAACTGCGGCCGCGTGCCGATACGATAGCCCGCGGAGGGATCGGATGCCGCAGCGCGGCATCCGTGAGGAGAATCTGTTCGCCATCGAAACGAGTCCCCCTCTCATGCCCACGAATCGTGCCATTTCCCCCCGCCGCCGATCACGACGACGAGCGATCGCCCTGATTCTCGCACTCGTCGTCGCCGCAGCCATCACCCCCGCGGTCATCGCCTCCGCCGACTCCCCGTCCACCGACGGCATCTTCGCCGAGTCCCTGACCCCCGCCAAGGGCGTCGACGAGGACCGGGTCTCCGTGGAGCTCGGCGTGGTGTTCACCAGCACCCGCCCCGGAACCATCACCGGACTGCAGTTCTACCGGAGCTCGGCGCAGGAGAAGTCGTACACCGGCACGCTGTGGTCGAACGACGGCACCGCCCTCGCCACGGCGGTCTTCCCCGCCTCTTCGGACGAGGGCTGGCAGACGGCCGCGCTGAACACGCCGGTGTCGGTCGCCGCGAACGTCCGCTACGTGGCGTCGTACCTCGCCTCGGACGGCTCCTATGCCGTCACGGAGAACGCCTTCGACGGCCGCTACCGCAGCAACGGCTTCATCGTGCCCAGCAACGGCGGGGTGTACGACTACGGCCGCGGCGCCTTCCCGACCCGCACCTATCGCGGCTCCAACTATCTGGTCGACGTGGTGTTCGCGCCCGACGGCACGACTCCGACGCCGAGCCCGAGCGCGACGCCGACCCCGACGCCGAGCGCGACGCCGTCCCCGGACCCGACGCCGACGGCATCCCCGACGCCCACGCCGACCCCGACGGCATCGCCGACTCCGACTCCGACGCCGACGGCATCCCCGACTCCGACGCCGACCCCGACCTCATCCCCGACGCCCACGCCGACCCCGACCCCGACGCCGGGTGGCAGCGGCGGAACGCTGGACCTCCCCCGCATCCCGTGGGAGGGCGGCCCGGCCTATTGGAGCAGGTTCAGCGATGCCAAGGAGTGGACCGATCCGTCGTTCTTCCCGATCGGCATCTGGTACAACGGCATCAGCACCGACGCCGAGGTGAAGTGGGACAAGGACCACGGCATCAACACCTACGCCGGCATGTGGGAGGGCACGAACTTCTCGCTGTTCGAGGACAACGACGTGTACTGGCTCGGCGGAAAGCTGAACTCGACGTTCAAGGATCGGTCGCCGAACTGGCCGGGCGTCTTCATGGACGACGAGGTCGACGGACGCTACACGCCTCGTGAGGGCCTGAGCTTCCTCCGCTCGATCGCGGCGCAGTGGGCCGGCAGCGGCAAGTTCACGTACACGAACTACACCCAGCTCGTGATCGGGTCCGACATGGCGCTGGGCGATCAGCAGAGCTACGTGAACCTGCCGGACGCCGTGTCCCTCGACATGTACTGGTACACGATCCCGTTCTGCGACTGGACCCCGTACCGGGGGAACCTCTACGCCGATCCCGTCTCCCAGGCGACCTGCCGCACGGCCTCCAGCTACGGCAAGGCGATGAACGGCCTCACCCTCCGCGACGCGTCCGACGGCGTGCTGCACCCCCGCTGGATGTTCCTGGAGAACCTGAACGGGCTGTCCGGACAGGCGCACGTCGGCTACGTCTCGCCCGGCCAGCTCAAGGGCGCGGCGATGAGCTCGATCATCAACGAGGCCCGCGGACTGATGTGGTTCAACCAGTCCTTCAGCGGCTCGTGCCAGGCCTCGAGCGCCCTGCGACAGGCGCAGGTGCAGGGTTCGAAGTTCTGCGGCTACGCGCAGATGGAGGCCATGGGCGAGGTCAACAACCTCATCCTCGACCTCGCCCCGGTGATCAACACCCAGTCCTACCAGTGGTCGTTCGGCTCCGGCCTCGACACCATGCTGAAGACCTACGACGGCGACGCCTACGTCTTCGCGATGACCGACGGCACCACGGGAGCGCGCACGTTCACGCTCCCCGCCGGGGTCAAGGGCGCGACCGTGGAGGTGGTCGGCGAGAACCGGACGATCCCGGTGAACGGCGGGACGTTCTCCGACTCGTTCGGCGCCGAGTACACCTACCACGTGTACCGGGTGTCGCTCGACTGACGGCCGCGCAGGCGTCCGCGCAGCCCGCAGGGGCTACGCGGACGCCTGCGCGAGGGCGATGATCTGCGCGGCGCGGCGGTCCCAGCCGTGCGAGGCGGCGAAGGCGATCCGCGCCTCCGCATCCGCCCTCGTGTCGAGGCCGTCGCGGACCGCACGCAGCCGCTCCTGCGTGGCGGCGACGAACTCCGCGGCATCCGCGGCGATCGTCATCTGCTCCGTCCCGAGCCAGCGTGACGCGGGCAGATCGGTCGACACGACCGGCAGTCCCGCCGCGAGGTACTCGAGCGTCTTCAGGGGGAAGCTCGCCCTGTTGAACTCCGAATCGGCGTAGGGGGTCAGCCCCACTCCGAGCGCAGCCAGGCGCGCGGGGAGATCGGCGGCGGGCACAGCGCCCACCCATTCGACGCCGGGTCGGGCGATCAGGGCGTCCAGCCTGCGGGCGAACTCCGGGTCGTGCTCGGTGCGAGGGCCGATCAGACGCAGCGGCACCCCCGCGGCCTCGACCGCCTCGAGAACGCCCAGGTCGAGACGCTCGTTCAGCTGTCCGACGACGCCGGCGACCGCCTCGCGCGCGACGCCCTCGCAGCGCGGGACGACGGGCGCACCGTTGGGGATCACCTCCGAGAGGCCGTCGACGCCGGGGGTCAGGGCGACCATCGTCTCCAGGAGGGCGGGAGTGACCGCGGCGACGGCGTCCGCCGAGCGGAGGTTGTCGCGCAGCATCCCCGTGAGCCAGCGCGAGGAGTACCCCATCAGCCCGGCTCCGGCGATCCAGTCGTCGGTGATGAAGAGCACACGCGTCCCGCCGACCCCGCGCGGGAACCGCGTCACCGGGTTCGCGACGACGACGACGGACGGCGTCCCCGCATCGTTCCTGCGCACCGTGAGGCTCTGCACCAGCGCCGTGATCGCCCGCACCGGGAACCGGGAGAACCCGGGCAGCGCGGGGACGCGCAGGCGACGGATGCCGGGCGCCGGCTCTGTCACCGCCGGTGCGGACCGAGACCACCAGCCCCGCCACCCCCCGCGCCGCGGCGCATCGACCCAGGTGACCGGACCGTGGCCGGCGAGGGCCTCGACGAGCCGCCGGTCTGTCCCCGGGACGTCGTCCCAGCCGACGCCGGCCAGCCAGACGACGTGGGGACGCTCCGTCATCTCCGCGCTCCGCTGTTCCGGAGCGTGACCGGGCGCGAGTTGAAATCGTCCGTGGCCTCGCTCCCGAGGGCGCGACGAAGCCGCTTCCTGGCGTAGTAGCCGCTGTAGCGTCCCAGCGCGGCGAGCTCCGACACCGCGGCGGCACGCGCGGGACGCTCGACCGCGGCCCGATAGATCTCCAGCTGGATCTCGGCCGCCCTGGTGAGCGAGAAGCGCTCCCGGACGAGCTGCAGGCCGTAGTCGCCCCGGCTGTGGCGCGTCGCCGCGTCGTCGATCAGCGGCTGGATCTCGCGGCGCAACGCGTCCGCGCCGTGCTCCGCCCCCTCGCCGATCCCGTACCAGCCGGTCCAGAGGAAGTCGTCGACCGTCTGCGGCGTCAGCGCCTTCCAGAAGCCGCGCTCCCCCTGGACCACCAGCGGCGCCGCATAGGCGAGCGCCCGGAGCGCCGACCCGCCCATCCCCAGCGCGATGTCGGCCGTCGCGTACGCGGGACGCGGATCGTCGATCTGCCCGGTCAGCACGACGGTGCCCTCGCCGAAACGCCGGTTCACGGCGGCGGCGCGCGCCTCCACCTCGTCGCGAGCGGGGCCGTCGCCGACGAGGACGAGGCGCACCGGAGCGGCCGCGGAGAGCTCTCCGATCACGTCGATCGCGGTCAGGGTGCCTTCCAGCTTCAGCTCACGGGCGAACCTGGCGACCGAGACGATGTTGATCCGCCCGTCCCGCAGTCCGTGGCGCTGGGCGAAGTCCTCGACGTCGACCGGGGCCGCGACGTCGTTGAAGGCGAGGTCGACGGGCGGCTCCAGCACGTCCGTCCGCACGCGTCCGGCGTCGCGCTCCGCGGCGCCGATCTCCTCGGTGCCCACGACGAGCGGCACGCTGCGCGGGATGAACGGCGGGACCGACATCGACATCACGGTGGACACGACGGCGGACGCCGCACCCATCCTGGTGGCCAGGACGGCGTCGAGGGTGGGCGGCCATTCGTACCCGTGGATCACGTCGATGCCGCGCTGCGTCGCAAGCTCGACGAGCGCACGAGCCGTGGGGGGCGACGGCCTCTTGCCGGGTGGCGGTGCGGGGACGAACTCCACCCCGAGCTCGTCCAGCCGGGCGTTGAGCGCCCCCGGACGCCCGAACACGACGACCTCGTGTCCGAGATCGCGCACCGCCGCCGCGAGCTCGATCGCGTTGAGCTGGCTGCCGCCGATGCCCAGTTCATGGGGGTAGACGACGATCTTCATACGCTCTCCTCGATCCGGCGGGTGTTGAGCACGCGCAGCTGCGGCCTCGAAAGATACAGCACGACCGCGCAGACGGCGAGCGCGGCGAGTCCTGCGCACATCGCCGGCAGCAGATCGCCGTCCATGACGTCCGTGATCAGCCACCCGGCCGCCCAGCTCACGGCTCCTGCGGCGAGCGGCACGCCCAACGACCCGACGAGCCGCCAGATCCGGATCCCGGCCGAGCGCAGCGCCCATCCGTAGCCGCCGATCAGGATGACCACGGCGACGATCACCTGCGCCGCGGCGACGCCTTCGATGCCCGCCGTGCGGGCGCCGAAGAGCACGGCGGGGATCAGCAGGACGAGCCAGGCGGCCTGGATGATCATCAGCGCCGTGGAACGGCGCTTCACCGCGAGGAAGTCGTACGCCAGCTCGAACGCGATGCGGACGGCGGCGTGCAGGGCCAGCCATTGCAGCGCCAACGCCGCCTGCGCCCACTCCGCCCCGTAGACGAAAGTGATGACCGGCAGCGCCGCGGCGCTGAGGAAGGCGCACAGCGGAAGCGCGACGCACATCAGCACCCGCATCGCAGCCCGGAAGCCGTCGTCCATCTTCTCCGGATCGGTCTGGATCCGGGCGAAGGCCGCCGGAGCGACGGCGCGGACCGGCTGGGAGAGCATGGCCACCGGCCACCCCGCGAGGTTGAAGGCGAGCATGTAGAACCCGAGGGCCTGGGCGCCCAGCACACCGCCGACGACGAACTGATCCGCGTATCCCACCGCGAACACCACGATGCTGGCGCCCGCGAGCGGGAGGCCGAATCGGAGAAGGGCACCCGCGTAGCGCCGGTTCCAGCCGAACGTCAGCCGCATCGGGGAGAAGAGCAGCAGCATCACGCTGAACACGATCGTGGCGACGACGCGTCCGATGGCGAGGCTCATGGCCCCGAAGCCGACGAGTGCCAGCACCACGGAGAGGCCCGATCCCAGCCAGGTGTTCACCTGGTCGGCGATCGTGCGCTTCCCCTGCTGGTAGTCGCGCTGCAGCAGCGCCGCGGCGGTCGCCACGAGCCCGTTCAGCGGCACGCAGACGAGCATGAGCTGCACGACCGGCGCCGCGGAGGCGTCTCCCATGGCCTCGGCGAACGCGGGGGCGGCGATCCACCCGGCCCCGAACACCAGAAGGCTCGCGGCGAACGAGATGGTCGTCACCGTCGGAGCGATCTCCCTGGGATCCTCGTCCCAGCGCACGATCGCGAGGCTCACCCCCAGCTCGTTGAAGCTGAGCACGGCCATCAGGGCGACCAGCGCGATCGCATAGGTGCCGAAGTCGTCCGGACCGAGCACCCGCGCGATGATGACGCCGATGAGGAGTCCGCCGAGCTTGCCGAGCGCGGCGTTCGCGAAACTCCACCCCAGCGCTCTGCGCGCCCCCGGTCCGTTGCTCATCTGCGCTCACTCACCTCGCGAGCAGGTCCGGCGCCGCGACGCTCGCACGCAGCGCGACGACGACGCGCTCCTGCTGCTCGGCGGTCAGATGCGGGAACATCGGCAGCGACAGGATGCGGTCGGCCGCGGCCTCGACGACGGGGAACTGCCCCTGTCGGTAGCCGAGACCCGAGTAGGCCTGCGTCAGGTGGACCGGAGTCGGGTAGTGGATCGCTGTGCCGACTCCCGCCGCGTTCGTCTCGGCGAGCACGCGGTCGCGCTCGTCGACCTGCACCACGTAGAGATGCCAGACGTCCTCGTTGCCCTCGCGCACCAGCGGGACGCGGACCCCCTCGACACCGGCGAGCATCTCGGCGTAGCGGTCCGCGGCTGCGCGGCGCGCGGCGTTCCAGGAGTCCAGGCGACGCAGCTTCGCCCGCAGCACGGTCGCCTGCACGGCATCCAGGCGCGCATTCATGCCGATGCGGTCGTGGATGTACTTCACGCTGCTGCCGTGTGCGGCGAGGTTGCGGATCACCGCGGCGATCTCGGTGTCGTCGGTCATCACGGCGCCCGCATCGCCTGCAGCGCCGAGGTTCTTGCCCGGGTAGAAGCTCGTGGCGGCGACGCGTCCGAGCGCCCCCGCACGGCCGGCCGACGACGACGCGCCCTGCGACTGCGCCGCGTCCTCGACCACGACGAGCCCGTGCTTCTCCGCGATCGGCAGGATCCGCTCCACCGGAGCCGTCTGCCCGTAGAGATGAACGGGGGCGATCGCGCGGGTGCGGGAGGTCACCGCGGCGTCCACGGCACCCGGGTCGATCAGGAGGTGATCCGCATCGACGTCGACGAACACCGGCACCGCGCCGATGCGCGACACCGCCTCGGCGGTCGCGATGAACGTGTTGGCCGGCATGATGACCTCGTCGCCGGCCTCGACGCCCACCGCGCGGAACGCGAGCTCGAGCGCATCCGTGCCGTTCGAGACGCCCACGACGTGGTCCACCCCGATGTACTCGGCGTACTCCTGCTCGAAGGCTGCCACCTCCGGCCCGCCGATGAACGACGCGGACTCGAGCTGGGCCTGCCAGACCGGAAGGATCTCTGCGGCGACCTCGCGCTGCTGCGCGGCGAGATCGAGGAAAGGAACGTTCATCGATGGACTCCAGGTGGATGGTCTCTGCTGAGGAAGGCGACGCCGTGCGGCGCCGTCAGGTCGTGAGTCCCGCTGCGCGCAGGAACGCGAGCGGGAAGAGGCCGAGGGTGTCCCGCACGGACGCGACGATCTCCGCCGGACGCCGGTCCTCTCCCTCGACGCGGATGGCCGTGATGCGGAGCACGCCGTCTCCGGTGAGGACGTCGACGTCGCCGCTCGCACGGTCGACCCCGACGACCCGTCCCGGCACCCGGCCGACGTACACCGGCGCATCCGGCACCGGATGGGCTCCGTCGATCACGATCCTGGTCGTGCCGCAGAACGTGAACGCCCCGGGGTACGGCGCGGTGAGCGCCCTGATCAGGCGGTCGAGGCTCTCCGTCGACGACGTCCAGTCGAGCAGCCCGTCATCGGGCGTGCGGCCGCAGCAGTACGACGCGCCGTCCTCCGGCTGCGGTGCGCCGAGCTCGCCGCCGAGCCGCGCGCGCACCGCGTCGGGCAGCAGGCGCTCCTGCAGGTCGTTGAGCCGTGCGTACAGATCGGTGATCGTGTCGCGGGCGCCGATCGGCGTCCGCTCCTGAGCCAGGATCGGCCCGGCGTCGAGGCCGGGCACGATGCTGTGGATCGTGATCCCGACATCGGGCTCGCCGTTGATCAGCGCCCAGTTCACGTTCGCCCTGCCCCGATAGGCCGGCAGCGGTGCGTAGTGCACGTTGATGAACGGGCGGACGTCGATGATGCTCGGCGGGAGGATCCGCGCGTAGGACGAGACGACGACGAGATCGGGGTCCACGCGATCGACGGCCGCTCCGAGCGCCCGGGGGTCCGGCGCCGGCGACACGGCGACGCCCAGCTCCTCCGCCCTCCGGAGGACCGGGTCGTCGGGGTCGTCCTCGTTGCGGAACAGCGCGACGAGACGGAAGTTCCGATGCAGCGCCTCCAACGCCGAGAGCGCCGTCGGCCCGTCGCCGACGAGCGCGATGCGCGTCTGCTCAGAGCTCATCGATGTACTCACGTTCCTCGGCGGTGACGTCTTCGGGGGATCGCAGGAGAAGCTCCCCCACCTTCAGGCCGCCGGCCTGGAGACGCACGATCGCATCCGGCCCCGTCTTCGAGGGGAGCACCGCCATGTGGCCTGCCCCCGGCGCCTGCGCCGGCCATACCTGCACGCCGTGGGCCGCCGCGTCGTCGCGGGAGACGTCGCCCCAGTACTGCACGACCACGAGATCGGGCCGCTCAGCGGCGATCCGGGCGAGATCCGCGTCGCTGAGCACGGATCCGCCGGTGGGCGTGAGCGAGACCAGCACCGCGTCGACCTCGGCGATCGACAGCCCTTCCAGCGTCGGCGCGACGGCGACGGAGGCGCCGGCCGACTGCAGGCCGGAGACGAGGTAGTCCTCGAAGGGGTTGTCGCACAGGACCCCGATCCGCCCGCGGTAGGCGGGGATCCCCGCATCCGCGAGCTCGGCCACGGCCATGGATCCGAGGTAGGAGAAGACGTCCACGTGCGGATGCCGTTCGTTCGTGCCGGCGATCCGCACGCCGCGGCTCCGGATCCCGTCGAGATCCAGGTCGACCCGGCCCGCGTCGATCTCCCACGTCTCGAACATCAGGCTGAGGGCGGCGCCCGGGCGGATCGCCTCGGCGAACTCGCCGACGATCGGCCGCAGATGTCCGCTGTTGGTGATGAGGTCCGCCTCCGCGAAGAGCGCCGGCGTCCGCTCGGTCAGGATCCTGATCCGATCCGAGACGCCGAGCAGGGTCGCCAGCTCGGTCGTCTGCGCCGTGATCTCCTCCGCGGACCCGTATCGCGAGGACTTCGTCACCGCGGTGACCGTGGCGCCGGCGAGGGCGGCGATCACCGGGGTGACGACGTATGCCCCGCTCGCCGCCTCCGTGAGCACGTCGACGCCGTCCAGATCGATCGCCATCCGATGCGTCGACTCCCGGACGAGACGCGCGAGACGCTGCACCCCGAATCCGGGCAGCGTCGCCGGCTGAGGGCTCATGCGCTCTGTCCCCCGCCCCTGGTCAGCACGTCGATCACCCGGTCCTGCTCGGCCTCGGTGAGCGCGTGGAACACGGGGAGGATGAGCGTGCGGTCGTTCAGGCGCTCCGTGGCCGGAAGACCCGACGCCGGCGTGAGCGCACGGTAGGGGACCTGCCGGTGCGAGGCCATGATGCCGCGCCGCGCCGAGATGTCGGCATGGGCCAGCGCCTCGAGCAGCCCGTCCCTGTCGGTGGGGTACTCGTCGAGCACCTCGACCCAGAACGACTGGAAGTTGCCGGTGCCGTGTGCGGGATCGGCGACCGCGCGCAGCCCCGGGATGGCCTCGATCGCTTGCTGGTAGCGCGCCGCGATCTCACGCCGGCGCGCGACGATCTCCGGGAGCCTGCCCAGCTGCACGAGTCCGACGGCCGCCTGCAGGTCGGTCATCCGGAAGTTGTAGCCGACCTCGGTGTACTCCTCCGCAGGCGGCAGCACCGACGCGTGGCGGTCGGCCGCCGACACGCTCATGGCGTGTTCGCGCAGGTGCCGCGCGCGCGAGGCCCATTCCTCGTTCGACGTGGTCAGCATCCCGCCCTCGCCCGTGGTCAGGAGCTTGCGCGGGTGGAACGACCAGGCGGCGATGTCCGCTCCGGCGCCGACCGGGCGGCCCTTGTAGGTGGATCCGGCGCCGCAGGCCGCGTCCTCGACGACCACGATCCCGCGAGGGTCGGTGACGGCGCGGACGTCGTCGAGATCGACCGGCACCCCGCCCTGGTCCACCGCGATCACGGCGCGGGTGGCATCGGTGAGCGCGGCCGCGACCGTCGCTCCCGTGACGTTCCCCGTCACCGGGTCGACATCGGCGAACACCGGGTTCGCGCCGACGTACCGCACCGCGTTCGTCGTGGCGATGAACGAGAACGACGGCACGACGACGTCGTCGCCGGGGCCGATGCCCGCGACGATGAGCGCCAGGTGCAGCGCGGTCGTGCAGCTGGTCGTGGCGACGGCGTAGGAGGCCTCGACGGATGCGGCGAACTCCTGCTCGAACTGCGCGACGCGAGGGCCCTGGGCGATCCAGCCGCTGGCGATCGCCGCGGCGACGGCATCCGCCTCCTCCTGGCCGAGCCAGGGGACCATGACGTTGATGCGCCCGCTCATGCCGCTGCCGCCCTGCCCGCCGCGATCTCCTCGCGGAGCGGACGCCACCACTCGACCAGCTGGCGGAGTCCCTCTTCGAGGTCGATCGTCGAACGGAATCCGAGATCGCGCTCGGCGGCCGAGACGTCGGCGAGGCGGCGGGCCACGTTGTTCACGGTGCGCGCAGGGCCGAACTCGACGCCGAGGTCCGCGCCCATCACACGCACCAGCGCCTCGGCGAGCTCGAGCAGGCTCGTCTCCGTGCCGCTGGCGATGTTGTAGGTGCCCTCGACGATGTCGCTCTGCGCCGCGAGCACGTTCGCCCGGGCGATGTCGGGCACGCACACGAAGTCCATGGTCTGCGTGCCGTCGCCGAAGATGAGCGGCGGCTTGCCGTCGGCGATCCGCTCCATCCACCGCACCAGCACCTCGGTGTAGAGGCCGTGCACGTCCATGCGAGGACCGTACACGTTGAAGTACCGCAGCAGCACGTAGTCGAGGCCCTTCATCGCGCGGAAGCTGCGGATCAGCCCCTCGTTGAAGGTCTTGGCCGCGCCGTACAGGGTGTCGTTGTTCTCGTGGTGGTGGCGCTCGGTGGTCGGGAACTCCTCGGCCATGCCGTACACCGACGCGCTCGAGGCCGCGATGAGCTTCTTGACCTTGTGCTCCGCGGCCGCCTCGACCACGTTGAACGTGCCGTCCACGAGGACCTCCAGCGCGAGCCGGGGCTCCTCGGCGCACTGGGTGATGCGGATCGCGGCCTGATGGAACACGATGTCCTTGCCGGCGGTGAGCTCGTCGACCGCCTTGCGATCGCGGATGTCGGCCTCGATCAGGGTCGCACGGCCGGTGGCGAGCGCGCCGTCGAGGTTCGCGAGGCGTCCGCGCACGAGGTTGTCGATGATGTCGACCTGCGCCGCGCCCGCGTCGAGGAGCTGGTCCACCAGCGTGGAGGCGATGGTGCCGGCGCCGCCGGTGACGAGGATGTTCGCGCCTTCGATCTGAGTCATGTCGGTTCCGTTCAGTCGTTCGTGTTCACGGGGTGCGGGGCTCCCGCGGCGGCGAGGCTGCCCGAGGCCGCCTCGAGGATGGAGAGCACGCGGAGTCCGGATGCGCCGTCCGTGCGAGGAGACCGCTTCTCCTGGATGGCGGCGGCGAACTCGTGCGCCATGTTCGCGAGGGCCTCGGCCTCGGGAAGGGCGGGCGCCCAGGTGTCTCCGAGGCGATAGGAGATGTTCGCGGCGCGCGCATCGGTCGTCGTGGCCTTGGACTGCTCGGCGATGTCGATGCCGCGGTCGTAGACGCTGATGCGCTGCTGCGGGTTCAGGTCGTCCCACACCAGCGTCCGCTTGGTGCCGCCGATCACCATCTGGCGGATCTTGGTCGGGCTCAGCCAGTTCACGTGGATGTGGGCGATCGCCCCGTTGGACAGCGGCATGGTCAGGTAGCCGACGCACGACTTCCCCGTGCCGAGCGGGTCGGCCCCGTGCGCGGCCACGGTCGATGCGTCGAGGCCGTTCGGCAGCACGAAGTCGATGATCGACAGGTCGTGCGGGGCGAGGTCCCAGAAGACGTCGACGTCGGGCTGGATCAGGCCCAGGTTGATCCGCACGCTGTCGACGAAGAGGATGTCCCCGAGATCGCCGGCGGCGATGAGCTCGCGGATCTTCAGCACCGCGGGCGTGTAGCAGAAGGTGTGGTCGGTCATCAGGACGAGGCCCTTCTCCTCGGCCCGCGCCACCATCTCGGCGCCGCGCTCGCGTTCGTCGGCCAGCGGCTTCTCCACCACGACATGCTTCCCGGCATCCAGCGCGGCCATCACGATCGGATGGTGCGTGCGCGCCGGCGTGGCCACGGCGATGGCGTCGATCGCGGGATCGGCGAGCACCGCCTCGAGGCTCGAGGTCACCGGCACGCCGCCCACGCCGTCGGCCACCCGCTGCGCGCGGGTGAGGTCGAGATCGCAGATCGTGGCGAGATCCCACTCCGAGCTGCCCCGGAAGTTGCGCGCCAGATTGGGTCCCCAGTAACCCGCTCCGACCACGGCGACGTTGAGTCGTTCAGTCATTTTCCCCTCCTCCGTATCGCACCGAGCGGTGCGATACCCTCATTCCCGCGGATCGAAGAGCACGTCGATCCAGTAGTTGTTCGTAGCCAGGTTGCTCGGGAACTCCTTCGAGTAGATCCATGCCGACCCCGACGCCGGGATGGCGAAGTGGCCGACGGTCGTCGCCCATGCCAGCGTTCCCGCGTCCATGGCGTACCGACCGGTCGTGCTGTACAGGCCGACACGGTACTCGACACCCGGCTCGAGGTCTACGGGTTCCTGGAACTCCGCGGTCTGCCAGCCGTCCGGCGTCTCGTCGCTGAAGACGACCTCCGCGAGCTGCTGACCGTCTGCTCTCCAGAGGTAGCCGGTGTGCTCGCCGGTGTTCGCCTCGCCCTTGTAGAACCGCACACCCCGCGCCTGACCGGCGACGTCGACCGTGAACCGGGTCGCGACCTGCACTCCGTCGGGGTCGTCCCAGGCCGGATGCAGCGGCGTGCTGTCGCCGAACATCGTCGTCACCTCGGCGACCTGCGGGGCTGCGGGCGTCGTGAACGTCCAGCTCGGGTCGTCCACGGTCGTGCCTGTCACGGCGACCGTGGCCGTGTACGTGGTGGCCCAGGCGAGCGGATCGGTGGGGGTGAACGTGACGGTGCGCGATGCTCCGTCGTACGTCGAGATCCCCGGCACCGCGGTCTCGCCCGCCTTCACCGTGAGGGATGCCGTCCCCGAGGTCTCGGTGACGGTCGCGGTCACCGGCGCCGTCGGGGCGACGTCCTCGGCTGCTGCTTCGGGGCTCCGCGCGGTGATCTGCACCGCGGGCTCGGGAGCCGGCGGTTCGGTCGGAGTCGGCGTAGGCGTAGGCGTAGGAGTCGGGCTCGGCGTGGGCGTCGGAGTCGGGGTCGGCTCCGGCGAGGGTGCGGTCCCCTCGCCGCCGAACGCGATCTCCGCGTCGACGAAGTAGGCCGAGGAGTTCCACGACCCGGTCGGGAATCCGCCCGCCGCGCCGTAGAGGAACCGTCCGTTGCTGCCGCTCGGCGCGACGATCGAGCCGCTCGTCTTCGTCGAGGCGAAGTACGACCCGGAGATCGCGTATCGTCCGTTCGGAGCGAGGTACGAGACCACGTAGGTCTGCCCGGTGCTGACCGCGACCGGCGTCGAGAGCACCGCCCGCTGCCATCCGGATGCCGTCTCGCTCTCGAAGGTGACGGTCGCGAGCACGTTGCCCGCCTGATCCCACAGATGCCCGACGTGCGTGCCGGTGTTGCCCGCGCCCTTGTAGAAGCGGATCGCGGTCACCTGTCCGGCCCTGGTCACCGTGAAGGCCGTGCCGACCTCGACGGCGTCTCCGTCGGCCGCGGCGGCGGTCTCGGGCGTCTCGGCGCCGAAGATGGTGTCGGTCGACCCCGGGACCACGGGCTCGACCGTGGTGAAGGTCCACTGGTCGAGCGCCTGGCCGTCGATGCGGACCTCGACGGTGTAGACGGTGGCCTCGGTCAGCGGCTGCGCCGGGGCGAAGGTGATCTTCCTGGTCGACGAGTCGTACGACGAGGAGCCGGCCACGGTCGTCCCTCCGGACTTGACCACGATCGTGGGAGACGAGGCGCTCTTGGTCAGCGTGGCCGTGATCGGGGCGTCGACGGCGACGCCCGTGCCCTTCGGCGTGCCAGCGGACACGGCCACCGGCTGCTCGCCCGATGCACCGGCGACGAACTCCACGTCGACGAAGTAGTTCGACGACTGGAAGCTCGCCGTGGGCATCGCCGAGCCGTCGTCGTATCGGTAGACGCCGTTGACCCCGGCGGCCGCGGTGAGCGGACCGCTGACCTTCTCGGACGTGAAGTACCCGCCCGTCATCGCGTACCGTCCCTGCGAGGAGACGTACGACACGGTGTAGCTCTGCCCCGCGACGATGTCCACGGGGTTCGACAGCACGGCGCGCTGCCACCCGGACGCGGTCTCGTTCTGGAACTCGACCGTGGCGAGCTTCTGCCCCGTCGACGACCACAGCACGCCGGTGTGCGTGCCGGAGTCGCCGGTCGCCTTGAAGAAGCGCAGGGCGGTGACGCGGCCGTCGACCGAGCTGCTGAAGGACATGCCCAGCTGCACCGAGGTGCCGTCGTTGACCGAGGCCACCGAGGGAGTCTCCGAGCCCAGCAGCGTGTAGGTGGTCGACGACGGATCGGGCACGACGACGAAGCTCCACGAGCGGTCGGTCCCGTCGCCGGATGCGCCGTGGATGCCGGACACGCTCACCACGACCGTCGCTCCGTACGGCAGCTGCGCCGAGGGGGTGAACGTGACGGTCTTGTGATCCGCCGACAGGGTCGCCGATCCTGCGACCGCCGTGCCGTTCGCCGTGACCGCGACCGTCGGGGTCGAGGTCAGCGCCTCGCTGAAGGTGGCCGTCGGCGCCGTGCCGCGCGCCACGCCGGTCGCGCCGGCCGCCGGCGTCGTCGCGGTGATCATCGGACCCGCGGTGGTCGTCTCGAGGACGAGATCCACGAAGTAGCTGGTCGTGGTGGTCTGCTGCGGCGCCCCCGCGCCGTAGGTGAACACGCCGCCGTTCACCGGGACCGTGATCGGCCCGCGCGAGTATCCGTCGGCGAAGCCCGCCGGCGCGACGGCGTAGTGCCCGCCTGGCGCGTTGTAGGACACGATGTACTCGACGCCCGGCTGCACGGCGATCGGCACCGCGAACGATGCGGTCTGCCAGCCCGAGGACGACTCGTTCTCGAAGGTGACGGTGCCCAGCTGCTGTCCGTCCGAGGTCCAGAGGGCGCCGACGTGGGTGCCGCCGTTCCCGATGCCCTTGTAGAACCGCACCCCGGTCACGACGCCCGGCGTCGTGACGCTGAATCGCGTGCCGAGCGTCACCGCGTCCGGGTCGGCGTCGGCCGAGATCAGCGGACGGTCCAGATCGGTGTAGATCGTGCACGGGCACTGCCCCTCGGGCACCACGGGGGCCGCGGTCGTGAAGGTCCACGCGCCGCCGTCGTCGAAGGACGCGCCGCTCGTCGGCGTCGCGGTGACGACGACCGTGTAGGTGGTGGAGGGATCGAGCTCGGATGCGGGGGCGAACCGCACCGTCCGCGTGGCGGTGTCGTACGAGACGGTCCCGCCGACGGATGCGCCCTCGGGGTCCTTGACGGTCACGGCGGCCGCCGAGACCGCGCCGGTGAAGACCGCCGTCACGTCGGTGTCGACCGGCACGCTCGCGCTTCCGTTGGCGGGTTGCCGTGCGGCGACCCGTACGGTCGTGGTCACGCTGGTCTCGAAGATCGGGTCGACGTAGTAGTTCGAGTCTCCCCACGTGTAGGTCGGCAGTTCGCCGGCATGCCCGTAGAGGCCGGGGCTGTTCGCGCCGACGCCCGAGGTCACGGTGACCGGCGTGGAGGTGCGCGCCATGTACGGCCAGTAGTTGTCGACGTAGGCGTATCCGCCCTGCGGCGCGGTGTAGGAGACCGTGTAGGAGGTGCCGGCCGTGACCGCCACCGGAGTGCTGAAGAGCGCGCTCTGCCATCCGGTCGCCGTCTCGCCGACGAACGTCACCGAGGCGAGCTGCTGGCCGCCGGCGTCCCACAGCGTGCCCACGTGCGTGCCGAGGTTGGCGGCGCCCTTGTAGAAGCGGACGCCGGTCACGTACCCGTTGCTCGACGGCGAGAAGCGCAGGCCCAGCTCGACGGCCTGCGTGTCGGAGGAGGACGCCAGCGAGGGCACCTCCTCGCCGAAGGCCGTGTACGGCCCGGTCACCGCGACGGTGCGCGTCGTCCCGGAGGCCGAGTAGTTCGCGCTGTCGTCGATCGCCCGGGCGATGATGGTCGCCTGTCCCGCCCCCTGCTGGATGTACTCGTAGGTCCAGGCGGTGGTGCCCTGGGCCGGATGCCACGTGGCGCCGCCGTCGGTCGACACCTCGACCCCGGCGACGCGCCCCGCCGCGTCGGAGGCCGTGCCGGTGACGACGACCTTCTGGCCCTGACGGAGCGACTGCCCCTCCGTCGGCGAGGTGATCGCGGTGACCGGGGCCGTCGTGTCGGTGCTCTTGGTCGCCGCGGTGAGCCCGCTCATCAGCGTCCCGGGCTGAGCGCCCATGTCGGCGAGGAGGTTGACCTCGGCCTGCTGCATGCGCGAGTCCGCGGCGGGACGCGAGACGTCGTGCGTGCTGTCGAGACCCCAGCCCCACTGGATGCTGCCGGCGGAGAACACGAGCGCGCCGCTGGCGGCCTTGTACAGCGTGATGTGATGCTCGGTGGTGCCCGCGGAGACGACGTTCCCGTAGTCGCGCAGGTACTGCTGCGTGCCCGCGATCGTCGTCGACAGGCGGATCAGCCCCTCCGGCCGGAAGCCGTTGTCGATGTCCTCGTCCGACTCGTAGCCGACGGTCTGGTCCCCCAGCGCCTCGGATTCGCCGGCGGGGATGCCGCCCAGTCCCGCGTTGCGCCAGAGCCGCAGCTTGCCCTCGTCGGAGGTGACGCTCACGGGGGCCGCGACGTTGTTCACCATGTAGATGGTGCCGGTCAGCGCGTTCTCCGGCAGGTGGCCGCCGGCCGCCGCATCCGCGAACCTCGGGTCGCGCCAGGTCCCCGTCCATTCCGAGGACGGGTCGATCTTCTGGTTGCTCCAGGTCTCCTTGTACGACACGAGCGTCCGGTACGGCGTCGCCGCCGGGTCGGCCGATGCCTCGTACCGCGTGCGCCAGTACCCCTCGTTGCCGCTGAGGAACTGCATGTTCACACCGGAGTCGCGGGCGGTCTCCATGTTCGCGCGCTGGGCGCCGGACCAGTACTCGTCGTGGCCGACCGACAGGAAGACCTTGTGGTTCAGCAGCTCCGCGCCCCGGCGATCGGTGTCGACGCCGGCGATGTAGCTCATGTCGTAGCCGTTGCGCTCGAGGAACCTGACGGTCGCGTACTCCGCGCTGAAGTAGAAGTCGCGCGCCTCGATCCCGCCGCGGGTCGCGAACGGACGGTTGTAGCTGATCTTGAACGCGCGCCCGTTCGCGGCGCCCTGGTAGAAGTCCGAGCCTCCGTACGTGTTGTACGCCTGCCAGGTCGGGTCGGAGGTCTGGAAGAGGACGTCCGAGGTGTTGCCGTCCTTGCGGACGATGAAGATGATGTGGCTCGCTCCGCCGGTGTCGGTGCGGGTCAGCTTCGCGACGTAGACGCCGGAGACGGCATCCGCCGGCACGTTCCAGGAGGCCGAGACGCCCCAGGTGCCGCAGTCGTAGAGCTCGGTGGTGATGTCGGAGATGCACTCGGGCTGGTTCTGCGGCAGCGCAGCGGAGACCGGGACCGACTGGATGAAGCGGGCGCCGAGGCCCTGGTACCACCCGGTGCGGTACACGTCGATCGTGTAGGCGGACGCGTCGGTGTCGATCTTGAAGTCGATGCTCTGGCCGGCGTTCACGGAGATGTCCGTGGCGAAGCCCTGGATCGAGGGGTCGCCGGCCCCGGAGATGTCCCACACGGAGGGATCGGTGCCCGGCTTCTCGTTCTCGCAGACGATCGGGTTGATCGTCGGGCCGCACGGGCTGCCGCCGGAGGCGGCGGACGCCGGAGCGGCGACGGAGACGAGGCCGCCGGCCAGGAGGGCCAGCAGCGCGGACATCGCGAGCGCGCGCAGACCGCGCTTCATCGTCGGATGCCGACGAACGGATGCATTCCCCATGATCCCCAGTTCCCCAGTCGCTCTCCCGTTCTTTCCCACGCGAGAGAGCCATGACGAGCCGTCTTCCCCCGCGACCATCCCCAAAATGGCCGCAACAGCTCAATTGGACGCCAGTATACCGAAGTCGCAACTCCGTGTCACCCTTCCCCCGGGAGCCCGTCCGGACCCGATGGGGCAGGCCGTATGCTGAGCCTCGTCAGCCGAACGATCGGAGTCCTCCATGAGCATCTCGACCTCAGCCATCGTGCAGGGCACGGCCGACGTCGACGAGCGAGCGCGCATCGGCGACCGCACGCGCGTGTGGCACCTCGCGCAGGTGCGCGAGGGCGCGAGCATCGGAGCCGACTGCAACATCGGGCGCGGGGCGTACATCGGCCCCGATGTCGAGCTCGGCGACAACTGCAAGATCCAGAACTACGCGCTGGTCTACGAGCCCGCCAAGCTCGCCGACGGGGTCTTCATCGGCCCGGCCGCCGTGCTCACGAACGACGAGTTCCCGCGGGCGGTGAACCCCGACGGCACGGTGAAGAGCGCAGACGACTGGCACGCGGTCGGCGTCACGATCGGACAGGGCGCGTCGATCGGAGGACGCGCCGTCTGCATCGCGCCCGTCACGATCGGCGCGTGGGCGCTGGTCGCCGCCGGCGCCGTGGTCGCCAAGGACGTGCCCGCGCATGCACTGGTCGTGGGCGTCCCTGCGCGCAGGGTCGGCTGGGTCGGCCGCGCAGGCCGTCCGCTCGAGCGCGACGACGACGAGTGGGTGTGCCCGGTCACCGGCGAGCGCTACCGCGAGACGGGCGAGACCCTGGAGCTCCTCTAGAGCTCCCCCGGGCGCATGGCCTCGGCGTCGATCGCCCTGATCACCCGCAGCGTCGCCGTGTCGGTCGCGGGCTCCTCGCGCGTACGCCTGCTCGGCGCGTAGACCACCAGAGAGTGGAACAGGAACCGCGCGAAGAACGCCACGATGAGCGACAGGCCGGTGGCGAGCACGCTGGAGATGTGCCAGGTCTCGACCATGAGCGCCATCACGGGGATGCGCAGGGCCGCCTCGACGTTGTTGAACGCGAACGAGGTGAGGAAGCGGACGCCGATGCTCCGGGCATCCGTCCTCATGTCGGCGAACACGAAGCGCTCCTGCAGCAGGAAGTTCCCGACGATCGTGACCTCGGCGCCGATGATCGCCGCCCATACGTACGGCACCCCAGCCTCGACGAGCAGCCACATGATGCCGAGGTTGGCCACGGCCCCGATCACCCCGATCAGGGCGAACAGCGACATCTTGCCGAAGCGCAGCCGGGCGAGGTGGGCGACGAAGGTCGCCCCCTGCCGCATGCTGGCCTTGGACGTGCCGTGCCGGCGCTCGCCGAACTCCATCGGCACCTCGGCGATGCGCAGGTCGGTGCGGGCGAGGATCTCGAGCAGGATCTTGAACCCCTGCGGCTTGAGCGCGTCGAGGTCGAGCGTGGTGCGGTCGACCAGGAAGAAGCCGGTCATCGGATCGGTGCTGCGCGCCAGCCTGATCGGGAACATCGCCTTGGTGAGCCAGGTCGCCGCGCGGGAGACGCCGAAGCGGACAGCGGTCCCGAGCCCGCTGGTGTCGCCGCCTCCGATGTAGCGCGAGGCGGCGACGACGTCGGCTCCGCCCTCGTCGTGGCGGTCGAGGAGGGCGGGCAGCAGCTCGGGCGGATGCTGCAGATCGCCGTCCATGACGATGCAGACGTCGGATGCCGCGGCCCTGAGCCCGGCGACGACGGCCCCGCCGAGTCCTCCGGTGTTGTCCGCGCGGCGGATGACCCGCACCGGCAGCGGAGCCTGGACGGCGACCCGCTCGACCTCGAGCGCGGTGTCGTCCGTGCTGTCGTCGACGAAGAGGATCTCGGCGTCACGTCCGCGGAGGGCGACGGCGGCGCGCGCGACGAGCTCTGCGACGTTGTCGCGCTCGTTGTACGTCGGCACGATGACCGTGACGGCAGTCACGCGATGTCCCTTCTCCGGATGCATACGGCGAGAAGCATCGTCTCATGCGTTGCTCTGCGCCGGGTGCACGCGGCTCTCAGCCGAACGCCAGCTCGTCGACGACGTGCTCGGCGATCGCGAACGCCGAGGTCGCCGCGGGGGACGGGGCGTTGCGCAGCGCGGTGATCGCGTCCATCCGGTGGATCCGGAAGTCCTCGACGAGGGCGCCGTCGGGGTCGACGGCCTGAGCCCGCACCCCCGCACCGCCGCGGACCACGTCGCGGACCTCGAGCGAGGGCACGTACACCTGCGCCTTCTTCACGAAGGCGCGCATGCTCAGCGAGCCGATCATCTCGTCGATGCCGGTACGCCAGTGCTGCCCGGCGACCCGCCAGAAGCCGGGATAGCGGAAGGCCTCGAGGAGGTCTCTCGGCGAGACGTCGAAGCGCCCGTACCCCTCTCGCGCGAGCGCGAACACGGCGTTCGGCCCGACGTCCACCGAGCCGTCCACCCGCCGCGTCAGGTGCACCCCGAGGAAGGGGTAGCGCGGATCCGGCACCGGGTAGATCAGCCCTCGCACGATGTCGGCGCGCTCGGGCACCAGCTTCAGGTACTCGCCCCGGAACGGGACGATGGCGGGCGCCCGGCCGTCGCCGGCCGTGGCCGAGAGGCGGTCGGACTGCAGCCCCGCGCAGAGCACGACGTGATCGAACCTCAGCCGATCGCCGCCCTTCAGGTGCACTACCGCGCCCTCGCCCTCCGGCCGGACCGCGACGACCTCGGAGGACAGCAGCACCTGCCCGTCTGCGGCGGCGATGTCCGCGGCGAGCGCCTCGCTCACGGCCACGTAGTCGGTGATGGCGGTCGCGGGCGAGTGCAGCGCGGCCCGCCCCACGGCCGAGGGCTCGATGTCGGCGATCTCGTCGGGGCCGACCCACCGCAGGCCGGGCACGCCGTTCGCCTCGCCGCGCTTCTGGATCGTGCGGAGCCCCTCCACCTCGCCCTCGTCCACGGCGACGACGAGCTTGCCGCACTCCTCGTAGGCGATCCCGTGCTCCGCCGTGTACTCGCGCAGCAGATCGGCTCCGCGGCGGCACAGGCGCGCCTTCAGCGACCCGGGGGGATAGTAGATGCCGGCGTGCACCACGCCGCTGTTGTTGCCGGTCTGGTGCCGCGCGACCGCGGGCTCCTTGTCGACGACCGTGACCCGCGACCCCGGATAGCGCGTCTGGATCCGGCGGGCGATGGCGAGTCCGAGGATGCCGGCGCCGATCACGCCGATGCTGTCAGGCGTCTTCACGCGTCCATTGTGGCATCCCGGGCGCTCGGCGGCGGACCGGCGGACGCCCTAGTTCGCCACCCCGAGCAGGCTGCGCGCCATGCGCGCGACCCGGGGCGGCGTGTGCGGACCGAGCCACACGGTCCACTGGGCGGGGGGCTCGGCGCATGCCCACTCCACGCACCAGGCGTACACGGCGTTCCCGAGGCGCTCGCCCTTGGTGTGCTGGCCGATGCCGTCTCCGCGCAGCAGCCACCGCACGGAGATCCCCTCGGGCACGTCGATGTGGCGGATCTGGATGCGCGCCGCGGCCTCGAGCAGGATCACTCCGTGCGCGTCCCAGGGCAGGCGTGCGCAGATCCCGGCGATCGTCACGGCGTCGGCCGCTTCCCCCGCGATGAGCACGGCTCCCTCGATGTTCTCCCAGTCCGGATCCTCGAGGTGCTCGCACGCGCTGTTCATACTCATGCTCATAGTGTAGGTAAGGCTTACCTTAGTGGTCAACGGCCCGGGCGTCATCCGCAGGCCGTACCCTGGATCCATGACCACTCCCGCAGCATCCGCCATCACGATGTTCGGCGCCGACTGGTGCCGCGACTGCATCCGCACCAAGAAGCAGCTCGACGAGCTGGGCGTCGAGTACACCTACGTCGACCTGGTCGCCGATCCCGGCGCCGCCGACGTGGCCAAGGACATCTCGGGCCGCACGAACATCCCCGTCGTGGTCTACCCCGACTCCAGCCACCAGGTCGAGCCGTCCAACGCCGACGTCGAGGCGAAGCTGCGCGAGCTCTCCCTGATCTGATCCGGGCGCGCCGATACACTGGCGCGATGAGCACCGAGGCTCGCCCGGAACGGGCATCCGCACGTCTGCCGGCACGCACGATCGCGCTGTACTCGGTCGGTTCGGTGGGCACCGGCGGCTACGCCACCCTGCCCGGTCTCGTCCTCACCTACTTCCTCACCGACAACCTCGGCGTCGCGGCTCTCGCCGCCGGCCTCATCGTCACCGCCGCGAAGATCTGGGACGTCGTGATCGACCCGCTGATCGGCGCGGCCTCCGACCGCCAGCTCGCCCGCACCGGCTCCCGCCGCGGCTTCATGATCACGGGAGCCGCGACTCTGCCGCTGTTCTTCGCGCTCACCTTCGCGGTGCCGCCCTCATGGGGGCCGGCGGCGGGAGCGATCGGCGTGCTGCTGGCGTTCCTCGCGACGGCGACGGCCTTCAGCCTCTTCCAGGTCCCCTACGTCGCGCTGCCCGCCGAGCTCACGAGCGGCTACGACGAGCGCACCCGGCTGCTCGGCTGGCGGGTCGTGGTGCTGACCGCGGCGATCCTGCTCTTCGGCGCGGGCGGCCCGGAGCTGCGCAGGGCCGGCTCCGATCAGGTCGTCGGCTATCTGATCATGGGAGTGATCGCGGGTCTCGTGATCGGCATCGGCATGTACGTGGCGTCGAAGACGGCGGATGCCGCGGCGGCGAGCGCCGCCCGCACCACCGCCGCCGCCGAGCATCCGGCGGGATTCCGCGAGCAGTACGCCTCGGGATTCCGCGCCCTGCGCCGCAGCGCGCCGTTCCGGGCTCTGCTCGGCACCTTCCTGCTGCAGGCGCTCGCGACGGGCACCATGCTCGCGGGCGCCCAGTACGTCGCGACCTGGGTGCTGCGCTCCGAAGCCGCCGTGACCCTGGTGTTCCTCGCTCTCGTCGGACCGGCCCTGCTCGCCACCCCCGGCTGGACGGCCGTCGCGCGTCGCACCGGCAAGGAGCGCGCCTTCAGGATCGCCAGCGTGCTGTTCACGCTCGCCGCGGCGTCCATCACCGCGGCCGTGTGGGCGCCCGGCGCCTGGATCTACCTGTCCGTCGCCGTCGCGGGCGTCGCCTACGCCGGACTGCAGTCGCTGCCGATGGCGATGCTCCCCGACGTCATCTCGCACGACGAGCGTGCGAACGGGCCGGGGCAGGCCGGCACATTCACCGGGGTCTGGACGGCAGGGGAGACCGTCGGCTTCGCCCTCGGCGCGACCTTCGTCTCGCTCACGCTCGCGGCGACGGGCTACGTCTCGACCGTGGCCGGGGCGACGACGCAGCAGCCGGACGCGGCGATCACGGGCATCGTGCTGAGCTTCAGCATCCTGCCCGCCGCTCTCATGGCCGCGAGCCTGTCGACGCTGTCGCGCTACCGGCTGCGCCGCGGCGACATCGACGCGCCCTGACGGGCGACCGCCGCGGCCGAGGCCCGCACGCGCCCCGCACGCCATAAGCTGGGATCCCGCCTGAAGGAGACAGCGATGACTTCTGCGACAACGCCCCGCACGACAGCGAAGAAGACGGATGCCGCGCCGCCCGCCTCCTCCGATCTGAGCGACGGGCAGCGCGCGGATCTCGACGCGGCGATCGGCGAGCTGCAGACGGGGACGTCGATCTGGTCGGCGCTCACGCTCCCGCAGCGCGTGACCCTGCTCCGCGCAGTGCGCACGAGCGTCGCGGCCGCCGCCGAGGACTGGGCGGGCACGGCCGCAGCCTCCAAAGGCCTCGACAGCCGGCATCCGCTCCGTGGCGAGGAATGGCTGAGCGGACCCTACAGCGTGCTCGGCGCCCTCGACGCCTACGTCGAGACGCTCTCGCGCCTCGCCGACGGCAGGAACCCCCTCGACGGCGTCCGGATCGACCGCGCCCCCGGCGGGCGAACCCGGGTGCACGCCTTCCCGCTGACCGGCATCGACCGCTTCCTGCTGTCGGGCTTCACCGGCGAGGTCTGGCTCGAGCCCGGCACCACTCCGCGCGGGGCGCGCGCCGCCGCGGGGCTCGCCCAGCGCACGCCGTCGGAGTCCGGCGGGGTGGGCCTCGTCCTCGGCGCCGGCAACATCACCTCGATCCCGGTGCTCGACGTCCTCTACGAGCTGCTCGCCCACAACCGCACCGCGCTGCTGAAGGTCAACCCCACGCAGGACGCGCTGGTCCCCGTCTACAAGCGCGCGCTCGCCCCGCTCATCGAGCCGGGCTTCCTGCGCATCGTGCGCGGCGGCCCCGCCGTCGGCTCGTACCTCACCGGCCACCCCGATCTCGTGCACGTGCACATCACCGGCTCCGCGGCGACCTTCGACGCGATCGTCTGGGGCCCTTCGACGGATGCGGCGGCGCAGAGAGCGGCCGCGCGACGCCGCCGCGAGGACCGTCCGCTGCTGAAGAAGCCGATCACCGCCGAGCTCGGCGGCGTCTCGCCGATCATCGTCGTCCCCGGCGACTGGACGGCCGCGGACCTCGTGTACCAGGCCGAGCACGTCGCGACGATGCGGCTGCAGAACTGCGGCCACAACTGCATCGCCGGCCAGGTCGTCATCCTGTCGGAGGACTGGCCTCAGGCCGACCAGTTCCGCGCCGAGCTGCGCCGCGCCTACGCGAACGCCCCCGAACGCCCGATCTGGTACCCCGGGTCGCCGTCGCGCATGCAGCAGGCGACGGACGCCTATCCCGACGCCCTCGTGCTCGGCGACCGCCTTCTGATCGAGATCGACGGGGACGACGACCCCGGCGCCCTGCAGCGCACCGAGTACTTCGCGCCGGTGCTCGGCGTGGTGGGCGTCCCCGGAACGGGGCAGGCCTTCCTCGACGCCGCCGTCGCCTACGCCAACGACGAGCTGCAGGGCACGCTCGGCGCGAACCTGCTGATCGACCCCGCGACCGAGAAGTCGCTCGGCGCCGGTTTCGAGCGGGCGATCGCCGCACTCCGCTACGGCTCGATCGCGATCAACGGCTGGACCGCGTTCGGCTTCATCACCCCGACCCTCACCTGGGGCGCCTTCCCTGGCAGCACGATCGCCGACGTGGGCAGCGGCATCGGCGTGGTGCACAACGCCCTGCTGCTCGACGACGTGGAGCGCTCGGTGATCCGCGGGCCGTTCCGCCCCTCCCCCCGGTGGATCGGCGGCCTTCTGCGCGCCCCCGGCTCCCTGAGCTCGACGAAGGGCACGATCCTGCCGAAGCCGCCGTGGTTCGTCTCGTCCCGCACGGGGGCCGCCGTGAGCGAGGGGCTGACGCGATTCCGCGCGACCGGCGGCGCCGTCGGTCTGGTCAAGACGCTGCTGCAGGCGCTGCGCGCCTGAGCCGGGCGGGGCGGCGCCGTGGGGCGCCGGTGCCCGGCATGCGCGGCATCCCCCCGGCCGCCCGCGCCGAGCCCCGCCTCGGCATGCGCGCAATTGCCGCCTCCCACCCCGAAACGCGACAACAACGCACACACCGCCCGCGCGAGCGGCCGGCTCAGAGCGCCCCGAAGCGATCGGTCGCGGCCCGGAGCGCCTTCTGGATGCCGGGCTCGGATGCTGAGTGTCCCGCGTCGTCCACGACGACGAACTCGGCCTCGGGCCAGGCCCGGTGCAGGTCCCAGGCGGTCATCATGGGCGTGCACACGTCGTGGCGCCCCTGGACGATGACGGCCGGGATGTGGCGGATCGCGTCGACCCCCGCGATCAGCTGCCCCTCCTCCCACCAGCCGCGGTGGGCGAAGAAGTGGTTCTCGATGCGCGCGAAGGCCGTGGCCCTCCGGGCGTCCGACATGGCCTCGATCTGCTCGGCATCCGGGACCACCGTCACCGTCGACGCCTCCCAGGTCGACCAGGCGATCGCGGCCGGCTCGTGCACGGCGGGGTCGGGATCGAACAGCCGCCGATGGTAGGCCTCGATCATGCGGCTGCGTTCGAGCACCGGGATCGGGGCGACGTACTCCTCCCAGAGGTCGGGGAACAGCGCGGCGGCCCCGCCCTCGTAGAACCACTCCAGCTCTTCGCGGCGCAGTGTGAAGATCCCGCGCAGCACCAGCTCGGTGACGGCGTCCGGGTGCGCCTGCGCATAGGCGAGCGCGAGGGCGCTCCCCCACGAGCCGCCGAACACCTGCCACGCCGCGATGCCGAGGTTCTTGCGCAGCAGGTCGATGTCGGCGATGAGGTGCGCGGTCGTGACGTATCGCAGATCGGCGTCGGGCGCGCTCGCGTGCGGGGTGCTGCGCCCGCAGCCGCGCTGGTCGAGGAGGATGATCCGGTACGCATCCGGGTCGAAGAACCGGCGCTGCCACGGAGAGGTGCCGCTGCCGGGGCCACCGTGCAGGAACACCACCGGCTTGCCCTCGGGGTTGCCGCTGGCCTCCCAGTACATGCGGTGCCCGTCGCCGACGAGCAGCTCGCCGGTCTCATACGGCTCGATCGCCGGGTACAGCGCATCCAGATTCATCGTCATCGATCCCCCAGATCAGAACTACGCAGCCCACGCTACTGCGGACCGAGCTGATCTCCCGGCAGCGTGAAGGTGTCGGCGCACACGCCGAGCCCGTTCGCGTACCCGTTCGCGAACCAGTACTGCCGCTGCTCGCTGGTGCCGTGCGTGAAGCTCTCGGGACTCACGAAGCCCCCGGACTGCTGCTGGATGTGGTCGTCTCCCACGACGAGGGCCGCATTGAGAGCGTCACGGCGCTGCTCCTCCGTCGACGGCTTCAGGTAGGAGACGCCGTCCGCGTCCTTCTCCTCGGACATCCGGGCGATCCACGCGCCCGCGTAGCAGTCGGCCTGCAGCTCGGTGCGCACGCCGTTGCTGTCGGGGCCCGTGCCGTTGTTGGGGTGCTCGTCCATCGTGCCGGTGATGTACTGGATGTGGTGGCCCCACTCGTGCCCGACGATGTACAGCTGGGCGAGCTCGCCGGCCGAGGCTCCGAACTGCTCCTGCATGAGCTGGAAGAACGTCGGGTCGATGTAGACGGTCTCGTCCGACGGGCAGTAGAACGGCCCGACCGCGTTGGACGCCGTGCCGCAGGCCGTCGACGTGGACCCGTCGACCACGACCATGCCCGGCTTGACGTAGCCGGAGACGTTGTCCTCCCAGAACGCGTTGAGGGCGACCTCGGCGCCCGCCATGCGGCAGTCCACGTTCTCGTTGGCGTCCTGGCCGGTCTTGCACTCGCTCAGGGTGGACTCCTGCGGCGAGCCCGCACCGCCGCCGTCGGAGGGGATCAGCCCGGTCAGGTCGATGCCGAGCAGCGGTCCCGCGATCAGCGCGATGATGCCGAGCAGGCCGATGCCGCCTGCACCCGCGACGACGGCTCCCCGCCCGCGACGACGAGTCGTGTTGGTCGAGATGTCGGCGTCCGGATTGAAGGTCATGGATCGAGGGTACTCCGGGCGCACGCCGCGACGTAGGCTCGGGGCATGACCACCACGATCACCATCACCGGCGCCGGCGGGCAGATCGGCTACGCGCTGCTGTTCCGCATCGCGGCGGGCGACCTGCTCGGCCCCGAGGAGAAGGTGCGGCTGCGGCTGCTCGAGATCCCGCAGGGCCTCGGCGCGGCCGAGGGCGCGGCTCTCGAGCTGCAGGACGGCGCGTTCGGCCTGCTCGAGCACGTCGAGGTGACCGACGACGCGGCCGTGGGGTTCGACGGATGCGACCTCGCCCTGCTGGTCGGCGCCCGTCCGCGCGGGCCCGGCATGGAGCGCGGCGACCTGCTCGCGGCCAACGGCGGGATCTTCGGTCCGCAGGGGCGCGCGATCGCCGCGAACGCCGCCCCCGGGGTGCGCGTCACCGTCGTCGGCAACCCGGCCAACACGAACGCGCTGATCGCGGCGGCTGCTGCCGGCGGCGTGCCGGCGGAGCGCTTCACCGCCCTCACGCGGCTCGACGAGAACCGGGCGAGGGCCCAGCTGGCCGCGACCCTGGCGGCGCCGGTCGACACGGTGCGCCGTGTGCCGATCTGGGGCAACCACTCCGCCAGCCAGTTCCCCGACGTGTCGCACGCGACGGTCGCGGGCAGACCCGCGACCGAGGCGCTCGAACAGGTCGTCGGCGACGTGCACGCCTGGCTCGACGAGACGTTCATCCCCCGCGTGGCGAAGCGCGGCGCCGAGATCATCCAGGTCCGGGGCTCGTCCTCGGTCGCCTCCGCCGCGAGCGCGACGATCGACCACGTGCGCGACTGGGTGCGCGGCTCGGACGACTGGACCTCGGCCGGCGTGGTCTCGCACGGGGAGTACGGGGTGCCCGAGGGTCTGGTCTCGTCCTTCCCCGTGCGCTCGGTCGACGGCGGGTGGCAGATCGTCGAGGGGCTCGAGATCGACGCGTGGGCGCGCACGCACATCGACGCCTCGGTCGCCGAGCTCGTCGAGGAGCGCGAGGCGGTGCGGGCGCTGGGCCTCATCTGAGGGTTGCCCTCCGCAGATCGCAGGAGCGTGCACCGGTGTCGGCGGAACAGGGCAGAATGGATGCCGGAGGTGCGCGATGAGCGAGACGAACGAACCGAAGAAGGCCACGGCATCGATCGATGACGCCCTGACCAGCCCGCTGCACCTGCCGCACGCCGCAGCGGAGTGCCCCAAGTGCTTCACAGAGCTGCAGGAGAACCGCGACTTCTGGTCGGCGCGCCCGGACGGGTCGCGCCTGGTCGGTCTCGTGGTGGCCCGGGAGGGCATGCCCTCGGTCGTCGAGCAGCGCGAGGACCTCACCCGTTTCGGCGTGCCGATCGAGGGGTTCCGGCATCCGGCTCCCGACATCCTGGAGAGCTGGAGCGACCGCATCGCCCGGCTGATCGCGACCCTGCGCACCGGCGACGTGCTCGTCGTGGCGAACATCAACGCCCTCGGACGCGACGCCGAAGAGGGCAGCCGCACGGTGGCCGAGCTGCGCCGTCACGGCATCATGGTGAAGGTGCTCGGGCACAACGCCCGTCACCTGGCCGACGCCGCACGCTGACCCGCGCGCGGCCGACCCCGCGCACCGGACCCCTGACATGCGAAGAGGGATCGGCGTCCGTGGACGTCGATCCCTCTTGCGTGTGCTGTGCGGGTGTCAGCTGCCGGCGAGCTGCTGGTCGAGGTCCTGGATCGCGCGCATCATGCCCAGCAGTGCCTCGGACATGTCGTTGATGCCGTCCACCGCGCCCTTCAGACCCGTGGTCAGCTCCCCGTACCCCTCACCGAACTTCCCCGACGCATGCTGCGTCTTGAAGTCCTCACCCAGCAGCGTGTCCACCTGAGACTTCAACGAGTCCAGCTGACCCTGAATGTCATCACGAGCCTGCGACAACGACGACGCCACCTGCTCCATCTCCGCATAAGACG